>Ga0265320_10000951_pt1 | contig 21582 bp, 18 predicted proteins | sample 4827metaG_FD_202087 | JGI IMG/M metagenome (GOLD analysis project Ga0265320, IMG submission 202087) | Rhizosphere microbial communities from Carex aquatilis grown in University of Washington, Seatle, WA, United States - 4-8-27 metaG | ecosystem: Host-associated > Plants > Roots > Rhizosphere >...
GTGCTTCACGCGCTCGCCGACGTCAGCCTGACCGTGAATCGGGGCGAGTTCGTCGCCATCATGGGTCCCTCCGGATCCGGCAAATCGACGCTGATGAACGTCCTCGGCTGTCTCGATCGGCCGACGAGCGGCGCGTACGTGCTCGACGGTCGCGAAGTGTCGACGCTCGGGCGTGGCGAGCTCGCCACCGTAAGAAATCGAACGATCGGGTTCGTCTTTCAGAATTTCAATCTGCTGTCTCGAACCAGCGCCCTCGAAAATGTCGAGCTGCCGCTCGTCTACGCGGGGATTCCGCGCGACGAACGCCGAAGGCGCGCGCGCGAGGCGCTCGAACGGGTGGGGCTCGGCACCCGCCTCGGTCATCGACCGTCCCAGCTCTCCGGCGGTCAGCAGCAGCGCGTCGCGATTGCTCGCGCCATCGTCAACCGTCCGAAGATCATTTTTGCGGACGAGCCCACCGGAAATCTCGATACGAAGACGAGTATCGAGGTGATGCACCTCTTTCGAGAGCTGTGGGACGAAGGGCTCACGCTCGTCTTCGTCACCCACGAACCCGACGTCGCCCTCTACGCTTCCCGCGTCCTCGTCGTGCGCGATGGGCGAGTCGTTTCGGACGTGGCTCAACTTCCGAAGGACGCGGTGCTCGCCGCATGAACGTCGCGAACGTCCTTCCCATCGCTTTCGCCGCGCTCTGGCGCAACAAGACGCGAAGCTTTCTGACGATGCTCGGGATCATCATCGGCGTCGCGTCCGTCATCTCGATGGTCGCCGTGGGCGAAGGCGCAAAGGCGCGCGTTTCCGCGGTATTCAGCGGCATGGGGACGAACCTCCTGATCGTGCTCTCCGGTTCGACGTCATCGGGCGGCGTGATGGGCGGCTTCGGCTCCATGCCCACACTCACCTGGGACGATTTGAGGGCGATCCGCGCTCAGGCGCCCGCAGTGCGCGCCGCAGCCGCGCAACAAACGACGCGCGCGACTCTGATGGTAGACGACGCGAACTGGACGACGAGCGTCGGCGGCGTCACCCCGGAATTCTTCGAGATTCGCGACTGGCAGACCCTCAAAGGTTCCCTGTTCGGGGAGACCGACGATCAGACCGGTTCAAAGCTCATCGTGTTGGGGGCCACGGTGGCCGGTCGACTGTTCGGGCCCGGCTCGGATCCGGTGGGTCGGACGATCCGGATTCGCGCGGTGCCGTTCGTGGTTCTGGGCATCCTCGAGCGAAAGGGACAATCTCCCATGGGGAGCGACTACGACGACGTCGCTTACATCCCCATGCGCACGTTTCAGAACCAGATCCAGGGCGGACTTCAGAAGTTCATCGCCGGAATCATCATGGTGAGCGCTCTCACGAGCGTGGACACCAAGCGGGCGCAGACCGAGATCACCGGGATCCTCCGGGACCGTCATCACCTGGGGACCATGGACGATGACGATTTCAATATTCGAAACTTGACGGAAATCGCCAACGCTCAACAGCAGGGCACGAAAGCGCTGACGTCGCTACTCGCCGCGATCGCGATCGTGTCGCTGGTCGTCGGGGGGATCGGCATCATGAACATCATGCTCGTCAGCGTGACGGAACGGACCCGAGAAATCGGGGTGCGCATGGCCGTCGGAGCGAAACCCTGGCACGTCCTCGCGCAATTCATGGCCGAGGCGCTCACGCTCTCGATGATCGGTGGCATGATCGGAGTGGTGCTCGGGTCGAGCCTGGCGAAGCTCGCCGCGTCGAAGCTCGGTTGGTCCTATGTCCCTCGGCTGGACACGGCGGTACTCGCGTTCGCGTTCAGTGCGATGGTCGGCTTCGTGTTCGGGCTCTACCCGGCGAGAAAAGCGGCGCGCCTCGACCCGATCGACGCGCTACGCTTCGAATGAGCACTCGCTCGGAGTCTCGCAGTGCCTTCATTGAAGACCGATCTGAGTCGCGCGTACGGCGAGCCCATCGAAACCCACACGTCGTGGGTGTTCCTGGACGGTGAGCGCGTCTGGAAGATCAAGAAGCCGGTCAATTTCGGATTTCTGGATCACACGACTGCGGAAAAGCGGCGGGTGTCCTGTGAAGCCGAGGTTCGGCTCAACGCGCGGCTCGCCCCCCGCGTCTATCGGGGCGTCGTTCCGGTCACGAGGGACGCCACGGGGCGCCACGCCGTCGGAGGCGACGGAGAGATCGTCGATTGGGCGGTCGAGATGGTGCGCCTCGACGAGAGCACGCGCGGCGACGTTCTCCTGGAACGCGGGCTTCTCACCCGTGCCGACGTGAGCAGGATCGCCGAGCACATCGCGGCATTTCACGCGCGCATGGCGTCCGGTCCCGAAATTGCGGCGTACGGAATGCCGGACTCCGTCCTCGCCAACGTGCGCGAAAACTTCACTCAGACGCGCGATGCGGTTCGCTCTCACGTGGGCGAAGCGGCAGCGGTGGAGATCGAAGCCAAGCAAGTCGGTTTCGTCGAGGCCCACCGCGACGTTTTTCTTTCGCGCATTCAGAGCGGACGGATTCGCGACGGACACGGCGATCTTCGTCTCGAGCACGTGTACCTCTCGCCCGACGAACCTCCGACCATCATCGACTGCATCGAATTCAACGACCGGTTCCGCTACGCGGACGTCTGCGCGGACGTCGCGTTTCTATCCATGGATCTCGAGCGACTCGGTCGAGCCGACTTTGCCGAGCAGTTTCTCGCGGCCTACGCGCGCGCCTCGAACGACTACGGCCTCTATGCACTCGCCGATTTCTACGAGGGATACCGCGCTCACGTTCGCGCGAAAGTGGCGTCGATTCTGGCGCGGGACGAAGGTGCATCGTTCGAGACCCGAGAGAGCGCCGAGAGCGCCGCCCGGCTCGCCTTCCTGCTCACGCTGGCGACCGGCAGAAAATCCCTCATGGAACCCACCGTGGTCGCCGTGGGGGGCATCATCGCCTCGGGCAAGAGCACCGTGTCCGAGCGTCTGTCGGAGCTTCTTTCGGCGCCGATCGTCGACGCCGACCGCACACGAAAAGACATGCTCCGAACGACTCCGACCGCGCGCCTCGACGACGCCGCGTGGGCCGGCGCTTACTCCGAAGCGTTCACCGAGCGCGTGTACGCCGAGGTCGTTCGTCGCGCTTCGGACGTCCTGTCTTCGGGGCGGCCCGTCATCCTCGACGCGAGCTTTCGTTCGCGGAAGTTCCGAGCGCTGGCGAAGGAGCTCGCGGCGAGCCACGGCGTTCCGTTTTGCTTCGTCGAGTGCCGGGTGGCACTGGAGGAATGCAAGCGCCGTTTGATTCGGCGTCGCGAGGCTCCGAGCATCAGCGACGGACGCCTCGAAATTCTGGACGCGTTCATGGCCCGCTGGGAGCCGGTCGACGAGCTCGACGCGGCCGAGCACATCGTGATGGACACCGGTGAATCGCTCGAGAAAGGGCTCGCTGAGCTTGCTCCACGCCTTCCGGTTTGGCCTCGGGGGCTCAACCGATGAAGGCGGGTCCTGGTGACGACCTCGCTGCCCGCGGCGAGACGGTGATCTTGAAGGACGGTGGCTCGATCGGTGTCCGTGCGCTCGGCCCGACCGATCACGTCGAAGTGAGCGCCTTCTTCGACGGCCTGAGCCCGAGTTCGCGCCGCCTCCGGTTTTGCGGTTCGCGAAAACGATTTTTGGATTCGGAGATCGACGCAATGACGCGCCGTGATCCTGCTGAACGCTTTGCGCTGGCAGCGGTCGAACGCCGCGGCGGTGCCGAACGGATCGCCGGAATCGCGGAATTCGCCCGCCTTCCCGAGACGACTCGAGCGGAGTTCGCCGTCGCGATCGCCGACGATCATCAAGGCCGCGGCCTCGGGACGGTGCTGCTCGAACGGATTGCCGCCGCTGCGCGAAGAGCCGGTGTCCTCGAGCTGGAAGCGCTCGTCCTTCGCGACAACTCGGGCATGCTCGACGTGTTCGCTCAGAGCGGCTTCGCGCTCACGCAGACAGCGGACGGCGATACGATGCGAGTGTCGTTCCCGATCGCCGAAACGGCGGCGTTTTTGGCAGCGAGCTTCGAACGAGAGCGAATCGCTGCGCGCGAGAGCATTCGGGTTTTTTTCGAGCCCCAGTCCATCGCGATCGTCGGTGCTTCTCGTCGCGAAGGCACCATCGGACGGGCCATCGTTTCCAATCTCGTCGCCGCAGGATTCCGTGGGCCGATCTATCCCATCAATCCGAACGCGAAGGAAATCCTCGGACTTCCGTGCTTTCCGTCGTTGACGTCCATCGGACGGCCCGTCGATCTGATCGTGGTCGCGGCTCCCGCGTCCGAAGTGTCCCGGATCGTGGGCGATGCGGCCGCGGTTCACGCGCGCGGCGTGGTCGTCATTTCATCCGGGTTCGCCGAGGTCTCGGCGGAGGGGCGCATCGCGGAAGAAAAACTTCGCACGCAGGTGCGCGACCTCGGCATGCGCCTCGTCGGTCCCAATTGCATGGGGGTATTGAACGCGACGCCCAGCATTTCGATGAACGCGACGTTCGCGCCCGCGTGGCCTCCGTCCGGCAACGTCTCCATGATGTCGCAAAGCGGTGCGCTCGGCATCGCCATGCTCGACTACGCGAGACAGCTGAACGTGGGTCTCGCGGGTTTCGTCTCGGTGGGGAACAAGGCCGACGTTTCGAGCAACGACCTGCTCGCGTATTGGGCGGATGACCCGAATACGAAGGTCATCGTCCTCTATCTCGAAAGCTTCGGCAACGCGCGAAAGTTTGCTCGACTCGCGCCGAGCATCGCGAGGAAAAAGCCGATCGTCGCCGTCAAATCCGGTCGATCGGCGGCGGGTACCCGCGCTGCGGCGAGCCACTCGGCGGCTCTCGCCAGTCTCGACGTGGGTATCGACGCGGTGTTCGAGCAAGCCGGCGTGATCCGAACGAACACGCTCGAAGAGCTCTTCGACGTCGTGTCGCTTCTCTCGACGGAGCCCGCGCCGAACGGACCGCGGGTGGGTGTCGTGACCAACGCTGGTGGACCGGGCATCCTGTTGGCCGACGCTTGCGAGGCCCACGGGCTGTCACTTCCGTCGCTTTCGCCGTCGACGCTCGACGCCTTGAGGACCTTTCTTCCGGCCCAAGCCGGCCTCGCGAATCCCATCGACATGATCGCTTCGGCGACCGCCGAGCAGTACGAGCGGACGATCGAGCTCGTGGGAAACGATCCGCTCGTCGATTCGGTCGTCGTCATCTACATCCCGCCGTTCGTGACCGAGCCCGAGCAGATCGCGCGGGCCATCGCGAACGGCGCGGGGAGAATTCCGAAGGACAAACCCATCGCGACGGTTTTCATGTCCTCTAAAGGCACTCCTGCGGTTCTCGCCGACGGTCCGCGCGGCAAGATCCCGTCGTACGCTTTTCCCGAGAACGTAGCGCTCGCGCTCGCCGCCGCCCTCCGGCACGCCCGATTTCGTGCGCGCGACATCGGTAAAGCGTGGTCCGCCTCGCGAGAGCAGGAACGGGCGATCCGCGACGTCGTCGAGCGCGAGATCGGCAAGGCAGGCGCGCCCAAGTTCTGGCTCTCGTCGGACGCGGTGTTTTCCGTTCTGGAGCTCTTGGGCGTTGCGGTCGCCGCTTCGACGACGACCGTGGCCGAGCCGGACGCGGTCGCCGATGCCGCGACCGGTATCGGATTTCCGGTCGTCCTCAAGGCCGTTGCGAAGAACCTCGTGCACAAGAGCGACGCCGGAGGGGTCGTGCTCGACCTCGATTCGCGCGAGGCCGTTCGAAGTGCGGCCGTCGAGATGACGAGAAAGGTCGGCGGCGCCGGCTACCCACTCGAAGGCTTTTTCATTCAGCGGCAGATCGCGGGAGGCCACGAGTTTCTCGTCGGCGTGACGACCGATCCGAGCCTCGGGCCGATCGTCGTCGCGGGCCTCGGAGGCGTCCAGGTCGAGCTCATCGGAGACGCCGCGTTCCGCTTGCCCCCGGTCACGGATTTGGACGCGCGCGATATGCTCGACTCCTTGAAAGCAAGGAAACTCTTCGAAGGCTTTCGCGGCGCCCAGCCGGCGGACCGCGATGCCTTTTCTGAAGTGATATGCAAGATCTCTACGTTGGTCGAGATCGTCCCAGAGATCACGGAGCTCGACTTGAATCCGCTGAAGGTAATGGCGCGCGGGGGCGGCGCCGTCGTCGTCGATGGTCGAATCCGCATCGCGTACGAGAGGTGACGGCCGGCTACCTTTCGTACGGGCACGCAATTGGGTTGGGGTGCACGGGGCGGCGCCGGACGTTGCGGAGACGGCGTTACCTACGAGACGACAGAGTAAGCTCCATGAGATTCACTCGCGGATGGTCGGGACGCGGGCCGATGTCTCGCCATCCGTTCTTCGCGTAGTAGCGGAGCGCGCGGACGTTGGTCGGCGAAACCGAGAGCCGCGCGCTCGGCAACCAATGACGCTCGAAAAGCGCGACGACGTACGCGTGAATGTCGTCGCCTTCGCCGTAGCTGCAAAAGTACGAATCGCGTCGGAAGCTGAGGCAGAGGTCCGAGTGCCGGTTCAGGTCGATGGGCTGGAAGCGGAGAGGCATTTGGAAACGCGAGGCGGTGCCCTCTGGGCGCCGCTCCTGTACAAGCCCTATCGCTGTCGCGACTTCTCGAGAATAGTCACGAGGTCGAGGTGGGACACGCCGAGCCTGCGACGGGCGGAGGTTCCGCCAGCGGCACAGGCTGGCACAAGGAACGCGAATCCCACGACTTTCTTCCGCGTGTTGGGGAAGGTACGATCATTGCTCGGCTCGGCACCGAGGAAGAAGATGAGGGGCATCCGATGAAGACGAATCGAGGCTTGTTTCAGGTCATCGTGCTCGGCGGAATGGGATTGATCGGCGCGGACGCCTGCGGAGGGACCACGAGGAGAGGCAGTACGGGATCCGGCGGAATTCCGGTGCAAAGCGGCGGCGGAGGGAACACCTAGCGGTGGGAGCATTTTGCGAGCTCGCCCTCGAGCTCGCAAACACGGGCTGCGACACCGTAGTGCTCGCGCTGGTGACCCGCGCCGCATCGGACGAGGTACGCCATCGGGAACTCTGCCGCCGGCTGGCATCGGAATTCCTCAGCGAGTCGCTCACGGGCCAGCTCCGCGGCGTGCCGACGATCCCTCCTCATGTTGGAGTGTCCGCGGAGGACAAGGCGCTTCTGCATCTCGTCGAGATGGGGTGCCTCAGCGAAACGCTCACCGGCGCCTATCTCACCCAGATGCTGGCGCGTGCAGAGAACGGCTGGGCCCACCTCGCTGCGCGCGCGGCCTATGGTCGCATCGCGCTTTGCGACGCGAAAACGCTGTTCGCCGAGACCTTGCGAGACGTCATCCCCCGTCAGCAATGACTGCTCCGACCTTGGCACTCCTCTTCGTCGGAGCCGTCGCTGCCGCCGCCATCTCCGGCGCGGTGGGCTTCGGGGGCGCGCTGCTGTTGCTTCCATTGCTCACGAGGACCGTCGGTGTGGACGTCGGAGTTCCGCTCCTGACCGTCGCTCAGCTCGTTGGGAACGTGTCACGAGCGATCTTCGGATTTCGTGTGATCGCGTGGAAGCCCGCCCTCGTGTTCCTTCTCGCCGCGATTCCGGCAGCGGTCCTCGGGTCGTGGTGCTTCCTTGCGCTGCCGAAGTCGCTCCTCGTTCGGATCATCGGCGTCACGGTGCTCGTGCTCGTGACGTTGAAGTGGCGCGGTCTCCTCGAATTCGAGATGAATCTGCCCCGGCTCGGTGGAGCGGGCGCCGTCGTCGGCTTCATCTCCGGGCTCGTCGGAAGTGCTGGGCCACTGGGCGCTGCGGCGTTCCTCGCGCTCGACCTCGACCCCGTTGCCTACATCGCAACGGAAGCAACCACCGCCGTGGCGATGCACGCTTGCAAACTCATCGTCTATGGCCACTTCGTGCCGTTCGATCGTGAAGCTTGGAGGCTCGCGCTGCTGCTCTCCGTCGCGATGATCGTGGGTACGTGGATTGGAAAGAAGACGGTCGAACGACTTTCCGTCGCGCGGTTCCGCGTCGTCGTTGGCGTGCTGCTGATCGCCCTTGCTTTACAGATGATCGTGTTCGGATAGCCGCAGCTCTTCTCCCCGGAGTCGCCCGCGCAGGCGATGCAACTGCGGTTCGCTCTCACGTGGACGACGCGGCTGCGGCGAAGCTCGAACGCGAGACTTCAGGTGCCTCCCAGGAACGCCCGCAGGAGGAGGCCCCGCAACGGTGATCACGACGGGCCCCGGCGTGATCATGGCGACCGCGACCGCCACGAGGAACTGCCTGTATGTCATAGTGAATCATGAGCAATCTGCGGATGATTCAGGTGCTACTGACACGCTGTGCGGTCGTCACGGCGCTTGCGTGGGGTCGCTCGTCCTCCGGCGCGGCACCGAACGGCGCGCATCTTCCGCTTTTGCTCGTCGCCGACGTGGCGCTTCCCGGTGGCGCGACGCGATTCGACTACCAGGACGTGGACACGGGCCGCGGTCATCTCGTCGTGACCCACATGAACGACGGCTCCGTACTGATCCTCGACCTGAAGGATGGCGCGGTGCTCAAGCAGCTCAGGGGGATCCCGGTCGCGCGCGGCGTCGTCGTCGCCGACGACGTCGGCCTCACGTTCGTGACCAGCTCGCCGAGCACACTCGTGATCCTCGACAGCGCGTCCATGACGGAAAAGAGCCGGGTTCGAACGGGCAGTGGGCCCGACGGCGTCGGCTGGGACTCGGTGGACAAAGTGGTGGGCGTCTCCGATCAAAACGACGGTGCGCTCTCGCTGATCCCGAACTCCGGAGGTGGCACCCGAAAGCAAGTGAAGCTCGGCATCGAAACGGGCAACGTCGTCTTCGATCGACGGCGCGGATGGTTCTGGATCACCGTCGTTGGCGCGAAGCCTCCGGATCGCCTGGTCGCGGTAGATCCGCTCGCGGCCCAGACCAAGACGACAATCGGGCTACCGGGGTGCCGCGGCGCGCACGGTTTACGGTTGCATCCGGACGGCAAGAGCGCGTTCGTGGCGTGCGAAGGGAACAGCGTGCTCGTTCGCGTCGATCTCGACGGCGCTCGGGTCCTCGGAGCTGCGAGCACAGGGACGATTCCGGACGTCCTGAGCATCGATCCCGGCCTGGGCTGGCTCTACATGGCGGCGGAGAGCGGCGATCTCACGGTGTTCGACATCGCGGAGTCAGGCGTCGCGCTCATCGGCCACGACCGGCCGGGAGCCAACTCCCACTCGGTCTCGGTCGATCCAGCGACACACCGGGTGTTCTTTCCCCTGAAGGCTGGCCCGAAAGGAACGCCGGTGCTTCGGATCATGCGACCGGCGGGAACGTAGCGCCGTGATCCGCAAGGCGACGTCTCACGGACGCAACATGATCCGCGAGTCGCGTGTTGGCACAGGCCGTCACGTCGAATGTCGGCGTTCATACATGTTTCGCGCGGTTAGCGTCCGGTACGCAATGTGCTCGAATGAGGCACATGAGACACCTTGGGGTTTGGGGGTTTGCCCTTCTGCACGCGCTCGTCGCGTGTTCGAATAGCTCGTCGTCGACGCCTGCCGACGGCGGCACGGGCGCGAGCAGCGGTACCGGCGGAGCCGCGACGGGTGGAGCGTCCGGTGCGTCGAGCGGTGGAGCGTCCGGTGCGTCGAGCGGTGGAGCGTCCGGTGCGTCGAGCGGTGGAGCGTCCGGTGCGTCGAGCGGTGGAGCGTCGGGAAGCAGCACGGGCGGATCGTCGGGCGCCGCGACGGGCGGGCGATCTTCGGGCGGATCGACCAGCACCGGCGGCACCACCGATGCCGGCGTGAAAGACGCAATGGGCGAACCCGGGGATGCCCACACCGATTCGTGTTCGGCGTGCAAGCGCGGCGAACTCTGCGTCGAGCACATCACCGAAGGCGGCGCGTTCATTCCCGTCGACGCGGGACGCTGTCCGAAAGGACGCATCCCGGAATCACTCGGCCCGGGGCGTCCGTCCGACTGCGTATACGCCCCGAGCTACGAGTGCCGCAGTCTGCCAGCCGAGTGCAGCACGGCGCCCGGGTCGACCGCCGTCGCGCACTGCACGTGCGCTCGGTCGTTCTGCGACACGAGTGACCAGTGCACGGACGTGTCGCCGACGCTCATGAAGTGCGCGTTGCTCGCGCCGTGAGCGCGCGCTTCACGGCTTCAACTCGAGCGACGCCGCGAGCGTCTTCAGGTCGAACGGCACCGAGTGGTGCTCGTGCGCGATGCGCCAGACGCCGTCGATGCGACGGAATCCCGTCGTGGCGCGGAGCCAAAAATCGACGCGCTCACGGGCGTCTTTTTTCGTTCCGCGGAGACGATTGAGGCTCGTAGAAAATCCGACGTCGCCCGACGCCTCGACGTGCCGATCGCGTAGCTCAACGTCGATTGGCCCTTCCCAGCTCGAAAACCATTCGGCGAACGCGGCCCGCCGTTCGCCTCCGGTGGCGCCGGCTGCGAGCGGCGGTGCGAACCCGAACGACGACGCGTCTTCCGTGAACAACAGCGCGGCGCGCGCCGCGTCCTTGTCGTGCAGGGCTCGCAGCCATTCGTCCATCAGCGCGACGATGCCGTCGTGTTCGCCTTTACGAGGTCCGCTCAGGTCGCGGCCGAAATACACGTCCACGTCGCGGACCTGATCGTTTTCGACGCGGTGCACCTCGACGTTGCGAAAGCGCACGCCGTCCGATTTTCGCGTCGCGGTGTACATGACGTAAGCGTGATCGTTGGCCACGACGATTTCGTTGATTTCGAAACCGGAAAATTTGTCCCCGTTCGGCCAACACCGTTCGAAGAATTTCGCCCGATCGATGCGATCGTCGTACGGACTGCTGAACCGAAAATCCTCGGAGAGCAGGCGCTCTTCGGCCGTTCGATCCCGACGAACGAACGCATCGAAGTGATCGGCAACCAATTTCGTGATGGCATTCATGACGCACCTCCGTGAACCTGTCGACCGGCGAGTGTCCGGAGTTTTCCGAGCAAGCGGCGTACCGCGACCACCCGTCCGGCCCACGAAGCGAGGCAATTCAGCGCCGACAGCGCCGAGCGTGGGCGCGGACGTTCCCGCGTACATCGAGGTCCGTTCGGAGTTTTTGGGCGAGTCCCGGCGCTGTTCGCCGTGCGCTCGTGCGTGTCAGTGAACCCCCGGCGTAGCAGCGCTCTCTGCCGGCGCGCCGAGCTCGGAAGCGCAGGCCGCGGCGACACGAGGGGCGAGCGGCGCGCGCGGATAGTTCGCGAGGAACGCTCGAGCGCGTGTCCCGGCAGCGCTCGAGCGCGTTTCACAGAGCGCGATCGCCCGCACGCCCTCGCGCTCCTGGACGAAGGTGCCATGTGGCCAGCGACGCGCATGCTCCGCGCAGAGGGCGAGAGCGCCTAGTGGGTTTTCGCTCTGCATCGCGAGGTGGATACGTCTGACGAGCGCGAGCTCGGCTCGTGAATCATCGAGCTCTGCGGTGCGCGTCGGATCGGGCGACGGCGCGGTCGCGCGATCGGTCGGCTCGGCCGGCGGCGTCCGAGCTTCCGCGACGGATTGGTTTCTCGAGGTGTCTGCAATGGACGCCTGCGGATCGGAGCGCGGAGGAGCGTCGCTTGCCGATGTCGCCCTTTTTGGACCCCCCGAACGCAGCGCGGCGCGCGAGGGCGCCGCGTTCGTCGCGGCCACCGACGGTACGCTTTCGTCTGGCGCCGGCGACTTCGTCGTCCCTCGTTGGACGATCGGCTCGCGCGGCTCGTCGCTCGAGGTCGGCTGTGCCGACGCGACCGAGGTCGTCGCAACCGATCGCGCGGGATGCCGGCGATCTCCGGTGAACACCAAGGCGCCCGCGGCGACGCACGCGACGCCCAGGGCGACCAGTAGACCTTTGCCGAGCGAGGCGGCCTGAAAGCTCCTTCGTGCGGCCGCTCGCGCACCCGCGCCAGCGGTGAGCGCCGCTCCACCGGCGAGCCGCCGCGCGAGCGCGCGACGCACGCGCGCGCGGTCGGCCGAGGTCGCATCATGGTCCGTTCGCGATGCTCGAAAGAGCGACTCCGAGGCGTGGCTCCAGTCGCGATTGTCCGGCTCGCCGCTCACGGTGCGCCTCCCTCGTCGATGAGCCATTGCGCATAGACCTTGTCGAAGGCTCGCTTGGCCGCGCGCAGCCGCGAATGAATCGTATTCGTGTTCGAGCCCATCATTTCCGCGATCTCACGAAGGGTGCACTGCTCGAGCTCGGCGAGGATGAGCAACGTGCGCTTGTCGTCGTCGAGTTGCTCGAGCAGTGAGTCGAGGAGGCGCACGCGCTCGGCGCGTTCCGCCAGTTCGCTCGGCGTGGGTTCTTGCGCTGCAGCGACGTCGCCGTGCGACGCCTCATCGAGCGGGACGCAGCGTCCGCCCTTTCGTCGATAGCTTCGACGATGATCGCGCGCCACACGGACGAGGATGCCGAAAATCCAGGCTTTCCACGACGTCCGGCCGTCGAAGTCCACCATGCGCCGCTGGACGATCACGAAGACGTCCTGCACGACGTCGTCGGCGCTGGCCTCCGGGATGCCGAGCCGGCGCGCGTTCCGCCACGCGAAGTCGAAGTACGCCTGATAAATTTCGTCGAGGGATCCGAACACGGGGTCCGGCGCCGCGTCTTTCGCGTCGTCCCGCGTCGGCAGACGCATCGGCAATCCCTCGTAAATCGCCTTCAAAATCGCACCTCGGGTGCCACGAGCAGCTCGAGCGCGACGGCGGAGGGGCGATAGAGCTCGCCGACGTCCGAGAATACGAAGCGTCTCCGGGTGAGCGGCGCGACGCCGTCGAGCGCGACATAGACGGCGAACGCTTTGGCCACATGCATTCGTCCGAATAGTCCGATGGCGGGTCCCCACCAGCTCGCGTCCTGGTGCCGCGAAACGGCACCCCCGAAACCGGTGGCCGTCACCAGGTAGCCCTCCGCACCGACGCACGGGGCGACGTCTGCGGCGCCGAAGCTCCAGAGCCGACACGCACGCGCGCCGAACGTGACGAGCCCGAACCGCGCGCCCAGCGTGTCGCCGTCGAAGGTCGCTGATTGGCGAGCGTAGTACGCGCCACGGAGCTCGAACCGAAGAGACGCGAGCCCTTCGACCGCGACCGCTCCGCCCGCGCCGACCGCGGGGTGCGGCAGCGCACCGAACAGGACGCTGCCCTCTGCCGAAGCGGCCAGCGCGACCCGGTCCGTATCTCTGGATCGAGCATCGTCGGGTTCCGACTCTGCCGGCGGCGATGCACTCAACGCGATCACGAGCGCGACGCTGTCCGCCAACAGGTCGCACTGTTCGTTCTCGAGCACACGCTCGCCGGAGCCATCGGCGCTGACCACCTTGAGTCGCGCGCGGTAGACGCCTTCCGTGTGGATCACGTCTGCTTCGGCCGTCAGCTTCGACTTCACGGCGCCTCCGAGGAGACGAGTGACTCGCGACATGAGCTCCGCACGATCCGGACATTCATCCGGCGCGCTCCACGCCAATTCGAAATCGGAAGGAGCGACGCCGTGCACGGCCGAAACCCCGGCGAGGGCGAGGGCCAAGTGCAAGGGCCCTGCTCCGAGCGGGGCCGTCATCGAGCACCACTATGGCATAGCGTCGAGCACGGCAAACGATACTGAGACGTCGGGATCGAACCGAAAAGCGAGCACTAGTTTCCGCGGCCACTCGGCTACGTATTGGCCGCGTTCTCGGGTTTTTTTGAACTGAACGGTTCGTACTCGACTCAAAAACGCGACGCGTTGCGAGCGATGGTTCGAGTCATCGCACCGAGATCAAAAAAAAGCGCGAGTCCGGCCAATAGAGGGTATCCGACGAGAAATCATGGCGGTTCTTTCGGCACTGATCGGCGTGGCCTGTTCTTCGGGCAACGTCGATCTGGGCGAGCGCGGCACCTCGTTCGCGAGCGGCGGCGCGGGCGGCGCGCTCGAGGGCGGTGGTCGCGCGAACGCTGGCGGCAAGAGCGACGGAGCCGCCGGCGGCTCTTCGACCCTTCCGTCGTCGGGGGGCACGAGCGTCGTGCCGGCATCCGGTGGCGCAGCACCCACCGACGCCGGCTCAGCGGCGTCGATCGATTCGGGGAGTGCCTCGCACGCGACGGCGGGATGCGGCGTCGCGCCGCTCTCGTCGGACACGAGCATTCCGGTCAACGGCATGACCGGCAGCTACATCCTCGATCTTCCGACGGGCTACGACAATCGCCGCGCCTATCCGCTGGTCATGGTGTTCCGCGGAGCGAACGTCACCGTGGCTGCTTTTCGCAGCTATTTGAATCTCGAACCCGTCGTCGGCCCGGACGCCATCATCGTCACGCCGGATTGCTTGAACGGAGGGACCACCTGGGACGTCCAACGCGACACGCCGCTCGTCGACGCCCTGCTGACGCACCTCGAAACGGCATACTGCGTGGACGCGTCTCGCGTCTTTGCGGTCGGTCACAGCGCCGGGGGTTTCTTCGTGAGCACGCTCGGGTGCATGCGAGGCACCGAACTGCGCGGCATCGCGCCGCTCTCGGCCGGGCCGCCTACGGGACCGTGCACAGGCGAGTTCGCCGTCTGGATCTCGCAGGGAAATCAGGACACGGCGTTCGGTCTGATGAACGGACGGGCCGATCGCGACTTCTGGGTCCAGCGCAACGCCTGCGACGCGAGCGCGTCCACGCCTGTCGATCCGTCGCCATGCGTCGAGTACTCGGGTTGCACTCCAGGGTTCGCGGTTCGCTATTGCGAGTACAACGGCGACCTCGGTCTTCCGAGCTTCGCCGCTTCGGGCCTTTGGGAGTTCTTCAAGGGATTGTGAATCGTCCCTCTCGCGTCGCGATCGCCGCCCACCTCAAAAAAACGAGCGACGCCGGCCAATACCACGGGTGCGACAAGCATTTTCGACCCCTATCTCGAAGCCTCGCCGCGTGAGCGCTGCAGGAAGCACGGTGATCACGGCGTCCGTCCTCGCCGCGATCGCTGCATGTTCCGGAAATTCGCAGGACGGTTCGACTTTTGAAACTGGCGGCGCGTCAGGAGAGAGTGCGTCGGGAGGCCTTCGAAACTCGAGCAGTGGCGGAGTGTCGACTTCTTCTGGGGGCTCCCTTTCCGTCGGAAGCGGCGGCGGTTCGACAGGAGGCGGCTTCGGTTCGGGCGGCACCGCCGGCGGCGGGGGAGGGCTCTCGGCGTCAGGCGGCGGCACGAGCGCATCGGGCGGCACCAACGCAGCCGGCGGCAGCAACGCAGCGGGCGGCACCAACGCAGCGGGCGGTGCGCCGAACGACTCCGGCGCGGGCGGCTCGACCGCCGTTGCATGCCCGACCACGTCCGAGTTGAAGGCTGGCGAGACCAACGAGACCATCAGCGTCGGGGGGACGACCCGCTCGTATCTGTTGCACGTGCCGGCGTCGTACACCGGCTCGGCGCCGGTGCCGCTCGTGCTCGACTTCCATTCACTCGGCTCGACGGGCGCGGGTCAGCGCGGCATTTCAGGTTACGCGACGCTCTCCGACCAAAACGGTTTCGTCGTCGCGTACCCGAACGGCATCGACAACGCCTGGAACATCGGGCCGTGCTGCACCACGTCGCGCACCGTCGACGATCTCGGCTTTGCCAAAGCCCTCGTCGCGAAGCTCGAGGGCCAGGGCTGCATCGATCCGAAGCGCGTCTATGCGACCGGGTATTCGATGGGCGGCGGCATGTCGCACTATCTCGCCTGCAACGCCGCCGACGTCTTCGCCGCGGTCGCGCCCGCGGCGTTCGATCTTCTGGAAGACAGCGAGGAGCCCTGTCATCCCGCTCGCCCCATCACGGAGATCTCGTTCCGCGGCACCTCTGACCCGCTCGTTCCCTACGCGGGCGGCGCCTCGAGCCCGCCCAATGGGTTGAACGTGACGATTCATTTCTTGGGAGCCGTCGGAACCTTCCAGAGGTGGGCGATGCTGGACCAGTGCACCGGAACGCCGAGCGCCGCGGACGCCAGCGGATGCCAAGCCTATTCGCAATGCGCGGGAGGCACCGAAGTGACCTTGTGTACCAAGCAAGGCGGTAGCCACGACCCCGGCGATCCCAATCTCGGTTGGGCCATGCTCGAGTCACATCCCATGCCTTGAGCGACATGCGGGCGACCTCAAGAAATGGCTCGGCGTCGGCCAATAAACGGAGTGCAACGGAGAACGCCTGCTCTCGTACCGTTCTGGGGTACATTTGTACTGTCCCTGGGTAACGCTTGCTCCAGCAGCCCGAACTCTACCCAGCCCTTGGCTGGCTCGGGCGGGCTGTACTCCGCGACGGGCGGCGCAGGCGGCAGCACCTCGCCGCTCGGCGGAAACGGCGGCGTTCCGTCCGCTGGTGGAGCCGGCGGGGCCGCTGCTTCCGGGAATCCCTCAACGAGCGGAGGGGGTGGGATCGCATCCGGCGGGGCTGGCGGTTTGCCCTCCATGGGCGGAAGCGGAGGGGTGCCTCCGGTTGGCGGCAGTGGAAACTCCCCCGACGCCGGGGGAGTCGATTGTCCGCCCCTGCCGAGCGGGATGGACAACGGCCCCGCGCGCACGGTGATCGTGGACGCTCAACGCGTCGTCGGAACCATCCGTTCGTTGCAAGGTGCCCACTGGGACCCGGGACCGAAGGGACAGGCACTCAGCCTCAACTACGTCGCCATGGGGGTCGATATGATCCGCACTCACGACGCTGGCGGCATCAACGGATCCGGAGTGGGTGACATCGACGGGGTTGGGGGCAGCAGGATGTTCCCCAACCTGAATGCCGACCCAACCCTGGCCGCGAGTTACAACTTTGGCCCCAGCGACGCTATGATCAGGGACATCCTGGATACCGGATCCGACGTGTACTTCCGCGTTGGCCGAAGCAACATCCAGGGAACGGGACAGAACACGCCGCCCCCGGACTTCGCCAAATATGCTCAGATCGTCGAGCACGTGGTGATGCACTACAATCAAGGGTGGGACAACGGATTTTCCTACGGAATCAAGTATTTCGAGATCTGGAACGAGCCCGATTTTCTCCCCTTCTGGACCGGAACCGGGGACCAGTATCACGAGCTCTACAAGGCGATCGCGCAGGGCATCAAATCCGTCGATCCCTCCGCGCTCGTAGGAGGTCCGGCCAACAGCACGTTCAATGACAAGACCGGCCTCCGAGCGTCGTTTTTTCAATATCTCAAAGACAACCAGCTTCCACTCGACTTTTACAGCTTCCACAAATACACGAACAAATCACAGGACCCGATGGACTTCGCGCGCATGGCGCAGAGCTATCGGGACGAGATGGACACGTACGGTTTCACGAAGACTCGAATCGTGAACTCCGAATACGAGAGCTCCCTCCAAGGTGACGTCATGCTCGGCGGCGACGCAGGACATGCGGCGTTCGCGGCCGAGGCCCTCATCTACATGCAGAACGGGCCGGTGGACGAGGCGACCAGCTACATGACGATCGGTTCGACGCTGACGAAGGAGAGCGCGGCGTTCGGAGTGATCGGCCAGTTGAACGCCACTCCGCTCCGGCTCTGCGCGCAAGGCGGTGACGACGACGGATTTGCGGTGCTAGCCGGGCTGAGCAAGGCCAGCGCGGAGCTCCAGGTCGTCGTCGCGAACTACCAGATCTCTACCTCGTTGATGGGACCTATCCCCGGGGGCAACGAAGAATCGATCGACGTCCCGGGACTCGGGCACCTCGCCGACATGACCTACCTCGATCGCAGGACGTTCACTTATCCGGACAAGGAGGGATATGCGTTGACGATCACGGACGTCCCCCCAGCGTGGGGCGACGTCACCGTCAAGCAGTACCGGATCGACGCAAACAACAGTCTCACCCTCGTCGGCACGACGACGACCCAGACTGCGGATCGTCCGCAAGGCAGCCTTACCGTCTCCGGCAGTTGGGTCCATGCACCCGCGAACCCTCCGAACGATCCCAAGGGTGCTGCACAAGGGCTCGATCTCATCGTCGTCACGGGAACGGCATCGGGCCAATGAACGCCCGCTGGCCGTGGCTCGCGGCGTGGGCATGCCTCGTGGCGTGGGCATGCTCGTCGAATTCGGCGAGCCGAGTGCCGTTTGCCGAGCAGGGCGGCGGCATCACTGGCGCAGGCGCCACAGGTCCCGCCGCTGGGGGTACGTCGTCCGGCGGTTCGACGCCTTCTACGGGGGGCTTCAACGGATTCTTCGACGTCGGCGGAGCCGGGGGAGCGGCGTCGGTTCCGCCGAGCGGTGATGGCGGCCCCCCAACGCGTACGTCGGTCGCGCTCGATGACTGCGGCGCGCAGAATCCCGCGAAGCTGAGCGTTGCCGACATTCAAAAACTGGAAGCGAGTTCGGGAAATTCGAACGGCCTTCGTTATCTCTATCCCTATGACGGAACCGTCTTTCCCCGTGGCCTTACCGCGCCGCTGTTGATGTGGGACGGCACGAACGCCGACGCCGTTTACGTTCACGTTCACGCTTCGCTGTTCGACTACAAAGGTTGTCTCGTTCCGACGGCCCCAGGCCAGATGGCCTTGCCGCAAAAGGTTTGGGACACCGCCGGCGCGCAGACACTGGGCCCGGGCGACCCGTTCATCATCGACTTCAGCACGATCGCGAGCGGCGTAGTTGCTGGGCCGGTCACGGAACGGATCGTGATCGCGCAGGCGACGCTCAAGGGCTCCGTTTTCTACGGTAGCTACAATTCGCCGCTCGCAGCCGGGATGACCGGCATGATCGGCGGCGGCATGGGGGGAGGCGCGATCCTTCGGTTGATCCCGGGGCAGCAAGCGCAATATTTCCTCCGCCAGAACACATGCACCGGTTGCCATGCCCTTTCCGGCAACGGCGCTCGCCTCATCGCTCGAGAGATCGGCGGGACCGCCGACGGCGAAGTCTACGGGCTCACTCCGACCACGGCGGCGAATCCGACGCCCGCGCGAACCGCGACCGGTACCGCGTTCGTGGGACTCTATCCGGACGGCTCGGTTTATCTCAGCACGGCCGTGGTGAACGGCGTTGGACCGCGCATCAACGGCGCCCTCCCCATGCTTGGCAATGCGTCGGCGGCTCTCTACGAGACGGACACTGGCAACGTCGTCAACGGCACCGGCATTCCGACGACCGCCGAAATGCCGACCTTCTCGCCCGACGGGACCTTGGTGGTCTTCACGGACTACGCGATCGGAAACGCTCACGGCCTGGCGACGATGAGCTATGACTCCACACAGCGAAAAGCGTCGAGCTACAAGGAAATCTACTACGATACCCAGATCTATCCGGGGTGGCCTTTTCTGTTACCGGATAACGGCGGAGTCATCTTTGCGGCAGGTGCTTCCAACGACTTCAGTGGCGGCGGCGCCGGGATAGACCAGGGCGTCACCGGACCGGTGAGCGACCTCGCGGTCGTCGATCTGGCGAGCGACACCACGACGCCTTTGTATCAGGCAATGGGGTTTCTCTCTAGCCAAGCCGTATCAGCGAATCAAACCGACTTGCCGTACGGGCAAGAGGAGCTCCATCACTCGTACTACCCAACCGTGTCTCCCGTGGCTGCGGGCGGCTACTTCTGGGTTTTTTTCGATTCGGTGCGCCACTACGGGAACAAGGGCGTCGCGCGCCAACTCTGGGGCACGGCGATCACCGTTTCCGCGAATGGCAAATACGCAGCGGACCCGAGCCATCCTGCGTTTTACTTACCGGGTCAGGAGTTCGCGAGCGCGAATCATCGCGCGTTCACCGCGCTCGATCCTTGCCGAGCGGACGGCAGTTCATGCACGAGCGGCATCGATTGTTGCAGCGGATTCTGCACGAACGGCGTGTGCGGCATTCCCCAACAACCCCGGTGCTCGTCGACGGGCGAAGCTTGTAAGAAATCCGCGGACTGCTGCGATCCCACGGACTCGTGCATCGGCGGCTTCTGTTCCTTCGTGATCCAATAGTCGAACCGAGGCATGACGACCCGCTTCGGCGTTGCGATTCGTCGCTCAGGTCGCTTCAAAAAAATATACGAGGTCGGCCAATAGGCAGTGTGCGACACGAAACCACACACTCGGTACCTTCACAGCAACCTCGACTCATCGACCATGCCCGTTGGTTGGGTGTCCTGATGCCCCTCGCGTTGTCGTGGGCGTGCAGTAGCAGCAACGGGTCGAGCACCGTGCCGGGGACCGGCGGAGAGTTCTCGTCTACGGGTGGCAGCGGCGCTGGAGGCCTCGTCGGAGCGACGGGCGGATTGGGGACGACGGCCGGCGGCGCGACCGGTGGCGGAGGCTTTCCCGTCGGTAGCGGCGGGACGCTCGGAAACGGCGGCCTCACGAACGCCGGAGGCGTTCCATCCGGTTTCGGCGGGACGCCTGTTGGTAGTGGAGGCAATACTGGTTCAATGACCAGCGGCGGCACCACCGGAGTGGGCGGCCCTGACGGCGCTGCGGGATCGGGCGCAACCACTGGCAGCGGCGGCCCGCCGCAAAAAAGTGCCGGCTGTGGAATGGCACCTCCGGCGTCCGACACGAGCGTGACGGTGAGCGGCGGCACGGGGACCTACATCCTCGATTTGCCCACGAACTACGACAACACCAAGGCCTACCCGCTGATCTTCGTATGGCACGGCGCCGGGGTCACGAACACCGCGTTTCACGGCTACCTGGACATCCATTCGCAGGTCGGCAACGACGGTATCGTCGTCACGCCGGAGACGATCAACAACAGCGGCACCTGGCCCAATGACGCGTCGTACTTCGATGCCCTGCTTGCTCACTTCTCGTCGAGCTATTGTATCGACCAGGGCCGAGTGTTCACGACGGGGCACAGCCTGGGCGGGTTGCACACCGGCTTGCTCGGGTGTTTGCGCGCCGACAAATTGCGCGGCGACGCGGTACTCGCGGCGCCTCATCCCACCGGGCAATGCGTCCCAGGGGACATGGCGGCGATGATGTCCGTCGGCATGTCGGACTTCGTCGCAAACGGTCCCACCGAGTTCCAGTGGTGGGCTCAAAAGAACGGCTGCGACTACACCATGACGACGCCGGTCGATCCGTCGACCTTCACGACGGGCGCGCCGGCGGAGTCTGGCACGTGCGTCGAATACGGCGGCTGCGCCCCGGGCACACCGGTTCGAACGTGCACCTTCAACGGCGGCCACGAGATCCCGGATTGGGTGGCGGGCGCGGTCTGGAGCTTCTTCAAGAAGCTGTGAATCAAGGACGTGCCGAGCTCAGCGCGCCGCGAGCGACGCCACCTTCGCTACGGTCGCGCCGAGCCACTTGTCGACCATCTTTTCGAGGCGATCGGGCACGACGGGTTTCGTCAGATAGTCGCTCATGCCGGCGGCCAGGCACACTTCGCGATCGCCCTCCATCGCGTTCGCGGTCATCGCGATGATCGGAACGTTCGCGCCGGACCCGCCGGAGGCACGAATGAGCCGGGTCGCTCGGTAGCCGTCCATCTCCGGCATCTGGCAGTCCATGAGCACGATGTCGTACGGCCTCTCGCGGTGTTTTTCGACGGCCGCGCGTCCGTTGTCCACGAGTTCCGCCGAGTAGCCGAGCTTGGAGAGGATGCGCATCGCGACGCGTTGGTTCACGACGTTGTCTTCGGCGACGAGCACGCGCGTGGCTTTTCTCGCTCGCGTGTCCGAACGCTGACGTC
>Ga0265320_10000953_pt1 | contig 21567 bp, 12 predicted proteins | sample 4827metaG_FD_202087 | JGI IMG/M metagenome (GOLD analysis project Ga0265320, IMG submission 202087) | Rhizosphere microbial communities from Carex aquatilis grown in University of Washington, Seatle, WA, United States - 4-8-27 metaG | ecosystem: Host-associated > Plants > Roots > Rhizosphere >...
GCTTGACCTCTAGCGCTGGCGTATCGCCGGCAGGGCGATCGCGACGATATCGTTGGCGCGCTGCCAGTCGGGCGAGCCTTGCGTGAGGCCGTGCCGCGCGCGCACGGCGAATTGCGCCGCCGGCATCATCGCGCCCACCGAATAGTAGCGCTCGGCGGTGGCAAGATCGGCCATCGGCTCGTCGCCCATCAGGCTGTAGGCCTGCGCCGCCTCGTACCAGGCGAAGGGATCGTCGTCCTCCTGCTGCAGCGCGATCCGCAGATTGGAGAGCGCCGGCTTGGCGAGCGCCGGCTTCTCCGTCGCGAGCTGGGCCGCGCCCAGCGCGACGCGAAGCTGCGGCGCGTCGGGCATCAGATCGACGCATTTTTGATAGGCCGTTACGCCCAATTCCGGCTTGGCCATGCTGACATAAATCTGGCCGAGCACTTCGTAGAAGTACGGGTTGTTCGGCTCATCCCTGATCAGGCTGTTGATCTCGGCCAACGCCTTGGCGAGATCGGGCTTACGCGAATAGGCCATGGCGCGGGCATAGCGCGCCATCTTGCTCGTGTCGGACGGCGGATAGCGATTGAACACGACCTGCAGCGGCTCGATATAGCCGGCGAGCTTGGCCTGGATCATCTCATATGCATGTTCGACCGCGGGGTCTTCCGGCACGTCCTTGTAAGGCGAGGCCTCGACCTCGCTCTCCAGATTGGCGACGCGCTCGCGTCCCATCGGATGGTCGGAGGCGTAAGGGTCCATGCGGTCATAGGCACGCGCCTCCTCGTCGGCCAGCCGCGAGAAGGTGGCGAGCAATCCGCGCGAGGATTGATGCGTCTTGTCCAAAAGCTTGATCGCGATCTGATCGGCGGTGGCTTCCTGCACGCGGCTGAAGGCGTTGAACTGGTTCTCCGCGATGCCCTGGCCGCCCAACAGGATGAGCATGCCCGCCTCGCCGGCGCCCGCCGCGATCGCCGCGATACCCACCACCATCGACAGCAGCATCGGAATGGTCGCCTTTTGAATGGCGGCCGTGTCGCGCGACAGATGGCCGGCGACGATGTGCCCGGTCTCGTGCGCCATCACCCCTTTCAGCTCTAGCGAGTTTCTCGCGAACATGATCATGCCCGATTGGATGAACATGTTCTGGCCTTCGGCGACGAAGGAGTTCACCGTCGGATCGTTGACGAGGTAGATTTTGACGCCGGCCGGGTCGAGACCGCCCGCTTTCAGGAGCGGATCCTCATAGGACCGCAGCGCGCGCTCGGTCTCGGTATCGCGCAGCAGCAGGATGCCCTGTGCCGCGGCGGGCAGGGGAAGCGCGCAAAGCCCTGTCAATGCGCCGACGAAGAATGCTATGGGGCGGGCGCGCCGCGAAAAGAACGCCGCCGTTAGCCGGATTTGGAGCAAAGGGTTGCAAAACGCCAAGGCTTGAACTCTCCTAACGGTCCCCGCGCCCCTCGTCCGGTCGGGACCGTAGGTGGGCACCACACCCGCGTCAACGGACGGAACCGGCACGTCGTTAACATCAAGGAATTGTAACATTGATCCTTCGTTCGCGGATTTTGGCTTGCGCTTCAAGCCTGTTGCTCCTTGCTGGCTGCTCCATCGATTTGAACCGCCCGGTCGAGATCGGGGGCGGCCCGACGATCCTCGATTTGACCAGTGGTCCCTCCGGTTCTTCCGGTGCCGGCGCCAGTGCCCTGGTGGTTGGCGATGAACCGTTCGCGGTGAGGGTGGGCGCATCGATCCTTTCGCAGGGCGGCAGTGCCGCCGACGCGGCGACGGCGATGTATTTCGCGCTTGCGGTAACCTATCCGGTCGCTGCCGGCCTAGGCGGCGGCGGGATCTGCCTGGTTCACGATGCGCAAGCGGCGCGCACGGAGGAATTCGACTTTCTGGCGCGCGATTCCGGCGGCGGCGGCGCCTATGCGGTGCCCGGCAACGTCCGCGGCTTCGCGTTGCTGCAAAGCGCTTACGGCGTGCTTCCCTGGCAGCGCGACGTCGCGCCGGGCGAAGGTTTTGCCGCGGCCGGCTTTCCGATTTCGCGCGCGCTCTCCGCGCGTATCGCGACCGCACAGGACGTTATCCGCCTCGATGCCGACCTGGCGGCCGAATTCCTCGACGAGTCCGGTGCCGCCAAGCCCGCAGGCACCGTGGTCTCCAATCCCGATCTCGCGCAGACCCTGGCCGCCATCCGCACGGGCGGACCCAATGCATTTTATAGCGGCAATCTGGGCGCGCGCATCCTCGCCTATTCGAGCGCGCAGGGCGGCGCGATCAACGTTCCCGAATTCGCGCGTTACCGCCCGCTGCGCCGCACGCCGCAGGCGATGCAGATCGGCAACCAGTTCGTCTATCTGCCGTCGCAATCGACCGGCGCCGGCGCCTTCGCGGGCGTCCTGCTCGACACGCTCAAGCGCGCGCTGGAAACCAGTGCCGGCGAGAACGATCTGCAGGCCTCCGTGATCGTCGCCGTGAAGCAGGCTCTCGCCCATTTCGCGCTCGGCACGCTGCCAAAGGATCTCGGCGCCACCGGCTTCGCGGCCACTGATGCGCGGGGCCAGTCGGTGGCCTGCGGGGTGACGATGAACGGCCCGTTCGGCTCCGGCCACAACGCACAGGACACCGGCGTCACCTTGGCGCGCGCACCGTCTTCGGGAGACATGGGCCTTGCCGCCGCCTTCATTACGCCGGTCATCGCCACCGACAGCGGCGGCGCGCTCAGCCTCGCGGGTGCGGGCGCCGGCGGTCCCAACGGCACGGCCTCCATGGGCTTTGCATTGGCCAAGCTCGCGCGCGGCGAAACCGTCAACCGCCGCGGCGATCTGCGATCGACCGGCGTGGCGCCTTACGACACCATCAACGCCATCGTCTGCCAGAGCGGCACATGCGTGGCGCTCCCCGACCCGGGCGCCAATGGGCTGGGCGCGTCCGCCGGCGGCGCGCCGGACTGACCGCCGCCCCGTCTTAGGAGCGGAACGCCCGCTGCCACCAGCCCTTTTTCGAAGACTCGGTCTGCTTGGACTCATCCCTCGGAGTCGTGTCGATCTCCGTGGAATCGCTCAACGACCAGGACGGGTGCGAGGCGGTGTTGGGCACAACGCGCGGCGCATCGTCTCGCGGCGTGGTGTCGATTTCGTCGGGCGCGCCATAGCGGTCGGCCACGAACGCAGCCGGCGTCCGCGATACGGGTGGCGGCTCGGGCGCCGGCGGCGCAGCGGCTTGTTCGCCGGGTTCGCTCGGCTGTTCGACGCGCTCGCCGTCCGCCGTGAAACGCTCGCGATTGCCGCCACGGCGGCCCCTGCGGCGGCGGCGGCGGCGAGGCCCTTCGCCGTTCTGTTTGGTCGGCGCGCCGCCATCGGTCTGCGGCTCTTCGGAGAACTCTTCGCCGCCTTCGACCGCGTCTTGCGCACCGGCGGCTAAGCCTGGCTCGGGGGCGCCGTCGGCGGCAGGATCCTGTGAACCGGCAGGGGCCGGCGCTTCGCGCGGCTGGCCGCCTTCGCGTTGATCGCGGTCGCGGCCGCGGCCGCCGCGATTGCGTCCGCCGCGCCGGCGCCGGCGCCGGCGCCCATCGCCGTTCTCCGACGACTCGGAGCGCTCGCGCGGCTCTTCGTCGTCCGAAGGTGCGGCGGTCTCCGTGGCCTCGGCCGCGTCCTGCGTCTCCTCGATTTCCTCTTCCTCGACGATGTCGAGATCTTCGTCCTCCATCACCGGAGCAGCGATCGCGGCCGGCGTATGGCGCTGGAAGTCTTCCGGATTGCGATGCCCGACGCGCTCGATCTCGAACGCGCCCGCCATCAACGCGTCCTCGGGCTGGAAGCTGATCGTGATGGCATGCTCGTTCTCCAGCCGCGACAGCTCGCGCCGCTTCTGGTTGAGCGTGTACATCGCGACGTCGCCGGCGACCTTCACGGTGAGCCCTTCGGCGCGCTGCTTCTGCGCTTCTTCCTCGATGCCCCGCAGCACGCGCAGCGCGGTCGATTCGACGGAGCGCACGATGCCCTGACCGCCGCAATGGGGGCAGGGCACCGTCGAACCGGCGACGACGCCGGCGCGCAGCCTCTGCCTGCTCATTTCAAGAAGCCCGAACTGGCTGATCTTGCCGATCTGGATGCGGGCGCGGTCGTTCTTCACCGCGTCGCGGATGCGCTTTTCGACGTCGCGATCGTTGCGCCCGTCCTCCATGTCGATGAAGTCGATGACGATGAGGCCGGCCAGATCGCGCAGGCGAAGCTGACGGCCGATTTCCTCCGCCGCTTCGAGATTGGTCTTGCGCGCGGTTTCCTCGATCGAATGCTCGCGCGTGGCGCGGCCCGAGTTCACGTCGATCGAGACCAGAGCCTCGGTCTGGTTGATCACGATATAGCCGCCCGATTTGAGCGTCACGGTCGGCTGGAACATCGCGTCGAGCTGCGCCTCGATGTGATAGCGCTGGAACAGCGGCACCGGCTCGCCATAGGGCTTCACGTTCTTCGCATGGCTGGGCATCAGCATGCGCATGAAGTCCTTGGCGTTGCGATAGCCCGCCTCGCCTTCGACCGTGATCTCCAAGACGTCCTTGTTGTAAAGATCGCGGATGGCGCGCTTGATGATGTCGCCTTCCTCATAGACGCAGGCCGGCGCGATAGAGTTCAGCGTCGTCTCGCGGATCGTGTCCCACATCCGCAGCAGGTATTCGTAGTCGCGCTTGATCTCGACCTTGGTGCGGTTCTCGCCCGCGGTGCGGATGATGAGCCCCATGCCCTCGGGCAGTTCGAGGCCCTGCGCCGCTTCCTTCAGCCGCTTGCGGTCGTTGGCGTTGGTGATCTTGCGGGAAATGCCGCCGCCGCGCGGCGTGTTGGGCATCAGCACGCAATAGCGTCCGGCGAGCGACAGGTAGGTGGTGAGCGCCGCGCCCTTGTTGCCGCGCTCTTCCTTGACGACCTGCACCAGGATGATCTGGCGCCGCTTGATCACTTCCTGGATCTTGTAGTGGCGCTTGCGCACCCAGCGCTGCGACGGCCGCTGCGCCTGTAGCGGCTGCGCGGGCTGACCATCGAGCGGCGATTCGGACGCGGTCTGGACGTCGGGAATGTTCTGCGTGATCTCCGGCAGCGGCGTATCGACATGGACATCGGAATCGGCGGGGATGTGGGCGGCGGAGGCGGCCACGGTCTGTTCGTCGACAACGCCGTCGCTTTCCTCCGCGTCGGCGACCGCGTCGATCACGTCGTCGTCATGGCTGTGGTGCAGGTGGCCGGGATGCGACGGAGCAAGTTCGGCCTCGTCGTGTTCCTCGTCCTCGTCGTCATCGTCTTCGGCATCTTCGGTGCTGGCGACGCCGGGATGCTCGAAGACGTCCTCGTGATCGTCGTCCGTCTCGTTGCCGGCAACGGCTTCGATGGGGCTTTGCGACTCGGCGCCGTCCTCGGTCGCCAGGGCATCGGGGGCCGCGTCGATGGTCCCGGTGTCGGTCGCTGCCGCGCTCCCGGCGCCGGCCGCGGCTTCCTCTTCCTCTTCGTCGTCCGAAATTTCGGGCTTGGGGCCCGAGGAGATCTCGAATGACTCGATGTCGTCTTCCTGGCGCCGCCGCGCTTCCGCTTCCTGCTCGGCGATCAGCGCCTGCCGATCGGCGATCGGGATCTGGTAGTAGTCGGGATGGATTTCCGAGAAGGCGAGGAAGCCCTGGCGGTTGCCGCCATATTCGACGAAGGCCGCCTGGAGCGAAGGCTCCACGCGCGTCACCTTGGCGAGATAGATGTTGCCTTTGAGAGGCCGCTTGGTCGCGGCCTCGAAATCGAATTCCTCGACCTTATTGCCGTCGAGTACGACGACCCGGGTCTCCTCCGGGTGGCTGGCGTCGATGAGCATGCGCTTGGGCATAGAAGTCTCCGAGCGGAGTCGTTCGCTTGGCCGCGCGTCCTGGCGCTGGGCAAAGGAGGTACCGCGTGGTTGGGGACAGGCGCCGGGCCGCCGCCGTCCGCAGCTTGGCTGCGGGATCGGGGAAATAGGCTCGCGCGATGTCGGTCATTACAAAAAAATCGGTTTCAGCCGGCCGGGCCGGCGGCGGGATGCTGCTGCAATGGAGGGATCCCAGCGCTTCGGGCTTGGGGGCCTGCCGGCGCGATCTCCGTCACCACTGCACCGTCTTGTCCGATCACCCCTGTGACCGGCGGCGCAGCACGCAAGACTTGTAGTGAGCATACCCGCCTACGGCAAGGGCGCCGGACAGACTCCCGACTCGGATTGAGGATTAGCAATTATATGTCGCAGGTATTCGATCTAACGCAATCTCCGATTGCGCAAATTGCGTGCCCGGCGATGCGAAAATCACGGCAAATTGATCGAAAAAGGTCATCGGGATGTCAAACCAATTGTAGACGGCATAAAGCGCGACATTCCCGCAACAAAACGAATAGAACTTAACACCCAAATACTTAGGAAGCTTGCGAAATTGTCATGAACGCCAATAGCGTGTTGGAAGTTTGAACATGGCACGAAACTAGTCGGGGCTTTGGGAGGGGTTGCCTGGCAGTTCCATGCCACCACCAGCGGGGACCCTTCCATGACCAAGAACACGCGATTCGGCGCCCTGCGCGCCGGGCTTCTGGGTAGTGCTGCGCTTCTGATGTTCGGCGGGCTGGCGAACGCCGCCGACGATACCATGGCCGCACCCGAAGAGGTTGTGGTGACCGGCACGCGCATTCCCAGGCCGGAATACGATTTGCCCAGCCCGACCATGACGCTGGACTCCGCATCCATCCAGCATAGCGGCACCATCAACCTTACCGACTATCTCAAGCGCGTTCCCGCGCTCGTCGGCTCGCTCGGCGACTATCAGACCAACGGCTATGCCACGCCCTCCGCCACCGACGCTTCGTCGCTGGGCGGCCTCAACCTGCTCGATCTGCGCAATCTGGGCTATGTCCGCACACTGGTGCTGATCGACGGAAAGCGCTCGGTCGGCGAATCGACCGGCAGCGCCGCCATCGACGTCGCGACGATCCCGATCACGCTCATCGATCGCGTCGAAGTCGCCACCGGCGGCGCCTCGGCCATCTACGGCGCCGACGGCGTCTCCGGCGTGGTGAACTTCATCCTCAAGCACAATCTCGAAGGCATTCATGCCCAGGTGCAAGCCGGCACGTCCGAGGACGGCGGCGGAAGCAAATCGCGCTTCGACATTTCCGTCGGTCACAATTTCGACGACGACAAGGGCAACATCACCTTCACGGTGGAAGGAACGCTGCAGGATCATCTGTTCTTCACGCAGCGCAAGTTCACCAACACCGGCACGGTGCAGTTCTTCGTGGCGAACCCGGCAAACCTCGACGGATCGAATCTGGCGCTCCCCGCCAACATTCCGACCACCGACGCGCAGTATCTGTATTCCGCTCCGACGGGCGCCGTTTGGTCCGACTTCTTCAACCAGAGCAGTCCGGATTTTCTTGGCAACGGTCAGCCCTACATACCCGGCATCGACATCGGAAACGCCTCGCGGATCGGGTCGTCCGGCATGCCGTACGCAGAGGATCTGCAGGCCGACTTCCAGCCCACGACGCGGCGCGCGATCGCGGAGCTTGACGGTACCTACGAGTTCAATCGGTTCTTCAACCTGACCGGATCGTTCAAATACGCCCATGTCGAGACGCGCTCGCTGTCCTCGGCGCCCTTCGACGACATTGCGATCCTCAATACCGACAACGCGTTCCTGCCGGCCAACATCGTCACCGCGATCAATGCCGGCGGGACCGGTGTCGGCATCCTGTCGGAGGATTATCTGGCGATCCGCAACCAGGAAGAGGTCAAGCGCGATACCTACCGCGGGACGCTCGAATTGAATGGCGACCTGCCCGATGTCCCATTCCTCGAAAACTTCAAGTACAACGCGAGCTACGTCTACGGCCAGACCGATGTCGATGACATCAATCTGAACAACCGCGTCACCGACCGGTTCTTCGCGGCGTTGGACTCGGTCATCGACCCTGGAACGGGGCTGCCGACGTGCCGTTCGAATCTCGATCCCTTGGCCGTGCCTCCCGACATCGGCGGGCAGTTCTCGGATACGACGCCGTTCGATCCGGCCAATTGGCCGCTTACCTTCACGCCGGGGGCGAATTCGGGATGCGTGGCGTACAATCCGTTCGGGCCGAACGCGGCGTCCAAAGCCGCGATCGCCTTCGTCACGGCCGACACGCACAACCGCGGCACACTGACCCAGAACGTCGCGACGGCCTATGTTTCCGGTGATTTCCCCGCGTTCCAAAACTGGGGCTTTGCCGGCCCACTCAGCGCCGTGGCCGGCGCGGAATATCGCAAGGAGACCAGCTCCACCAACCCGGACTTCCTCAGCCGCTCCGACGACGTGTGGATCGGCGGCACGCAGCCCGTCAGGGGCAGTTTCGACGTGTACGAATTCTTTGCCGAACTCTCGCTGGACGTGATGAAGGACTCGAGCTGGGGCAAGTCGCTTTCGCTGGACGGTGCGGTGCGCCAATCGCAATACTCGACCGCCGGCAGCAGCACGAGCTGGAAATACGGCGGGGTCTATGCGCCGATCGAAGGATTGAAATTCCGCGCCACCGACGCCGTCGCCGTTCGCGCGCCGAATATCGGCGAGTTGTTCGCGCCGACCCAGTCGCTGTTCAGCTTTGTGAATGACCCGTGTGACTACACGCAGGTCAATGAGGGCACCTCCTTCCGCCCTGCGAATTGCGCCGCGCTTTATAACGCGATGTTCGGACCCGGCGCCTACGATCCACACAGCACGCAGTTGAACACCGGCTTCAGTGTTTCCACGCTCGTGACGGGCAATGATCTTCTCAAGCCCGAGACGGCCCACACGTTCACCGCCGGCATCGTCCTTCAGCCGACCTTCCTGGAAGGGTTGGTCGTCACGGCGGACTGGTATGACGTGAAGATCACCAATGCGATCCTGGCGCTGTCGGGTCAGACGATCGCGCAGGAATGCGTCGATCTGTCGACCATCGCCAATCCGTTTTGCGCCCAGATCACACGCGACCCGGGCGCGACCCCGCCGGGAGCGATCGCGCAAATCAGCACACAACTCCAGAACGTCGCGTCGATCGGCACGGGCGGCGTCGATTTCACATTCGACTATACCGCGGACACGAACGACTGGTTCGGCCACGACTACGGCACGGTGAACTTCCACCTGATCGGCAATTGGTTGGATCACCTGACCTTCCAGGCGATCGCCAACGAGGCGCCGACCCAAGGCGCCGGCACGTTGGGCGGCGGCTTCGACGGTTCGCCGGCGCCTCGCTGGCAGACGAACCTGGATACGGTGTGGCACTTCGAGAACTGGACGATCGACTACAACATCGACTGGTACTCGCATGTGCTGCGCTCGACGATCCAGGCCTACATCGATCAACCGAACATCTACGACAAGAAATATCTCTACATCCCCGACCGCTTCGTGCAGGGCATCCAGGTCGGTTACGACGTCGACAATGCGTGGAACGTCTATGCGGGCGTCGACAACCTCTTCTACCAGAAGCCCGCGATCGGTCAGTCCGCCTATCCCGTCGATCCGATCGGGCGCTTCTTCTACCTGGGTGTGAAGTCCAATCTCGACTTCTCCGACCTGCCGCTCTGATCGCAATGTCGGGCGCATGACAAGGATGGCGGGCTTCGGCCCGCCATTTTTGTTTCTGGGCGTCGGGGCGTCGGTTGTGCTAACGGATCGCAGATGGATTGCGGCAAGCCTAGCCGCCGAAGCGCGGGCCGACCTCGATGAACCGCCGTTTGGCCAATCTCCTGGGTCTGGGTGCCGCCATCGTGCTGGCGGGCGCGGGTCTTGCCGCGTCCGATCCTGCCCAGGACGGGGACGATCTGATCTCGCACATCCTGAAGAACGAGCCCGCGGCAAATACTTCCGGCGCCAAGCCGGCGAACCCGACCGCCAAACCGCCCTCGGGCCCTCAGCCCGTCGTCATGAGTGCGCGGATCGGCGAGCACGAGGACCGCACGCGCTTCGTGGTGGAGATGTCCGATCCCGTCCAGATGCGCGTCTTCACGCTCGCCAATCCCGACCGCGTCGTGATCGACATGCCGGCGGTGCAATGGCACCTGGACGGCCCGCCGCGCCCGACCGGTTTCGGCGCCGTGCACAGCTATCGCTACGGCCTTTTCCGCTCCGGCAGTTCGCGTTTCGTGATCGATCTGAACCGGCCGGTGAAGGTCAGCGATCCGCTCGTTCTGCCGCCGAGCGGCGGTTATGGCTACCGCGTGGTGATCGATCTGTTCCCCGTCACGCCGGACCAGTTCGCGCACAATTCGGGCTGGCCGGCCGATCTGAAGGCGCGCGAGGCGGCGGCCGAGTTGCTGGCCGCGGCGCCGCCGCCGCAACCCTCGACCCCGCTCGAGAAGCACGTCGTCGTCATCGATCCCGGCCATGGCGGCATCGACACCGGCACCAGCGGCGTCAACGGCCTGCAGGAAAAGGATCTGGTGCTCGACGAGGCGCTGCGACTGGGGCGCGAACTGGTGCGCCGCGGCGGCTATACCGTCCATCTCACCCGCGACACCGACGTTTTCATCCCCTTGCGCGAGCGCGTGACCATTGCCCGCTCGTGGCATTCGGACCTCTTCATCTCGCTGCACGCCGATTCCAATCCGGACCCCGGCGTCAACGGTTTGTCGATCTACACGCTGTCGGAATCCGGTTCCGACAAGGAGGCCGCGGCGCTTGCCCGCAAGGAAAACCAGTCGGATGTGATCGCCGGCGTGGACCTTGGCGGCGGCAACGCCACGGTCGCGCCGATCCTGATCGACCTGGCGCAGCGCGACACCATGAACAGGTCGTCACGTTTCGCGGAAGGCGCGGTCGCCAATCTGACCTCGGCGACGGACATTTTGCCGCGTCAGCCGCATCGCTCGGCCGCCTTTGCCGTGCTCAAGGCGCCGGACGTTCCCGCCGTGCTGATCGAACTGGGCTATCTGTCCAATGCCGCCGATGCCGATCAGATGAACACGGCGCGTTGGCGTAACGGCGTGGCCAAGTCGATCGCCGCGGCGGTCGACGGCTATTTCAACCCGCCGCCGGGCTCACCCTTTCCTTAACGCAAGGCCGATCTTCCCACCGCCACATTCGACCGATATGAAGGCGGCCTGAGAGAGGATCATGGACCGCGCCATGTTGCGCCGCACTCTGGTTTATACCGGCCTGGGCCTGGGCGCCCTGGGGGCCGCCGGCGTGCTCGCGGCGGTCATCGCCATTTTCCTGGTCACCCGCGACCTGCCCAGCGTGGAATCGCTGCGCAACTACACCCCGCCCGTCACCACCCGCGTCTATGCCGGCGACGGCACGCTTTTGGGCGAATACGCCCGCGAGCGCCGCATCTTCGTGCCAATCTCCTTCGTGCCCAAGCTGATCACCCAGGCGTTCACCTCGGCCGAGGACAAGAATTTCTACAACCACCCCGGCATCGATCCGTCCGGCATCGCGCGCGCCGCGGTCAAGGACGTCTTCAACGTCTTCCAGCACAAGCGGCTGGAAGGCGCCTCGACTATCACGCAGCAGGTCGCCAAGAACATGCTGCTCAACAGCGAGGTGAAATTCTCGCGCAAGATCCGCGAGGCCGTCCTCGCGATCCGCATCGACGCGACCTTCTCCAAGGAGAAGATCCTCGAACTCTATCTGAACGAGATTTATCTGGGCGAGAACTCCTACGGCGTCGCCGCCGCGGCGCTGAACTATTTCGGCAAGTCGCTCGATCAGCTCGACGTCGCCGAGGTCGCCTTCCTCGCCTCGCTGCCCAAGGCGCCGTCCGAATTCGATCCGGTGCGCAACCACAGGGCCGCCTTCGAACGCCGCAACTGGGTCATCGGCCAGATGCAGGAGAACGGCTACATCACGCGCGACCAGGCGCGCGCCGCCCAGGCCGAGCCGCTCGTCACCCAGACCCGCGCCGCCGGCTCGCAGACCGAGGACGCCGATTATTTCGTGGAAGAGGTCCGCCGCGAGCTCTACGCGCGCTATGGCGAGCAGGCGCTGTATGACGGCGGCCTGCAGGTGCGCTCGACCCTCGACACCGCGCTGCAGAACTATGCGGTGAACGCCCTGCGCGCCGGCCTGGTGCGCTACGACCGCCGCCATGGCTGGCGCGGCACGAACAGCAACATCGCCGTCGCCGGCAATTGGCAGGACACGCTGAAGGCCGTGGAGAACCAGTCGGGCATCGAGACCTGGCGGGTCGCGGTGGTCCTGGACTTCGACCACAACGACGCCAGGATTGGCCTGGGCGACGGCACGACCGGCACCATCCCCTGGAGCGAGCTGACCTGGGCCCGGCGCGAGCCGAAGAATTCGCCCTATCCCGGACCGGTGCCCAGCCGCCCGTCGGACGTCTTCAAGATCGGCGACGTGGTCTATGTCGAGCCGCTGGACGGCAAGCCCGGCGCGTTCGGCCTGCGACAGGTGCCGGAGATCAACGGCGGCATCGTGGTGATGGACCCGCACACCGGCCGCGTGCTGGCGCTGTCGGGCGGATTCTCCTACGCCTCCAGCCAGTTCGACCGCGCCTTCCAGGCGATGCGCCAGACCGGTTCGTCCTTCAAGCCCTATGTCTACGCGGCGGCGCTCGACAACGGCTACACGCCGGTCAGCAAGGTGCTGGACGCGCCGTTCGAGATGGCCGACGGCTCCGGCAAGATCTGGCGGCCCGAGAATTTCGAGAAGGGACACTATCTCGGCCTGACGACCCTGCGCCGCGGCATCGAGCTGTCGCGCAACCTGATGACCATCCGTCTCGCCCAGGCGATCGGCATGGACAAGGTCGTCCAATATCCAATCCGCTTCGGCGCCTACGATCACCTGGCGCCTTTGCTGGCCAATTCGATCGGCGCCAGCGAGACGACGCTGCTCAAGCAGGTCACGGGCTATTCGGTGTTCGTCAATGGCGGCAAGAAGGTCATTCCCTCGCTGATCGACCGCATCCAGGACCGCAACGGCAGGACGATCTGGCGCCATGACGGCCGGCCCTGCGACGGCTGCAATCTCGCCGACTATCGCGGCCAGCAGGAACCGCTGCTCGCCGACACGCGCGAGCAGGTGCTCGATCCGCAAACCGCCTATCAGATCGTCTCGATGCTCGAAGGCGTGGTGCAACGCGGCACCGGCCGTTCCATCCTCGCCGTCGGCAAGCCGCTCGCCGGCAAGACCGGCACTTCGAACGCGGCCAAGGATGTATGGTTCGTCGGCTTCTCGCCCGATCTGGTCTGCGGCGTCTATGCCGGCTTCGACAATCCGCGCACGCTGGGCGGGTTGGAGCAGGGCGCCACGGTCGCAGCCCCGGTATTCCGCGACTTCATGAAGGGCGCGCTCTCCAACACGCCGGGCATCCCATTCCGCCCCGCCTCGGGTGTCGAGATCGTCAACGTCGATTATCACACCGGCATGCCATCGCCGGGCGGCATCCCGGAGGTCTTCAAGCCCAACACCGCGCCCGGCGAGCCCGACGCCCCGGCGGCGGAGGTCGGTGCCTCGCCCTTCGCCGGCACCGTGCCGCCCGCCGTGCCCGGCGAGACCGGGGCGCCGACGGTCGACCCCGGAAACGGCGGGTTGTACTGAACGATAACCGCTACACGTAGTGCTTTGCGCGCACCAGCGCCGCGGCGTTCAGACTCTTGCGATATTTCTCCCGCGACTTCAGGACCGACTTCGAAGCGCCTTTCCGCTTGTCGCGAACGTGCTGCAGCGTCGATGCCTCGACGAAGGCGCGCAGGCTCGCGCCCTGGACGGGACCGAGGCTGCGCATTTGCGGTGGTCCGGCGTCGACCCAGAGAATCTGCTTCATCTCGAAGCTCCGCGGATCCACGAAGCTGATATAGCCGCCCTTGAGCAACTCGCGGGGCCGGGTGAGTGCGCCGGTGAAGCTGTAGCGGACATCCGCAGACGCCTGGGCGTCGTAGAAATGTGGCGTCAGGAAATCGGACACCATCACGCCGTTGATATTATAGGCGTGCGAATTGTCCTCGCATGGATCGCAGGCCTCGACGAGATACTCGAACTTTCCCGATGACGGATCGTCCGTGACGCCGTTGCCTGAAATCTTGATCGCGGTCGCGGGCTGCAGGCGATTGCCGTTGGGATCGACCAGCATCTCCACGATCTCGTGGCTGGCGTCGATCGTCCATTCGTCGCTTCCCGGCGTGAGGATGACCTTCGCATAGGGCTGGTTGTGCTTGGTGAGATGGAAGCCGCCCTCGCCGGGCGGTAGCGATTTCACAATCTGTACGGGCCACACGCCCTGGGGAATGTTGCGATGGTCTGGCAGGTAGGAGACCGTCGCGCTGACCTTCCAATAGCTCGGCAGATCGCGTGTCACCTGAATATCCAGCGCCGCCGCCGCCGCCGTCATCTTTTCCGGCGCGATCCTTCCGGTTGTGTCGACGAGCCCGATCTTGGTCTGCAGCATGGAGCACCTCTATCGTTGGAGTTGAAATAAAGGCCAATGATGTGGAAAACGTAACATGCGTTATCGAAGAATAGATCGTAGATATCGAACTGGCGTTTATGTAGCTGTGCACGAATACTGAAATTATATTTCGAGGCGGCGCTCTCTCTGGGGGTGCTTTACGCGGCGCCGTCCGGTGCCTATATCCGCACGCCGGAGAACACCCATGCGCCCCGAGATCCAAAGGACCGTCGAAGACATCGAGCAGGCTATCGCCCTGCTGAGGAGGCATCTTTGACTGGGATAATGCGCTGCGCCGGCTCGATGAGCTGAACGCCAAGGCCGAAGACTCCGCCATCTGGAACAATCCGCAGGGCGCCCAGAAGCTGATGCGCGAGCGCCAGAAGCTGGATGCGTCGATCGCGGCGGTGCGGGCGCTCGACAACGAACTGACCGACGTGCTCGGCCTTCTGGATATGGCGGAGGCCGAGAACGACGCGGCCATGGTCGCCGACGCGGAAAAGACCATCCAGGCGCTGCACGCCCGTGCCGAGCAGCGGCGCTTGGAGTCGATGCTCTCCGGCGAGGCGGACGGCAACGACACTTATCTTGAAATCCATGCCGGCGCCGGCGGCACCGAAAGCCAGGACTGGGCGCAGATGCTCGAGCGCATGTATACGCGCTGGGCTGAGAAGCACGGCTACAAGGTCGACTATCTGGAAGAGAGCGAAGGCGAGGGCGCGGGCATCAAATCGGCCACGCTGCTCATCAAGGGCGAGAACGCCTATGGCTGGCTGAAGTCCGAGGCCGGCGTGCACCGCCTGGTGCGCATCTCGCCGTTCGATTCCAATGCGCGGCGTCACACCAGCTTCTCCTCCGTCACCGTCTATCCGGTGGTCGACCAGTCGATCGAGATCGACATTGCGGACAAGGACGTGCGCATCGACGTCTATCGGGCGTCGGGCGCCGGCGGCCAGCACGTCAACAAGACCGAATCCGCGGTGCGCATCACGCATATCCCGACCGGCATCGCGGTCGCCTGCCAGACGGAGCGTTCGCAGCACCAGAACCGCGCCAATTGCTGGGAGATGCTCAAATCGCGGCTGTACGAGATCGAGCTCAAGAAAAAACAGGACGAAACCGGCGCCTTCATCGGTGAGAAGTCCGACATCGGCTGGGGCCACCAGATCCGGTCCTATGTGCTGCAGCCCTATCAGCTCGTGAAGGATCTGCGCACCGGCGTCGAAAGCCGCGCGCCGTCCGACGTGCTCGACGGCGATATCGATCCGTTCATGGCCGCCGCGCTCGCCCAGGCCGTCGGCGGCAAGAAGCAAGAGAAGATCGAAGACCTCGAATAGCGCGAAGGCGCTTCCTATCGCCCGGCGGCGCCCAAACCGGTCTCGCGATCGTCTTCCCAGCGGGCGGAAATCGCCGCGAAGGTCGAGACCACCGCACCGAACAAAAGCGCCAGGGCGGTCCAGAGACTGGCATGGGCGGCGGTCTTGCGCGCGGCGTCGGCCGCCGCGACTTCGTCCGCGCGGATCTGGCCGGCGACGGTGTCGACGCGGCGCGCCGCCAGAGACGGAGAAATGCCCGTGTCGTTCGACACGATCTGCGCGAGCTGCGTGCGGTCCTCCGCGGACAGCCTTTCGCCGTTCGACAAGCCCACGGTCAAGATGCGCCCGGCCTCCGCCTTGTCGGCGCCGAGCGAGCGCGTCGCCGGCTGAAACGCTGGCGTCGGCGGCGTGGTCGAAGCGCTCGCGTCGCCGTTCATAAACACGGGCGAACCGGCCGTCGAGGAAGGCGAAGGGCCGTTCGGTCCGTTCGACGGCGCGTCGCTCGACGTTGTGGCCGACGACTCGTTGCTCGGTGGGACGTCGCTCGTCGCGCCGGTATCGGCCTGTGCGTATTGCCGCCAGGCCAGCGCCGCCGATCGCTCGCCGGTCGCGGGACGGAACAGCTTGTCCACCCAATAGGACGTCGTCACGGACGATGTGCTTTCGCCCCGCGACGGGCTCGCGCCGGCGAGCGTACCGTTCACGGCGCCATTGGTGGCTGCCGACCCTGCGACGAGCACCGACAAGGCGACGACGGTCGCGGTCGCGACCACCGCGATCGCCCAGGACACCATTCCGTGCGCTCCCGCGCGAAAATCCTCCTCGCGCGCGGTTTCGACCGCCGGACCGATGAGACGGCCGACGACGTGACCGCCCGCCGCGAAGCCGAAGGCCTGGGCCGCGAGAAAATAGATGGCGCCGAGGGTGAGGAAGGTGATCGTTCCGCCGGCGGTGGCCTGGCGCACGGTGACGAGCGAAAGGCCCACGCCCGAGCCGAGCGTCAGCAGCATGAAACTCACGCCGGCGGCGACGAAGGCACCGGCAAAGACCGCGCTCCACTGAAAGCGACGCGGCAGGTCCGGGGCTTCGCTGACGATCGTCGCGCTTTCGGCGCCTTCATTCAGGACGGTGACGGTCATGCGGATCCCCCGACGGTTGCGGCTTGCGGTCAACGTTCGGAGAACCGGGTTGTTCCGCCTATGCCGCTTTTCTCGGCAGCGCACCGAATAGCGTGGAACTCTCGGTCGCTGTCGCGAATTACCTCGCCGAGCTTATCCGGGGACGTGCATGCGCTCTTTGCTGTTGTGGCTGATCGGCATTCCGATTCCGATCATCATCATCCTGTGGCTGATCATGGGTCACGCCTGACGCCGCGCAAACGAAAACCCCGCCTCGATCGCTCGAAGCGGGGTTCGAAATCTTGGCCGGCGGTGTTCGCCTAGGACTTCATCGGCGCGAACGTCGCGGCGACCGGCGTGCTCGTCATCGGCCGCGACACCATCGAGGAGATGGCGGACGGCGTGTTCGACGGCGCGGCCGACGCCGCTGCGGCCGGAGCGGGCGAGGGGGCGGCGCGGAATTCGGTCGATTTCTTGGTCGCGTCTTCGGCCAGCGGGTTGTCGGCGTGGCGGCAATTGCCCTCGAAGAACGCGCCGGTCTCCACCGCGAAAGCCTCGTGCAGGATGTTGCCTTCGACGTGGCTGGTCGAGCAGAGCAGGACCTTGCGGGCGCGGATCGAGCCCTGGACGCGGCCGCGCACGGTCACTTCCTCGGCCATGATCTCGCCATGGATGAACGCCTTGTCGCCGATGACGAGACCGGCGGAATGCACGTCGCCTTCGACGCGGCCGTCGATCTGGATGTCGCCGGTCGACGTCAGCGTGCCGTTGACGATCAGATCGGCGCTGATGATGGACGGGGCGGAGGAACGGGCCGCGCGCTTGGCGCCCGGGACGTTCGCGGGCGGCGGGGGCGGAGCGGTTTCTTTCTTACTCGAAAACATGTCGGCCTGCCTCGATGAATGTGCTCGGGTTTCTCATCACATTGTCGTACCAGACCTCATAATGGACGTGAGGTCCGGTACTACGCCCCGTCGATCCGAGTCTTCCGATGGGCGAACCTTTACCCACCTTAGACCCGACACGCACAAGAATCGATGACATATGGCCGTAACGCGTATGGATTCCGAAACCATGGTCAATTTCAACCATATTTCCGTAACCGCCCCGGTCGCCGGCGAAAACCACGGTGCCAGGCGCCGTCGCGGCAATAATCGAGCCCCAGGGGCCGGCGAAATCGACGCCGGGATGGAAGGAGTAGCGGCCGGTGAAGGGATCGATGCGGGCGCCGAAGCCCGACGTCCGCTCGAATTGCGGCCCCGAGACCGGCGTGGTCAGCGGGATATGCCTCATGGCCGACAGCAGCGTGTTCATCTGATCGAGCACGGCTGAAGCCCGCAGATAGGCGTTGGTAAACGCCCCGTCCGAAATGCCGTCCAGGTGTACATCCTGCAGCGACATCTCCGGCCCGCCGACGCCTTCGACGGCGGCCAGGCGCCGCGTGTAATCGTCCGGATTGATGCCGGTGTGCCGGATCACGGTCTGGATGCTGGCGACGCCTTCGGCGACTTCGCTTTGCGTCTTCGCCATGAGTTGCGTTTCGATAGTGCCGATCTGCGCCACGCGCACGGTCTGCTCGGCCAGGATGCGCAGCGCCGGATGCTGGGCGAAGGTCGCCGCGCTCGGCATCGCCGGCGTGCTCTGTTTGGAACCGAACAGAAGACCCGTCAGGTGGTCCATCGCCCCGCCGAAATCCAGGAAGCTGGCCTTGGTCGGCTTGGCGGTGCGCGGTTGTGGCGGCGGCGGCTGCGGCATGACCGACAGTTCGGACGCGCCGCCCGCGTCGGTGGGCGCTATTGCCGAAGGCCCGCTCTCGACGCTGTCGCTGGGCGCGCCGCCGTCGCCGCCATCGGCCGGCGCATTGGCAGCGCCCGCGCGGATGCCGGTATTGGTCAGGCCCGTGATCGTCGAGTCGACCTGCCTGCGGCGGTCGAGGAATTTCATGATCGTGTTCTGCTTGGTCTGCAGCTCGTCGGCCGTCGACTTGAAACGGTCCTCGGCGGAAACCAGCGCGCCGTTCAACTCGTCGTAAGACAGCTGCAGATCGGCGACCCGGTTCTCATAGGCCGACTGCATTTGCTGATAGCGGCGATCCTTCGCCGAGATGATGCGGTCCTTGAAGATGACATTCACGGTCGCGAAAGCGACCCAGCCCAGGAAGATCAGGGAGAGGCCGGCGAGGGTGGCTTGGAGGGTCGGACCGAATGTGAAGAACTGCACCCGCCCGTCGCTGCGGATATAGATCTGCCGCTCCGGAAAAGTCTCATGGAGCCAAGCCCAGACGCGCTCGACGAGCGTCCCTGCCATGCCAACATTTCCCTTGTGTGCGTCTTGTGCGCCAATCCCAACCGGGCGCATTTCACTTAAACCGGGTCGTCGAATCAAGCTCTTACCCCAGAAAAACGACCGTGAGGTTAACCTTGGGCCGATGCCCGATTTCGGCCAGTGGGGCTTCATGCTAGCGCCTTAGCGGCCGCCAGTACGTCCTGGACGTGACCGTCGACCTTCACTTTGCGCCAGATTTTGGCGATGACACCGCTGCCATCGATCAGGAAGGTGGCGCGCTCCACACCCATGTATTTGCGGCCGTACAGGCTCTTTTCCACCCAAACTCCGAAATTCTCTGCCGCTTTGACGTCCGGATCGGACGCCAAGGTCAGATGTAGCTTGTGCTTGGCCTTGAACCGGTCGTGGCTGGCCGCGGAATCCTTGGAGACGCCGATGACCCGAACGCCCAGCGCCTCGAATTTCTTACGGCTCTGTGAAAAGCCGATCGCCTCCTTGGTGCAGCCCGACGTATCGTCCTTGGGATAGAAATACAGGACGAAGGGCTTTCCCCACAGCGCGGCGTTCGATACGTCACCCCCGCCGTCGGTCGCAAGCAGGAACTTGGGAGCCTTGACGCCGGGCTTGAGTTCCATGAGGTCTCCCGAAGGGGCGATAGGGCGTTTACCCAGCCCTTAACTATGCGTCATAAGCTGATACCTGATCTGGTTGCGCGGGCCAAGCTTCGGCCCCTTTTATCCGCAACTATCGGGGGGTTAGAGGTAGAGTCATTGGCCCAAGACCCCACATTGGACCGGCCCGGCGAAACGCTCCCGAAGGCGGTTCGCGCCAGCCTCGCAGAGGCCTGGAATTCGTCCTATCTGGGACGGTACGTGAAGTCGCACCACATCAGCCGGACCGCGTTGATCCTGTCGGCGCTCGGTGTTGCGGTTCTGTTCTTTGCGGTCGGCGCCGCGCTGCGTCTTCTGGTCGGTCCGATCTCGCTGGGCCCGCTTTCGGGGCAGATTTCCGATGCTCTGGCGCAGGCCCTGCCGGGCATCACGGTCAAATACGACCAGGCGGCCGTGGAGTGGTCGCGCGACCAGGGCAGGGTCAATCTGGTGGTGCTCGGCGCCCGGGTCTTCGACTCCCGCGGGCGCATCATCGCGCAGGCCCCGCAAGCCGACATCGACCTCGCGGCCAAGCCTTTCCTGCGCGGCGACGTCGTGGTGACGCGCATCACCCTGGTCGGCGTGCAGCTCACCATGGTGCGCAATGTCGACGGTTCGCTGCGGCTGGGCGTGGAGCACGACGAGAGCCAGAAGGACATCATCAGCCGCATCACCGACGCCATCAACAAGAACAGCTCGAGCGCCTCGTCGCTCGAAAGCTTCGCGGTGCGCGATGCGCGCCTCGCCTTCATGGACGAAAGCACGGGCCTGTTTCTCGTCGCGCCGAAGGCCGACATCCGCGTCGCCACGGCCGGCCGCGATCTCGTCGCCTCGCTGCAAGCCGATGTCGAGATTTCGGGCAGGCCCGCGCGTATCACCGGCGAACTGCGCCTGCCGCCGCGGGCCGGTCCCGTCCAGGGGCGCATCCAGGTGCGCCATCTGGACATCGCCGCGCTCGGCCGCAACGCCAAGATGTTCCACTTCCTGAGCAGCGTGGCCGTGATCGGCGATTTCTCGTCGGATTTCGCGATCCAGGGCACCCACCTTCTGAACGCCGGCTTCACGGTCGACGGCACGGGCAGCGCCGGGATCGTCGGCGTGCGCGGCCCGATCAGAATCGCGTTGCTGCATCTCGCCGGTCATTACGACCGCGCCAAGGCGCGCATTGCGCTCGAGGATGCGTCGCTGAATTCGGATCGGATGCGCGCCCATCTCGTCGGCGGCATGGATCTCATCTACACCCCGGCGGGGGCCATCTCGCGTCTGGGCGTCGATCTGACCGCCGACAAGACCGCGCTGGCCCTGCCGGGCACCTTCATGCAGCCGGTTTTCATCCCGCTGGCTGAACTCAAGGGCAGCTACGTCCCCGCGACGCATGACATCCTGATCGACAATCTGAGCACCAAGGGCGGCGCGCTGGTGCTTGCCGCGTCGGGCAAGATCACCCTGGTCGACAACCAGTCGCCGACGCTGGATTTGAAGGGCCGCATGGCGCCGCTCGCGGTGCGCGATCTGCTGCATTATTGGCCGCTCGACATCGGAACCGGCGCGCGCGAATGGATTGATGCGAACTTCTTCGCCGGCACGCTGGGGCCGGTGGTGTTCGAGACCCATCTGCCCGCCGGCGCGCTCGATCAGTCCGTTCTGCCCGACGGCGCGGTGCTGATGACCTTCCCGATCACCAACGCCGAACTCAACTATCTGCACGGCCTGACGCATATGACCGCCGTCTTCGGCAATGCCAGGCTGACCGGCGACAGCTTCGAAGCGGACGTGACGCGCGCGCGCA
>Ga0265320_10000956_pt1 | contig 21515 bp, 20 predicted proteins | sample 4827metaG_FD_202087 | JGI IMG/M metagenome (GOLD analysis project Ga0265320, IMG submission 202087) | Rhizosphere microbial communities from Carex aquatilis grown in University of Washington, Seatle, WA, United States - 4-8-27 metaG | ecosystem: Host-associated > Plants > Roots > Rhizosphere >...
GGTCCGGTTGGTGTTGGTTGAATTCATATATTTATTCCTTATTGTTCGTGTTTATTACTACCAGTGTGATTGCAAAAGTGGTCCGGCATTCATCCAGTTCGCTAGTATTACGGTCATCGCGACGCGATCCAGCAAACGTAATTTGTGATGTATTGTTGTCATATCTTTGGCGCGCGAGCTTTCATAGTTTGAATGTGTCGCACAATCTCTTCCGGGTGTTCTTCGGGGAAAAAATGTCCGCAATCCTTAAGCACGCTGCTATCCACGTTCTTGGCGACCATCTTGACCATTTCGCCAACCTTGGCGCCGAGGCCTTTTTCGCCACCAAGTGCCACGATAGGCACGTGAACCTTGTGGCCGGCCAGCGGTGCCGTCTGTTCCATACTGATGAAGGCTGCCCGATAAACACCCATCGCACCAACTACACCCTCACGACCGGAAAAGGTGCGCAGATATTCGGCCACGGTTTCGGGCTCAATTGAACTCCGCAGAGCGGTATAACGATCATAGAACCAAGTGAGAAAGGCGTGCTCGTTCCCAACGACCAGGCGTTCCGGCACATCAGGTGCGAGCGGAAGTATCCACCACCACATTGATCCTTCTTTCATGGCCTCCGGCGTGTAGGCGATGATTTTCGTGAGCACCTCGAAGAGCATGACCGGCGCTTCGATATAGAGTAACCCAGCAACTTCGTTCGGGTGGTCAGCAGCCCAAAGTAGTGCCGAGGGCCCACCCATGTCGTGCGCGGCAAGAATGATGGGCTTTGCATTTCCAAACCCGATCTGGCGGACGAGCGCGCGGAACTCTTCGGCTAGTGCGCGTGCGTCGTAGCCTTCGGTGCCCACCGGCTTGTCGGAGTCTCCAAAACCTCGCATGTCCGGCACCAACACGGCGAAACCAGCAGCAGCCAGTGCGGGTGCCACTTTGCGCCAAGCGTAACTGGTGCTGAGAAATCCGTGCCAAAGCAGGACAGGCTGTCCCTGTGGATCACCGCCCAACCAATAATGAAGTCTCACCGCATTGACAGCGGCAGTTTCGCTCCCAAAACCCGGTATCGAGAGCGGCGGTGTGATGTTGGTCATAATGGTTTTAATTGTCTAAAGCGTGGATGCGGAATGTGGCCGCTCAATTTTGGACGGCATGGAAACACGAAGGCTTCGACGGCCAGGGTGGAATTGCCACCAAGACATCGCAATGGCCGCCAGTGAAAGTGCAGCGGCTGCTTCATGGACCAGCTCGGCGGCTAGATTCGGCGTATGCAGGCCAAGCAGAGGCCATGGCAACCACCAACCTCCATAATAAAACACCCCGGCAAGCAACATCGTCGTCCACATGGCGGGTGAACGATTTTCCGCAGGTTGAAATATGATCCAAAGCATGCTGGTGAGTGCACCGAGGGTGAGCGTGAATTCGCGGAACGCATGGTAATTGGTGTGCTCCGCTCCATAACGCAATGCGGGTGCTTGAAAGGTCGGATCCCAAGAGAACGCGAGCGTTTCCCAGACGCTAGGAAGCCCAACCAGGACACCCAAGACGAGGAGGATGCGAGATAGCTTCATGGTTTGTTCGTTAAACGATGTATGACCGGATCAAACGCATCTGCTACTTCTTCTTTTTCCCTTGCCTGCCAGTCTCCTCCGCGTAACTGCGATAGGTGCGAAGCGGCCGACCCAACAATTTAGTCACGCGATCAACAGCGCCGGGTGTAGCTACCATTCCGTCCCGATGAAAGCCGCCAAACATCCTGGCAACATCGTAGGCCATTGCACTGGGCAGCATCGCTCCGACCTGCTTTTCAAAAGCGCGGAGATCATCACCTGGATACGTGACCTTGCGCCCAAGAACTTCCGACCAGAGTGCGGCGGCAGAATCGCCTGTTATCACGTCGGGGCCGTGTATTTCGATTATCTCAGTGGGTAGAGGCTTGGCTGCGCCGTCCCGCCGGATCAGGCTCAAGGCCGCGACGGCGGCAATATCGCGCGCGTCCACCATCGAGGTGCCGAGGCTGCCAATCGGCATGGGGTAAACTCCAGTCTTGAGAACTGGTTGTCCGTCGTTTTGAAAGAAATAGTTTGGGCGCAGGATGGTGGTGGGAATGCCGAACTTTTGGATCATCAGTTCGGTGGCATATTTGGCGCAGGCGTGCGGGCAATCCAGGAAGATGTCGGCATGGAACATCGAAAAATAGACAACACGTTTGATGCCGGCCTCGACGGCCAAATTGAGCATAAGCAACGCGCGATTCAGTTCGTCCGCCACAACCGGATTGAGCAGGAAGAGCGTGTCTATGCCGACCAGCGCCTTGCGCATTGACTCCATGTCGGTCACGTCGCCTTTCACCTGGGTCACACCTGGCGGAAACTTCGATTTGGTTTTGTGGACGAGGGCATGCACGTCGGCTTTGCGATCGGCAAGTTCTTGCACGACGTGCGACCCGATGTTACCAGTGCTTCCAATGACAAGGATAGACATTTAGATTGGCCTTTTCTTTGAACGGTTATTTGCTTTTGTTTTGTGATCAATCGGCGAGTTGCATCATCGGGGCGGTGGCCACTAGCCACTTCACCAGTTCCGACCCTTGCGGACTGCTCCAATCCTGCACCAGTTCCGCAACCATTGTGTTAGTCGTGGTGAGCACGACACCGGCGTGTTCCATCCGCCGACGCGCCATCTCATCCTGTATCTGGTAGGACGATCCGGAGGCATCCAATACGGCCTGCACCTCGAAGCCTTCCTGCACCGCGCTCATGCTCGGAAAGATCAGGCAGATATCCGTGGTGACACCGCCCATGATGAGTTGCTTGCGACCCGTGGCCTTGACGGCAGCCACGAACTTCGGGTCCGTCCAGGCATTCACGATGCCGACGCGCTTAACACGCTTTTTGAAAGCCTCCGGCAAAACATTCTGCAATGATGGCGCGAGCGGCCCTTGAATTTGGCCTTCCTGGCTGGTGGTCAGGACCACTGGCATGTCATAGGCCTTAGCGGCCTTCGCCAGGATGACCGCGTTGCGGAGCGCGAGATCCGATGATAGGCTTCTGATGAGTTGCAGCGTGCCGACCTGGTAGTCGATCAACACAAGCGCGCAGGTTTCCGGTTTGAATTGTTTCATAATCGTATTTTTATTAATTGAGTTGTTTACTTTCCGCCCATGGAGGGACGGTCACATTTACTTCTTCCATTCCAGGGCTGTCTCTTTCGCAAAGTCTTCATAACGGCGCGGGGCATGACCGAGGAGTGCCGTCGGCGTTTTCAAATCTTCATCGCTCGCGACGAAGCCGCGTTCGAGATAGCCTTGAAACATCATGCGGAAGTCATAAGCCGCCCAGGACGGGGCCTTTTTGCGCAACTGTTCTTCAAAGGCGTCCAGGTTTTCACCGGGGTAACGAATCGTTTTGCCCAACTGCGTGCTCCAGATGGCTGCCGCTCTGGTGCCGCTCAAAATCTCCGGTCCGTTAAGATTGTAAGTTTTCCCGTAATGTCCCTCGGTGGTCAGCGCGATGGTCGCCGCTTCGGCTATGTCGCGAATGTCCACCGCTGATATGCCCGGCGTTCCGAGCGGCATCGGATAAACGCCTGCCTCCATGAGCGGGCTTTTCAACGACAGGTCGTTTTGGAAAAAATAGTTGGGACGGATGATGGTGAAGGGCACGTCGAATTCCCGCAGCGCACTTTCGATGACAACTTTGGAGGCAAAATGCGGAACATCCTTGAAATGCTCCGCCTTGAAAACGGAGTGATAAACGATGTGCTTCAGTTTGCGTTTTTTGGCGAGGCCGAAGGTAATCAGTCCCTGCGTCAGTTCATCTGGCGTGACGCCGTTCAGCAGATAAAGTTTGTCCACGCCCTCGAGCGCTTTCTCGACCGAGACCGGGTCGAGCATGTCCCCGACGACGGCCTCGACGCCGGCGGGCAGTTTTGCGTCCGGTTTGCGCACGAGGGCGCGAACCGTCACGTTGTGTTTGCCAAGTTCTTTGAGCAGTGCCGAACCAACTTTACCGGTGCTTCCAGTTACGAGAATAGTCATGGTTTTTTTGTTGGTTGGTTAAGTTGAGGCAATTTTCGACACGGGCTTTCGCGCCTAGTGAAAACTGCTGCCGCCATCGACGTTAATGATCTGCCCGGTGATGAACGCAGCATCGGACGAAGCAAGGAAACAGACCGCGCCGACCAGGTCTTCGGCGGTTTCATCCCGCTTAAGCGCCCGCATCTGGGCGACCTTGGCCAACATCTGTTTGGAAAAGTGTTTCTTGACCGGGGGCGTGAGGGTAAGTCCGGGTGTGACCGCGTTGACTGTGATGCCGTATTGGCCCACGACTTTGGCGAGCGAACGCGTAAGGCCGATCAGTCCAGCCTTGGCGGCAACATAGTGGCATTGGTCGGGATTCCCGACATAGATGCTCCCGGAGCTGATGTTGATGATGCGACCGGCGCGGCTTTTCTTGATCAGTGGCAGCAGGTTTTGGGTGGCTAGAAATGGCCCATCGAGGTTGATGGCGCAAATTTTCCGCCACTCCGCATAGGAAATTGTTTCGAATGCCGTGAACGGAAAATGACCTGCACAATTTACCAGGACATCAACCACACGCCATTCTTCACGAACGCGTCTGGAGAAACCTTTGCAACCCGCCTCATCGGTGACATCGAAAGCGGCAGTGAAGAGGTTTGCGGGAGCACCGAGTTCATCTTTTAGATCTTCGAGTTTTTTTTGCTTTCTACCGGTTGCAAAAACGCGAGCACCACGAGACAGGAATCCACGCGTCAAAGCGCTGCCGATCCCACCGGCCGCGCCGGTGATAATGACCGATTGTCCATTGAAGGTCATGGCTGTTGAGTTGCCATTCTTCGAATACGCCAGCCATTGGCGCGCGGCTTCAATTGAGTGACTGTATTTTTCAATCGAATGACTTTATCTTTGTATGTGACGTCTCCACAATGGGGTGAATACCCCAATTTTATTGCTTTTTTCGTTGTGTTTTGAGTTCGTTTTGGGTATCAGTTTACTGAATTGTTATCATGGATTTTCCTCATTTGCGCTCTTTTGTCGCCGTCGCGGAGGAACTCTCCTTCCGCCGGGCGGCCGACCGTCTGCATCTTAGTCAGCCGCCGCTCAGTCGTCAGATCAAGGCTCTGGAGAAGGAGCTTGGCGTGCGTTTGCTGGAGCGCGACCTTGGCAGTAGAGTTTGTTTAACCGAAGCGGGAAAATCGTTTCTATCGTATGCACGCCAAGCGCTGTCCGCTGCCATTGCGGCTCGTAGCCGTGCCCAAGACGTGGCGCGCAATGCACAAGGCCAGCTGAAACTCGGCAACATGCCGGTCCTGTCCACCGGCGTGCTACCACCCCTTCTGCGTGCCTTCCGCGAGCAGTCTCCCCACGTGGGAATATCCTTATTAGAGATGAATCGTCCCATGCAATTGAAAGCTTTACGCGAGGAACGCATTCATGCAGGTATTTTTCCCGATTTAGGCGCGCCTCTTGATCGCCACTTCCAATCCATGCCGCTATACACTTGTCCGATGGTGGTTGTGCTGCCCGTCGGACATCCCCTAACTAAAGAGGGCAAAACCTCGATTAACATCCACCGCCTCGCGGGTGAGACATTACTGATATCATCGCCGGATACCTCACCCGGCTACGTAGAACGGCTGAACGACCTCTGTGCGGCCGCTAAATTTACACCGACGGCAACCCACCCGATAGAAGGGCCGTCGAATCTCCTAGGCATGGTCGCCGCTGGGTATGGAGTTGCCATATTGCCGGAGGTAGTCGCGATTTCGTCTGTTCATCCCTGCCCAACGCGGCGGCTGCGCGCCCCTGTGCCTCCTTTTCGCCTAAAGCTGCTCTGGTTGCGCGATGCCCAGTCACCGTTGTTGCTGAACTTCCTCACGGTCGCTAGACAGTGGATAAACGAGGCAAGCGTGGTCGACTTGCCTAGAGCCGCGCGTCAACGCACTGCCGATCCCGCCAACCACATCGGGGGATAATGGGAACGGCTCACTCATTGACACTCGTTTCGGCGACACGATCAGCAGATACAGCTCCTTGGTCTCGTGCAAATGGCCTTTCCCAATGGCATGGGAACTACTTGGAAAGGAAAAAAGCTTCTTCTTGGAACAAACACCCAACAACACCATTTTTTTTCCAAGTAGAGGAATTCCGTCATGGTCGAATATCATTTTTCTCTCGGAATAATGATATTATCATTTTATGAACGCTTGGCTTGCAGAGAGACCGGGATAAAATGATATTTTAGCTCCGGACAGTTTAGGTTGCTCTTGAGGAACCGATAACGACCGGCCGGGGAATTTCGATTTCCCGGGCCGGTTTTTTTTGTTCAACCCCGGATACCGCGCACTTGTCTGATTTTCCCGGCGGGACTATGCTCCAAGGCATGAGCGATACCTCCTTCCGCGTGCGCGAAGATCCTTGGCGCATTTTCCGCATCATGTCCGAGTTTGTGGATTCCTTCATGACCCTTTCCGAGGTTGGCCCGGCGGTGACCATTTTTGGTTCGGCCCGGACGAAATCCAGTGGCAAGTACTATCACGCCGCCCATGACATCGCCAAGGGGCTTGCCAAACACCAGTTGGCTGTCATCACCGGCGGCGGCCCGGGCATCATGGAAGCTGCCAACAAGGGGGCGGCGCAGGGCGGCGGCAAATCCGTGGGCCTCAATATAGAATTGCCGCACGAGCAGGCAGGCAACCGCTTTGCCAACATCCCGCTGCACTTCCACTACTTCTTCGCGCGCAAGGTCTGCTTCGTGAAATACAGCCTCGGTTTCATCTACATGCCCGGCGGCTATGGCACGCTCGACGAATTTTTCGAAGTCATCACCCTGGTCCAGACCGGGCGCATCCCCCAATTTCCGCTCATCCTCTTCGGCAGCGAATATTGGAAGGGTCTGGTGCACTGGATGAAGGCCGAGACGCAGGAAAGGCACGAACATATCAGCCCCGGCGATCTCGACCTGTTTAAAATCACCGATGATCCGGCGGAAGCCATCCAAATCATCCTGGATTACGAACGCCGCGTCGGCCAGCCAGTCATGACGCCCAAGGCGTTTGCGTAAACAGGCCTAGCCGGAATGATGCAGTTGGGGGCTGCCAAAGCAACGGCGACGCGGCGTCGCCACCACGTGAACGCGACGCCCACGTCGCGTTTTTGCACGCACCGAATGGTTCACTGACCGGAGTCCGGCGACGAAGGCGTCGCTGCCACGCCCAAGCGACGCGGCGTCGCTTCCACCCTTGCACTGCAATCGGTCGGCATCGTCGCGCGCCGCGAAGATTCTCCGGAGCGCGGCTGTGTCTGAAAGACCAGCCGCAGCGCTGCGCAAGGGTTGAATCCAAGGAGGTTCCGAACCGGCTTTGCTGGCGGAGCGCTGCGGCTGGTGCTACGCCCACAGCCGCGCTCCTTTGGTTGCGGTTCCGCCGCGCTGTGCCCTGATGAATCGTTCCGGCTGAGACGAACTCGTGCATGCCCGGGTGAAACTTGTAAGCCTCGAATATGCCGCCGCTGAATCAGTTCCAACGTTTTGACGCGCGCGACTTGATCCGTCGCGGCCTCGAGCCCTTTCCCGAAATCCGCAAATGTGTGGACGCGCTCAAACCGGACGAAGGTTTGATTGTCATCGCACCGTTCCCGCCGTCAACGCTCATCGAACGGCTTTCCCGTGCACGGTTTTTACGTCGTGCAACGCGGCGCCGTGAACGTCCACCAAGTCAGCGCCATGGGCAAGAAGCAGATGATTCATATCTTTCGCACGGACGATTCCTTTGCCGAGGTGGCGCTGCCCTCGGCGACCGGTTATCCCGCCGATGCCCGGGCGCTGGAGCCGACGCAGGTATTGCTCGTGCTGAAGGACGGCATCCTGGGCCTGCTCAAACGCCAGCCGGAACTCGCATTGTGGATGCTCGGCTCCGTGAGCAGCAATTTGCGGGTGTTGGTCGGGCAACTGGAAGATTTGACGCTGAAAAATGCCGGGACGCGGCTGGCCAACTGGCTGGTGAAATGTTGTCCGAATCCGCAAAGCGGATCGCCGGTGAATATCGAACTGGCCATGACCAAACGCGTGCAGGCGACCGAGCTCGGCACCGTCAGCGAAACTTTTCCCCGCACGCTCGCAAAGTTGCGCGAACAAAAACTGCTCGCCGCCAAAGGCAAAACCATCACCGTCCTTTCCCCGGCAAAACTGAACGCGCAGCTGCGGCGCAATCTGGGGGAATGATATCCCGCCCATGCTTTCAGGCGGACTGGATTAACACGTCCCGGCACAGTTGGTACGCGAGCCGGTAGCAGCGATGCCTCGTCGCCCCGGAGTGAAGGCAACGCCACCGTCGCCAACCCTTCGGAACTCGTCCGGGTGCCCATTGTTTTCACAAACCTATGTGGATTTGCCCGTATATTAGACAGTTAACCCGCATGTGGCGCCGATAAAACTTCGATGGTGCCGAAGAATATGGTTTCAAACTGGCGGGGTAATGCTTCGGGCTGAAACCCATTCTTGCGAGGCTGCGTATAAGACTTCGTCTTGCGCGGCACGCATTATGACCCAACGCGCTTGACCTGAATGCAAATTGCGAAACGACGGCTCAACACATTTGCAAACTGCAATCCGCCCTTTCTGGCTCTCGACCCTCGTCTCCCACCGCCTTCGGCGTTGAATGTTTCCGCCTTTCTCAACCTTTCCCACCGGCCCCGGCATCTGGCCTGCTTAAAGCGGTTGAATATGAAGCCGGCGAAGCCGGGAACTGCTGTGAGAATCCTGTTCATCATCCTGCTCCTGTCCACCAACGCCCTGGCGATGGATCGTTGGACCGCGCTGGCCATGCTGGAGAGCGGCGGGGATGACCATATCGTCGGGCCGGCCGGAGAAATCTCGCGCTATCAAATCCGCCCCGAACTGTGGCCGGGCGGCAATCCGCAAGACCCCGGCATCGCCTTGACCAACGCCCAGCACATCATGTCCCCGCGCCTGGCCGCCTTTGCACAAACCCATCGCCGGGCGGCGGATGATTTTGAATTTTACATCCTCTGGAACGCGCCCGCGCAGATCAATCACCCGCGCCCGGCGGTCACCGATCGCGCCCGTCGATTCGCCAACCTGGTGGGCTCCACAAAACCTCGGAGTTGAACTTTCGATGTTGAGAGTTGAATGTTGAATGTTCGATGTTTCGCTTCGAGGACGAGGACGAGAACGAGGACGATTCCCGACGCCCCTGCCGTTGAATGTTCCACCTGTTCTGACTCCCAACTTTAGCGTTTAGCCTTCAGAATTCAGCCTTTGCCCATCCCTCGTCACTCGCCAGTCGCCACTCCCCTTACGGTGCAGGTTCTGCCAGCAGTTTCTTGACGACCTCTTCGACGTGATCAGGTTGCAAGCCCACGATGCGGACGATGCCTTTGCGGTCAATGATGGCGTAGGTGGGATAATATTTCACGGCCCAGGCTTTCTCAGATTTCAATTCGGGATCGCGGGCGGCCGGATATTCAACGCCATGTTGCTGGGCGTTGGCGGCAAAGGTTTCCTGCCCGCTATCGGACGTGCAGACGCCGATGACGACCAGGCCCTGAGATTTGTATTTTTTCAGGAGTTCATTGTTGTGGGGAATGGCCCGCATGCAGGGGCCGCACCAGGTGGCGTAAAGATCGACGACAATGACCTTGCCTTTGATGTCGCCGGCCGTGATGCCGCCATTGATCCAGTTGCTGACGTGAAAGGCGGGCATGGGCTTGCCCTCGAGGGCGGCGTGGGCGGCGCGTTGCTCTGGCTTGTCGTCCCACGTCCAATCGTCGGGAAATTCCCCGGCGACGGCCGCCAGATTGCCGAACACGAGCAGACCCAGGGCGCTGAAAATTATTTTGGCTTTCATGATATTGGAGGTGTTAACACAAGCTGTGCCGGCTGGCAACCGGGAAAGCGGTTGCCGGCGTGTTTTGGCCTTTGGCCTTTTGAATTCAGCCTTTCGGCTCGACGCCTTCCGCCTTTGAACCGGCGCGGTCCTGGGCCATTTCGAAGGCGATGCGGAACTTGCGCAATTCGTCGGCAATGTCCCGGAGCCGGGCGTAAAACATGTAAATCACCCACACGCCGACAGCGAACAGCGCGAGGTTAATCAGCAGGCTCAGGACGATAATGAGATTTGGATTCATGGGTTTGATTTGTTTTAGATTTTAGCGTTTAGCCTTCAGAATTCAGCCTTCATTCTTGCCGCATGGCATTCGCCTGGTAAAGATTCCGTTAATCGGGTTGATCTGCCTTCTGGGCTAAATATTTTCCCGTAACAGTCTCCAATTCAGCGATAATTTGTTCCAACATTGTCGCACGTCATTCCTCGGCTGCGGCGCGAGCGAGGCGCAGGCCGATGGCGCAATGCAAAACAACGGTCGTCACCACACAGATCATCACGGTAAACAAGCAGATCGCGCCGGGGCCGCCACTGCCGCCGCCAATCGAGAAAATGATCCCAAAAAACATCATGAAAAATGACCCGCCCACATACTGGATGGCGATGGCCAGGGGCAGCGCTCCGCGTTTGATGATCAGGGACAAAAACGCCGTGAGGTGAAGGAACAGAATAAACTGAAGAATGGCCACGATGAACATTCCAAACGCGATCGGCTCCTTGAATATAGCTTCGAGGAACTTGCCGACGTCCTCCGGAACCAGCACCACTCCGAGGACGAAACCGGCCAGCAGCGGAAGCGTGCCGGCCAGTGCGCCGGCGACTTTGCGGTAGCAGAGTTCCGGCACTGAAACCGGCAGCATTACCAGCGACGAGAGCGTCTTCCACCGGATTTCTTCCCGGAAAATGTGCGCCGCCTCCAAGGCCAGGCAGGCCGCCGTTATGACGAGGGAAGTCCAGATGAGGACCGACCCTTCGAACTCCCGGGTAATAACGTTTCCAGATCCAGTTTCCAGGGCGATGAGATTGACGAGCGCCACCAGGAGCGCCACGACGCCGAACTTCAAGATCAAGCCAAACCTGCCTCCGCTGATGAACGTGAAATCCTTCCAACTGATTGCCCGGGTGCCGACGAGGCGGGGCGGGATCCGGCTGCGCCGTGTTGCACGGCCCAACAACCATCGGCGGGGTGTGGCCGCATCCTTTTCTTCGCGGGTGCACCAATCAAAAACCAGCCACGCCAGCAGAAATAGAAGAACTCCCAGCACCAGATTGCTTGCCACTTGAAAACCGACCGCTGGACCCGCAAACCCGGTTTGGAAAATTTCACCCAGGCGGTTCGAGGGAGTGGCAGCACGCCAAAAACCGATTATGGCGGTGAGCGCGGGCCAAACGCCCCGTTGAATATTGACGCCATGGGATGAAGCAAATTCTTGCTCCATCCCGGCCGCCCAATAATGTCCAATCAGAAACACCATTAGAACGATCAGGGTGAACGCGGCCGCGGTTGTCGTGTTGCGGAACACCACCGAAAACAGCAGTGCCAGATTGCAGACCAGGAACAAGTAGGCCAGCAAAGTTCCGTAGGAAGCCGCGATTTGAAGCAGGCCCACGCCCCCAAGCGTCACGGCGAGCAGGACGAAGGGAACTTGCACCAGCAGGAGAAGCAACGACCCAACCAGCCGGCTCGTGGATTTGCCCAACAGAATGGCAACCGAATTGAGATCCGTCATCCGCAACAATCCAAGCATCATCTCCTCTTTTTCCTCCGTGATGGCGGACGCGAAATAACTCAGCCCCGCCAGCGTGATGAATACGAGGTTCAGCCAGACCATTTCCTGAAGAAAATGCAGTCCCGGCGCGCCGAACATCCCCGCCCTCGCCAGCGACTGAATCGGCATCAACACCAACAGGATCAGCAGCAATGGCCCGGTGCGCGACCAACACATCAGAGCAGATCGGGTTTCCAACCGCAAAGAGCGCTCGAAAAGCGCCAAGGCGGGCAGCTTCACGATGGACCTCCGGATTGGGGCATCGGCGGCACCGGTGGTGCGTTATCGGCGGCTGCCACAATAACCGGCGGCACGCCCGGCTCGGTGAGATCCATAAACGCCTGATTGAGATGGCGCACGATTTCCTGGAAACCGGTTATCTGCGCTCCGCTGTCGAGCGCGGCGCGGAGCAAGAAGTTGGGATCGGTCTGCTTTTTTTGAAAACTGACCCGAAACTGCGGCGCTTTCGCCGGTTTCGTCACCTCGATGACTCCGCTGACTTTTCGCAACGCGGCTTCCACGGCCGGATGCTCCTCCGCGAGCGTGAGAAGATAATCCGCCACCTCGCCGTCGCGGTGGTTCAGACCGCTCATCGAGCCGCTGTAGCGCACCGATCCCCGGTCGAGAATGGTGACGCTGTCGCACAGCTCCGCCAGTTCGGACAGAATGTGAGAGCTGATGAAAATGGTTTTTCCCATGCGCCGAAGTTCCCGGATGATTTCCATCAGTTCAATCCGTGCCCGGGGGTCGAGCCCGCTGGCGGGTTCATCCAACAGGAGCAAGGTAGGATCGTGGACCAGCACGCGGGCGAGGCTGATCCGTTGCTGCATGCCGCGGGACAAGCCTTTGATAAGATCGTTCCGGCGCGCCTCCATGTCGGTCAAAGCCAGCACATCCCCGACAACGCGGGTGCGTTCCTGCACGTCCATCCCGTAAGCGGCGCCGAAAAAATCAAGATATTCCTGCACCGTCATCTGGCGATACAGGCTGAAGTGATCCGGCATAAAACCGGTCTTCCGTCGCACGTTTTTGTAATCGGCAACCACATCGAGGCCGAAAACGCGGACCGTGCCGCGCTGCGGTTTTAGCAGGGTGGCCAGGATTTTGAGCGTGGTGGTTTTGCCTGCGCCGTTGGGTCCGACGAATCCGTGGATCGAACCTTGCTCCACCGCGAAGCTGACGCCGCGCAGCGCCTGCTGGCGTTTATAGGTGTGGTGCAGGTTGCAAATTTCAATGGTTGGTTGATTTGATTCACTCATATTCCTCCCGCCGTTCCAGGTTTGAACAGGTCGAAATGGTAAAGCACATAGCCGACCTCATGGCCAAGCCCGGTACCCGTGAGGCCAAAACCATCCGGGCTGCGTGCGTAAAGGAAAAGCTGAACCCGGCCGTTCGACGACGATGACAATGCATCCGGCTTAGTGAAATCCACCGCGCCAAGGCTCCAGGCGATCAGGGGTTTTACACATTTCCGAAACTGGCCTTCCACGTTGGTGACTACATCTTCCTGCGGATATCCATATCCATAAGAAACGCCAAACTGCTGCAACCCGGGTGCGGAAACAAACTCCTTGAGCGATTGTTTGTCCGAATCCCTGAACTCAAGTTCGTCCTTCGCGAACTTCATCGGGTAGATCTGGTCTCCTTGCACCGCCCAACCCTCCAGAACTTGCTTCGAGAAATCCGGGCCAACCGTCAAAACCAACTGCTTCAGCGTTTCCGTCCCGTCCCAACTCACGATTTTCACCGGAATGTTGGCGCCCTTCATTTCACCCTCGTGCAGAAATGCCCGGCGCGAGAACATCGGGATGTCCACAATAAACCTCCCATCCTTGCCGCTCTCGATCAGGCCATTGACCGCCTCATAATCCTGGCCGGTGGCGTAGAGATTGTGCGAAGCGGCATGCGTTATTGTGTAATGCGCGCCGTGCGTTGCGAATACGTTGACCCACTGCATCACATCATAGGTATTGCCGTCAATTGCCCTCGCGTAGGAAAGCGAATGGATTACACTGGCTTCGCCTTGTCCACGGCGGCCCACCAAATCAAAGAGCAACGCGAAGCCCGCGACGGTCGCCAGCAGCAGCGCGATGCGCAGGCGGTAATCCGCCAGCTTCCGTCCGGCGCGGAGGTTGGCTGGACCCACCAGCGCCGCGTAGGCGATTGCCAGCAGGTAGATAAATCCCCAACTATAGCGTCGCTGACTCAACTGGGCCAAAGCTCTGAAAAATGAATCCGCCGATTGAGCCGGCATGTCCTGTTCGCCCGGCTTGAACTGTCGCAGCGGAACCCCGCCTTCTTGAACGTCCCGTATTTGAATATCGCGCGCTGTGGTGGCATGCCGCACGACCACGCCTGCACCGATCGGGACACGTTCCAAGGGAGAGTTCAACACGCCAAGTTCGTCCGAAAACTCTGGATAGCGGCCACCTGCACCCATCAGCAAATGGACTTTGCCGCCGGTTCGCAGCCAGTTCAGAAACGCCTGCCGTTTTGCCGGTTCCCAATGCGGCGCATGATCCAACAACAGACTGTCCAATCCGCTCGTTGCGGCCACGGTCGGCGGAAATAAATCTTCCGGAAATTGCTTGAAGGCGCTGACCGCACCCAATGGCGTTTCCGAGTTGGATAAAAGCACCTGCGCCGGCGGCCCCCATTTCGGCGCCTGAATGTCATAGTGCTCATCGGAGCCGCGGCCCCACTCCACACGCCATTGGTCATATTGGTTGTCGATGTAAACGTAGAATTGCAACCAGCGGGTCGTCAGCGGCGAGAGATAACAGGGAGTTTTGTAAACCGCCCCGACCCGCTCTGCCAGGCCGCGGCTCTTGTTGAAATTCACGGTTCCGTCAAATGGCATGGCGTCGGAGTTGGCGACCCGCACGGAAAGCAGGTTGAACCGGCCTGGCACAACCTGACCGTCAAAGCCCCATTTCACCTGCTGCACCTCGAGAGCTGACACGGAAACAGCGGCGAAAATCAGGAGGCCAATCCACCAGGAGCAATTCATCCGAATGCAGTGGTTTTCGCCACGCAATCGGAGTGCTGTATGCGGCATGACGTGCATGATAGAAAATCGCCCCGGAAATTGAAGTTCAAATTCGTCCCAGATAACGATCGGCGTTGGTTAAACATAACCGGCGAACCCACCACATGAGCGCGGCGGCCAATCCAAGCTGGACGAAAACCATGACGACCATATCCGATGTCACCGGGTTGTCGGCCGTCTTGCCGAGTGCCTCGGCGGTGCCGATTACCGTGACCGGGCTTGTGAAACGCAGCGGTTCGTTCCATTCCGGGGGCAACAATCCCGTCTCGGCCAGATAACTGGCGGCGACTGGAGGAATGATGCACCACGCCACAACCAGCAAGAGAGCCGTCATTAACGCCCGGATCTGATTGCGGATCCGCAGGCCAATCCAAAAGCACGACCATCGAACCAGCGCGGGATAAATCCAAACGGTCAGCAGAGAAATGCCCAGGTAGAGCGCCAGATTCGTCCAGCGCGAATCCTTCGGTTCCTGTGTTTTAAATTTCACCATTGCTTCCGCCACAAAAACAACGATCAGCGGCCGGGTGAGAAACTGGATCCATCGTCCGATCGGCGCGAGCCATTCATTCAGAATCTCGCGGGCTGTCAGGGGTGTCGTCAGAATTGCCCCAAGCCGTTCGTTGATCCGCTCGCTGGCCACCGCGTTGGCGCTTTGAATCGGGACGGTCAACAGCGCCAAAATCCAGAGTCCACCGACGACGACCACGAACGCCCCTCCCGACTTGGGATCCAGCATTATGTTGGCGACCAAGGCGATGAGCGCGATGACGCCGAAAATGATCGTGAACGCCAGCACGTTGGGTATCTGCATCCGCGTCATCAGATATCCGCCCAACGACCATTCACGCCGGTCGCCCAACGCACCCAGTCCCCGCTGGACGACCTGTTCGGCGTCCGCACAGGCATCCCGGTCGCGCTTTCGCAAAATGGCGCGAAGCAGCTTCCGCAAATCCTTCCAGTATTGGTCCAACTGTTTGAACTGATGTCCAAACGGATTCCGGCGCTGGACGAAAGCGCGTGTTTCAAGAATCTGTTTCGCCCGCAGCAGAAACAACAGCGTCATCAGCAAAGAACCAGCCGCGCTGAAAAACATCGGAACCACGAAAAAAAGGAGGCCCGATGGCGGTCCATATCTCATGGATGAACTCAGCAAGAGCGGGAACGGCCCCATCGAACAGCACGTGGCAAACGCAAGACAGATTCCCCAGCAACGCACCAGCGCCTGGAATGTGGTTGCTTCATGCGCGGAGCATTCCAGCGCCAGCGCGCCAACCCACAGGCAGGTGAGAAACAATGTCGCCGCGCTGGAATACAACATGCCGATGGAAACGCCGCCCAGGGAATACGCGACCGCCAGGAGCGGCAGCGACAGGAACAGGAGCGTCAGCATGGGAATGAGCCGGCCGACGTATTTTTGCAGAATGAGTTCCCACGGAGTCAGGTCGGTCAGAAACAGAAGTCCCAGCGTCTCCCGTTCCTTCTCCTGCGCCAGCGCTCCCGCCATCAGCGGTGGCAGGAACAGGAAGATCGTGACCAACTGCGCCGCAACCAGAAAATTGAACGGGGCCAGTCCGCGTCCCAGTGCCAGGACCGGCCCTTCCGCCAGATGCCGCGTATAATAAACACCAAACGCGCCGAACAGCACCAGCGCATAGGTTACGCGAATGACGTACATCTGTTTTCGCGCCGCCTGCTCCAGCAATTCCTTGCCCAGCAACGGCCAGTCCAGACGCCAGCGGAGGAATATTTTCCGTGCCGGCATGGTCAACTCACCTTTCCTTCGGTCAATTTCATGAAAGCGGTTTCCATGTCCATCGCCTCGGGTTGAAACATCCGGATGCGGGCGCCCAATTTGTGCAGCGCGTCCAGCAAATCTTCCATTGCCAGTTCGTCTTCGCGCACCTGGATGGCCAGGCGGTCGGCTAGCTCCTCCACCGAAGTGATTCCCGGCACGCGCCGAATCGCTTCGACCAGCGGCGGCGCAAGATTGGAAATCTGCACATGTACGGTCCGCTTCAAATCGAGTTTCCGGTAAATGTCCGCGAGCGAGCCCTCGGCGACCATCTGCCCGGCTTCGATGATTCCAATCCGGGTGCAAAACTGCGACAGTTCGTGCAAGATGTGGCTGGAGACCAGGATCGTCTTGCCCATCCGCTGGAGCTCCTTCAGCAATTCGCGCAACTCGATCCGCGCCCGCGGGTCCAGCCCGCTGGCCGGTTCATCCAGCAGCAGCAATTGCGGATCGTGCAACAAAATGCGCGCGATGCTTAACCGCTGTTTCATGCCGCGCGACAGGGCGTCCACCAGCGAACCGGCCTTGTCGCTCAAATCCGTCAAAGCCAGAACATCCTCGACCGTCCCCGCCCGCTTCTGCCGTTCGATGCGATAAGCCGCCGCGAAAAAGAGCAGATACTCCGCGACGGTCATATCCTCATAGACACCGAATGAATCCGGGACGTAACCGATGTTGCGGCGGACTTGTTGAGGCGAGCGCATCACATCCACGCCGAGAACCCGCACGGAACCCATGGTTGGTTTCAGGAGCGTCGCCAGCACTTTGATCGTGGTGGTCTTGCCGGCACCATTTGGTCCGATGAAACCGAAGACTTCGCCACGGGGGATGGTGAGTGACAGATTGCGCACCGCCACCTGCCTGCCGTAGCAAACATTCAGACCTTGGATGTCCACGACGGGAATGGGCGGGGCGGCAATAACCGGTTCAGTTTCCATAAAAAAATCTCCGGTAAACGACAATGTCATCACCGCTCCGGGTCACAATGGCCAGGACCGAGTCATTGGTTTCCGTGTCCATGGCTTGCACGTCTTCAAAGTTGCCGCCGCCGGTCGGCGAAACTTGCGAAACCAAAGACAGCAGACCCTGGGATTCGCCCACGCACAAACTGTTCAATATCGTAGCGGGAAGAATGTCGGCGAAACCTGAACTGGTCGTGATGGAATTGGAACTGGAGATCGCATACAAATCGCCGATGAAAGATTTCTTTTGGGAAAGTTTCGCGCGCATTATTTGCAGATTGGGCCAGGCCTTCTCGATCGCGCGCCAGTCAGGAAACAACGGCACCGGCGGAGGTTCGAATGAAAAAATCCGGTTCAACTCCGGCCGCCACTGGCGAATCGCTTCGCTGGTTTGGAAGTGAACCGGCAGCACGCCATCATAGAACGGCGGACCGGCTTCGCGATCCGCGTCTGCACTGTATCCATAACCTCGATTGTATGGGTTATTATATGGGTTGTAGATTTGGTCCGGCATCGTCCGAACGTCCAAAGGCGCCCAAAGCGCATCCTTCAAATCCGTCACGGATTGCTTGTCGCGGGCGGCGAAAACCAGTTCGTAACGGTTCCAGCGCAGCGCGGTTCCGTCCTGGGCAAGGTCCACCACAATCAGCGAACGCCGCTGGTCACGCAGGCCGAGATAATGATTTGCCATCAGCACCGTCGCCATTGTGAACGCAAGGCTCGTGGCCGGAAATAAAATCCACGTGTATTTGCGGCGGCGAAAAAAGCCCAGCAGGTAATAATCCACCGGGCCGATCATCGCGAGAAACAGCGCCAGCAAACCAATCAGCGCGGAAAACGGAATGAGCCGGACCGAGTGGGGCATCAACAGACTCAGCAGTTCGTTGGCGAGCATGGATGGCTGGTTGCCATACGAAGGCGCAATCGAAGGAATCCTGTTGTTCAAGATTTGCGGCCGCAGTGATGGGAACACGGCGAAAACTCTCGGATAGGTCGCTTGGAACTTTTTGAGTTGATCTGGCGTGAGGATTGCCTGCAAGTTCGTTCGGAACGCCTGCCTGGCCGCCAGCAATTTGTTTCGGCGTTCAACTGGCGGCCCACTGCGGAACTGCTTCATAGCATCAGACCATTCGTCCAGTGCCGCTTTAACCTTCGGTTTCTCATCGTCTGTGAGCGCCAAAATCCCGTCAATCGTCTCGAAAGTCAGCGGTTTGCGGTTCGCGAGCATCATCGGTGTGCGGCTCGTTGTCTGGAAAGACGAAAACCGCGACGCATATTCAGTTACCTCCATCCGGGCCGCATTTGTTGCCTCATTTGTCGCCTCATTTGTCGCCGGCTCCTTTTGCTGTGTTTCGGCCATTGTTTGCAGCCATTCACTGCGCACTTTCCACAAAAATGTCGCCGCCGCCCGCCAGTCGGCATTGGCACTGACACCATTGTTTGCCGGCACGATGACTGCCCGACCGACTCCGGAATGCAAAAACAACATTCCTTTCAACGCTGGCAAAAGATCTGCCGCGCTATCTGTCAAAAAAATCGAACCATCCGGCGTCGCTTCGGCAAGCTGATTGAGAAAATCCACGTGCCGCGGTTGAAGTCCTCCGGCGACGAACACGCAAACGCTGCCGCCGCCCTTGACCCAACGCGCCAGGGCCTGGAGCTGGCGCTCGCTCGCCTGCTTGAATGCTTCCGGCGTGAGGACCACCACGTCAAAAGAAGTATAGGCGAGCGGTTGCGCCGGCAAATTTTGCAGATCCAGCCGCGCCACGCTGGTCATCAATAATCTCTGGGCAATGTTGTCCGAAGCCGGCGCCAATCGTTCGAGCAACAGATTCCGCACCAGGTCCGATGATGCCTGATTGGCGGCGGCGCCCGTATCGCACCAGCCGACAACCAGTGACCGCTCGCTCTCCGTCGGCACCGATAAGATTGACGGCTCGATTTCCAGGGCGTTCGCGGCGGTCACAAATTTCATTTGCACTTCCACCTGTGAATCCGAAAACGGCGCCAAAGTTGGCGGCAGCAACATTCGGAATCTTTGAACACCGCCGGTCAACGCCAGGTCGCCGCTGCGGTATCGTCCCAAAACCCGGTTCCCTTCATGAAATTCCATTTCGAGCCGGCCTTCGAGAATGCGTGTCGAGTCCCATTTGAAGCGCGCTTCGACGGGAATCGGCGCTTGGTTTCGCGCGCGCAGCCCGAGCGGGATCAGGTCCACCGAGAGTTTGTCAGCGGCGAACGCGTCAGTCGCCAGGAGTTGAACAACAACCAACGGCACGAAAACAAATTTCAGAACATCCAACATCCAACATCCAACACCGAACATCCAATGTTTCGCCCTGGGCGTTCTCTGGTTGTTGGATGTTCGATGTTGGATGTTGGATGTTTCCATGTCCGTCACTTCCAGCCTCCGGGCTTTTTTTGAAAAAACCACCACTCGACCAGCATCACGACGAGCGCGACCAGGAGCAGGGTCGGCCATAATGGCCAGTCGGTTTTCGCCACTGCCGAGGCCACGGCAACCTGCAATTTTTCGTTGAATTGGATCTGCGTAACACCCGTCAATGATGTTTCACCCGGTGAAAGCAGACCAGCGCCCACGCGCCGGCGTTGCGCGCCATTTTCCGATATGGAATAGCAGCCCACCCGCGGAGCGGCCACCCCGGAGAGGATCCCGTGATCATTGGCCGATGCCGCCTCGATGATTTGGTCTGGGGTTTGGATTTGATACCGGCCGCCCGGCGCGAGCGTCAACGGCGGCAATACGCCGGTGCGATTTGCCAGCGCTTCGGCAAGCCCGGCTTGTTCGAGCGCGGCTTGAACAACGTTCGCGACGAAGATCGGGAACCCAACGCGGTATGGCAGCGTTGATCGGTCGGTGTGGAATAAAACCGCGAAACGCAATGCGTCTGAATCCTGCTTTCGCACCAGCAGCGGCCCATGTTCGCCGTAGATCAGCACTTCGTATCCGGCATTCTCCAAATCACCTTCGCTGGCGCCGGCGGCAAAGCGGGGTTGGTCGAGCACCATGAGGTCGCCCAGTTGCACGTGTTGCAGCACGGGCGCGTCGCGCCGCCAATCCACCACGGACGATCCGTTGGTGCCGAGTTCAATGAAGCGTTGCAATTCGGGCGGAATGAAACCCACGGACAACCGGGTTCGAGTGGCGATATTCAGGTCTTGCGGGCGGTCGCTCATCACCAAATCAAACGCGCCACTCGCTTCATCGCTGGTTTCCTGCGGGAATAATTGGATACTCTGAATGCCCTGTAACGCGCGCCGATACGTCACCAGCGATTTCGGGACGAACACGCGCAGCGGTCGCGATTCCGGTAAATCCAAATAAGCCGCGTTGTCCGCCGCGAGCGAATCGAATCCTTCCGGGGTCAACTGGACCCGCAACGACGACGCATGATCACCTTTGACTTGGAACACCATGCGTTGAGTGCGGCCGCGGGCGATGGTGATGCGTTCGTTGGCAATGCTGTTTCCGTCTTCAAACAACTCAACCGAAGCGTTGCCTTCCGCGCCGGCTGACCCTTCGATCTGTACGAACACGTCCCAGCCGCCGGTCACCGCGCGCCGCGCGCTCAACGCCGTGATGCCGAGGTTCGGCCCTGCCGGCGACAACCGTTGATAATTCAGCTTGAAGGACAAATCAAAATTGACGCGGGGCGGAAAATTGCCGTCGGAAAACAGCAGCACTTCGTCAAACGGCACACTTCGCCCAGAGCTTGAACCAGCCGCAACGCCTGTTCGAGGTCGCTGGGAACATCGGCAACTTCGATCTGATCCAGCGCGTCGCGCAACCGCCGTTTGTCATTCGTGAAACCGGTGAGTTTCCGGGGAGTATTGTTGAACGAGATCAGGGAAAGCTCCTGGTCCGAGGCGAGTCCGTCAATCATCTCACGCACGCGGTGTTTGGCTTCAGCGAGACGGCTGGCTCCGCCCGGCTTGTCCAGCGCGCCCATACTCGCGGAACAATCCACCAACACCGGCAGGCGGCGATTTTTGCCCGGGCCGCCGCG
>Ga0265320_10000957_pt1 | contig 21510 bp, 21 predicted proteins | sample 4827metaG_FD_202087 | JGI IMG/M metagenome (GOLD analysis project Ga0265320, IMG submission 202087) | Rhizosphere microbial communities from Carex aquatilis grown in University of Washington, Seatle, WA, United States - 4-8-27 metaG | ecosystem: Host-associated > Plants > Roots > Rhizosphere >...
CGGCAAAACATCGCTCAGCAACCGTCCGCTGTTTCTCGTCGGATTGATTCTCATCATCGTCGGGATCCAGTTCGTGTCGATCGGTTTGCTCGGCGAGATGATTACCAAAGGGCAGCACGTTGAAAAGGAATACTCGATCAGGGAAATCATCAAATAACGGGTGAAGGCAAAAAGAAGTTAACCCTTCATATCAATCGATTGCAACGTTCCTGGATTGCAGCCAACCGTAGACAACGTTTTCGTTAAAACTCATGATTCTTAAGACCGACTGCCGCCACTTTCGCGGCGATGTCCCCTGCAAACCTCATAAACAATACGGCGTTCACTGCGAGAGCTGCACGTATTACGACCCCGTCGATAAGAATATTCTCATCATCAAACTCGGCGCTATCGGCGACGTCATCCGGACGACACCGCTTCTTCATCGCTTGAAAAAAGAGTTTCCGCGCGCAAAAATCTGGTGGCTCACGCTGACCCCGGAAATGCTTCCGGATTCCGTCGATATCCGGATGAAATTTACGCTGGAGAATATCGTAGCGCTCCGTTCGGTGAAATTCGACATCCTCTACAATCTTGACAAGGACCGCGAGGCATGCGCGCTTGCCCTCCAGATTGCGGCGGATGTTAAGAAAGGATTTGTCCTGAAAAACGGCGTGTGCGCTCCGGCGGACAAGGATGCCGAGGCGAAATTTTTCACCGGTGTTTTCGACGACACGAACAAAGCGAATACCAAAAGCTATCCGCAGGAAATTTTTGAAATGTGCGGTTTCAGGTTCGGCGGGGAAAAATACATCCTTCCTTTTGAACCTTGGAAAGATAAACGGTGGAAGATCAACGGAAAGAAAAAAATCGTCGGACTCAATACCGGCTGCGGCGGTCGTTGGACATCGCGCCTCTGGCCCGAGAAGTATTGGATTGCTGCCGCCAAAACGCTGAAGAAATCGGGCTGCGAAGTAATCCTTCTCGGGGGGGAGCAAGAGGATAAGAAAAACAGGAAGATCGCGAAGGCGAGCGGGGCAAAATATTTCGGCTATTTCCCGTTGAAACAGTTTATCAACCTTGTCGACCAGTGCGACCTCGTCGTTACCGCGGTGACGATGGCGATGCATATCACCATCGGTCTCGGAAAGAAGATCGTACTTTTTAATAATATTTTTAATAAGCACGAGTTCGAGTTGTACGGGCTTGGAGAAATTCTTGAACCCGACTTCGAATGCACATGTTATTACTCGCCGACGTGCCCCAATAACTGTATGCAATATCTCTCCCCCGAACGCGTGGTGAAAGCGGTACGGCAACTTCTCGGAGCATCGGCGTGATGCGCGCGAAATGAACATTATCATTCTCGGAACGGCGTATCCATTGCGCGGCGGTATTGCTCACTACAACGCACTTCTCTATACTCATCTCAGGAAGAAACATACCGTACAAATCATTTCTTTCAAAAGACAGTATCCGAAAATGTTTTTTCCGGGGAAGACGCAGGAGGAACAGGGGGACCCCGGTCTGCCGGTGGAAAGCGAGCAGCTGATCGACTCGGTGAACCCGTTCAATTGGATCCGGGTTGGAATAGCGCTGCGAAGGCGAAATGCAGACGTTGTGATTTTTAAATATTGGCTCCCGTTTTTCGGCCCGTGCATCGGAACGATCTGCGCATTGCTGAAATACCGGAGGAAAACGAAGGTTGTGGCCATTTGCGATAACGTGATCCCGCACGAACATCGCCCCGGTGACCGGCTTTTTACGTGGTACGTCTTCAAATTTGTGGATTCATATATCGTTCAATCGGACGCGGTCGAGAAAGATTTGCTCGCAACGGTAGAGAATCCCGTGTACAGGAAAGTTCCGCATCCGGTCTACGAAATATTTGGCCCGCGCATCGACAAAAAAAAGGCTCGTGCAGCACTGAACATCCGCGACGAAAAAGTGATTCTTTTTTTTGGCTACATCCGTCCTTATAAAGGACTTCATGTGATGATCGACGCGATGAAGGAACTGAAGAAATATCTCCGGGTCAAATTGCTTGTCGTCGGAGAATTCTACGGTGACGAAGAGAAATACCGATGGCACATCTCGGATGCACAGGTCCGTGATGTCATCGACGTTGTCTCGGATTATGTGCCGAATGAAAAAGTGGGGGAATATTTTTCGGCGGCGGACGCGGTTGTTTTGCCGTATCTTTCGGCGACGCAGAGCGGAATTGCGCAAATAGCGTACAATTTCGATAAACCGGTCATCGCAACCGGTGTCGGCGGGCTTGCCGAAGTCGTCGTTGACGGAATATCCGGATTGACCGTGCCGCCGAACGATCCGTCGAAGCTCGCAGACGCAATCAAAAGGTTCTACTCGGAGAACTTGGAAGAAACACTCTCCGCCGGCGCGGCCCGTGAAAAGAAGAAATACTCGTGGGAGAACATGGTGGAAGCAATAGAGCAGTTAACGGTGAACAGTAAACAGTAACCATCATAAATGTTGTTTACCGTTCGGATCAACATATTAACTGATCATTGTTAACTGTTTACTGTTCACTGATTAATGATCACTGAATATGCACTACGACCCTATTAAAAATGTTATCGGCAATGTTGCGCGGACGAGCCCGCTGGTGCGGAGGTTCTTCTACGCGGTTCTCGGGATCATGTTCTTGCGTGAGTGGTATGTTAAGCGCGCACTCCGGGTATTGTTAGGCGGGAAGAGAGATCCCTTTACCATGTTCGACGCTGGAAGCGGCTTCGGACAATACTCGTACTATTGCGCGAAACATTTTCCTTCTGCAACAATCTATGCAGTAGATGTGAAAGATGAACAGATCGCGGATTGCCGTTCCTTCTTCTTGAAAGAAAAACTCGGCAACGTTTCCTTCGAAGTTGAAGACCTGACAATTCCCAAGCACGACGGGCGGTTTGATTTTATTTTGTCCATCGATGTGATGGAACATATTCAGGAAGATCTGCAGGTGTTCAGGAACTTCTACCATGCCCTGAAACCGGGCGGAAAAGTTCTGATTAATACTCCGTCAAATCTCGGCGGCTCGGACGCCCACGACGAGAGCGACCCGAGCTTTATTGAGGAGCATGCCCGCAACGGCTACTCCGTCGACGACATCACGCGAAAGCTGAAAAGCGCCGGTTTTCACTTAGAAAAAGTGACGTATACCTACGGCCCCATCGGAAGCGCCGCATGGCGGCTCGGCATCAAGTATCCAATGCTGATGCTGAACAAAAGCAAGCTGTATTTTATCCTTCTTCCGTTCTATTACATTCTCACGTTGTGGCTGACACTCCTGCTGATGTACGCCGACTATAAATTCGCCAACAAGCGGGGAACAGGACTGCTTGTGGTGGCTGTGAAAGCAGTTTCGTAACGTGTAGGCATCTATCTTAACTGTCACACCGCGCAACTTCTCCTTGTTTTTCTTCTCTCCTTTTTGTATTATTGAAAAACCACAGAAGACCAACCCTCGCGTTGTTTCGTCCATGAAAATCTTTCGTGCCGTTGAAGCAGAGTCAACAAATGCGCCGGCACCATCATCTCAAGCAAAAAAATACAGTCGTATCAAGTTAACGTTGTCTCTCATCGGGACAACGTTTTCGTTTATTGTTACGTTGGCGATAGTTGTGACAGGCTTTTCACTCCGCGTTGAGAATGCCGTCCATTTATACACACAGTCGCCGTATGTTGCACTGCTTCTTTTTGGGGCAGTACTCGGCGTACTCAGCGGCATCGTATCCTTCCCGCTCAGTTTTTATTCCGGCTTCATTCTCGAGCATCGGTATAATTTGTCTAACCAGAACTTCTTTCAGTGGCTGTTGGAGCAGGGTAAAGCGTTCCTTGTCAGCATCCCGATTGCGGTGCCCCTGATGCTTCTGTTCTATTTTTTCTTGAGGGAGTATCAGGCATTATGGTGGCTTCCGGTGGCGACGGCCATGTTTGTCGTGTCGGTGCTGCTTTCCAAAATTGTGCCTGTGTTCATCATGCCTCTGTTCTACAAATTTACCCCTCTGGAGAACGATGCTCTCAAGGAACGAATTCTCTCGCTGTGCAAGAACACCCGTATGAACGTGACTGGCATCTTTACGTTCAACTTGAGCAAGACGACGAAAAAAGCAAACGCAGGATTCACCGGCATAGGAAAATCGAAACGGATCATTCTGGGCGATACGCTCATGCAGCATTTTTCGGATGACGAAGTCGAGACTGTTTTTGCCCATGAACTTGGGCATTACGTTCACGGGCACATTTGGAAAAACATCCTGGTCGGGACGCTGAGCATCTATGCCGGGCTTTTCATTACATCGAAACTCTATTTTCTTTCTCTCGGATGGTTCGGTTTCTCTTCGGTCGATCAGCTTGCGGCGCTGCCGCTGCTCGCTCTTTGGCTCGGCGTGTATTCGCTCTTCACGTCGCCGTTGTCGAATGTTTTATCGAGGAAGTATGAGTTCGAAGCCGACCGCTACGCGCTCGTGAGAACCGGAAATGCATCGGCGTTCACGTCGACGATGAGGAAGCTCGCCGAAATGAACCTCGCCGATACGGCGCCGCACCCGGTTGTAGAATTTCTTTTTTACAGCCATCCGTCAATAGAAAAGAGAATTCGCGCTGCGGAGAAAGCGTAATGCGTGCGCTGTTGACAATCGTCAGGATCGTTATTATTGTTGCAACGAACGCCGGCTTATCGATCATCGCGCTTCTCAGCCTTCTCGTTGAAAAGGACGGCAGAACATATTTTTGGGCGGGGAGTACGTGGTCGAAGCTTTGTTTGAAAATATGGGGGATCGACGTCCGTGTGCGGGGAATGGAAAATATTCGGCCGGACGGGGCGTACATTTTCGTGACGAACCACGCGAGTATGTTCGATATCCCGGCGATTATGTCGGTGCTGCCCCGTGTGCGGATCATGTTCAAAAAGGAATTGTCGTACGTGCCGCTCTGGGGGTGGGCGCTGAAATGGGGGCACCACATTATGGTCGACCGGGCGAAAGGAAGCGAAGCGATGAAAAGCCTCGACCGTGCAGCGAAAGCGATCAAAACCGGCGGTTCCGTGATCCTTTTCGCGGAGGGGACGCGCACGCGCGACGGAAAATTGCTTCCGTTTAAACGGGGCGCATTTACACTTGCGGCGAAATCGGGAGTTCCACTTGTCCCGATAGCAATCAACGGCAGTTTCAAAATTTTGCCGAAGAATTCGCTCGATATCCGGCCAAGCCCGATTGAATTGGTGATGGAAAAGCCCATCGATACATCATGCATCACCAGCCGGGAAGAGGAAATTGCATTGATGAAGAGCGTAAGGCAAATCATTGAACGGAACTATCGGGAAGATATTTCATAGAGGAAAAGAGATTAAGGAGGCAGATAAATATTCAGTCTGCATTCTGTCTCCTGTATTCTGAATTCTTTTTACAGGGAGTAGCAACAATGTCCGTAACCATCAAAGACGTCGAGCACATTGCCGAGCTTGCGCGGCTGGAATTCGACGAAAAGGAAAAAGAAAAATTGACTTACGAGCTCAACGATATATTGAAGTATATCGGGAAATTGAACGAGCTTGATACATCGAACGTGGAGCCGTTGTCCCACGTGATTGAATTGAGCAACGTCTTTCGAGACGATGTCGTGAAGCCGTCAATTTCGCCCGAGGAAGCGCTGAAGAACGCGCCTGCGAAAAAAGACACGTTTTTCAAAGTGCCGAAGGTGATCGGATGACGGTTCATTTTCAATTTTCGATTTGCAATTTACAATTGTCAATCATCCTATTCTGTACGGGTACTGTTGTCTTAAATCAAAAATTGGAAATTGCAAATTGAAAATTATAGGAATCATACCGTCCCGCTATGCATCGCAGCGTCTTCCGGCAAAGTCGCTGGCGGATATTGACGGCAAGCCGATGGTACAGCACGTTTACGAGAGGGCAAAACGATCTCGTTTACTCACCGATGTTATCGTTGCAACGGACGATGAGCGGATAAAGACGGCAGTGAAAGAGTTTGGCGGGAACGCTGTGATGACGCCTGAAACGATTCAAAGCGGGAGCGATAGAGTCGCATTTGTTGCCCGAACCATGGATGCGGATATTATCGTCAATGTGCAGGGAGACGAGCCGCTGATCGATCCGGCTTTGATCGACCAGACTGTTCAGCTGCTGATTGACGACACCGCCGCTGTCGTCGGCACGGCGGTGAAAAAGATTACTTCACTAGATGAACTGCTGACTCCCAATGTCGTGAAAGCCGTGATCGATAAAAACAATTTTGCTCTTTATTTCACCCGTTCGCTTGTTCCGTTTGTCCGCGATTCGGCGGAAGTAACGGACTGGCTCAAACGCGCAGTGTTCTATAAGCATTTTGGGATTTATGTGTATCGGGGCTCTTTTTTGCAGCAATACGCAACGTTGACACCGACTCGGCTCGAACAAGCCGAAAAACTCGAACAGCTTCGTATTCTCGAGAACGGTTTTCGTATTAAAGTAGCGATCACCGAATTTGATTCAATCCCGGTCGACACACAGGAAGACCTCGACCGTGTCAGGGCAAAAGTAAAAATTCAAAATTCAAAATGAAGAGCCGAGCTACAACAATGTTGCGCGCAAATTTTTTAATTTTTCATTCATAATTTTTAATTTTCCTTAAGGGTGTTTCCTTGGCTACCAATCATGTAAAATATATTTTCATTACCGGCGGAGTGGTGTCGTCGCTGGGCAAAGGAATAGCGTCGGCATCGCTTGGATTGCTTCTCAAATCCCGGGGCTTGCGCGTGACCGTGCAAAAATTCGACCCGTATATTAATGTCGACCCGGGAACGATGAACCCGTTCCAGCACGGCGAAGTCTACGTTACCGACGACGGGGCTGAAAGCGACCTCGACCTCGGCCACTATGAACGCTTTCTCGATACCAGTACATCGCGCCAGAATAATTCTACCACCGGGCAAATCTATTACGAAGTGATTTCGAAAGAGCGCCGCGGTGATTATCTCGGCGCCACTGTGCAAGTTATTCCCCACATCACCGATGAAATCAAGAAACGCATCGGCCAGCTCGGCGTATCCGGAAAATACGATGTCATTATCACGGAAGTCGGCGGCACGGTGGGCGATATTGAAAGTCTCCCTTTCCTTGAAGCGATCCGTCAGTTCACGCTGCACATAGGGCGGCGTAATGCGTTGAACATCCACGTCACGCTTGTTCCGTACATCAAATCTGCCGGCGAGCTAAAAACAAAGCCGACGCAGCATAGCGTGAAAACACTTCTCGAGATCGGCGTGCAACCTGATATCCTTATTTGCCGGACTGAACGGCGGCTCTCGAAAGAGATGAAAGAAAAAATAGCACTTTTCTGTAACGTTGAATCGCAGTCGGTGGTCGAAGGGAGGGACGTCGATTCAATTTATGAAGTCCCCTTGTTGTTCGAAAAGGAAGGATTGGACAAGATCGTGATTGAAAAATTGAATTTGAAATGCGGCAAAAGCGATCTGCGCCACTGGTCCCGCACGGTGAATCGCATAAAGAATCCAAGCGACCACGTCTCAATCGGCGTCGTGGGCAAGTACACGGATTTGAAAGACGCATACAAAAGCATCAACGAATCGTTTATTCATGCCGGCGCCGATAACGACGTGGCGGTTGAGTTGAAATGGATCCGGGCCGAAGACCTCGACGCTACGAACCTCGACGAATACCTCGGAGACATTTCGGGATTGCTTATTCCCGGAGGGTTCGGCGAGCGGGGAGTTGAAGGGAAAATAAAAGCGATCGGCTACGTCCGGGAGCGCGGTATCCCGTTCTTCGGGATTTGTCTAGGTCTCCAATGCGCGATCATTGAATTTGCGCGCAACGTCTGCGGCATGAAGGGGGCGAACAGTACCGAATTCCGGAAAACAAAATATAATGTGATTGATTTGATGATCGACCAGCGGGGAGTAAAGAACCTCGGCGGTACGATGCGGCTCGGTGCATACCCCTGCATCGTTCAGAAGAAAACGAAAGCGCATCAAGCATACAAAAAAGAATTGATTTACGAACGCCATCGTCACAGATACGAAGTCAACAATAAATTCCGTAAAAAACTGAGCGAAAGCGGCATGGTGTTCAGCGGACTTTCTCCGGACAATTCACTCGTCGAAATCATCGAATTGCCGTCGCATCCATGGTTTGTTGCCGGACAATTCCATCCGGAACTAAAATCACGCCTCCTCAGCCCGCATCCGCTTTTCAGAGATTTTGTGAAAGCGGCAGTAAAGTACCAGGATGAAAAGCTGAAGAAGTAGGCGTTTCAAATTGTTGATACGGCTCTGTCCTTGAAAACCGCTCCTTGTTTTTGTATCATATCGCAGTACAGCGTGCCCATTTCATCCGTTCCGTTGTGATTGTTGGATCTATTGGTGCGACGCGGGCTGTGGCCGGATCGGTGCACTTTCTCAATTGCAGGATCAACTATGAAAATTCTCATTACAGGCGGCAGTGGATCGGTCGGTAAGTACATTGTCGACGAACTGCTTCGGTACAAACATACGATTGGCGTTCTCGACCTAAACCCGCCGACGAGAAATGTATGGTATCATGACGTTGATGTCATGAACCTTGATCATGTCGTCAAAGCGGTCAAAGGATACGACGCGATCATCCACATGGCAGGCATCCCTCACCCGTTGAACCATCCTCCCGAAAAGGTTTTTTCCCTTAATGTGAACGGAACCTTCAATGTCCTTGAGGCGGCGGCACGGGCCAATGTCAAGAAGGTCGTGTTTACCTCGAGCGAGTCGGTGCTCGGCTTTGCGTTCATGACGCAATACATGGCGCCGGAGTACGTGCCGATCGATGAACTGCATCCGCTGCGACCTCAGGACCCGTACGGATTGAGCAAATTCATCGGCGAACAGATTTGCCGGACGTACTCAGCGCGGTACGGCATCCGCACTGTCTGTCTTCGCGCGCCGTGGATTTGGCTGCCTGAAGGGGGCGAGCGCGAGAGGTATAAATCGCTCGTTTCGGAACATCATAAATGGTGCAACAATCTTTGGTCCTTTGTTCACGCCTACGATGCAGCTCAGGCGCACAGGCTTGCCGTGGAAAAGGATTTGGAGTCGCTCCACGAATGCTTCTTCATTACCGCACAAGACAATTGGACCGGCATCGATTCCAGGAGTTTGCTGAGAACGTATTTTCCTGAAGTCAAAAACTTCGCGCAGGATTTCACCGGGGCGGCCTCTTTGCTGTCGTACCGCAAGGCGAAAGAAATGCTCGGCTACGAGCCGCGGCACACTGTACGCGATATACTTTTCTGATGAAGCAAACGCCGTTCCTTTTGTGCACTCTCAATGGTTGCCAACCCTCGACCGTTGTTCGCCGATGGTTTCACCGCCGCCGCAGCGCAGCAGATTTCTTCAAACAAGAATTTTTCGATGCACTGGCGAACGCATGATAAAGGAACGTTCAAACGATTGAGCAATCTTTGTCCGATAGTTTTTCCATTTTGGTATTGGCCGGGAGAACGTAATTTCGCTCGCATTTCAAAAGCTGCCTCTGCGCGAAAAGATCTGATTGGTTCCATCATAGTACATTCGCTTCAGGGATGTATGATGATCGTTTTCGTTGTCCTTCCGGCGGTTGCTCAGGCCCAGGCCGACACCCTGCGATACAGCATCCCGGCGGCGCGGGATTCCAATGACGCGGGCGTTCGCTTTGAACGAAATCTGAATACCTATCTTTGGAATTTCAGGGCCGATTACAGCGCTCGGGACAGTGAGTTTGCCGCGGACGTTCATGACCGTTACAGTTCATCGTTCATCCGGCAGGATCAAAGCTCTCTTCGCGATGAGCAGACGCTGTGGCTGAATGCATCCCGGAAAATTTCTTCGGCGCTGGATTTGGATGTTGAAGCATCGTCGTTCATTTTATCGGACAATCAATCGCTCGATGTCAGCAATGCAGCACTTCACACCGGCCTCGTCGGGGTTTCGATTCGGCCCGTTCCCTACGTTTCCGTTTCGCCTCTTGTCGGTTTTCGCGTCGACCGCCAGCAGGACCAAACGGATCAAGGCTGGAATTACAAGTTGTCGTCGGAGATGGATACCGTCGACATCGACGGGTACCAAACGCTCGCATCAATGCGCTTGAACGTCAGCAATCTATCGCCGCGGTATTTCCGCAACAACGGCGCACAAATGTTTTTCCAGAAGGATTTTCTCGAAGGGTCGTTCGACAGCCTTCGGCTCCAATGGTCGAATAATCGGTGGGACTTTTATGTGCCCGCCGACAGCGTCATGCAAAAGGAGTTTGGCGTGGAATACAATATTCGAAGCAGGGTGGACGAGATCTATAATGTGTCGAACTCTCTTCACTATGCGGTCGGAAAGGAAGTTTCCGCAGTTGTGCAGACCCTCGTCGAAGCGCGGACAATCAGCAACGCATTCCGGTACAAATCGCTGTTGGAACCGACGTTGATTCCGTACGATATCACAGTGCAGGAACAACGGCTCGAGGGGGGGCTTGACATCAACTACCATGATGTCAACAACGTCTTTGGATCGATCGGCATCCACGCCGGTGAACGGGATGAACGGCATATTCTTCAAAAGATCGACGGGGTGGACAAGGATATCGAGCAAAGCGCTTCGGAACAGGAAACGCAACTGGACAATGTCGCGCGCCGAACGTCGTTGCGGGGAATTTTCTCCATGCCGGTTTCTTCGAGCGATTTTGTCTCGTTTGAAAGCTCGGCCGGCATTCTGCGCTATGATACTCCCGATTCAACAAACACCGACGACCGGGATGAACTCCTTATCACGCTTTCCGGCAGGGAATCGCATCGCTGGAATGAGTACTTCGAAATGAGCGTTACGGCCGAGGTCACACTGAACCATATCGTCTACCTGTTTGCGGACCGGAGCGCCAACAACAACTGGAACCGCATTTTTCGGTTAGCCCCGGAATTGACCTATTCACCCTCTCCAGCCCTGCGCTCGGTGAATACGTTCGAAGTCCTGGCGAATTACACGGTGTTCGATTATGAAACGATAGTCCCTACGGTCGAGAGCTACTCGTACAGGCAATTTGCATTTCTCGATTCGACGTCGTATGATATATCATGGCGGACAGCGCTTGATGTTCTCCTCCATATTCGGCTCTATGAGCGCGGACAGCTGCAATGGAAGGAATTTTCGGAACGGCCCCAGCAGTACTTTGAAGAAGTAACTTTTTCGCCGGCGCTGCGGTACACCATACAGGACAGGATTGTTTGCGCCGCCGGATTCCGTTCGTTCGTGCAGAACAGGTTTCGGTATGATGGAGGAACGCGCGTTACGGACGGGAGTTATTTCAGTTATGGGCCGACAACATCAATCGTGATGATGGTTCCGTCCGGGTGGCGGCTCGAGATTCAGGGATGGAAGGAATTTCAAAAAGAGACCAACCAGCCGATACGCGAAGTGTCGAATATCATGATGTCGGCAAAAGCGAATTTTTGAAGAGGACTGCATTGGCAGCACAATCTCGGCGGCGAATGGCGCAGAAAACTTTTCGGCTCACAATGGGAAGCGATCCGAAAAATGTTCATCGCGTGGAGGAATTTTTGCTGAAGATAAACTCGGCACTGAACATCGATGAGGAGAAGTTCGGTTCATTGCTCGTAGTGGTTTCCGAGGCGGTGAATAACGCGATCATTCACGGGAACGAACGCAATCCGGCGAAAAAAGTGGTCGTAACGTGCGCACACCGGGGAAACAATCTGGTGATAAAAGTCAAAGATGAGGGGAAAGGGTTCAACCCTGACACGGTTCCCGACCCGATCCACGAGGACAATTTGTTGCGAGAGACCGGCCGGGGCGTCTTTCTGATGCGTCAACTGATGGAAAAAGTCAGTTACAACGCAAACGGGAATGAAGTAACGATGACGATGAAAATGTAAGGTACTTTAATAAACCCTCCCCTAACAGGGGAGGGCAGGGTGGGGTCCGCTCCCGTTTTTACAACTTCACTTTATCCATACTTGATTTTACTTCGTCGGCGGATTTTTTCAACGCTGCCGATTCTTCAGCGGTCAGTTTGATTTCCATAATCTGCTCAATGCCGTTCTTGCCAAGCTTGACCGGCACTCCAACCACGGTATCCCGCAATCCATATTCACCTTGCAGATAAGCCGCACAGGGAAGAATCCGTTTTTTATCCTTCACGATTGCTTCCACCATTTGAACGGCGGCAGACGAAGGCGCATAGTACGCGCTCCCTGTTTTCAGATAATTGACAATTTCAATTCCGCCGTTGCGCGCCCTTGTAACAAGCGCATCGATTTTTTCTTGCGGCAGTAAGTCACCGATGGGAATTCCTGCAACCGAAGTGTAGCGCGGAAGCGGCACCATCGAATCTCCATGTCCGCCGAGGACAAACGCGGTGACATCTTCAACGGAGACGTTCAGCTCCATCGCGATGAATGAGCGAAAACGCGCCGTGTCCAGCACTCCCGCCATCCCGATCACGCGATGCCTGTCGAAGCCGCTGACCTTGAGAGCCACGTACACCATCACATCGAGCGGGTTGGACACAACGATCAAGATTGATTTTGGAGATTTCGCAACCGCTTGCTCGGTGACCGTTTTGAGAATTGCGGCGTTGGTGTTAAGAAGGTCATCGCGGCTCATGCCCGGCTTGCGTGCAATGCCGGCAGTGATAACAATGATGTCGGAGTTTGCCGTTGCATCGTAGGTGTTCGTTCCTATGATCTTCGAGTCGAACCCTTCCACCGGCGCCGATTCGTACATGTCAAGCCCTTTCCCCTGGGGAAGGCCGTCGACAACGTCGACGAGAACAACTTCATTTGCCAATTCTTTTTCCGCGATACGCTGCGCGGAAGTTGCGCCCACGTTGCCTGCACCGATCACCGTAATTTTCATCGTAGTCTCCGACGATTAATGAGCTGCTGCATGAGATAAAAAAATGCGTAAGAGCGAAACTCTTACGCATGAGATATTTTTTTTATGAACGAAGAAGTTGTCTCCGTTTATGCCGTGACGATTGAAATTGCCTGTCGTGTTTTGCCGACCCGTTGAAACTTCACCACGCCGTCAGACAGGGCGAACAACGTGTCGTCGCCGCCTTTTGCAACATTAGCGCCGGGATGGAACTTTGTTCCCCGTTGGCGCACCAAGATTGTTCCGGCGAGAACCTTCTGACCGCTGAAGCGCTTTACGCCAAGCCGCTGGGCATTGCTGTCGCGTCCGTTACGAGAGCTTCCGCCCCCTTTTTTATGAGCCATGCTTCAAATCTCCGTTATGCTATCGATGTAATTTCTATATGGGTGTATTGCTGCCGATGGCCGCGTTTCACGCGGTAGCCTTTGCGCTTCTTCTTTTTGAAGACTATGACCTTTTCATCCTTCACATGCGCAAGCACTTTTGCATTTACTGACGCACCGGAAACGACGGGCGCGCCGACTTTGACCTCTTTGTCGTTGGAAAGCAGGAGCACTTTCTCAAATTTCACACTGCTGCCGACCTCATTTTCCAGCCTCGGCACGTAGAGCTTTTCTTCGGGGTTCACTTTGTACTGCTGCCCGGCGATCTCAACGACTGCATACATCGGATACATCCTTCCTCAGAATAATGGTGTTTCAAAATTGGACTATCATAATACCAAAAAAATGCAAAAAAGTCAACGGAAAGTTGCGATAAAGATTTAAGATGAAAACTGAGTGAAATTTCAGAAGAAGTCGGACTTCCGGTGAATTAAGGCAACCGAAATTTGCAGTTAAATGCGATTTTTCGATGCCCGATCCCCCCTCACAGCATCCACAACACGGAAACGATGATTTGCGCAAGGATGATTTTAGCGATCATGGAAACCGGATACACGGTGGCGTACCAGATATTCGGCTGCTCGTTCTGCGTTTGTTGGTTCGCATAGGCAAGACATGCCGACTGGGTGGACATGCCGGCCACAATTCCCATTACTGCGGACATGGGCAGCTTCAAATATTTATAGCAGACCAGTATTGTCAATACGACAACGCATGTCGTGATGAGTGCGCCCGCCGCAATCAATTCCCAGCCGCCCGATTGAAAAATTGTCCCAAATCCGAAACCGGCTTTCGTCCCGATACCCGCGAGGAAGAACACAAGTCCGGTTTGTCTCAGCACAAGGTTGGCGTTGAACGGCAGCGCCCATAAAATCGGACCGGTCCGCTCAAGCCTGCCGAGGATGAGGGCAACGATAAGCGGTCCGCCGGCAAATCCGAGCTTGAACACCATTCCGTGGGGAAGCGGAAGAGGGATCATTCCAACCATCACTCCCAGCACGATGCCGAACGAGATAGAAAGAAAATCCGTTTCGGAGAGAGCCTTCATCGAGTCGCCGAAATATTTTGTGATGCGGTCGAGGTTTTCGAGACGAGTGACGACGCGGATTCTGTCCCCCATTTCGAGAATAGTGTCCGGCGATGGAACGAAATCAACATCGCCGCGGCGAAGGCGGGTGATCGTTGCGCCGAATTCTTTTTCAAGATTAAGCTCGTGAATATGTTTTCCGACAACAGACGTATTGGAAACGAAAATGCGCCGGAAATCGATTCCAGTGTTGTCGAGGGGGAGATGATCCGGCGACTCTTCGCCGAACAATATGCGCGCCCGCTCAAGCGCATCCAGCGTTCCTACCGCAACGATCCGATCGTCCGCGGAGAGAATCGTATCCGGTCTGACAATTTCGATGGCCGCTCCCTTTTTGATCCGGCTGAGCGTGAATGCCGGCTGCCCGAGAAGCTGCAGAGATTCCGCTGCGCTTTTTCCGTTGATCGCAGGATTTGTAATATGAAACGTCCGGCTGACGATGATGTCTGAGCCTGACTCTCTCAAACGTGCAGCCTCTTCCTTTGCAAAGTCAATTTTGAAAATCTTTATAAAAACAAAAGACCATAGAAGGACTCCAAGGACGCCGAACGGATACGCAAGTCCGTACGTTACAACGGGACTGCTGGCATTGAGATCGGCAATATCGCGCGGAAGGTTTATGGAAAGAGATTTTGCAGTTTCAACAGTCGCGGCGAGCGCCGGAGTGCTCGTCAAGGCGCCGCAAAAAAGGCCGGCCGCACTTGACGGAGAGATACCAAGGACTTTCCAAATGACAACCGTCATCAGCGCTCCGGCCACGAGCACCATTGCAGCGAGTCCGTTTGTATGCAGCCCGCGCTTCTGGAATGAGGAAAAAAAACTCGGACCCGACTGCAGCCCCACGGCATAGACGAATAGCACAAGGCCGATGATGTAGATGTATTCAGGGAGGCCGAGCCTTTTATCGAGGGCGCCGAAAGCAATTCCGACAAACAATACAGCCGACACGCCAAGGCTGAATCCGAACACTCTAATTTGGCCGGCGAGGTAGCCGAGTCCGATGACGGTGAAGAAAAGGAGGAGCTGGTTCTCTGCGAAAAAATCTAAAAGGGGCTGCATCGTATTGCTGAAATTAATCTTGACTTAATCTCTCCGAAAAGATACATTAGCGTACAAATGTAGGCAAAAGGCCGGGGAGATTCAATGCATGTAGGGCTTGAATTCACAGTATAGGCCGATTGCAACAACGCATATCTTATCCGACGCAAAACATTCATTAAGCACATCGTATTGCTGTTTTTTCCGGCAATAGTGCTGTCGTGCTTTTATTCCACCACATAAACTACAAGGAGAATTGTATGATCGTCGTCCGCGAAGTTTTTCAACTAAAGTTTGGAAAAGCAAAAGAGGCGAAGGCGGCTTGGAAAGATTTTTCGGCACTTCGTAAAAAGCATGGGCTCCCGGAGAGCCGTGTCCTTACGGACTATACGGGCGAATACTACACGTTTATAATCGAAGACACGTTCAACGACATAGCAGACTTTGACCGTTCGTTGAAGAGCGAGGTAGGGATGAAAGAATTCGGCGAGTGGTATCATGCAAAATTTGTCCCGCTGGTCGATTCAGGCAGACGTGAAATATTTTCAGTTGTTGAATGATTTGAATATGCGTTTCTTTCATTCCACGGAGGAAAAATGAAAATTCTTTTCCAAGCTGATTGTAAATTCCTCGCTGCATGGCTGTGGACCGTCGTGAGCGCACTTGCGATAAGCGCTCCCGCCGACCGGCAAACCTCTTCCCAGACAGCCGTGGGAAAAACCATCTATGAAGTGCACTGCGCCCCCTGTCACGGGGTGAACGGAAAAGGAGATGGTATCGCATCGGCACTGCTGAACCCCCGGCCGCGGAATTTTACAACCGGCATATTCAAATTTCGCTCGACAGAATCCGGCAGCCTGCCGACGGACGAGGATCTTACAGCGACGATTAACAGCGGCTTGCACGGGACATCAATGCCCGACTGGGCGCCGTTCATCAAAGGCGATTCATTAAAAGAAGTGATCGATTACGTGAAGACTTTCTCGCCGCGATTTCAAAAGGATAAACCGCGTCCCATTCGAGTAGAGACTGCCGATCCATTTTCGGCTTCGAGCGTTGCTTCCGGAAAAAAAGTCTACGCAAAACTGCAGTGCGCCGATTGTCACGGAACCGACGGCGCCGGGACCGGCGCGGTGGCAAAAGATTTCCAGGATGAATGGAATTTTGAAACCAATGCCGTGAATCTGACCGAGCCTTGGACATTCCGGGGAGGAGCGACTGCACGTGATATTTATGTTCGGTTGAGGACTGGCGTCGACGGAACGCCGATGCCCTCCTACGCCGGCGCCGTGAGCGATAAAGAAATGTGGAATCTCGCAAACTATGTGGTTTCAATGGCGCGTAAGCCTGCGTGGAACATGAATGAAAATGAGCTCAGGGAATTTTATGCGAAGCTTGAAGCCCAGGCAAAGGCCGACCCGGTTCAGCGGGGAAAATACCTTGTCCGGACAATCGGCTGCGCGGGATGTCATTCCAGATACACCGAAGATCTCCGCATCATCGAAGGGTCGCAATTGTCGGGCGGGTTGACTTTTGACCTCTATCCGTTCGGCAAGTATGTTACACGGAATCTCACGTCGGACAAGGAAACCGGATTGGGCAATTGGACCGACCAGGAAATCAAAAGAGCGTTCACGCAGGGAATTTCACGCGATGGAAGAAAATTTCTCCCATTCCCGATGCCATGGGCAGCGCTTGCTGCATTAAAAGAAGATGATCAAAACGCCATTGTTGCCTATCTGCGGACGGTTCCTGCCGTGAGTCACAAAATCCCCGACCCTGACAAGCCAAACATCTTTGCGTATTTGTGGGGAAAATTTAAAATGTTGGTCCTGAAAGAACAGATTCCGACGCCGGTCTATCCAATGAAAGAGGCAGATGACCATGACAAGCCGGTATCGCAAAATCCATCCGGCGCTGAGAAAAACTTTGCCGTGCGAGTTGACCGGGCGAAGGAGGTGCGGCCATGAAGAAAATATTGAAATGGGTCGGCATTGTCGTCGTATGTTTAATAGTAATAGGATTTCTTGCATTCCTCTATCTTATTCCACCGTTTGATTTGCTTCCGCGCGAGGCATTTAGCAAGCCGCATGCAGATGCAGTCGCTTCGTCGCTCGAAAAAATCGAAGATCCCGTTGAACGATCTCTCGCCCAGCGCGGACAGTATATCATGTCGTATTCGGATTGCAGCGATTGCCATACTCCGCAAGGAGACCAGGGACCGAACTGGAATGAATTCCTCGCGGGCGGAGCTAAATTTGAACTCAAACAATATGGAACATCGTATTCACGCAACCTGACGCCCGACGGCGAAACCGGGCTCACCCGTCGGAAAGATGAAGACGTAAAGCGGGTACTGCGCAGCGGCGTCTTCCATGACGGGAGATTTTTCCCGCCGACGACTATGCCATGGACGAGTTTTTCCAATATGACTGAGGAAGACCGCCATGCCCTCGTTGTGTATCTTCGCCACATCAAACCCGTGAAACACAAAGTGCCGGAGTGGTCGCCGATGAGTTCGGACGCACCGTATCTCTTCTTCCCGTACGATTACGCCGAGCACGAGAAAAAGTGAGACGTGCGAAAAAACTGGCAACAATACCTCACGCAAAGCCGCCAAGGCGCGAAATGGATTTCATCAAGAAACCTTAACGACTTTGCGTCTGGCGAAGCCATCTTCCAAAGGAATCCCTTTGGGACCCTTGGGATTTGCGTGAGAAATATTTTAAATGGTTGAAAGAAATAATTTGGATTAATCAGAAGAAGGAATTTGACATGGATAGATATTTAATAGAATCGCCCCACACTAAAGAAGACTGTGCCCATGTGCTCAAACAAGTTGAAGCGTTGGGATATCTAACCCGTTTCGAATGGGGTTGCGCTTCCGGTGATCACACCGGTTTCGTCATCATCGAAGCAGAAAACGAGGCGCAGGCGAAGATGGTTGTGCCGACGATGAGCCGGAAAGAAGCGAGGGTAGTGAAGTTAAATAGGTTTACGCCGGAGATGTTGAAAGCAGGGCATTGAAGTTAAATCAAATCTGCCAGCGAACCGAATTCAGCATCAAAAAGCCGCTTGTATGTGCGGATTGCAAAGCCGTCCGTCATGCCGGCAATGTAATCGCACAACAAACGCATGCGTACGGTCGGGTCTGCGGCTTTCCGCACAACGCTTTCGGTGTCTCGCGGGAGCAGATTTGTTTTTGAATTTTCTTTTCCGAGATAGTTTTCTTCAAAAGCCTTGAATATGTTCCTCAGGATGTACGCCCCTTTGTGCTCAAGCTGATGAAGCTGCGGCGAGCGAAAGACCAGGTCTATGGAGATGTTCTTGAACAGCTCCGCTTCCTTCTGCACCGCTTGGTCGATCTCCAGGTGAAAGCGATAACGATTCGTCAGACCGCTCATAAAGTTTTTCCATTCGCTGAGACTGCATGCCTGAATAAAGTGTCCGATCTTTCCCGCAACAATTTTTTCCAGTTGTCCGGTAGAAACGGCGCCAATAATTTCCTCAAGCGAACCGCTCTCATCGTGCGATAACGAACGCTCTCCTGCCCACCGTTCAATTTTCTCTTTATTGATGATGCCTGAATGAATGCCGTCGGCGAGGTCGTTGAGTGAATACGCCGCATCATCAGACCAGTCCATGATCTGGCACTCAATACTTCGGAACGAGTTGAGTTTCTTCCCCGGGGTCAGTTCCTGCGGCACAGGGGCTCCGCCGAAAGCGAAATCTGCATACCTCCGCTGTTCATCGTAGATGAAATGATTCTCCGGGTCTTCCAAGTCTCCGTGCACGGTTTTGTATTTCAGTATGCCGTCGAGAAATGATCGTGTCGGATTCATCCCTTGCCGCTCGCCGCCGGAAGAATAGATGGTCTCGGTGATAAGGCGGAGTGTCTGAGCGTTTCCTTCGAAGCCGCCGAACGGTTTCATTAGTTCATTGAGTGTTCGTTCTCCGGCGTGTCCGAAAGGAGGATGACCGAGGTCATGCGAGAGGCAAATTGCTTCGACAAGGTTCGAGTCGATGCTGAACTCAGCAGACAGCCGTTGGCTTTCGTGCTGAAGGAACTGGCAAATGGACCTTCCTATTTGGGCGACTTCCAGCGAATGCGTCAGCCGGGTTCTGTAGAAGTCGTATTCTCCCGAGAGAAAAACCTGCGTTTTCGCCTGCAATCTTCGGAAGGCGGACGTATGAATGATCCTGTCGCGGTCGATCTCGAACGACGAGCGATAGTCCGCGGCTCGTTCTTTGGTCAAACACTGCATGTCGAATTCATTGTAAAATGTATTTTTCATTCGTCTGCTGATTGTGATGTGTAATGTCCGCCCGGCACTGGTTTCTTTCCCCAGACGCTCCCGGCCTTTAAATAAAGGAACGAAATGACCGGAGCTATTGTCCGGAACAAAAATAGGAAATCGCACGCCGAAAGACAAGAAAAAGAAATCTGGGGGAGGCGAGTTATTTAATAAAGACTATTTGAAATAATTCCTAAAATACTTATCTTGCTGCGAAAATTTTCCTAATTAGTTAACTAACAATTCATCAACGGCATCTTGTTCTGGATATTCTACGAGAAAGTTGAAAAACTGTCCGCACAATTCTGAAACATAAAAAACCATTACGCATACCGGAAATGGTTGTGTAATAGAAGCAACATCTGGATTCAGGCGGAAGATATGGGGGATGATGTGCAGTAATATTCCAACGAATAAAAAGAGGTCTACAATGAGACGTGTATCTGTTTCAATTCTATTGTGTCTTATCTTGCTCACGCCGGCATTTATGGTGGCACAAAATCAACCTGCAGCTCCAATTCAAAAAATTGACGCCGGCGACACGGCATGGCTGCTGATCTCCACTGCGCTGGTGATGCTCATGACGCCGGGCCTTGCCCTCTTCTACGGGGGCATGGTGCGGAGAAAGAACGTCCTGGGAACAGTGATGCAAAGTTTTGTGGCTCTCGGCGTCATCTCCATCCTATGGGTATTGTTCGGTTACAGCCTTGCATTCGGACCGGATATCGGGCACGTTATCGGCGGGCTGCAGTGGGCAGGGCTGCGGGGAGTTGGATTAGAACCGAATCCCGATTATGCTGCCACTGTTCCCCATCTGGCGTTCATGATGTTTCAGATGATGTTTGCGGTGATAACACCCGCCCTGATCACAGGCGCATTTGCGGAACGATTTCGGTTCAAGACTTACCTTGTGTTTATTGTACTGTGGTCCACGTTTGTCTACGCCCCGATTGCCCACTGGGTTTGGGGAGTCGGCGGGTGGATTCATAATATGGGCGCACTTGATTTTGCAGGAGGGCTTGTTGTTCACATCAGCTCGGGAATTTCGGCTCTCGTTGCGGCAATAATTATCGGCAAGAGAAGAGGGCACAGCGGAGAATTGATGCCGCCGCATAATCTGACTCTGACACTCCTTGGTGCAGCGCTCTTGTGGTTCGGTTGGTTCGGGTTTAACGGGGGAAGTGCTCTTGCTTCGGGCGCGCTTGCAACATCGGCTTTTACTGCTACGCATCTTGCCGCAGCGGCTGCAACACTTTCATGGCTCTTCACTGAATGGTGGCACCGCGGCAAACCCACAGTACTCGGTGCTGCGTCGGGGTCTGTTGCAGGGCTTGTTGCTATTACACCCGCATCGGGATTTGTCGGACCGATGCCCGCCATTGTCATCGGGCTCTTGGCAGGAACGGTATGCTATGTCGCCGTCGGCATGAAGACGAGACTCGGATATGATGATTCACTTGATGCGGTGGGTGTACACGGCGTCGGTGGAACGCTTGGAGCGCTCGCTACCGGCTTGTTCGCTTCTAAAGCGATCAACCCGGCAGGCAGCGACGGTTTGTTTTTCGGCAATGCCTCCCTTCTCGGTACGCAGGCAATGAGTGTGGGCGCCGCTATCGCCTATTCATTCGTGGTTACGTGGGTTATCCTGAAAATCCTCGATGCGACAATGGGTGTACGGGTTAAGGATATTGAAGAAATGGAAGGCTTGGATCTGAGTCAGCACGGTGAATCCGGGTATTCGTTCTGAGGCTACGGCAATGTTGGCCCTGAAATTCTGCGCAGCATTTGGAGTGTAAGCGGATTT
>Ga0265320_10000960_pt1 | contig 21445 bp, 15 predicted proteins | sample 4827metaG_FD_202087 | JGI IMG/M metagenome (GOLD analysis project Ga0265320, IMG submission 202087) | Rhizosphere microbial communities from Carex aquatilis grown in University of Washington, Seatle, WA, United States - 4-8-27 metaG | ecosystem: Host-associated > Plants > Roots > Rhizosphere >...
GCGCGCCAAGCAGGAGCTCATCCGCGCCAACCTGCGCCTCGTCGTGTCCATCGCCAAGAAGTACACCAACCGCGGCCTGCAGTTCCTGGACCTGATCCAGGAGGGCAACATCGGCCTGATGAAGGCGGTGGACAAGTTCGAGTACCGGCGCGGCTACAAGTTCTCCACCTACGCCACCTGGTGGATCCGTCAGGCCATCACGCGGTCCATCGCCGATCAGGCCCGCACCATCCGTATTCCGGTGCACATGATCGAGACCATCAACAAGCTGGTCCGCACCTCCCGCCAGATGCTGCACGAGATCGGCCGCGAGCCGACCCCGGAAGAGCTGGCCGAGAAGCTGTCCATGCCGCTGGAGAAGGTGCGCAAGGTCCTCAAGATCGCCAAGGAGCCCATCTCGCTGGAGACTCCCATCGGCGACGAGGAAGACAGCCACCTGGGCGACTTCATCGAGGACAAGAATGCCGTCCTGCCGCTGGATGCCGCCATCCAGGCCAATCTGCGCGAAACCACCACCCGCGTCCTGGCCTCCCTCACACCGCGTGAGGAACGTGTGCTGCGCATGCGCTTCGGCATCGGCATGAACACCGACCACACGCTGGAAGAAGTCGGCCAGCAGTTCAGCGTCACCCGTGAGCGTATCCGCCAGATCGAGGCCAAGGCGCTCAGGAAGCTCAAGCACCCCTCGCGGTCGCGTAAGCTGCGGTCGTTCCTGGATACCTGATCATCCGGTCTGCAAGCCCCCTCCCCTCGCCGGGAGGGGGCTTTTGCTTGGCCCCCTTCCATTTCATTGCCCATAATCACGAAAAAGGGGGCGTCTGCCCCCTTGCATTCGGACACGCCTCGGTTATGGTCGCCCCAGGTGGGGCCTGTAGCTCAATGGTTAGAGCCGGCCGCTCATAACGGTCTGGTTGCAGGTTCGAGTCCTGCCGGGCCCACCAATCTCCTTACCGCCCCAACGAAAAACCCCCGCCGGTGTCCCGGCGGGGGTTTCGCAATCGGACCTGATGCGGCTCGGGACTTAGACCGAGTAGTACATCTGGAACTCGACCGGATGCGGGGTGTGCTCGAAGCGGTAGACTTCTTCGTACTTGAGCTCGATGTAGGCCTCGATGAATTCCTTCGAGAACACGTCGCCCTTGCACAGGAAGTCGTGGCTGGAGCGCAGGGCCTCGAGAGCCTCGCGCAGCGAGCCGCACACGGTCGGGACCTGCTTGAGCTCCTCGGGGGGCAGATCGTACAGGTTCTTGTCCATGGGATCGCCGGGGTGGATTTTGTTGGCGATACCGTCCAGGCCGGCCATCAGCATGGCCGAGAAGGCCAGGTAGGGGTTCGCGCCGGGGTCGGGGAAGCGGACTTCGACGCGCTTGCCCTTCGGCGAGGCCGAGTAGGGGATACGGCAGGAGGCCGAACGGTTGCGGGCCGAGTAGGCCAGCAGAACCGGGGCTTCGAAGCCGGGGATCAGGCGCTTGTAGCTGTTGGTCAGCGGGTTGGTGAAGGCGTTGATGGCCTTGGCGTGCTTGATGATGCCGCCGATGTAGTACAGCGCCATGTCCGACAGGTCGGCATAGCCCGAACCGGCGAACAGGGGCTTGCCGGCCTTCCAGATGGACTGGTGGACGTGCATGCCCGAGCCGTTGTCGCCATAGATCGGCTTCGGCATGAAGGTCGCGGTCTTGCCGTAGGAGGCGGCGACGTTGTGGACCACGTACTTGTAGATCTGGATCCAGTCGGCAGCCTCGACCAGACCGCCGAACTTGATGCCCAGCTCGTGCTGCGACGAGGCCACTTCGTGGTGGTGCTTCTCGATGGGCAGGCCCATCTCACCCATCACGGTCAGCATCTCGGCGCGCATGTCCACGTGGCCGTCCACCGGCGGAACCGGGAAGTAGCCGCCCTTGACGCCCGGACGGTGGCCCAGGTTGCCCTCGGCGAAGTCGCGGCCCTGGGCCTCGACGCCGTCTTCCGAGCGCAGCTCGTAATAGCCCTTGTTCATGCCGAGTTCGTACTTGACGTCGTCGAACACGAAGAACTCGGCCTCGGGGCCGAAATAGGTGCTGTCACCCACGCCCGAGGACTTCACATAGGCCTCGGCGCGCTTGGCGATGGAGCGCGGGTCGCGGTCGTAGAGCTGGCCGGTGGCGGGCTCGACGATGTCACAGTTGATGATCAGCTGCGACTGGGCGGCGAAGGGGTCCATGACGGCCGACGAGGCGTCGGGCTTCAGGATCATGTCGGACTCGTTGATGCTCTTCCAGCCGGCGATCGACGAACCGTCGAACATGATGCCTTCGTTCAGCATGTCGGCGTCCACGGTGGACACGTGCTGAGCGGTGTGCTGCCACTTGCCGCGCGGATCGGTGAAGCGGAAATCGACGTACTTCACGTCGTTTTCCTTGATCAGTTCGAGGACCTTCTTGACGTCGTCGGACATGGTCACATTCCTGAGAGTTGAGAGTTGAACACGTATGCCCGTCCCGCGCCCCGATTCAAGGAGCGGCGGAAGGAGCGAAAAACTCAGATGGCGTCGCTGCCGCGCTCGCCGGTGCGGATGCGGATGGCCTCTTCCACCGTGGAGATGAAAATCTTGCCGTCACCGATGCGGCCCGTATGGGCGGCCTGCTGGATGGCCTCGACGGCACGCTCCACCAGGTTGTCCTCGATAACCAGCTCGATCTTGACCTTGGGGAGGAAATCCACCACGTACTCGGCGCCGCGATAGAGCTCGGTATGCCCCTTCTGCCGGCCGAAACCCTTGGCTTCGGTCACGGTAAGGCCCTGAAGGCCGACCTCGTGAAGGGCTTCCTTCACCTCGTCGAGCTTGAAGGGCTTGATGATGGCTTCGATCTTCTTCATGAACCCGCCGTCTTTCGAATTGGCGTTGAGAACCCGCGTCAAAACGCGCGTCTCATTTAGCACGCATCATGCCAGTTCGGCCACCGTGAAAACACGGGGGCTGCCATGAATCTCGGCCCAAAGATGCCCTCTTTTCAGGCATTTACGCCTATTTCCTGGGCAAATCTCATCCCCTTCACCTGAGCCCACCTTCCGGGCTAGGCTGGGAGCTTCCAAATCCGCTCCGGAGCAGCTCCGTTGAAGACCGCCAACTCCATCCTGTCGTCGTTCGGCACCACCATCTTCGAAACCATGAGCCGGCTGGCCCAGGCCCACGGCGCGGTCAATCTGGGCCAGGGCTTCCCCGAGGGGCTGGAGCCCGCCGACGTGGTCGCCAGGGCGGCCGAGGCGGTCAGCCACGGCCCCAACCAGTACCCGTCCATGATGGGCATTCCCGAACTGCGCCAGGCCATCGCCGCCCACGACCGGCGCTTCTACGGCCTGGACCTCGACCCCATGGCCGAGGTGATGGTGACCTCGGGCGCCACCGAGGCGCTGGCCGCCTGCCTGTTCGGGCTGATCGAGCCGGGCGACGAGGTGGTGCTGATCGAGCCGCTCTACGACAGCTATCTGCCCATCATCCGCCGGGCCGGGGGCACGCCTAAGCTGGTCCGCGTCGCCCCGCCCCATTGGGACCTGCCGCGGGAGGCCCTAGCGGCGGCATTCTCGCCCCGGACCAAGCTGATGCTGCTCAACACGCCGATGAATCCGGCCGGCAAGGTGTGGAATCGCGACGAACTGGATTTCGTCGCCGGGCTGCTGGAGCGCTTCGACGCCTATTGCGTCTGCGACGAGGTCTACGAGCATCTGGTCTATGACGGACGGCGCCACGTGCCGCTGATGACCCTGCCCGGAATGCGCGGGCGCTGCCTGAAGATCGGCTCGGCCGGCAAGATCTTCTCGCTGACCGGCTGGAAGGTGGGTTGGGTGATCGCCGCCCCGGAAGTCCTGGCGCCGGTGGCCAAGGCCCACCAGTACCTGACCTTCACCACGCCGCCCAATCTGCAGGCGGCGGTGGCCTGGGGCCTGGGCAAGGAGGATTCCTATTATGACAACCTCGCCGCCATGCTGGCCGAGCGGCGCGACCGGCTGGCCGCCGGCCTGCGGCGGGTCGGCTTTGGCGTGATGGACACTGGCGGCAGCTATTTTCTGACCGCCGATTTCCGCCCCCTGGGCTTTACCGGCGACGACCGGGAGTTCTGCCGCCACATCACGGAAAAGGCCGGCGTGGCGGCCATTCCGGTCAGCGCCTTCTACCAGGGCGGCGACGTCGACCGCTTCGCCCGCTTCTGCTTCGCCAAGACCGAAACGGCCATCGACGAGGCGGTGACGCGGCTGGAACGTTATTTCCGAGGATAGCCCCTTGACGGGCGCCCCCGGATTTGGCTAAACATGCGGCCTCCCCCGGTGGCGGGTGTAGCTCAGTTGGTTAGAGCGCCAGTTTGTGGTACTGGATGTCGTCGGTTCGATTCCGATCACTCGCCCCATTCCCCCTTGTTTCCATAGCCGTCCAAGGCTGACCGGTCCGCTCCAAGCGGGCTTGCGCGCGCCTGGAGCCTGACGCGATCATCCGGTTACGGCTTGCGGACCACCCAGTAGTCGCCATCGATATCGCCGTCCGAGCCGCCGCGGATGCGGCCCCGCTCGCACGCCACCTCGGTCAGGCCGTGGCGGGCGATCAAAGCGCGGATATAGGCGGGCGACTGGGCATAGCGGCCGGAGGGACGCAGGGTGTAGCCCTCGCCCTCGCCGGTCTCCACCGAGAACAGCAGCCAGCCGCCGGGCGCCAGGGCGCGGGAAGCGCCGGCGAAGATGTCCTCCAGGTCACCCACATAGATGAACAGGTCGGTGGCCAGCACCGCCGACAGGTCGACGCTGCGGGCCAGGGCGGTGGCGGCATCGGCCTCCCGCAGTTCGGTATAGAGGCCGGTGGCCGCCGCCAGTTGCAGCATGCGCGGCGACAGATCGACGCCGAAGAAGCGGCCGGCGATTCCCTGGAACGCCTGGGCGGTCAGGCCGGTGCCGCAGCCCAGATCGATGACGGCGTCCAGCGGCAGGCCATCCCCCACCCGGTCGAACAGAGCGCGCAGGGTGGCGGGGGCCTGATACTTGACGTCCTCGACCAGATGGCTCTCGAAGCGGTCGGCATAGGTGTCGAAGAAGCCCCGGACGTAATCGGCCGGGGCACGTTCGGTATTGGTGCCGGTCAGGGCGGCGATCATGTGGCGGGCCTCGCCGTCCTGGGGATCGAGGTCCAGCGCCGCGCGATAAGCCGCCACCGCCTCGGCGGTGTTCCCCAGCTTCTTGCTGGCATGCCCCGCCGTCCGCCACAGCCGCGCGTCGCCGGGATAGGAGGCCAGCACCGGACGCAGCATGCTCACCGCCTCGGCATACCGCCCCGCCTCGCCCAGGACATCGGCCAGCCGCAACGCCGTGTCCGGTCCGGGCTGAAGGTCGAAGGCCCGGCGGGCGAGGTCCTCGGCCTCGTCGCGCCGTCCCTGGGCCAGACACAGCCCGGCAAGGTTATGCAGCGCCAGAGCGGCCTGGGGGGCGAAGTCCAGAACGGCGCGGTAACTGCGTTCCGCCGCGGCAAGGTCGCCGGCCATCTGCTGCAGCCCGCCCAGATTGGTCAGCGCCGCCTCGTGGGCCGGAGCCCGCTCCAGGCACTTGGCGAAAGCCGCCCGCGCCTCGTCCAGGCGCCCCATGGCCCCCAGCACCACGCCTCGGCCATACAGGGCATCGACGGAACCGGACACCGCCGCCCGATCGAGGAACTTCAGGGCCAGGGGCAGGTCTCCCGCCTGATGGGCGGCCACCGCCACCGCCATCAGGCCGGAATGACCGGGCGGCACCTTGCCCAGGTCCCGCGACACGGTCCGGGCCTTGGACAGGTCGCCCATCCGGGCCTTGCCCAGCGCCTCTTCCACTCGATCAAGCTTCGCCATTGGTTCTTTCCATCATGTGTTGCATCAAATCAGCCAGAACGGCCGGCGCCTCGCCGTGGCGCAAACAATCCGGCCGGATTTCGCCCGGCCCCGCCGCCAGCCAGCCGGCAACCGCCGCCTCCGCCTGCTCCGGCCGGGTCACCGGGATGATCCCCGGCCGCCGGACCGACCGGGCCAGATCATCACGAACCAGCCCCGGCTGCAGGCTGAGGACCGGCTTGCCCTGCAGCCAGGCCTCATAGAGCATGATGGAGGCCATGCCCGCCACCCGATCGGCGACCTGCACCACCTGCCGCCCGGAAACGCCATCGACCAGACCGCCTCCCAGGCCGCCCCGGCATTGTTGCCACAGATCGTCCAGCGCGGCCACGTCGTCGCGGGGATGGGGAACGATGGCCACGTCCAGGTCCTTGGCCCGAGGCTGCAATTCCCGGCACAGCAGGGCCAGGGCATCGCGTTCGGTATAGCCGCGCCAGCTGGGGGTCTCCGGACCCTCGCCCTGATCCTTGATCACCGGTTCGCCGATGAAGGCGATCAGTTCCCGCCCCGGCCCGCCCAGCCCCAGCCGCGCCCGCACACCGTTGCGCCAGCCGGAATCGGCGGCGGCGATCTCCCGGGCCAATCCGGCCAGTCCGGGATGGCCGGTGACCCGCAGGCAGGCAGGCGGGACTCCCTCGGCCAGCGCCTCGTCCCGTGCCTTGTCGTCCATGACGGCGTAAAGATCGGGAATCAGCAATGGGCCGCCATCCATCTCCAGGCGGGCCCGGTAGTTCATCCAGTTGTCCAGCACGCAGGCCACCGGTATCCCGCGCTGCCGGGCGGCACGGGCCAGGGACAGGGGCAAATGGTCGGCCAGGGAGGTGCCGAAACAGAGCCCCCCGACTCCCGTATCCTCCAGCCAGTCCCCGAAATCGCCTTCCGATGGAGACGCCAGCCGCATCAAATCGGACGGAGCGTTGCGGCCGAGAAAGCCGTGGTCGAGGACCGCCACCGCCCCCCCGCGCGCCGCCAGCAGCGTCACGACGGGCAGAACAGCGCTGGCACCGCCCGGATCGGCGGCGGCGAACAGTAGAATGGGGCGGGCCGCAGGGGTCATGACCGGATGGGATGGAGCGGGACGGAATGAAAAATCCCCGGACAGGGCGCCGTGCCGTGTCCGGGGATGAAACGGAACACCCAGATCGCGATCAGGCGGTAGCGCTGATCGGGGTATGGGCGGCACCCGGCGCCGGAGCATAGGCACCGGCCGGAGCGGCCGCGGGAACGGCAGCCTGCTCGGCGGTGCCGGCGGCGGTGGCCGCCTCGCGGGCCTCGCGGGCCAGGGAGTCACGCAGGCCGCTGGCGATATTGCGGTTGATGTTGACCAGAACCTCCATCTTGGCGGGATCCGGCTCGGTCAGGGCGGCGACGGTATGGAAGTCGACGAACTGGCAAAGGCTCAGCATGTTGACGACGGTTTCCGTCGTCTCGCCGGCTTCCACCTTGCCGATCAGATCGGCCTGGAAGATGGTCCAGAGCTTCCAGTTGAGCCGCAGCGCCTCGCGCATGCCCTCGGGCTCCCCGCGCGACGCCGACGCCATGCGGCGGGCCGCCTCGGTCAGCGCCCAGGCTTCCGTTTCACGCGGATTGCCTTCCTGGGGGATGTTCGCGGCGTGGGCTGCATTGCTGTAAGGATTCATAACCTCTCCCATTACTTCTCAGGAAGGTGAGCCCATCGACTCATGAAAACAAGTTGACGACCGAACCAACCTGGTAGGTATCGTTGTTCTGGGCCTTGACGATCTGCTCGTTGGACACCTGCTGCGCCTCGAAGCTGACGGACATGGCCTGTAATTGCTGGGCGATCTGCAGCTTCTTCTGCTGCGCCTGCTTGGCGATATCAGCCTTGATATCGGCGACGGTGGTCTGCTGGTGATCCTTGATCTCGCTGATGCGGTCCGAGATACGCTCCACCTCGCCGGCCACCATGTCCAGGCGGTTGGTGACCAGATCCAGGGTGTCGTTGACCTTGGTCCGCGCGGCGACCAGATCGTAGGTCGAGCCGGTGGGCGGCTTGGCCGCGTCGTTATCGACGCTGAAGTGCCCCAGCCCAACCCCCTTCAAACGAAGGTTGCCGATGCCGTCGTCACCGGAGAACCCGAACTCGTTTCCGTCGACGAACGGCAATTGGCCGAACTTGCTTTTGACGCTGTCGACGCCGGCGTCATACACCGAGGACGCCACCGCATTGCCGTTCTGGGCATCGAGCTGCAGGGTGGAATTAATGGTGTCCAGATCGCTCATCTGGTCCAGGCGGTCCAGGAGCTGATTGCGGGTATCGGAAACCTTGGTCTGGTAATCCACCAGCTTGGGCAGCTGCTCCTGCAGCTTGGACAGCTCGGCATCCAGCGAGGTGTCGTACTTGTCCATCGCCTTTTGCTGCAACGAGGACATCTCGTCATTGTAGCGATTGGCCATGGCGTTCTGCATATTGGCGAAGGCCAGGTTGAACGACGGGCGCGCCGACATACCAGACAGCGTACTGAGCATTTGGGTCAGATCGCCAGCATAGGCACTGAGCACAGTATCGGTCAAAGGAGCCTCCCACACGGCGGGCGAATTCTTCACCCATGCCGAGCCTAGCATCGTTCCGTTAAGAAATCCATAAATCGGGGGGTCTTGGAGACATGCGCCGGACGGGGGGAATTAACGGTTTTCTAACGGAACGGGGAGCAGAATTATCGGCCAGAATCAACAATGTCCGCGCGTCGAACGCTGCCCCCCAGGAGTCTTCCATGACCGAAGAAATCGGCGATCTGTCGAGCCTTCCCCTTCCCGAGCAGGAGGCCCTCAGCCTGGCCGAGGCGGCCATCGCGCTCGACCGGGCGCGCAGCGGCGCCAACCGTGCCGCCGAGCTGGTGGCGGCGCTCAACCATAACCTGGAAGTCTGGGTGGCCATCCGCGCCCTGGCCCGGTCGCCGGGCAGCCCGCTGCCTCCCGATCTCAAGGCCAATCTGATCCGGCTGAGCGAATTCGTCGCCCACACCACCTTCACCAACGGCGCGACCATCGGCGACAGCTCGCTCAACACCCTGATCAACATCAACATGCAACTGGCCGAAGGGCTTCTGGAAGGTCAGAAGAATACCGGCACCGGCAAGGCGGGCTGATCAGCCCACCCGCCGCCGCAGCGCATCCCGCAGCCGTCCCAGGACCGGCCCCCAGCCTTCGCCGCGCCCGGCCCGGAACAGCCGCGCGCTGGGGTACCAGGGGCTGTCGTCGCGATCGAGCAGCCACCGCCAGTCGGGAAAGGCGCCCAGCACCACCCATACCGGGCGACCCAGCGCCCCGGCCAGATGGGCAGGCGACGTGCACGACGAGACGACCAGATCCAGCGCTTCCATGGCGGCGGCGGTCTGGCCGAAATCGGTGAGGTCGGGGCCAAGGTCGATCATCCGGCCCGGCAGGCTCCGTCCCGCCAGTTGGGCGGCGGCCGGCCCCTTCTGCAGGCTGAAGAACGTCGCTCCCGGCACGTCCAGCAGCGCCAGATAGGGATCGAGCCCCGGCGAACGCCGCCAATCGTAGTCGACCTCGGAATTGCCCCCCCAGACCAGCCCGACCTTCAGCCCGGAATAGGCCGCCAGACGGTTCCGCCAGGATGCCACCAGCCCGGAATCGGCCGTCAGATAGGGAATATCGGCCGGAATGGTCTGCAGCGTGGTGCCGAACAGGTAAGGCAGCGATATCATGGGCACTTCGAAATCGGGCGGCGCCATGGCGTGCCCCGTCTCCACCACCGCCGACACGCCGGGGACCGTCGCCAGCAGGCCGCCCAGGCCGGCGGAGCAGCCCACCACCACCCGCGCGCCGCGCGCCGCCAACGGCGCCGCGTAGCGCACGAACTGAATATTGTCGCCAAAGCCCTGCTCGCCCCGGATCAGGACGGTCTCGCCGGCCAGGGGTTGCCCGCGCCAGCGGCGGCCCGCGATATCCGGCTGGGGACGGTACTCGGCCAACGGCAGGCCACGGCGGTAGTCGCCCTGCAGCAGCAGCAACTGACCCAGGCACATCTTGACCCGAGGGTCGCCGAGGCCCTGCGCCGCGCGATAGATGGCCATGGCCCCCGCCAGGTCCCCCGCCTCGATACGCTCGAAGGCCGCGGCCAGCGGATCGGCGGACATGGGCTAGCCCCCCGCCGACCGGCGCTTCAAGGCCTCCTGCAGACGAATGACCATTTCGCCGGCCAGCGAGCGGGTATCGGCCAGGGGCGAGGCCAGAACCTGATCGCGCAATCCCGAGCGGATCTCGCCCAGCGCGGGATTCCCGGCCAGGCCGGCGGCGATGGCCACATAGCCCGCCGCGTCGTCGGCGATCCATTCGGGCCTTCCCGCCGCCCGCAGGATGGAAGCGCCCGTCCGTCCCACCCGGCGATCGCCGCGCAACGACACCACCGGCAAGCCCATCCACAGGTCCCGGGCCAACTCGCTCTCCCCTCCCACCGGGGTGGAATCCAGCATCACATCCACCATGTGCGGGAAGGCCTTGGCGGCGCTGATGGCGGCATCATTCAGCGGCGCCTGGAAATGGACACGGTTGGAAACGCCGTATTCCGCGAAAGCCTCCAGGGCCCAGGCGGTCAACTCTTCTTCCCAGTCATCCCGGCCGCCGATCATCAGATGGGCGTCGGGCACCGCCCACAGCACCCGCGCCCACAAAGCGACCGTATCCTCGGTGAAGCGGGTGGTTTCGCCGTGCACGCCGAACATGGTGAAGCCGCGGGTATGGCGCGGCAGATCGAGAACCTCCTCGTCGGCGGCCAGACTCTTGGGGAAATCGAACGCCAGCAGGTTGGGCAGTTCCATCACCCGACCCTCGCCATAGGTCCGGCGATCGATCTCGGCGGTCTCGGCATCGGCCAGCACGAGGGTGGCGCCGGGCAGCCGGTCGCACATGGGCGACGTCACCCAATGGATCACCAGCGGAGCGCCCGCACCCTTGAACACCGGGAAGCGGGCATGCTCGCCGGGCGCGCAGAGATTGACCAGGGTGCGGACCTCGTCGCCGACCACGATGCGGCCCAGGGTGGCATCGTCGATTCCCACCGACTGGCGGGGACGCATCACGCCGGTGCGCAGCATCTCGCCCGCCGCGTCATGACGGGCGTTGAGGGTGTAGAGGATGGAGTTGTTGATGCGCCGGAACACCGGCGCGACGCAATTGATCAGGGGACTGTCGTAAACCTGATCCCAGATCAGGCCGACGAAACCGCCTTCGGAATCGTCATGGGTCGGCACCCGGCGGAACGGGGCCTCGCGATCGGCGGCATAGGCATTGGACAGGTCCTGGGCCGCCGGCCAGACCGCTCCCGATTGCAGGGCCAGCGCCCCCACCACGTGACCGCGCAGGGCATCGTCGTCGCCGGCAGATTCGAGCGCCAGACGCTGATGCGCCAGGGCGGAGGCATGGCGGGCGGTGGCCATCAGCGCCTGGGCCAGCACGGCGTGCAGCCAAGGATCGGCGGGCTTGTGATGGAGGGCGGCGCGCAGTATGGCGGCGGCGGCGGCGGGGCGGCCGAGAGCCAGCAGCGCCCGACCGGCCAACAGCATGCAGCCGTCATCCTCGGGATGGATGCGCAGGTGCTTTTCCGCCTGGTTCAGTGCCTCCTGGAACAGGCCCAGATGAAAGGCCGCCTCCGCATTGGTGAAATAATGCGAGACGCCGACATTTTGCAGCGCCGCCATGTACGAGGAAAACTCGCCGGGAAGCAGTTCCTGCGCCTCGGGATCGGGCTTCAGGCAGACCGCCAGCTTGCCGTAGTAAAGACCGTCCGCGAGGCGGCCGAACTTGGTGTAGAGGCTGGCCAGTCCCTCGACCACCTCCTTGCACTCGGGATCGATGGCGTGGCCCCGCTCCAGCAACTGGATGCCCAGGCCGGGGTCGTTGTTGTAATAGGAAATCATCCCCATGACCAGATAGACATAGGGATTGCGGCTGCCCTCGGCCAAACGGGATTGGCAGTAATCCATCACTTCGGCGGAGGTCTCTTCGCGCAGACGCCGCGTCAGTTCGCCGATCTCCAGGGACCGTTCCTCACTCATAGCGCCACTCCGTCAGGTCCTTGAACAATTCCTCGTCGGATTCAAACGCCTCGATATTCTCGAAGAACCACTCCACCTGCAACGTCATGACCCGCATCAGGTCGATGAACTCCTCCTCGGCGATGGTCCAGAACTCCGCCGTCTTGTCGGCGGACTGAACCCGTCGGGCGTAGTAATCCAGGCACATGGCGACCATCATGACCGTGCCGCGCACGAAGAACTGGGCCACGGTGGCCGGCCCGCGGAATTCGGTGATCATCAGGTCGGCAAACTCGACGATGATATCGTTGATGTTGCCGGCATGGTCCTCCACCGCGCCCTGCAGCTTGTCGAGCAGCGACTTGACGTATTCGGGCCAGTTCTCGCGTTCCCAGCGTTCCTTGAAATGCGCCTCGGTCCCCGGAGGGAAGGAGCCCCTCACCTTGGCCAGATCCTTGATCTTGCCTTCCGGCGTGGATTTCAGCCGGATCGACGACGCGTTCATGGGCCGGGTATTCTCGATCAGCAGGCCGTCCGAGCAGTTGAACGCCTCCACCGCCGGGCGGAACTGGCCGATGGCGCGCGCCAGGGCATCCCGAGTCCACAGCATGATGGTTTCGGTGTGGATCAGGCCGCCGAAATTTCCAATGTCGCGCTGATCGAACTTGGTGGTGAAGTCCATCGCCCCCTTCTGCCCATCCTTGGCGTCGTCGTCGTGGCGATACAGGGAATGCTTGGAGTGATGGCGCTTGAGGCTGCGGGTGCCGAGGTCGACACCGAACAGGTACATTTCACGAAAGCCCATGGCCAGGGCGGCGGCGACGCCGGTATTGGTCACCGTCGGCCCGGAATCCTCCAGCGAGAACTGCTGTCCCGGACTGAACAGGGCGTAGGAGCTGAGCGCGGTCCGGAAATAATAGACCGTGTCCTGGAACAGCTTCTTGACCCGGGGATCGACCGTGTTGGAGGCAATCAGGGTGGCGTCACCGAAGCCGAACTCCTCGTGCACGGCGGCCAGGGCCCGGTAGGGCGCGGCACCATTCTCCAGGAGCATCTGAAAGTCCGGCTTGATGCCGTTGGCCAGCAGCACCCGCGACGCGGTGCCGCAGGAAATGATCACCGCCCTGTCCTGATTGGCCTTGATCACCTCGATGTCGTCGTCCAGCGACGGACCGGACCCCACCACGAAAACCGGCGTCCTCAGGGCATCGGAGGAACGTTTGAGAATCCGGTAATCGGCGTCCTTGAGGTTCATGTACGAGGCCCGGGTCATCTCCATCTCATCGTGGAAGAAGCCGAGGCCGATCCCGATCAGATTGGCGTCGCGGCGGAACTCGCCCAGGGCCGCGTCGAGAACCGGGCTGGGATAGGCCTGATGCACCCGCGACCAGTCCACGGTCATCGGACATGACGACCGCATGAGCGAGCGCACCTGCTTGGCGATCAGCCCCGGATTATCGGCGAAGCAGATGAAGCAGCGGTAGGGGCTGCGCTCGCGCATCTCCATGTAGGGGCGCCAGTCCATCACCGCCAGGGAGTGGTGGAGGAAATCCAGGTTGGGTTCGACGATGATGATGGAGGCCGGCTTGACCTGCTCCATCAGTCCCGGCAGGTGGTAGCCGAGGCCGAGGCCGAACGATACCAGATGAAAGGCCTCCGGGGTTTCCGGGTAGCGCAGGAAGGAGATGCCGGCATCGGTGGCCCGCTTGAGCGTTTGGTAGAGAAAACGTTCGGTGACCAGATCGACATTGGCGCTGGACAGCGGCGACACCACGATTCGCTTCTCCGGAGCGATGGCGCCGGCCTCGACCTGCTGCTCGACCCGCTTGCGGCCTTCGGGTCCGTAAAGGAATTCACCCCGAAATTCCACGTCCCAGTCGCCCGCGGCGTTGCGGACCAATCGGCTTTGCGGCCTGTGGGCTTCGAGGAGGGCCGCCAGTTCGGGCATCGCGTCCCGGAACGCCTGGATATTCCGAGCGACGAGGTCCTTATCGATATCACCGTCGGCGGTCATTCTCTCTCCTGCCCTATCCCTCCCCACCGGAACACTCGAGTTCAAGGAGGCCCTGAAACGAGAAAAGAGGTGGCAAAGCCACCTCTTTCCCCTAAATGCTCGCCATTTCGACTTAACGGAACAGCGAAAGGATCGACTTTTCGTTCTGACCGGCGAAGGACAGCGCCTGGATGCCCAGCTGCTGGCGGGTCTGCAGGGCCAACAGGTTGGCGCCTTCCTCGTTCAGGTCGGCCAGGGTCAGCTTGCCCGAACCGGACTGGAGCAGGTCCACGTAGCTCTTGGTGAAGTCCAGACGGGTGTTGAGCAGGGCGACGTTGGTACCCAGGTTCTGAGCCACCGACCGCAGGGTCTGCAGGTTGGCGTCCAGCTTGGTGACCAGGTTCTGCACGATGCCCGACAGGTTGGAGTCCAGCACGTACTGGCCGCTGACGTAACCCACGGTGGTCGTCTTGTCGATGTGACCGTTGTAGGCGACGGAGATGTCCGAGCCGGTGGCATAGGCCTGGCCCTTGAACGCGCCCAGGCCGGTCGACGACAGGCCGCCGGTGGCCGCGACCGCGATCATGCCGTCGCCGGAGGCGACGCCACCGGCGGTCGACAGGGTCAGACCGGCGCCGCCGTTGGCGGTGGCGAACTGGGTGAAGCTGCCGTTGATGAAGACGTCGCTGTCGGAGAAGGTACCGGTGGTCGAACCGGCCGACGACACGGTGAAGCTCAGCGTGTTGCCGCCGTAGGAGAAGGTATAGGTACCGGCGTTCAGAGTGTTGCCGCTCAGGCCGTTGATGGCCAGGGAGACTGCGTCACCGGCGGCATAGGCCGAGGCGCCGCCGCCGCTGCTGGCCAGATATTCCACGGAGAAGTGGTTGTTGTTCTGGATCTGACCGGCCGACACCTTGAAGGTATCGGTCTGAGCCGCGGTGGTGACGCGGATGTTGAATTCCTGACCGTTGCTCAGGGTCGAGGTGGTGGTGAAGGCCGGCGAGTCGGTGGTGCTGTCATAGCCCGCCGAGTACACGGTGACGGTCACCGTGGCCGAGCCGTAGCCGAAGGTGTAGTCGCCCGAGGTCAGCGCGGTGGCGGTACCGGCATAATTGGCGCGGATCGTCCCGTGGGCCAGGTCGGCGCCGGTGGCGTCGTCGAACGACAGCTGGAAGCCGCCGTTGGAGCTCACCGCCTTGGCGATGTTCAGGCCGGTCGCACCCACCTTCACGTCGACCGAATCGACTTCCAGGCTGGAGCCGGTCAGGTTCGAGAAGCTGACGGTCAGGGTCTGACCCTTGCCCGCGACCAGGTTCTGGCCCTGGTACTGGGTATCGGTCGCCAGATTGTCGAGCTGGCTGCGCAGCGCGTTGAACTGCTGGACCAGGCTGCTGATCTGAGTGCTCGAGGCGGACTGCGCGTTCAGCGCAAGACCCTTGAGCTGCTTCACCAGCGTGGACACGCCGGAGATGCCCTGCAGAGCAGTGGACAGAGCGGACACGCCCTGGTCGATGTTGTCCTTCTTGCCCTGGAAGTCGCTGGCGCGGTCGGACAGGGCCTTGGACTGGAAGTAAGCCACCGGATCGTCAATGGCGCTGGCGACCTTCAAACCGGTCGACAGACGGCTCTGAGTACGATTCACGAGGCTTTGGGTGGACTGCAGAGCCAGCAGATTGCTGCGGACGGCAGAGGTAAGAGTGACGTCAGACATAACATATCTCCTTTCTAGAGAGGCCGGTGCGTTTCTCGCCCCGGGCTTCCTTACATTCCCCGCAACCGGCAAGCCACTGGCTGCGGGTCGCATGCAGGGAGCACACTTCCTAACAACATCAGTCTAGATCATCTGACAGTCCCGGTGCAACCGAATTTTTGCCAATCACTTCAACGCGCTGTGCAGCCCCGGAGTAAAGGTTTTATTAACCACCTCGTCAATAGGGGATTATTACGGAGTTTTGCAGTAAAGCCAGAATATATTGCCTAAAATTGTTTGGATAGATTCCCACACCCGACAGTGAAACACTTCAAGTTATCGGCCGATCCACGATTGAATCGGGATCAACCCATGAAAGATGGGCAGAGGGTTTGGTTCCGTATTTTTTTGGCGGCCGCCGGGAACGCTGGGTTCCCGCCCCCACGCGAATGTATTCCATCCGCCGGCGATAAATTAGGGCCGTGGCACCTTGAAACGCCCCGGACCGCCCCTTCCCGTGGCCGATGGGGCCGAGGAAGGGGCGGCGTTCCGGATCATGCCTTGGCGGCAGTCGCTTTCTTGGCCGTCGCCTTTTTCGCCGGAGATTTCTTGGCGGCGGCTTTCTTGTCCGGGGCCTTCTTGGGAGCGCCATCGGCCTTGGCGGCGGGAGCGGCCTTGCGCCCCCGGGCGGGCTTGGACGGCCCCTTGGCCGCCTTGGCGGCGATCAGGGCCAGGGCGGCTTCCAGGGTCACCGTCTCGATGGAGCTGTCCTTGGGCAAGGTGGCATGCACGCCGTCCCGCGACACATAGGGGCCGTAACGTCCCTCGTGCAGGGTGACCGGCTTGCCCTCGTGCTCGCCGAGCGTCTTGAGCGGGCCGTTGCCGCCGCGCCCCTTGGCCTGGGACAGCAGTTCCATGGCGCGGTTCATGCCGATGACCAGCACGTCGTCGTCCTTGGCCAACGACTTGTAGGTGCCGTCATGCACCACGTAGGGGCCGAAGCGCCCCACGCCGGCGCTGATGGATTTGCCGGTCTCGGGATGGTTGCCGATCAGGCGCGGCAGGGCCAGCAGACGACAGGCGATGTCCAGGGTGACGCCGGCCGGCTCGAGGCCCTTGTAGAGCGAGACCCGCTTGGGCTTGGGGGCCTTGACCGCTTTCGCGGTCTTGGGGGCCTTCTTGCCCTTTTCCGGAACGGGTGCCGGCTCGGCCTTGAGCGTCGATTCGTCGCCCAGTTGGACGTAATGGCCGTAGGGCCCCTTGCGGAGCGTGACCGGCAGTCCGCTCTCGGGGTCGTTGCCCAGTTCCTTGGGGCCTTCGCGCACCTCTTCCTCGCCCTCGCCGCCGGTGGTCAGCGGCCGGGTGAAGCGGCATTCCGGATAGGCCGAACAGCCGATGAAGGCGCCGAACTTGCCCAATTTCAGCGACAGGCGCCCGGCATTGCAGGTGGGGCAGGTGCGCGGGTCGTGGCCCGAGCCGTTATCGGGGAAGAAGTGCGGCCCCAAAAGCTCGTCCAGGGCGTCGAGCACCTGGGCGACGCGCAGGTCCTTGGTCTCGTCCACGGCGCCGGAGAAGTCCTTCCAGAAGACCTCCAGCACCTTCTTCCAGTCGATCCGCCCGCCGGAAATGTCGTCCAGTTGATTCTCCAGGTCGGCGGTGAAGTTGTACTCCACATAGCGGCCGAAGAAGCTTTCCAGGAAGGCGGTGACCAGACGGCCGCGATCCTCGGGGATGAAGCGCCGCTGATCGAGGCGGACGTAATTGCGGTCCTGCAGCACCGACAGGATGGAGGCGTAGGTGGACGGCCGGCCGATGCCCAGCTCCTCCATGCGCTTGACCAGACTGGCTTCCGAGAAGCGGGGCGGCGGCTGGGTGAAGTGCTGCTCGGTGCGCATGGCCTTGCGCTCCATGGCGTCCTTCTCGGTCACATCGGGCAGCAGCTTTTCCGCGTCCTCGTCGTCGGAATCGTCCTTGTCCTCGCGATAGACCTTCATGAAGCCGTCGAATACCACCACCGAACCGGTGGCGCGGAAGACGATGCCGTGGGTGTCGCCGGCGATGTCGACGCCCACCTGATCCAACTCGGCGGCGGCCATCTGGCTGGCCAGGGTGCGCTTCCAGACCAACTCGTAGAGGCGCAACTGGTCCTTGTCGAGATAGCGGGCCACGTCCTCGGGACGGCGCGCCAGATCGGTGGGGCGGATGGCCTCGTGGGCCTCCTGGGCGTTCTTGGCCTTGGTCTTGTAAAGGCGCGGCGCCTCGGGGACATAGGCCTTGCCGAAATCCTCGGCGATCACCGCGCGGGCTCCGGCAATGGCCTCGGCGGCCATCTGCACGCCGTCGGTTCGCATATAGGTGATCAGACCCACCGTCTCGCCGCCGATGTCGACACCCTCGTACAGGCGCTGGGCCAGTTGCATGGTCCTGGCGGCGGCGAAGTACAGCTTGCGGCTGGCTTCCTGCTGCAGGGTCGAGGTGGTGAAGGGCGGATAGGGATTGCGCCGAGTCCGCTTGCGCTCCACCGAGGCGACGGAGTAGCGGGCGGAAGCCGCCTTCTTCTCGGCATCGCGGGCCAGGGCCTCGGAGGACAGATCGAACTTGTCGAGCTTCTTGCCGCCCAGATGGGTCAGCCCCGCCGACAGCAGAGCCCCCTTCGGCGTCAGGAAATCGGCGGCGATGGTCCAGTATTCACGAGGGCGGAAGCTCTCGATCTCGGATTCGCGCTCGCAGATCAGCCGCAGGGCCACCGACTGGACACGGCCCGCCGAGCGCGAGCCCGGCAGCTTGCGCCACAGCACCGGCGACAGGGTGAAACCCACCAGATAATCCAGGGCGCGCCGCGCCAGATAGGCGTCCACCAGTTCCTGGTGGATGTCGCGGGGATTGCGCATGGCCTCGGTCACGGCCGATTTGGTGATCTCGTTGAACACCACCCGCTTGACCTCGACGCCCTTCAGCGCCCGTCTCTCCTCCAGCACCTGGCGGACATGCCACGAGATGGCCTCGCCTTCGCGATCCGGGTCGGTGGCGAGGAACAGTTTGTCAGCGCCCTTGACCGCCGCGACGATCTCCTTGATCTGGCGTTCGGACTTGGCATCCGTCTCCCAGTCCATGGCGAAGCCCTCGTCGGGCCGCACCGACCCGTCCTTGGGCGGAAGGTCGCGGATATGGCCGTAGGAGGCCAGGACATGGAAGTCGCTGCCCAGATATTTGTTGATGGTCTTGGCCTTGGCCGGAGACTCGACGACGACGACTTTCATCCGCACCCGTTCACATCCGAGGGGCAAGGGATCTCAACCGACCAGCAGCGAGACCCGATTGCCGGGATGGCGTTCCAGACGCCCCGCCAGTTCGACTTCCAGCAGGACCCAAGACACCATGGAGGGTGACAATTGGCATTGGCGGATGATTTCGTCAACCATCACCGGTGCCGGCCCCAATGCCTCGACCACTCGGGCCCGGGCCTGATCCAGTTCGGATTCGTCGGGAACGACCGCCTCCGGAGCGCGGAAACCGGCGCGCTTTCCCTCGGCCAGCGGGCGGCGCAGCAGGTCGCCCAGCACGTCGGTCACATCCGTGACACTTTCGGTGAGCGTGGCGCCGTTGCGGATCAGATCGTTGGGACCGGCGGCGCGCGGGTCCATGGGCGAGCCGGGGACGGCGAACACGTCCCGCCCCTGGTCAGCGGCGAACCGCGCCGTGATCAGCGAGCCCGAACGGGCATTGGCCTCGACCACCACCACTCCCAGGGACAGCCCCGAGATGATGCGGTTGCGCCGGGGAAAATAACTGGCCTGGGGCTGGGTCCCCACCGGCATCTCGGAAACCACGGCGCCGGCCTCGGCGATTTCGCGCCACAGGGATTCGTTCTCGGGGGGATAGACCACGTCGACGCCGCCGGCCAGCACCGCCACGGTGCCCGAGGCCAACGCCCCCTGATGGGCGGCGGTATCGATGCCGCGCGCCATGCCGCTGGTCACCACATAGCCGGCGCGGCCCAGATCGGCGGCCATGCGGCGGGCGAAATTGCGGCCGTTGAGCGAAGCGTTGCGCGCCCCCACCATGGCGATCATCGGCTTGCCCAGTACCGAGGGGTTGCCCAGCATGCAGAGCAGCGGCGGCGCATCGTCAAGGGCGGCCAGCCAGGCGGGGTAGCCAGGCTCGGCAACCGCCAGCAGGCGGGCGCCAAGCCGTTCGGTGGCCTGCATCTCGCGCTCGGCATCGGGTTTGGGACAGATACGGATGGGCCGCCGCGCCCCACCCTTGCGCGCCAGATCGGGCAGCGCTGCCAGGGCGGCTCCCGCCGAGCCGAAGCGGTCGAGCAAACGCGAGAAGGTGCGCGGCCCGACATTCTCGCTGCGGATCAGCCGCAGCCAGTCGAACCGTTCCGCGGCTGAAAGTTGCCTCTTGCCCTCGTCCATGACGTGCAGGGTGACCGAGTGCATGCAATCGGTCAAGGGCCGCGAGGCGCTATTTCTCCCGCAGGCTGATGGCCTTGCGGGCCAGAATCTGGTCGCACACCGTGTTGGTGTCCCAGGACGAATGCTTGCCCAGCGCCGGCTTGATGGTGGACCAGCTGTCGGCGAAGGCCTTGCGCCCCAGGTCGCGGAGATAGACCAGGAAGTCCCAGGCCGGCGCGTCCTTGGAATAGACGCCCAGCTTGACCATGTCCTCGTCGGCGTGGATGCGGTGCAGGTTGACCCGGCGATAGGGATGCTGGCCGGGGGGCGGGTCCTTGATCATGCCGGCGTCCACCAGCCGGTTGATGGTCTCGATGGCGTTGACCTCGTGGACCAGCGAGGCGTTGAAGGCCACCTCGTTCAGACGGTCCAGCACTTGGCGCGCCCCCTTGGGCGGCGGGCCGTCGCGGTGCAGCGGGTTCAGCGTCACCAGCACCAGATCCTCGGCGTCGGCCTCGCGCAGGCGCTCCACCAGCGGCGTGAGCGGCGGATTGCCCATGTAGCCGCCATCCCAGTAATGATGGTCGCCGATGGTGACGGTATGCAGCGAGGTGGGCAGGTTGGTCGATGCCCGCACCGCGTCGGGCGACACTCCGCCGTCGATGAACAGCTGGCGGCGGCACTCGCCGATGTCGGTGGCGGCGACGATCAGGGTGGGGGTCCCCTCCTGGGGCAGGGCGAAGATGGCCGGAATCTCGGGCAACACGTCGCGCAGCACGGCGGTAAGATAGGTGCCCAGGCCCGATTCGGCGGCCGGGGTATTGGCGCCTGCCACGTCGGCCCAGCGGGCGGCGGGGGAATCGTCGATGTTCCAGCCCTGGGCGAGGCCGATGGCGGCGACGAAGGGATTGCCGCCCCAGAAGGCGGCACGGGCCACCGTCTCCCACAATTCGCGGACCTTGGTCCGCGCCGCCTCCGCCATGCGCTTGGACCGCGCGTTGGCCGGGCCGGGCTGGGCGGCGCCCTCGTGATAGCCATAGGTCATGGCGGTGGCGGTCAGCGCCCCCGACGAGGCCCCGCTGATTCCGACGAACTCGATGGCGCCGGCCGCCGCTTCGTCCAGCAGCGCGTCGATCACGCCCCAGGTAAAGGCGCCGTGCACGCCGCCACCTTGCAACGCAAGCGCAATCCGATGGGGTTTTCCCATGAGCGTTCCTCCCGGAGAGGACGGTTGCCGTCCTTGTTTTGCCGAAGCGTACCGCGACCCCGCCCCCGCTGGCAACCGCAGGTATCGTTACAACTCCCCAGGCTCCTTACCTGATTGGACAAGCCGGGCCGGCGCGCTATGCTGGCGGTCCTTTCCAGTTGGGGTGAAGGGGATCAGAACCATGACCGATACCGGCGCCACGCCCGGACTGCAACGCGTCTTCCCGCGGGGGACGGTGATCTTCAAGGAAGGTGACCGC
>Ga0265320_10000961_pt1 | contig 21418 bp, 19 predicted proteins | sample 4827metaG_FD_202087 | JGI IMG/M metagenome (GOLD analysis project Ga0265320, IMG submission 202087) | Rhizosphere microbial communities from Carex aquatilis grown in University of Washington, Seatle, WA, United States - 4-8-27 metaG | ecosystem: Host-associated > Plants > Roots > Rhizosphere >...
TTGGTGCTTGGTGCTTGGTGCTTGGTGCTTGGTGCTTGGTGCTTGGTGCTTGGTGCTTGGTGCTTGGTGCTTGGTGCTTGGTGCTTGGTGCTTGGTGCTTGGCAACCCCGGCAACAAAGTTGCCGGGAGTTGTCCCGAGTGAAGTGAGGGATTCTTGGTTCTCGGTTGGGTAAAGACGCGACGTTTATTTGAAAATGGTCGCTTGACAAAATGCGTTTTGTATTTAACCTTTAGGTTAATTAATCATGGCGACCGATTGCCTGAGTCTGACTTTTGCCGCGCTGGCCGACCCGACCCGGCGGGCGATATTGTCGCGTTTGATTGCGGGCGAGACATCGGTCAAGGATCTGGCGAAACCGTTTCGCATCAGCCTGCCGGCGATTTCGAAGCATCTCAAGGTGCTCGAACGCTGCGGCTTAATCCGGCGCGGGCGCGAAGCGCAGTGGCGGCCCTGCCGGCTCGAAGCCACGCCGATGAAGGACGCCGTGAACTGGCTGGAGGATTACCGCGGCTTCTGGGAGCAGAGCTTTGACCGCCTCGATGTCTATTTGAAGGAAATGCAAAAAAAGGAGCATCCCCATGACCCCCGAAAAAAATGAGGCCTCGAATAATCATGCCGACCGCGAGATCGTCATCTCGCGCGTCTTTGACGCGCCGCGTGAGTTGGTGTGGGAGGCGTGGACGAATCCGCAGCATGTGGCGCAGTGGTGGGGGCCGGTGGGCTTCACGACGACGATTGAGGAGATGGACGTGCGCCCGGGTGGCGTGTGGAAACAAGTCATGCACGGCCCAGATGGGACGAATTACCCGAACCAGAGCATTTTCTCCGAGGTGGTGAAGCCGGAGCGCATCGTGTATTCCCTCGCCGGGGGCAAGGCGGGCGAGCCGGGGGTGAATTTCGTGTCGACCTGGACGTTCGAGCAACTGGGCGAGCAGACGCGCGTGACCATCCACATGGTCTTTTCCTCGGCGGCGGACCGGGAGAGGGTCGTCAAGAAACACGGCGCAATCGAGGGCGGCAAGCAGACGCTCGCGCGGCTCGCGGAGCATTTGCCGACCATGGCGGCGGCGGATGGGCGCGAGTTTGTCATCACGCGGGAGTTCGACGCGCCGCGCGAACGGGTGTGGAAGGCGTGGACGGAGGCGAAACACATGGCGCAATGGTGGGGGCCGCATCATTTTACGAATCCGGTTTGCGAAATGGACGTGCGCCCAGGCGGCGCGTGGCGCATCGTGATGCGCGGGCCGGACGGGGCCGATCATCCGGCAAAGGGGGTATATCGCGAAGTGGTGCCGCCGGCGCGGCTCGTCTTCACCATCAACCACTCGGAGCTTCCGGATGCGTGGCACGACAAGGTGAATCCCCAGCGTGACAAGGCGGCGGGCAAACCGGGCATCGAAGCGCTCACGACCGTCACCTTCGAAGAACAGGGCGGCAAAACGAAAATGACCATCCGGCAGGAATTCGAATCGGCGGCGGTGCGGGCTTCGCTGCTGAAAATCGGCATGGCCCAAGGCTGGGGGCAAAGCCTGGAGCGGCTGGGCGCGTTAGTGGTAAAGGCGGGGTTGGTTTAACCACGGATTACACGGATGGGCACGGATGCGGGGGAGGGTTGGGCTTGGGGGAAAAGGGCGCGCGCAATTTGGCCCGATTTTAACCGCAGATTGCGCAGATTAACGCCGATTTATAAATGCAAAAAATTCCCTCTGCGTTAATCTGCGCAATCTGCGGTTCCCTACTCTTCTCCAAGGGCATTTGATTCAAACGAGTGAATTCCAAGTATTGATCTGCGGGGTGCATGAGAGCGGACGCCTCGGAGAGGCGTCCCTACCTTTGCGGTTTGGTAGCTTGGCGCGAGGAAAATTTTTTCTCCGTGTCCTCAGTGTTCTACGTGGTTGATAATATCCCGGCTAGGCGGGTCCGGAGGCCCCGCCCTACCCCGGAAGCCCTACCCCGGCAGGGGGTTGCCTTCGCTTAAATTTTTATACCACGTCAGGGCCAAGAGCGGCCAGGCCCACTGGTAGCTCGTGTATTTCAAATAAAAAATTTTGGGGAAGCCGGTGCCGGTGAACCAGGGGTAGTGCCAGGAGCCGTCGGGGAGTTGGGTGGTGAGGAGGTATTGTATGCCGCGTTCGATGGCGGGGGAAGGGGCAACGGGCGAAGGGGCAGAGTTGGGAGTGGGGAGCGGGGAGGGCTGAGCAGGGAGCGGGGAGCGGGGAGATGAGTGTTCTGAATTCTGAGTTCTGCATTCTGCATTCTGAATGGAGCAGGCCAACAGGCCAAGCAAGGCCCAAGCAGTCTGCGAAGCGGTGGAGGGGTGAGTTGGTTTTGGGTTCTTGGTTCCTGGTTCTTGGTTCTTGGATGAACTGGAGGGGGACGTCGCAAGCGACGCCCCTACAAGCGGCCCATACACGGGCAGTTCGCCGGTGGGGCCGGTGGGGTTTACCGCGAAGAACGGCGCGCCGCCGCCGCGGGTTTGGTCGTCGTGGTAGGTCCAGCAGGATTCGCCCCAGCCGCCGTCGGGGTTCTGCATTTTTTCGAGCCAGTCGCGCGCGCGCAGAATTCGCGGCTGGGTCATGTCTTCGCCGATGAGGGCGAGGCCGCGCAGGACGTGCGAGGTGCCGTAGATGTAATTGACGCCCCAGCGGCCAAACCAGGAGCCGTCGGGTTCCTGCGTGCGGTAGACAAAATCGAGGGCGCGCTGAACGACGGGGTCGGCGCGGGTGTAACCGGTTTTGGCGAGGGTCTCGAGCGCGCGGCCGGTGATGTCGCTGCACGGGGGGTCGAGGATGGCGTTGTGGTCGGCGAAGGGGACTTGCTCGAGCCAGGGGGTGGTGAGGTCGCGGTCGAACGCGGCGAAACCGCCTTCCTTGCATTGGAAGGCGCGGCACCAAGCCATGGCGCGCTTGATGGCGGCGGCGCGGCGGGGTTCGTCGGTGGCGCGGAGGACGCGGAGGGCGAGGACGACCTGGAAGGTGTCGTCCACATCGGGATAAAAATCGTTGTTGAACTCGAAGGCCCAGCCGGTGGCCTCGGGGAAGGAGACGGTTTCGGCCCAGTCGCCCTTGATTTTGATTTCGCGGTCGAGGAGCCAGTCGGCGGTTTTTTGCATCCGCGGGTCGGTGGCGGGGACGCCGGAGTCGGCGAGGCATTGGGCGATAATGGCGGTGTCCCAGACGGGCGAGTAGCACGGGGCGACGCGCAGGTCATCAGCGTCGCCGCGGACAAGGCCGTCGAAATCGCGCTCTTCCTTGGCGAAGAGCGGGTGGTCTTGGAGGCCGAGGAGTTCGAGCGCGATAAGGGTGTTGAGCATCCCGGGGAAGATGGCGCCCATGCCGTCGCAGCCGTCACCGAGGCGGGCGAGCATCCAGTCACGCGCGGCGTGGAGGCCGCGCTGGCGGACGAGGTCGGCGGGGAGGTGGTTGAGGACGCGGCCGAGCTGGTCGAGCACGAGGAAGAGATTGCGCCAGGAGAAAAATTCGTCGGAGCGGGGCAGCGACCAGTCGCCGAGTTGCGAGCCGCCGGGGTAAAGTTCGTCGAGCGAGGGGCAGGCGGTGAGGACGCGGACGGGCTTGAAGTGGTTGATGACAGTGAGGGGGACGACGAGGTTGCGCGTCCACGAACTCATTTTATAAATGTGAAAGGGCGCCCAAGTGGGCAGGAGCATCATCTCGGCGGGGATGAGCGGGCAATATTGCCACGGAAAGAGGCCGCACATCGCGAGGTAGAGTTTGCCGAAGGTGTGGAGTTTGGGGATGCCACCGAGGGCGAGGGCGCGTTCGCGGGCGCGGAGGAGTTCGGGCGCGTTGGCGTCGAGGCCGGTGAGGCGGAGGGCGTGGTAGCCCTTGATGGTGGCGGCGAGTTCGGAGGGGCCGCCGGGGAATTGCGGCCAGCCGCCATCGGGGAGCTGACGGGCGAGGATATGAGCGCGGCAGCGGGCGTTCTGCGCTTTTTCGGGTTTCCCGGCCCAGTGGTAGTAGAGGACGTAGTCGGAGACGACGGTGCTGTCGACAATCAGCTCGCACTCCCAGTAGCCGCGGGCATCGAAGCGGGAGAAGAGATAATCTTGCGCGCTTTTTATGGCGTCGGAAACATTCATGCAAAAAGTGCTTTAGTGTTCTGGTGCTTAGTGCTTAGTTGAAGGGCGCGGCAAAGTCCGAATAAGCGAATGATGATAAAGGTTCCAAACTAAGAACTAAAAACCAAGAACTAAAGCACTTTTATGGTTGTTGTTTTAATTCCCAGCCATTTTGAGGCGAAGGCGTTGCTCGCGGGGTTGGAGCACCGGCGGGAGTTTCGCGCGGGCGAGGCGGATTGCGCGGAGGGAAGGATTGGCGAAACGGCGGTGACGGTGGGAATTATCGGTATGGGGCCCCCGCATGCGGCGTTGAGGGCGGAAGCAGTGATTAAGGAAGCGGGGAGCGGGGAGCAGGGCGCAGAGAGAAAAGTCCGGGGCGTCATTCTCGCGGGTTTCGCCGGGGCGCTGAACCCGGCGCTGAAGCGTGGGGAAATTTTTATCACAGCGGGCGCGGAATATTTATTGCCGTTGTTGCCAGAAGCGGAGCGACCGCGCGCGGCGAAACTGGCGACGGTGGAAAAAATCACCGGCACGGCGGCGGCGAAAAAAGAATTGTTCGCGCGCACGGGCGCGGAGTTGTGCGACATGGAGCAGGCGCACGTCGCGGCGGTGGCGCAGAAATTCGGGCGGCCGTTCATCGGCGTGCGCATCGTGAGCGACGAGGCGCACGAGGACTTGCCGGCGGACACGCTGAGCCGCTCCTACGATCAGGAGACGGGAACTTACACGCCGTGGAAACTGGCCGGGCACCTGACGCGCAATCCGTTCAGGACCGTGCCGCTGGCTGCGTTTGTTCGGTCTTTGCCGCCGGTTCGCAGCCGCATGACTGACTGCCTCCACACGTGGCTGAGGCTGACGGGGCCGCGGCTGTTCCGCTAGCTTTCGGCGCGGTGGCGCGGGCCATGGCGGGAATGGGGTCGCCCTCGGCGTCGGGGTTGAAGAAATATTTCGCGGTGCGGGCGAGGCCGCCGACGGAGCCGAACATGTCGTTGACGGCGCTGGCTTCGTAGCCGCAGTGGACCATGCAGTCCTTGCAGCGCTCGTCCCAGCCCTTTTGGCCGTAGCGGGCCCAATCGGTGGTTTCGATGAGTTCCTTGAAGGTGGTGGCAAAGCCGTCGCCGAGGAGGTAGCAGGGTTTCTGCCAGCCGAAGACGTTGTAGGTCGGGTTGCCCCAAGGCGTGCAGTCGTAGTCGATTTTGCCCTGGAGGAAGGCGAGGAAGTTCGGCGAGTGGTTAAAGCGCCAGGTTTTTTTCGCGGAGCCGAGGATTTGCTTGAAGAGGGATTTGGTGCGGCTGCGTTCGAGGAAGATTTCCTGCTCGGGGGCCTTGGCGTAAGGGTAGCCGGGGGAGATCATCATGCTCTCGACGCCGAGCGCCATCATGTCGTCAAAGAAGCGGCGGACGCGCTCGGGGTTGGCGTTATTGAAAACGGTGGTGTTGGTGGTGACGCGGAAACCGCGTGCGACGGCCTTGCGGATGGCGGCTTCGGCGATGTCAAAGGTGCCGTCGCGGCAGACGGATTTGTCGTGCTCTTCCTTCAGGCCGTCCATGTGGATCGAGAAGGTGAGCTGCTTGTGCGGCGTAAAGGAGTCGAGTTTGCGCTCGAGCAGGAGGGCGTTCGTGCAGAGGTAAATGTAGCGGCCCTGCTTGATGAGGCCGTCGACGATGGCGTTGATTTCCGGGTGGATGAGCGGTTCGCCGCCGGCAATGCTGACGACGGGCGCGCCGCATTCCGCAGCCGCGGCGAGGGCCTGCTCGGCGGAGACGCGCTTTTTGAGGATGTGCTCCGGGTATTGAATCTTGCCGCAACCCTCGCATTCGAGGTTGCACCGGAAGAGGGGCTCGAGCATGAGCACGAGCGGGTAGCGCTTGTTGCCGCGGAGCTTTTGCCCGACGACATACGACATCACCTTGAAGGCTTGGGAAACGGGAACGGCCATGATGGCGGGCACTATCTCCGGGAATCAACCGGGTGTCAACGTTTTATCCCTCAACCGATTGACTGGCGGGCACTTGGAAAGGAAACTAAACGACCCGGCGGCGGCGGTAAAACGCGAAGGCCAAGGCCGACACTCCACCGAGCAGGCCGAAGGTGGAAGGCTCGGGCACGGCGATGGTGCCGTAGGTGACCACGTCGTTGCCAGCGCCAAAGGAAACCGCGTTGGGGGTCTGGATGGCGAAGCCAATCCCTGAACTGCCGTCGGCAGGGGTAATCCAAGAGGAGGCATCGGAGCCCGTAATGCTATTAAAATCAAAATATCCAAAAGTGTCGCCGCCGTGCAAAGTGATGGTACTGGCATTATAACTATCGGTCGAAAACCAAAACAAACCCAAATGTTGGCCAGCCGCCATGCCTGAGACTGTGCTGTAGGGATAAGAATTGGTGATGAAAGAAACCGCGCCTGCCGTGGTGGAATCTCCATTCGCGACACCATTGGCCGAATAGGTTTCGGCGACGAAATTTTGATTGGATGCGCCCCAAGCGGAACCGACGCCATAAGTCCCAGCCGTTGGCAGGGAAAAGCCTGAATTATCCTTATTTACGACAAGAAAAACCGCCGAGCCGTCGGGAATGCCCACATTGCTCGAATTCGAAAGCAGGTCGGCGTCAATTTCAAACGAAATGGTCGCATGGGCGACCGGCACAACCAGCAATGAGAGCAAGCAAGGGAGGAAACGGGTGAGCTTCATGAGATTGGAATCGTGTTGACGGTAAGTGATAAACGACTGCGGAATGAAATTAAGGCAAGTAAGCGGGGGCAAACGACCAAATGACGGTCTGCGGCGTGGCGGTGGCTTTCTTGCGAAGGATGTAGCCATTGCCCGGCTGGAAAATCAGGTCGTTGTCGTGGATGGCGGTATTACCATTGGGATCCCCCGCCAAACGCCAGCCCGGGCCGCCGTTGCTCGTACCGTTGGCTCCCCCATTGTAGTAGAAATAGGTGGCTACAGAAGAACGGTTGATCGTGGCGTTGGTATTGTCGAAAACGAACAACTGGTCACCGCGCTGAGAGAGGATGAACCCGGTGCTCTGCGTAAATACACCCGACAGCGTTAAACTGGAGTTGGCTAAACTGACCGGAACAGGCACGCTCACGCCGATAAAAATATCTTGCGAAGTGTTGGCGGCGATGGTGGTGAGGGGTGTCGTGTAATTGGACTGGGGCACCGCGCCCACGAGCGTCATTTGGGTGTCACCCGCAATGCTGTTGCGGACGAAAAAATAATTGTCGGGGTAAAGGGGTGTGTCATTGGTGATGTTGGCGTTGTCGCCCGCCTTGCGCCAGCCGGACGGCGTGCCGTTGTAATAAAAATAAGAGGCGGCAGCGGAAAGATTGATGCCGCTGCTGACGTTATCCACGAAAAAAATCGCCGATTTGCGCTGGTTAAGGATAAAACCGCCACTCTGGTTGATCCCTTGGCCGTTGGGGAATAGCGTGTTCAGCGTCCAATAGGGAATGACGCGGAAGGTGTCGCCCGTGCCGACGTTGGCATCGAGATTGGCGTCGCCATTGGGGTTGACGGTGATGGTAGTCTGGTCGTTGGCCGTAACCGAGTAAAACATCCCCTTGCGGTTGCCGGTCGTGAACTGGAGATAATAGGAGGTGACGTTGGCCTGAGTGCCGGCATAAACGAACTGGCTGGTCGTCAGATTGGCCGAGGCTCCGACGGTGATGACGTTGCCGGTGATGCTCTGCACTTGGGTCTCCAAGGCGACCGGGCGATGGAACGGGAGGGAAACAAAGGTGTCGGAGTTGCCCTTCAGGGTGATCGTGATGGCACCCACCGGGTCGGTGGTGACGTTCTGGGCGCGAGCGGAGCCGGCCAGAGTAGAAAAGATGGCGAGCAAACTGAAGGTGGCGGCGAGGGGGCGATGGGCGTTCATGGCAGGGTAAAGATATTTGCGATGAGCCGGGTCAGGGATTTGGGCAAAATTGCAAGTGCGGAAGGTGCGGGAATACGGCTTCAGTTCAACCAATCACTATGACCACAGCAAGACTCATGCTTATGACCGTGATTTTTCCTCATTTGGCCCCCATTGGCAAGCCCATAGTGGATTAAGATTTGGTGAATTTTTGGGTGGCGAACGAAGTTGACTTGCCGGTCAGCGGCTGGCACTGTCTGCCCTTTTCTCCCCCTCCGTCCCGACCGACCGGCTACCCTGCCCCCTCACCCCCTCAGGGTGTTGACCACCCGGCCCGGGCGGATTCGACATTTTTCCCCTCAATTCTCAATTCTCCCATGATTACCTGGTTCCAGCGGGCATTCGGCAAGCATAACAAGTGGATTTTGATGGCCTTTCTGGTCGTGCTATTCCTGTCCTTCATTGTGAGCATCGGCGCGGTGCCGCGCGGCTCGATGACAGCCCAGCGCAAAACCCAGCAACTGTTTCTGGGCGTGGATCTTAACGACGCCGACGCCGTGCAGGCCGTCGCCCGCGCGGTCAGCTTCACCTATGAGCGGCTCTACAGCCAACGCGTGGAAACCGCCGAGCAACTCGACAAGCTGGTCACCCAGCAAATCGCCCTGAAATATTATGCGGACCAGTGGCAGATTCCCGAATCCACGCCCCAGCAGATCGAGGATTTTGTCAAGACGCTCCCGGCGTTCCGCACACCCGACGGCGTGTTCAGCCCGAGTCTCTACACCCTGTTCCGCGATGAAGTGCAGGCCTCCCCACCCGACCAGCGCGATGAAACGGCCCGCATCCTCGCGTCGGCCAGCCGGCTGGATCATGTGCGCCGGATCCTGAGCGGCCCGGGTTACTTCCTGCCCGGCAACGCGCAAACGGCGCTGCTGCAAATCCAAAACTCGCAGGATAATTTCAAGTTCAACCTCGAGGCCGCGACGATGGACTTCGCCAAATTCGAGCCGAAGATTGAAACCGACGAGACGAAGCTCAACGCCGAACTGCAAAAACTGTTTGCCAGCGACCCGACCAAGTTCCCCCAGCCCGCGCAAGCGCAACTGAGCTACGTCAAATTCCCCGCGGCGACCGTGCCGGAACCCTCGGCCGACCAGCTGCACACCTACGCCGCCGCGCACAAGGATGTATATCCCGGCATCGCCTCCGGCAACCTGACAGAGAAGGACTGGACGGCCGTGGCCGACGCCTGGCGCACGGACCAAAAAACCGCCGCAGCCACCGCCGCCAAGACCGCGGCCATGAATTTTGCGCGCGAGCTGTATAACCTCAAGACGTCCCCGGATAAGCCGGAATTTGCCGCCCTCCTGAAAAAATACAATCTTTCGCCGGTGACAATGCCGCTGGTGACGCAAGGGCAGCCCGGCCCGGCGGATTCGCCCATTCCCGACGAAGTCTTGCAGGAGATCATTGCCGGGCTGAGTCCGACGCAGTATTTCGCCCCCGTGCCGTTGCAGGATGGCGCCGGGGTGGTGTTCCTGCTCCACGGCACGCCGGCCCGCGCCTCGACTTTCGCGGAGGCGCGAACGGCGGTGCTCAAGGCTTACACCGAGCAGGATAAAATGAAGCAATTCACCGCGCATGGCGAAGAAGTGAAAGCGGCGGTCACCAAGGAAATGGCCGCGGGCAAAACTTTCCGCGAGGCCGCCGTGGCCCAAAATTTGTCGGTGAAGGACTACGCCGATGTTTCCGACGCGGGCCTGCGCGACGCCGCGATGGAAATCCTCAATCCCTCGGCCAAGGACGCCGCGCCGACCACGCCACTGGCTGCGATGGGCCGCGATTTGCTGGGTTCGCTCGAAAATCCGGACGCCAACGGCGTGCCGTTGTTGCTGACCCTGCACTCCGGCGAAGTGAGCAAAATGCTGATTGCGGCGGACAGTGGAATATTGGTGCATGTGACCAAGCGCGACCCGGCGCAGATTGAAATTGATTCGCCGGAGGTTAAAAAATTGCAGACTTTCATGAAAGATCAGGAAGGGGCATACGATGCGCGCGACATCATCAATCGCCTGCTGCAGGCGGCGCAACCGCCGCCCAAACCGGCGGGGAGTTAATTTGCTTGGCCGGGCGCGGGTAAAAAGTGAGACTGGCCGCCCGGAACTCGCCACCCGCCTTGCCCTCTCCGTATAACATCGTTCTGCTCGGCTCCGGACGCGGCAGCAATGCCGCAGCCGTCCTGGAGGCGCAACGCGCCGGGCGGCTGGGACGGGCGCAAGTCGCCGGCATTTTGTGCGATCAGCCGGGAGCGCGGATTTTGGAACTCGGCCCGCGGTTTGGCGTGCCGGCGGTCTATTTGGATCCCGCGCCGTTCAAGACGAAGCTCGAAGGCCCCGCCGAAGCGCGCTATATCGCCCAAATTCGCGCCTGGAACGCCAACTTGGTGGTGCTCGCGGGATTCATGCGCGTCCTCAAGGCGGAATTTTTGCGGGCCTTCGCGGGCCGCATCATCAATTTACACCCGAGCCTGTTGCCGGCGTTTCCCGGATTGGACGCCATCCGGCTGGCCTTCGATGCGCGCGGGCCCGCCACCGGGTGCACTGTGCATGCGGTGACGGCGGAAGTGGATGGCGGTCGGATTCTGCGACAGGCCACCGTGCCCATCGCACCGGACGACACGCTGGAAACACTGGAGGCCAAAGTCCATGCTGCGGAACACGAATTGCTGCCGGGAGTCATCGCCGATTTGTCGCAGGGACGCCTTTTATGATTGAAATTCGCACCGCCCTGCCCGCCGAACTCGTCGAACCGCTGGAGGAATGGCTCAACGAAATGGTCCGCTGCCCCTGGGCGATTGACGTGGATGCCGGGGGCGCCGCGTTTCAACTGGCGGGATTTTTTGACGACGCCACCGCGGCGCAGGCGGCGTGGGCCGAATTGCACCTGGCATTTTCCGCATTGGCGGCGCCCCGGCAAACCACCTTGGACGACCGCGATTGGAAAGAGGCCTACAAGGCGCACCTGCGCCCGTGGTCGGAGGGCGACCTGCATTGGGTGCCAGTGTGGATGAAGGACAACTATCCGCTGCCGGCCGGGCACACGCGGCTGCTCTTCGACGCGGGCCTGGCGTTTGGCACGGGCGACCACCCGACGACGCGACTCATGGCGCGGCGGCTGCTGGATTTTCGCGCGGCGCGAGGGCAGGAAAAATTTTCCGTGGCGCGGGTGATTGATGCCGGATGCGGCTCGGGCATCCTCGCCCTGTCGGCCGCCCTGCTTGGCGGGAAAAATGTTTTGGCCTTTGACCGCGACCCGGAGGCCATCACGGTTTCGCGCGAAAATCTCGCGGCCAACGGCCTCCCCGATGATGCGGTCGAGTTGGTGAACGCCGGCCTGGAAGCCGCGCTGCTAGGCCGCCAGGGTGATTTGCTGCTGGCCAACATCCAGGCGGACGTGCTCGCGCTGCACGCGGATGATTTGGCGGCGGCGATTGCGTCCGGCGGGACGCTGGCCCTGAGCGGCATTCTGGCCGTGGAAGTTGACCGCGTGCGCCAGGCCTTTGCGCCGGTGCTGGAGCATTTGTGGAAGATTCGGCCCGCGGATCAATTGGGCGATTCGCGCGTGCTGGGCGAGTGGTGCGATTTGGTTTTTGTGCGGTAAGTTTTTATTCCATCTCCGCCCGCAATTCCCGCACCAGTTGCTCCGGGTCCGCCGCCAGCAACACGGCCGAAACGGCAACGATGGCGCGCGCGCCCGCGGCGCGGACCTGGCCGGCGTTTTCGCGGTTGATGCCGCCGATGCAAAACCACGGGACCGGCGGCGACCGCGCGGCCACCGCCCGCACCAAATCGAGTCCCACCGCCGGATAATCCGGTTTGGTGCCCGTGGGAAAAATCGGCCCGACGGCGAAATAATCGAGCGTGTCACCCAACGCCACTGCGGCCTGAGCTTGCGCGAGCGAATGCGTCGAAAGCCCCAGCATGCGCGCCGGACCGAGGGCGGCGCGGGCGGCCGTCGGCGCGAGGTCGTCCTGCCCGACATGCAGACCGACGCCGGGCACGGCCAAGGCGGCGGCCAGATCATCATTGCATACCAACGCCACGGCGGCGGCCGCACAGAACGGGGCGAGCCGCTTCAGCATTTCCACCCGTTGCGCGGTGGTGGAATTTTTTGCCCGCAATTGGACGATGCCCGCGCCGCCCGCGAGCACCGCCTGGCAAAGCTCCGGCAAGCGCGAGGCCGGAGCATAGCCGGTGTCGAGAATGGCGTAAAAACGGGCGGACCGGAGCGGCATGGTCAGCGTTCAACCGTTAACGCGTTGCGCGGCCCGCTCAAGTGTAGAATATAACATATGCAAACGCAGCCTGGTGGGTTAAGCGTTGAACGTTGGGCATTGGGCGTTTAATCTGTTCCCTGCTTGTCCACCGTGATTCCAACTACTCCGCCCCTGCCCTTGCCAAGGCCGTCGCTGGTGGCCTATCGGCGCCGCGAGCTGGCGCTGGCGCGGGCGCTGGGGGTGGGTGTCGGGATATTCCTGCTGCTCTGGGGGCCGTTCAGCCTGGTGCGCTGGCTGGGCGTCGGGCCGATTTGGTCTAAAATTGAGGCGGGGTTTGATGTTTTTTTCGGGCTGCTTTTGATTCTGCCCTACGCGCGGGTGCGCTCCGATAAACTCTGGCGGCGGCTGCTGGCGGTGCTGGCGGTGTCGTCGTTGCTGTTTGTCTTCGTGCTCGTGTTCGACGTGTTGTATGTGGCGAATCTTTTTGTGGAGAACGCCAACCCCGCGGCCCCGCCCGCCGAGGCGGAGAAATCGCTCTACGTCTACACGGACGACACCGGCCCGCGGCTGCCTTTCCCGGTGCTGAATTGCGCGCTCGTGTTCCTCGCCCTGATGCAGGCGCCGGTGGTGTATTTCTCGCGCCATCCCGAGCGCATGGACTGACGCGCCATGCGCCACCGCCACGTCATTTGGGATTGGAACGGCACGCTGCTTGACGACGCCTGGTTGTGCGTCGAAATTTTGAACGGCCTCCTGCGGGAGGCGCGGCTGCGCCCGCTGACGGTGGACGAATACCGCGCGGAGTTCAGCTTTCCGGTGCTGGGTTTCTACGAGCGGCTGGGCTTCAGTTTCACCACGCATTCCTTCGCGGAGGTCAGCGAGCGTTATATCGCAGCCTACAATCGGCGGCGGTATGAATGCCATTTGCAACCCGGCGCCCATGGGGCGCTGCAACGCCTGCGCGACGCGGGGATCGAGCAATCGGTGCTTTCCGCCTACCATGAGGAAACCCTGCGCGAGGTCGTCGCCCACTTTGATTTGGGAAAGTATTTCACGCGCCTGAGCGGCCTCGACAACATCCGCGCCGACGGGAAAGTCGCGCGCGGGCATGTTCATTTGCGCGCACTGGAACTCCAGGAGGCTCCGCATACGGTTGTGCTCATTGGAGACACCGCGCACGACCACGAGGTGGCGGCCGCCCTCGGCGCGGATTGCCTGTTGCTGCATCACGGGCACATGCATCCGGAGCGCCTGGGCGGCCGCGGCGTGCCGCTGGTCGGTTCGTTGGAGGAGGCGGCCGCCTGGGTGTTGCAAAATTAGTTAACCATCCTGCTACCGCGCCTGGTCGGGCCGGCCAAGTTTCACCGCAAAGGAAAAGCGGCTGCCTCGGCCCGGTGCGCGCTCGTAAATGATATCCCCGCCCATCAATTCACACAAGCGGCGGCAAATCGCCAGACCGAGGCCGACGCCGCTGTTGGCCCGACGCCCAGCCTCCGTCCCCTGCGCGTAGGGCTGAAAGAGCCGGCGCACATGCGCGGGGTCGAGACCCGGGCCGGTGTCGGTGATGTCGCCGTGCAAAGTCCAGCCGGCCGAGGCCGGCTCGAGCGGGGTGGCGCGCGCGCGCACGACGACTTCGCCGCGGTCGGTGAATTTCAGCGCATTGCCCACCAGGTTGGTCAGGACGCGACGCAATTGCGCGGAATCGCCGACGACGATTTTGGGGAGAGTGGGATCCAGCTCGACGCGCAGGTCCAGTTTTTTTTGGCGCGCGGCCGGGCGGAAGATGTCGAGCGTTTCTTCAAACAGCTCCGGCAGCAAAAACGACTCGTGTTCGAGATTGAATTGGCCGGCTTCCAGGCGCGAGAAGCGCAGCAGATTGTCCAGGAGCCGCAGCAGGCCCTCGGCGCAACTGTCGATGACATTGAGTTGCTCGACCTGCTCCCGGTTGAGGCCCTCGCTGACGAGCAGGCCGACATAGCCCTGGATGGCGGTGAGCGGGCTGCGCAAATCATGGGAGACCATGGCGAGAAATTCGCCCTTGGCGCGATTGCTTTGCTGGGCCGCCTCGAGGGCGACCTGCAGGCGCTCCTGGGCGTGGCGCAACTCGGCGGTGCGCGCCTCGACGCGTTGCTCCAATTCCTTGTTCACGCGTTTCAGCTCGGTCTCACTGCGTTTGCGCTGGGCGATGTCGTGGAAGGCGGTGAGGATGCCGTCGCCAAATTTCCTGACCACCAGCCGGACATGCAAATCCAGCCCGTCGTTTTGATGGTAGTGCTCAAAGTCGAGCGGCTCGCCCGTTTCCACCACCTGGGCAAATTTATCGAACAGGCCCGACTCGCGCAACCCGGGATAGCGCTCGAGTAACCGGCTGCGGTAGACTTCGTCGCGGGTGGTCTTGAGATGCTCCTCATACGAGCGGTTGACGAGGTAGCATTGGAAATCCACGATGCGCCCGCCTTCGCGCACGGCCTCGCTGACGGACACGGCGGTGTATAAATTTTCCACCACGCCGGCGAGTAGCGCAGTATCCGAATCCACGGGCTGGGGGGATGTCCGCATCGGTCAACTTCCGTCGTTTACGGGGTGGCTTTTTTAAACAGATTGCCGACGCCGTTGAGGACCGCGCCCGCGCCATTCATAATCGCACCGCCGACGCCCTTGGCGGCGTCGAGATAGGTGCTGGGGTCGAGCAATTCATTCGCCAGCGCATCCGCCAGGAAGGAGAAGCCCGCGCCCTTGAGGTCGAGACCGATGGACACGGCAACCTTCGTGTAGTTCGTCTCGTCCACGTCCTGAAAAGTCCGGCTGTAATTGACCTCCGTGACCTGCGGTTTGCCATTGTTGCTCTTAAAATCGAGGAGTTTGACCGATTTGATTTTGAGGGTAAAAGTATGGACGGTGAAGGGCGGGATGACCGTGGCGGCCTTGTTCGCGGCGGGGGCGGGCATCAGGCCATCTTTGAGCGCCATCAGGTTCAACGAGCCGTCCTTGTTGCGCACCATGGTAAAGGAGTCGAGGTCCACGACGATTTCGTCCACGATAATGCGTTTGCCCATGACGCTGGTCGGCTCGGCCTTGACTTTGACCTCGTTGAATTTCAGGAAATCCTTGGCGGCAAAGCGGTCGGGGTTCGTGATTTCCAAGTCATGCAAATCGACCGCGCCGGACAGGGCGCTGATATCCTGCTGACCGGCGGTCATCGTAAAACCACTGCGCTGCTTTAATTCGCGCGAAGCGATATTGATGGCGTAGTGGTCCACGACTAGCACGCTGACCACGCCCACGACGATCACCAGCAGGAGCAGCCCTCCCAGGATGGTGAAGAGACAGCCGAGGGGCTTTTTAACGAAGACGGAGAAGAGACTCATATTTTGTCTTACTAGCATCTTTTCCGGAGAACTCAATATGCAATCCGCAGCCCATAAGTTACGATTGGGCGGCTGCGCCGGAGGTGGGCCGCGCGCGGGTCATTTCCAGCATATTCCAGCCGTCCTCCCGCCGGTAGGCGACGCGGGTCATCAGCGTTTTCACAAAGTGCACGCCCAGGCCGCCGATTGGCCGTTCCTCCACCGGTGCGTCGAGGTCGGGCACGGGCGCCTCGGTCAACGGGTCGAAGGGCCGGCCATCGTCGCGGATGGCCGCCGTCACTTCGCCGGGGGTGGCAGTCAGTTCCAGAATAATCTCGTGCGGAAGCTCGTCCGTGTAGCCGTAGGAAACGATGTTGGTGAAAAGCTCGTCCAGGCAGAGGTTGAAGGCGTGCGCCAATTCCGCGTCGAGGCCGTTTTGCTCGCCGAACGCAGCCACGTCGGTGGCGAGGCGGGCCAATTCAGCCAAGTCATTGCGGTAAGTGTAGCGCATGGGCCAGCCTCTTAATTGAAAGCCACCTCGACGAGCGAAAAATCGTCATCGAATTGCGCGCGATTTTGCGCGCGGCGGACGAACGCGGCCATGCCCTCGACCTTGCGCTCGCCGGCCAAAGCGGGCCGCGCCAGTTCTGCCGCAAATTCCTCGACGGTCATCATCACCTCGGGGCGATCGGCGTAATTGACCTCGTAAACACCGTCGCTGAAAATATAGAGTCGGTCACCGGGCGCGACCGTCACGCGCTCCGACTGGAAAGGGAGGCCCGGCATCGCGCCGATGATGGCGTTGATACAATTGAGCAGGCGCGGCGCGGCGGAAGTGGCGGCGGGCAACAGCACCGCGGGTGGATGCCCGCCCGAGGCGTGGGCCAGCTCGCGGGTCGAGCGCCGGTAAACGCCATACCAGATGGTGAAATACATCTGGTTCTGCTTGTCCATGTCGAACGCGTCGTTCAAGCCCGCGAGCACTGAGGCCGGGTCGGTGAAATCCACGCGCGGGAGCGAACGCGCGCGCAACACGTTCACCGCCGAGGCCGAGAGCAATGCCGCGCCGACGCCGTGCCCGCACACATCGAGGACAAACATGGCGAAATGGTCGTCGTCAATCCAATGGTAGCCGAACGAGTCGCCGCCCAGTGCGGTGCAGGATATGTAGAGGGAATCGGCGCGAAGATGCGCATCGGTGAGCGGCGCGGGGAACAGCGCGCGCATGTAGCGCTCGGCCTCGCGCAGTTCGGCATTGAGCGCTTCGAGCGCGGCGTCGCGCTCACGCCGCGCCAGATACGCCTGCGAGTGGTAGCGGATGCGCGCGATGACTTCCAGTTTGTCGGGCAGCTTCACCAGGTAATCGTTGGCGCCGAGTTCGAAAGCCTTGGACTTCGTCTCCGGCTCCTCGCGCGAGGAGAGCACAATCATCGGCACGTCGCGCGTGGCGGGGTTGGCGCGGAAAAATTTGACCAGTTGCAGCCCATCGATCTGCGGCATCACCAAGTCCTGCAAAATCACGGTGGGCTGGAGGTCGCGCGCAGCCTGCATGGCCTTCGTGGGGTCGCTGCAAAAATGGAAGGCGATGTCGGTTTCGCTCGCGAGCATCCGCCGCACGGCCTCGCCGACCATCGCCTGGTCGTCCACCAGCAGCACCACGAGGGGGTGCGCGCCGGGAACTGGAAGAGAGGCGGGGGAAGCGGACATCGCGACAGTATGATTTCGGAATCGAATTTTATGAAGAACGAAATGCTCGGCCCGTGAAATTGGACGGAGGTGAAGCCGTTCGCCGTCGGCTAAGCGCCGATTTCCAACAACTGACGCACGGCGCGCAGGAAGGTTTCGTCCTGAATACTGCTCTTGGCGAGATAGGCGTCGGCACCGGCTGCGCGCCCGGCGGCGAGGTCCTCGGCGCGGTCTTTGTAAGAAACGATGACCACGGGCAGACGTTGGAGACGCGCGTCGGCCCGGATGCGGGCGACCAATTCGAGGCCGTTCAGGCGCGGCATATCCACATCGCTGACAACGAGGTCAAAACGGCCCAGGCGCACGGCGTTCCAGCCATCGGCGCCGTCCGTGGCCAACTCCACCGCGAAGCCGGCCCGCTCCAAAATTTGCTTCTCGGTGGCGCGAATGGTGGCGGAATCATCCACGATGAGGATGCGTTTGCGCGCGCGGGCGGGTGGGGAGCCATCCGGGATGCTGGCGGCGCTGCTGGCGACTTTCTCCAGGCCCCTGAGCAGGTCGTCCACGTCCACGATTAAAATCGGCGCGCCGTCTTCGCCGATGGCGGCGGCGCTGATGCCCGGCACCTTGCCGAGCCGCGCGTCGAGCGGGCGCACCACCAATTCCATTTCGCCGAGAATGCGGTCGACCGCCAAAGCGTAAAGTTTCGCCCCTTCGCCAAAAATCACCAGCGCGATTTCCTCCTTCAGAGTTTTTTCCTTTCCGGGCAAACCCAGCGCCGCTTCCGCCGTGACCAGCGTGGCGGTCGCACCGTCCACCGCCACCTGCCCACCGACCACGCTGGCGCGCGGAACCCGGAGGGCGCGGTGCAACTTGGTGAGTGGAAAGGCGTAGGCCTCGCCGTCCACCTCGGCCACCAGCGCGGAGACGACCGAACGCGTGACCGGCAATTGCAGCGTGAACGTGGTGCCGCGGCCGGCGGTGGTGTAAATGCGCACCGTACCGCCGACTTCCTGCGCCAGGGCCTGCACCACGTCCAGGCCGACGCCGCGCCCGGAAATTTCAGTGACTGTTTCCGCGGTGGAAAATCCGGGCAGGAACAGGAATTGCAGCACCTCGTCCTCGCTCATCTCGGCCGCCATCGCGGCGGACGCGCGACCCTGTTCGACAATTTTCTGCCGCAGGCGCGGTAGGGCGATGCCGCGGCCGTCGTCGCTGATTTGCACGACGAGCATACCCGCGCGGTGGCGCGCTTCGAGCCGGATGACGCCGACTTCGGACTTGCCGAGGGCAACGCGATCTGCGGGCATTTCCAATCCGTGGTCGCACGCATTGCGCAAAAGATGGCTCAGCGGGGCCTCGAGTTTTTCCAAAATATCGCGGTCCACTGGCGTTTCGCGGCCCTCGATTTCCAGGCGCGCCTGTTTGCCGAGCATGCGGGCGGTGTCGCGCACCAGCCGGGGAAAGGCCTGCGTGCCGTCGGCAAACGGGCGCAACCGGCTGGCGATAACCTCCTGATAAAGCCGGCCCGAGACGACCGTGCTGCGCCGGGACGCGTTGTCGAAATTTTCCAATTGCGTGCGCAAGCCTTCCAACGTGGCGGCGGCCGAGGCGCGCAAGCCCTCCAGGTGTTGCGCCCCTTCCCCACCCTCCTGCGCGGCGGCCTCGAGCTTTGACACCAATTGCCGCTGGTCATTTTTCAGCTTGAGCAGGCGGTCGCGAAAAGGCTCCAGTCGGCGCGACTCGACAAGTGTCTCGGCCGCCAGCCCCATCATGCGCGACAAGCTCGCGGCGGAAATGCGCACGACGGGATCGGACGGAGCGGCGGAAGAAGTTTCGGGTTTCGAAGGTGGCGTTTCAGATTTGGTTTCCGCAGGAATTGGTTTGGGCGCGGCGGGGACACCGCCAATTTTTCCCGATTTTCCCTCCAGCACGGCTTGCATTTCCGCGAGGCATTTCGCCTGCCCGGCGTATTGTTCCGGCGGCGGCGCGGCGAGTTGCGCCTGCGGTAGTTTGGAAAATTGCGCCAGCCAGTCACCGGCGCGCAAGAGCGCATCAATGCCGGCGGGGTCGAGCGCGAGACGGCCCTGTTGCACGGCGACAAGCGCGTCCTCCATCGTATGCGCGAGCGCGGCGGCCAAATCCAGACCGATGATGCGGGCCGCGCCTTTGAGCGAATGGGCCGCGCGCATGATGGGCTCGATTTTTTTGGGATTGGCCAAGTCGCCCTCCAGCTCGACCACGCCCTGCACCAGCGCGGCCAATTGCGTCTCGGCTTCGATGCGATACATATCAAGCAGGCTGAAATCGAGTTTGGAGGCGGGGGCGGGTTCAGGCGGGGGCTGGGCTACCGATGGTTTTTCCGCGATGGCCGGAGTGCCGGGCGCCTTGGCGGGGCGACCGGGCTTTTTAGGCTCCGCGACCGGACTTTCCACGGAGACAAAAATAATCAACTCCTGCAGGCAGGCCTCGCGCGCGGCCAGCATTGCCGCCGAAGGGTTTGCCAATTCCGCGGCGGCCAATTGGGAAAATTCACGGAGCCAGTCCATGGCGCGGCGCAGGGAATCAACCGAGCCGGGGGAAGGAGCGCGCTTTTGCTCCTGCGCGGTGGCGAGAAGCTTTTCCATGGTCTGCGCCAGGGCCACGGGTTGCTCCAAGCCGACCAGGCGGGCCGCGCCGAGGAGGGCGCGCACGGCCTCGCGGGCTTCCCCGGTTTTTTTTGCGCCGCCGATGCCCTCGGTCAGTGCCGCGAGCGCCTCGTCCAGCGCCGCCAGTTGCGCGTCGGCCTCGGGACGAAAGAGGTCGAGCAGCGATTCATCGATGGTCGTCACGGAGTTCACGGAATAATCGGCCCCAGCGTTTGGCGCGCCACGGCGTGGGCGAGCAATTCATCATCGAGCAGGCGCACCGGGCGCCGGTTGAACATGAATTGCCCGCGCGAAAAGGTGGCGAGCACGGAACCGTCCGCCGCGGCGGGCAGCATGCGCGCGATAGTGAACGCAGTCGGGCCAAAAACCTCGTCGACAGCGAAGGCGAACGCCTGCGCCCCGGCGCGGCAGAAGATGAGCCGCGGATAAATTTGCGCGCTGAGCGAAACCGCCAGGGAGGCCGAGGCGGGCAGCTCCAACAACGCCGGCAGGTTGAAGGCCAGTTGCAACTCGCCGGCGATATTAACGAGCCCGGTGAAAATTTTTCCCGACCGATGCGGCACCCGGTGCACGGGCCGCAGTTCCGAGACCGACACCACCGAGTGCGAGGGCAGCGCGAGCCAGCGCGGGCCCAGGCGAAAAACGAAGGCGGAAATTGTTTCCTCGCGCGGCGTCACCGGGTGGCGCAGCGCCTTGGCGCACTCGCGCAGATAATCTTCGGGCGCGTCGCGCTCGAGCAAACTGCGCCCGGCCGCACTGAAGACCGGGCAATTCCCGCAATGCCCGTGCTCGGCCAGTTCCGGGCAGGAGTGGTCGCCCCAGACGCCGATGCGCCGCCAGCAGGAGTCGAGGGCGGGGGCGGAAACTTGCTGCGGCAACGAATTCATTGATTGTGTTGTTTCGACAGGATTATCGCATCAGATTTTTTCCAATGCAATGGCTGCGGACCCCAGTTGCCCGCGCCCAGAAAATCTGTCGCGAGTTGACCAAGGCTAATTTTGAGATGCATTATTGCGGCCGCCTCACCCGCGTCCTTTCGATGGGCTTGGCCAATAAACGCCAGCAAGGAATCGCGAGATGGACGAATTTCCTCTTCAATTTTCTTCAGCAAAATCTGCGCAAACTCGTAACTCAAACCAAATTCAGCACCCGCCATGGTCCAACTTTTTCCCTGCCAAAACTCCTGAATGGTGGATTCGGTCCACTGCGCGTGATGTTTCTCAACAATGTCGGGACTCAAAATTAAGCGCGGTCGGCTAACCAGCATATGCTCGAACCTCATCGCCACCGATTCGTCCAGCCACCTCGGCAGCGGCAAATGACATAAACTGTTGTGCGTATACTCATGCGCCAAAGTTGTTAGCGTGGAATGAGGATAGTAAGGGATCGCAATGTGGCGGTAGCCACCCCCTTGGAGAAACACCCCGCCCGACGCCGGATGGTCTCCTTCGGCATAAAACGGGGCAATGTAACGAAAATAGTCCGCCGCATCATCAAACAACAAAATGACGTGCTTCC
>Ga0265320_10000962_pt1 | contig 21416 bp, 18 predicted proteins | sample 4827metaG_FD_202087 | JGI IMG/M metagenome (GOLD analysis project Ga0265320, IMG submission 202087) | Rhizosphere microbial communities from Carex aquatilis grown in University of Washington, Seatle, WA, United States - 4-8-27 metaG | ecosystem: Host-associated > Plants > Roots > Rhizosphere >...
AGCAGGGCATGGCCGAACTGGCCGAGAATTTGCGCCCCGGCATCCCGATCTCGACGCCGGTGTTCGACGGCGCCAAGGAGAAGGACATCGTCGACATGCTCCGCCAGGCGGGCCTGACCGATTCCGGCCAGGTCACGCTCTATGACGGGCGCACCGGCGAGTCGTTCAAGCGCGCCGTCACGGTCGGCTACATCTACATGCTGAAGCTGAACCATCTGGTGGACGACAAGATCCACGCGCGTTCGATCGGTCCGTACTCGCTCGTCACGCAGCAGCCCCTGGGCGGCAAGGCCCAGTTCGGCGGCCAGCGTTTCGGCGAAATGGAAGTCTGGGCGCTCGAGGCGTACGGCGCCGCCTACACGCTGCAGGAAATTCTCACGGTGAAGTCCGACGACGTCGCGGGCCGCACCAAGGTCTACGAAGCGATCGTCCGCGGCGAAGACACGTTCGAGGCCGGTATCCCGGAATCGTTCAACGTGCTCGTCAAGGAAATGCGTTCGCTTTCGCTCAATGTGGAGCTGCTCAATGGCTGAAGGTTTCGAGACTGAAGCAAGATCGCACCGCCGCGACGCGGCGCGGGCCAACCAGGAACTGGCCAACGTCTTCGGCGCGGCCAAGGAGGTTCCGGCGTTCGACCGGATCAAGATCTCCCTGGCGTCGCCCGACCAGATTCTGCGCTGGTCGCACGGCGAGGTGAAGAAGCCGGAGACGATCAACTACCGCACCTTCAAGCCGGAGCGGGACGGGCTCTTCTGCGCCCGCATCTTCGGGCCGGTGAAGGACTACGAGTGCCTGTGCGGCAAGTACAAGCGCATGAAGTACAAGGGCATCGTCTGCGAGAAATGCGGCGTCGAAGTCACGGTGCAGAAGGTGCGCCGCGATCGCATGGCGCATATCGAGCTGGCCAGCCCCGTCGCGCATATCTGGTTCCTGAAGTCGCTGCCCTCGCGCATCGGCTTGATGCTCGACATGACGCTGAAGGATCTCGAGCGCGTCCTCTATTTCGAGAATTACATCGTCATCGAGCCGGGCCTCACCCCGCTCAAGGAGCGCCAGCTCCTGACGGAAGACGAGTTCTACAAGGCGCAGGACGAATACGGCAACGACAGCTTCACCGCCGAGATCGGTGCCGAAGCCATCCGCAAGCTGCTCATGGCGATCGACCTGGAGAAGCTGCGCGATCAACTGCGCGTCGACATCGCCGGCTCCAATGGCGGCGAGAAGCAGAAGAAGCTCGTCAAGCGCCTGAAGGTCGTCGAGGCCTTCATCGATTCCGGCAACCGCCCGGAATGGATGATCCTCACCGTCGTGCCGGTGATCCCGCCGGATCTGCGTCCGCTCGTTCCGCTCGACGGCGGACGTTTTGCGACGTCCGACTTGAACGACCTCTACCGCCGCGTCATCAACCGCAACAATCGTCTGAAGCGCCTGATCGAGCTGAAGGCGCCGGACATCATCGTGCGCAACGAAAAGCGCATGCTGCAGGAGTCCGTCGACGCTCTCTTTGATAACGGCCGCAGGGGCCGTGTGATCACCGGGGCGAACAAGCGTCCGCTGAAGTCGATCGCCGATATGCTGAAGGGCAAGCAGGGCCGCTTCCGCCAGAACCTGCTCGGCAAGCGCGTGGACTATTCCGGCCGTTCGGTCATCGTGGTCGGTCCGGAACTGAAGCTGCACCAGTGCGGCTTGCCGAAGAAGATGGCGCTCGAACTGTTCAAGCCGTTCATCTATGCGCGGCTTGAGGCCAAGGGCTTCAGCCAGACGGTCAAGCAGTCCAAGAAGCTGGTGGAGAAGGAAAAGCCGGAGGTCTGGGACATCCTCGAAGAGGTGATCCGCGAGCATCCGGTGCTGCTCAACCGCGCGCCGACGCTGCATCGGTTGGGCATCCAGGCGTTCGAGCCGGTGCTGATCGAAGGCAAGGCGATCCAGCTGCATCCGCTGGTCTGCACCGCCTTCAACGCCGACTTCGACGGCGACCAGATGGCCGTGCACGTTCCGCTGAGCCTCGAGGCTCAGCTGGAAGCGCGCGTCCTGATGATGTCGACCAACAACATCCTGTCGCCCGCCAACGGCAAGCCGATCATCGTGCCGACGCAGGACATCGTGCTCGGTCTTTATTACCTCAGCCAGGAGCGTCCCAACGAACCGGGCGAGTATTACGAGGACCCGAAGACCAAGGCACCCTTGCGCGGCTTCTACGGCGACATGGCGGAGATCGAGCAGGCGCTGTTCTCCAATGCCGTCACGCTGCACGCCCGCATCAAGGCGCGCTACAAGACGGTCGATGCCGAGGGCAAGCCGATCGTGCGCCGGGTGGAATCCACGCCGGGCCGCATGATGATCGCCGAGATTCTGCCGCGCAATCCGAAGATCCCGTTCGAGCTGGCGAACCGTCTGCTGCGCAAGCAGGAGATCTCGCATCTGATCGACGAGGTCTATCGCCATTGCGGCCAGAAGGAGACGGTGCTGTTCGCCGACGCGCTGATGGCATTGGGCTTCCGCGAGGCCTGCAAGGCGGGCATCTCGTTCGGCAAGGACGACATGGTCGTGCCGCTCGCCAAGGAAAAGCTGATCGACGAGACGCGCCATCGCGTGCGCGAATACGAGCAGCAGTACCTGGACGGTCTGACCACCGACAAGGAGAAGTACAATCTCGTCGTCGACACCTGGTCCAAGTGCACCGACCAGGTCGCCGCCGAAATGATGAAGGAGATCTCCGAGCCGAAGATCGATCCCGATACCGGCCGCGTCCTGGAGATGAACTCCATCTACATGATGAGCCATTCGGGCGCCCGCGGTTCGCCGCAGCAGATGAAGCAGCTCGCCGGCATGCGCGGCCTGATGGCGCGTCCCGACGGCTCGATCATCGAGACGCCGATCCTGTCGAACTTCAAGGAAGGCCTCACCGTGCTCGAGTACTTCAACTCGACTCACGGCGCCCGCAAGGGTCTGGCCGACACCGCGCTCAAGACGGCGAACTCGGGTTATCTGACCCGCCGTCTGGTCGACGTGGCCAATGACTGCATCATCACCACCGAGGATTGCGGCACCAAGAAGGGCGTCTACGTCCAGGCCGAAATCGACGGCGGCACGATCGTGTCGTCGCTGCCCGAACGCATCCTGGGCCGCACCGCGGCCGAGGACGTCAAGCATCCGGACACGGGCGAAGTCATCGTCAAGCGCGGCAAGGAAGTCACCGAGGACATCGCCGACAAGATCGACCAGTCGCACATTCAGCGCGTGCGCGTGCGTTCCGTGCTCACCTGCGAGCTCAAGGACGGCGTGTGCGGCAAGTGCTATGGGCGCGATCTTGCCCGCGGCACGCCGGTCAATATCGGCGAGGCGGTCGGCGTGATCGCGGCGCAGTCGATCGGCGAGCCGGGCACCCAGCTCACCATGCGCACCTTCCACATCGGCGGCGCGGCGCAGGTCGCGGGCCAGTCCAAGATCGAGGCGTCTTACGACGGCAAGGTCAAGATCGTGAACCGCAACGTCGTCAAGAATTCCGACGGCGAGTTGATCGCGATGGGACGCAACATGCAGGCCGTGATCCTGGATCCGAAGGGCGCGGAACGCGCGTCCTATCGCATCATCTACGGCGCGCGGCTGAAGGTCGACGACGGCGCCACGGTCAAGCGCGGCGATCGGCTGGCGGAATGGAATCCGAACACGCTCCCCGTCCTCACCGATGTCGAAGGCACGGTGAAGTACGAAGAGCTGGTGTCGGGCACCTCCTACCGCGACGTGTCGGACGAAAAGACCGGCGTGTCGAACAAGGTGGTGATCGACAGCCGTTCGGGCACCGGCGCGAAGGCGACGGAGCTGCGTCCGACCATCGTCGTGGTCGATGGCAAGGGCAAGCCGCTCCAGGTGCCGGGCGGCGGCGAGGCGCGCTATGCGCTCTCCGTCGACGCCATCCTGTCCGTCGAGGACGGGGCCCAGGTCAAGGCCGGCGATCTCCTCGCCCGTATCCCGACCGAGGGCGCCAAGACCCGCGACATCACGGGCGGTCTGCCGCGCGTGGCGGAGCTGTTCGAGGCGCGCAAGCCGAAGGAAGCCGCGGTGCTCGCGGAAGCCGACGGCTTCGTCGAGTTCGGCAAGGACTACAAGAACAAGCGCCGCGTCATCGTCAAGCCGAAGAACGAAAAGCTCGATCCGACGGAATATCTCATCCCGAAGGGCAAGCACATCTCGGTGCGCGAGGGCGATTATGTGGAGAAGGGCGACTACATCGTCGAAGGCAATCCCTCGCCGCACGACATCCTGCGCATCAAGGGCATGGAGGAACTGGCGACCTATCTGGTCAAGGAAATCCAGGACGTCTATCGCCTCCAGGGCGTGAAGATCAACGACAAGCACATCGAAGTGATCTGCCGCCAGATGATGCAGAAGCTGGAAGTCACCGAGGGCGGCGAGACCACGCTGCTCGCCGGCGAACAGGTCGATCATCTCGAACTCGAGGAGGCCAACAAGAAGGCGTCCGACGAGGGCTTGAAGCTGGCCGAAGGCCGCCCGGTGCTGCTGGGCATCACCAAGGCGTCCTTGCAGACGCGCTCGGTGTTCTCGGCCGCGTCCTTCCAGGAGACCACCCGCGTTCTCACCGACGCCGCCGTCAACGGCAAGGTCGATACGCTCGAGGGTCTCAAGGAGAACGTCATCGTCGGCCGTCTCATCCCGGCGGGCACCGGCGGCGCGATCGCGCGGCTGCGTCACATCGCGACCGAGCGGGACCGTGCGATCCAGGAGGAGCAGGCGAAGAACCAGCCGGTCGCCCAGATCGAAGGCCCGCAGCCTCAGGAAGCGGCGGAGTAGTTTCCGATCCTTTCCTCCCCCGCTGTTGCGGGGGCTTCGTAGCGACAGCGTGCGAAGGCCAGATGAGCGACAGCGAATCTGGCAGGGGGGACCGCGTAGCGGCCGCCTTCGCTAAAGCTTCGGCGGCCTCGCGATATATCTTGCCCGCCGAAGCCTTGGCGTAGGCGGGTGGAGGGGGCAGACGCCCCGCTCGAACGAACAAAGGGCCGCTGGTAACAGCGGCCCTTTTTGTTCGTTCGCTGGTCGCGTCGTTCGGCTGGCGCCTGATCCTTATTTATCCAGATCGAGACGAAACACGTCCTTGCCGATGGCATAAACCGTCGTGCCGTTCCCATCGCGCAAAATTCGAAACTTGTTGATCGCCCGGCCAAGCGTGGTGGTGTTCCAGCTTCTTCCGCCATCCACGGTCTCGAGCCCTCCGGGTATGCCGCCGACCCAACCATGGCTCTCGTCGAGAAAGCCGATGCCGAGTTCGTTCCACGCGGGATCGCGGATCAACGGAATCTCAAGCCAGGTTTCTCCGCCGTCGATCGACTTTCCAATGAAGCGCTGATCGACCGTCTTGTCCGGATTGTAGCTCTGGATCGTGACAAAGCCCGTGCGATCGGTCGGAAATGACAGTTTCCAGGTGATCTCCCAGGGTCTCTGCGTTTCGAAGACGCGTCGCCACGATTTTCCGCCATCGGCCGTCCTCAAAACGATGGCGTGGGATTGTTCGACATCGGCGTTCGAGGCCCCGGCGATGAAGCCGACATGCTGATCCAGGAACTTCACGTCGAGGATCATGCTGGTGTGGGCGGACATATCGACGGAGGTCCAGGACTCGCCCAGATCATGCGACGTCATCAGGAAGGCGGGCCCGCCGACCCGTCCGCCCGCGCGTATGGTGGTGCGCCAGTCCAGCAGGCCTGAATTGATATAGGGCGTCTTGAGGACGTCGATCGCGCAAATGCCCTTGGGCTTGGGTCCGTCGATCGCCGTGACCGGCGACCAATGCAGTCCGCCGTCCGTCGTGCGATAAATCGGTTGCTCGTCGGTTACGCCTGGAAAGTAATCGGTCCCCACATTGCCCATGATGCCCACATCGGCGTTCGCAAATCCCAGCGCGCGGACGAATGTCCCGGGTTGATCCAGCACCTTGCGCCAACTGTCGCCGCCATCTTCGGTCTTGAAAATTCGGCCTTTTCCATTCCCGTACCAGCCGACGCGGCGGTCGATGAAGAAGATGTCGTCCTGTTTGCCGGAGAAAGGCTCGGTCAGGAGTTGACGCCATTGCGGTTCGGGCTTCTCGCTCGCGGCGAACCCGACTTTGGGAAACGCCAGCCCGCATGCCGTCATCGCACCGCTCGCGATAAGCCGTCGGCGGTTCAAGGAGAAGGTCTTGCGCATGAACACACATTATCCGGCTGGACCGATTGACGCGGTCTCACAATGGCGTGAAGCGGACTTTTCGGTCTTCATCCCTTCACCCGTCGGCCATCCCGGTGTGCAGGTGCAAGCATCAGGCCGCGCAAGAAACAGGTGGCGCCGGCGCCGGATGAGAGTCACCCTGTGCGCATGACCGACGAAACCCATCGCTGGGGCATTTTCCAGACGCGCTTTGCCAAATTCGCCGCGGCGGTGGACGCGCGTGGCCGGCTGGTCCGGTTCTGGCTCCAGGCTGACGAAGGGCGGGCGCCTCGCGGAACACGCGACGACGAAGCCGTCGCCCCTATCCGCGCCCAGGTCGGGGAATACTGCGCGGGCGCGCGCCGTGCCTTCGACCTTGATATCCACTTCGAAAGCGGCAGCGATTTCGAGCGCGCCGTCTGGGCCGCGATGGGCGAAATTCCCTTCGGCGAAACCGTGAGCTATGGCGCCATCGCGAAAAAGCTCGGCGGCGGGCCGGAAGCGGCGCGCGCCGTCGGCGCGGCCTGCAATGCCAATCCGATTCCGCTGATCGTGCCCTGCCACCGCGTCGTCGGCGCCGACGGCGCGCTGGTAGGATTTGGCGGCGGCCTGCCGCTCAAGCGCGCGCTGCTCGATTTCGAATCTGTCATAGTGGGCCGGCCGCGCGATCTGTTCGCAAGCATCGCTGTCATCCCCGGCTGAGCAGCGCAATAGCGCTGCGAAGGGAAGGGGACCCAGGTGCCTGCTATTGTCGCGGTGTCTGCGGCCTGGGTCCCCTTCCCCTCGCTTCGCTCGGCCGGGGATGACAGCAGTGCTTTATTCTACGAGCGACCGAATGCTCGGCGCAGGATGTTTGCGCAGCGCCGCCGCGATATGGCTCCGCGTCGGCTCAGGCGCGGTTTCGAGCGCTTGCGCGAACCAGTGCACCGCGCCGGCGATGCAACCCTCCGCACTAAGGATGGTCGCGTAGTTGTACGCGCCGCGAAAATATCCGGCCCGCGCCGAACGCCTATACCAGGCCCGTGCCGCCGCGGGATCGCGCGCGCAGCCCCAGCCTTCCTCATGGCAGCGCGCCAGGAGGTTCATCGCGCGTTCGTGGCCTTGGGCCGCTGCGCGCCCGTACCACTGAAAGGCCGCGTCGCGGTCGCGCGCCACGCCGCTGCCGCCCAGCAGCAGATGGCCGAGATTGTATTGCGCCCAGGCGAGCCCCGCGTCGGCCGCGTGCCGAAAGTGGATCGCGGCCTGCGCGAAATCCTGCGCCACGCCCCAGCCGTTTTCGTAACAGCGACCCGCCATGTTCCGCGCTTCGGCATCGCCTTGCGCGGCGCCGGCCAGAAAGCAGGCGAACGCCGCGCGCGCATCGCGCGCCACGCCCTGACCCTCGAGCAGCATGCGGCCCAGCCGCACCTGCGCTTCGGCGACACCGCAGGCCGCCGCCGCCTGCACCCAGGCGGCCGAGTCGTCGGCGTCCGCCAGCAGCGCCCTAAGCTCGCCCGGCGGCATCATGGTCAGCGCCGCGACGCGCCACGCATCGTTGGAGGTCGGCGCGTTCATGTCGGCGCGCCCCATTTGCGTATCAGGTTGTGATAGAGCGCGGTCAGCCGCAGCGCCGCCGGACTGTCCGGCGCGCCCAGCTCGACGATCGAGCGATCCAGATCGAACAGCATGGCGCGCTCGGCATCCTCCTTCACCAGGCTCTGGATCCAGAAGAACGAGGCGACACGCGCGCCGCGCGTCACCGGCGCCACGCGGTGCAGGCTGGTCGCGGGATAGAGGATCATGTCGCCGGCCGGCAGCTTCGCGCTGTGCGTGCCATAGGTGTCGTTCACGATCAACTCGCCGCCGTCATACTCGTCCGGTGCGCTCAAGAACAGCGTCGCCGAAACATCGGTGCGCAGCCGCCTTTGCGTGCCCGGCACCAGCCGGATCGCATTATCGACATGGGCGCCGAAATTCATTCCGGCTTCGTATTTGTTGAACAGCGGCGGATAGACGAAGGCGGGCAGGGCGGCCGACATGAACAGTGCGCTGCGCTCCAGCGCTTTGAGGACCAGCGCCCCCAACTCGCGCGACTCCGCTCCGTTCTCGGCAAGCTGCAGATTGGCCTTCACCCGTGCCGATTGATGGCCCGCCGTGACCCTGCCGTCGGCCCAGGCCGCCGCCGCCAGACGCGCGCGCACCGTCGCGAGCTCGTCCGGCGTCAGCACCTGGGGAACGTGGAGCAGCATGAGGGTCCTAGAGCGACGCCGTCGCGGTCAGAAGCAAGGTGCGTCCTGGGCCCGGATTGGTGTGGTTCTCGCCCGGACGCGTGAAATACGCGTTCACGAAGTAATATTCGTCCGTCAGGTTATACGCGTTGAGCTGCACCGCGAAAGTGTCGTTGATCTGATAGCCGACCATCGCGTCCCAGGTGACGTAGCCCGGAACGGTCGCGACCGTGATCGATCCCGGCACGGTCATATTGTCGGTGCCCGCCCGGCGCATGCCGACATAGTTGAGGCCGGTGCCCAGCTTCAGCCCGTCGTCGAAATCGTAGGTCGTCCAGATGTTCGCCTGGTTGTGCGCGGTGTTCGGCACCGGCCCGTGCACACCCACGCCCGCCAGCCCGACGGCGGTCGGATCCAGATAGGTGTAGCCGGCCACGATCTCCCACCGTTCGGTGATGCGCCCTTGCGCGCCGAACTCGAGACCGTTGACTCGCTCCGTGCCGGCCAGCGTCTGCAGCGTCGGATTGAGCGGATCGGTGATCCGCGCATTGGTCATCTCGGTGTCGAAGATCGCGACCGTCAGCGACAGCTTGTCTTCCAGCACCTGGGCCTTGCCGCCGATCTCATAGGTACGGTCCTCTTCGGGCGGCAGCGCCTGGTTGCTGGCCGACAGCGACAGCGTCTCGGCCGACGGGTTGAACGACGTGCCATAGGAGAAATAGACGCTCGTCCCCTCGGTCGGCTTGTAGACGAGGGCGGCGCGCGGGCTCCACACGTCATCGGTGTGCTTGAAATGCGATGGGGTGCCGACGGCCTGGTCGAAGCGGGCATGGAAATGGTCGTAGCGCAGCGCGCCGGTGAACAGCCATTGCGTCCCGAAGGCAATCGAGTCTGTGGCAACGAGGCCCAGCGTCTCGGTCTTGGTGATCGGCTTTTGCCGGATCGTGGTCTGCGTACCGGGGAAGCTTTCGAACGGATCGGGCGCCAGCAATGGCGTCGCCGCGATCATGGTGTTCTGGTTGGTGAAGCGCGTCAGATCGGCGCTTTCGTTGTCGTATTCGAAACCGACGATCAACGTGTGATCGAGCGCGCCGGTGGAGAATTTGGCCGTACCGTCGAGACTGTTCATCGCGGTCGCGATGGTGCCCTTGGAGCTCGGCCGGTCGCGCTGGACGAAGATGGCGGACAGCGGCGTCCTCAGGACCGGATAATAGGGATTGGAGAAGCTCACCGCCGCGCGGCTCGCCGGCGGCAGCGAGGCGCAGAGCGGCGCGCCCGCGAAATAGCCGGCGTCGGCTGTCGTATTAAAGCAGTTCGCCGAGCCGTAGGTCGCCGCGGTCTGGCGGCTGTCGAACCAGTAATGGCCGAAACGTGCCGTATCGCTGATGGAGAAGGTATCGTCGAACTTGTGCTCCACCCGGCCGGTGACGACGTCAACCTCGGTCTTGAAGCGGTCGTCGCTGGGCAGGCCGTAATAGGAATTCCGCGGCACCGGCGCCGGCTTGTCGAACAGGAACGGGATGCCGTAGTCGGGGATGTTGTCTTCCTGCTGGTGCAGGTATTTCAGCGTGAAGGTCGTGTCGGTGCCGATGCCAAAGGCGATCGAGGGCGCGATGCCGTAGCGCTGGGTGCGCGTGAACGGCCGTCCTTCCTGATTGTTGCGCTGGCCCATGACGTCGATGCGCACCGCGCTGGTGTCGCCCAGCACATAGTTCACGTCGGCGGTGGCGCGGATTTCGGCGTTGGTGCCGCCGGTCACCTGCAGATCGTCGATTGGATAGAGTTGCGGGCTCTTCAGGATCTGGTTGATCACGCCGCCAGTCGAACCGCGGCCGAACAATGTCGAGGCGGGACCCTTGTAGACCTCGACGCTCTCGTAATCGAACGTGTCGCGGTCATAGAGCCCTGTGTCGCGCAGCCCGTCCATGAAATAGTCGTCGCCGGCCGAGAAGCCGCGCAGATTGACGAGATCGCCGTGCGTGCCGCCTTCGCCGGCGTTGAGCGTGATGCCCGGCACGTTGCGCAGCGCATCCTGCAGATTGTTGATGCCCTGCTCCTTGATCACCTCCGCGGGGATCACATTTATGGACTGCGGCGTATCGAGGATCTTCTGCGGCAGAAGGTCGATGCCGGTGCGCTGCGAGGTGACGACCACGGTCTCGATCGTGTTCGCGTTTGCGGTGTTGAGCGCGAGTTGCTGCGCATCGGCGCCCCCGAGCGCGGCCATGGATGTGATGCCGACCCCGGTGAGGCCGATGGCGGTACGCACGAGCGGGTCGCTCGATTTGACGGGCGGCATGAATTCCCTCGACTGAAATTGATAATCGTTCGCAACTGACGGGACCATAGCGCCGAAAACCAGCCTGTCAATGCGAATTAGTCGCAACTATGACACTTTGCCGCCGTGGGTCCGGGGGCTTCCGTCGGACCTGTTTTTCCTTAGTTTGGCGGCCCAACAGGGGAGGGCATTGTCATGACATCGCTGCTAACGCCGGTTCTGGCGCTGATCGTCTGGTCGCTGATCGTCTGGATTTGGATGTATGCGACGCGCATCCCGGCGATGCAGCGGCTGAAGATCGATCCGCAGGCCGGCGCCCATCCCGGCTCGCTCGACGTGCTGCCGTCGTCGGCCCGCCAGGTGGCCGACAACTACAACCACCTGATGGAACAGCCGACGATCTTCTACGCGCTGGCGTTCTATATCGTGCTCGCCGGCCATACCGACGCGCTCGCGGTCGATCTCGCCTGGGCCTATGTGGCCTTGCGGGTGGTGCACTCGCTGGTCCAGAACACGGTCAACCGCGTGACGCTGCGCTTCCTGGTCTTCGCGCTCTCGACGATTGTCCTGATGATCATGGCCGGCCGCGAGGTGCTGGCCCTGATTTAGGCAGCTTGCGCGGCGAGCCATCTCAAGCGCGATTGAAGCCTGGGGCTGGCCATGGGATCGGGGAGACCGACGAAAGCCCAGGCCAAGCCCTGAAGGGTGCGTGCCTTGATCATCACGCGCAGCAGCGCTGCATCGAAAGGCGCGCCATAGGAGGCGAGCGCATCCGCCGCGGCCCCGCCCGTGCCCAGAACGACGGAAGACGCGGTCATCGCCGCCAAATCCCATTCGATCGGGCCCATTTGCGCGTCCTCCAGATCGCCCCACACCAGCCGCTCGCCGACGCGCCAGAGATTTCCATGGTGCGCGTCACCATGCAGGGCGCGCCCATGTAGCCGCCGCTCCGCCAGCGCGAGGCGTATCTGGGCGGCCACCGCATCTATGGTCGCGCTGTGCATCGGGCCGAGCTTGGTGCGCGCATCGGGCCGCGCCAGCATGCGGTCGGTCTCGTCGATCACGGCCATTGCTGGCAGCGCCACGGGGCAACCCATCAGACTCTCATGCAGAGACCGAAGCGCCGCCCCGGTCTCGCGCGGTGTGGGCGGTATCGGGCCGATCTCGAGATACTGCCAGAAGGTGAAAGCGATGCCGTCCACCTCATGGGGACCGGCGGGCAGCAGGGTCGCCGGCGGCACCGTCGCGGCGTTTCGGCGGGCGAGATAGCGCCCCAACGCCACCTCGCGGCCCAGCCAGGTGGGCCCGGTCCGGACCCTGGCCATTTCGGCCGTCACCACCCGGGCGACGAGAGGAAACGGCTCCACCTTGAGGAGCAGGTTGCTGTAACCGTCCAGCGGGCGCGGCTGGCCAACCCCCGGCAGATGCTGGGCGGCAACCGCGCGTACCGCCGTTGCGGCAAGGGCGTGGAGCGCTTCGATGTCGGTGGCCGTCATAGATATATAGTGTGGCGCCGACCGTCGCGGTCCGCCCAGACCTCTCGGCCCTGAAATTTCCTTGCTTTCCGTGCTTGACCGCCCGTCAGGCCGCGAATATAAGGCGCCACCTTTCAGGGGCAGGTCGTTGGGCGCAAATCGCCCAAAACGCTGTCGGAAAGCCAGTTTAGAGCGTTAAACCGCGCGACTCAGGCAGTTGCCTCAGTCCTCCGCGATTTATCCGGGGCAGGCCTCAGGGCCTGGCGCCCCTTTTCGTTTCGGCTTTGGCGATGGTCGTCACAAGCCAACAGAGGCCGGACGGCGGATGCCGTTCAAAGTTGGGAATTCGAATGCCGACAGTCAATCAGCTGATCCGCAAGCCCCGCGGCTCCAAGCCCAAGCGCAACAAGGTGCCGGCCCTGCAGGGCTGCCCGCAGAAGCGCGCGGTCTGCACCCGCGTCTATACCGTGACGCCCAAGAAGCCGAACTCGGCGCTGCGCAAGGTGGCGAAGGTCCGGCTGACCAACGGCTACGAAGCCCTCTCTTATATTCCCGGCGAAGGCCACAATCTCCAGGAGCACTCGGTCGTGCTGATCCGCGGCGGTCGCGTGAAGGACCTTCCGGGCGTTCGCTATCACATCATCCGCGGCGTGCTCGACACGCAGGGCGTCAAGGACCGCAAGCAGCGCCGGTCCCTGTATGGCGCCAAGCGTCCGAAGTAAGGAGAGCACACGATGTCCCGCCGCCGCCGCGCCGATAAACGCGAGATCACCCCGGACGCCAAATATGGCGACCTCGTCCTCGCCAAGTTCATGAACAGCCTGATGTATGACGGCAAGAAGTCCGCCGCCGAAGGCATCATCTACGGGGCCTTCGACACCATCCAGGCCAAGACCAAGACTGACCCGATCCAGGTCTTCCACGAGGCGCTGCGCAATGTCGCGCCGGCGATCGAAGTGAAGTCCCGCCGCGTCGGCGGCGCCACCTATCAGGTGCCGGTCGAGGTTCGCACCGACCGCGCCAAGGCGCTCGCCATCCGCTGGCTGATCACGGCCGCGCGCGGCCGCAACGAGCCGACGATGACCGGCCGGCTCTCGGGCGAGCTGATGGACGCCGCGAACAACCGCGGCACCGCCGTCAAGAAGCGCGAAGACACCCACAAGATGGCAGACGCGAACCGCGCGTTCTCCCATTACCGCTGGTAAGGCCCAAGAGACACCGCTATGCCCCGCGTCACCCCGCTCGACCATTATCGCAATATCGGCATCGCCGCGCATATCGACGCCGGCAAGACCACCACGACCGAGCGCATCCTCTACTACACGGGCAAGAGCCATAAGATCGGCGAAGTGCACGACGGCGCCGCCACCATGGACTTCATGGAGCAGGAGCAGGAGCGCGGCATCACGATCACCAGCGCCGCCACGACGTGCTTCTGGAAAGACCACCGCATCAACATCATCGACACGCCCGGTCACGTCGATTTCACCATCGAGGTCGAGCGTTCCATGCGCGTGCTCGACGGCGCGGTCGCGGTGTTCGACGCCGTCGCCGGCGTGGAGCCGCAGTCCGAGACCGTGTGGCGCCAGGCCGACAAGTATCACGTGCCGCGCATCTGCTTCGTCAACAAGATGGATCGCACCGGCGCGGACTTCCAGCGCTGCATCGACATGATGGTCGACCGGCTGGGTACCCGCCCGATGGTCATCACCTGGCCGATCGGCTCGGAGAGCGAGTTCAAAGGCATCGTCGACATCGTGAAGATGAAGGCGCTGATCTGGCACGACGAACAGCTCGGCGCGAAATTCGACGAGGTCGAGATTCCGGCCGAATATGCCGACAAGGCGAAGTCCCTGCGCACGGCCCTGGTCGACATGGCGGTCGAGCAGGACGACGACGTGATGACCGCTTATCTCGACGGCACCGAGCCGTCGGAAGCCGATCTCAAGCGCTGCATCCGCAAGGGCGCGATGGCGTTCGCCTTCGTGCCGGTGATGTGCGGCTCGGCGTTCAAGAACAAGGGCGTGCAGCCCCTGCTCGACGCGGTCGTCGACTATCTGCCGTCGCCGCTCGACATTCCGCCGGTCAAGGGTACCGATCTCAAGGGCAACGAGGTCGAGCGTCCGGCCGACGACAAGGCGCCGTTCGCCGGTCTCGCCTTCAAGATCATGGACGACCCCTTCGTCGGCTCGATCACCTTCGTGCGCGTCTATTCGGGCGTGATCAATTCGGGCACCGGCGCGCTCAACTCGGTCAAGGACAAGACCGAGCGTGTCGGCCGCATGCTCCTGATGCACGCGAACAGCCGCGAGGACGTGAAGGAAGCCTATGCCGGCGACATCGTCGCGCTCGCGGGCCTCAAGCTCACCACGACGGGCGAGACGCTCTGCGATCCCAACAATCCGGTGATCCTGGAGCGCATGGAATTCCCCGATCCGGTCATCGAGGTCGCGATCGAACCCAAGACCAAGGCCGATCAGGAAAAGATGGGCATGGCGCTGGTGCGCCTGGCGCAGGAGGATCCGTCCTTCCGCGTCTCGACCGATCAGGATTCCGGCCAGACCATCCTCAAGGGCATGGGCGAGCTCCATCTGGAGATCAAGGTCGATATCCTCAAGCGCACCTACAAAGTCGAGGCCAATGTCGGCGCGCCGCAGGTGGCGTATCGCGAGACGTTGTCGCGTCCGGTCTCCATCAAGTACACGCACAAGAAGCAGACCGGCGGTTCGGGCCAGTTTGCCGAAGTCTCGATCGACTTCGAGCCGTTGCCGCCCGGCTCCGGCTTCGTGTTCGAGAACGACGTCGTCGGCGGCTCGATCCCGAAGGAGTTCATCCCTTCGGTCGAAAAGGGCCTGAAGGCGCAGAAGGAATCGGGCCTGCTGGCCGGTTTCCCCGTGATCGACTTCAAGGCAACGCTGACCGACGGCAAGTATCACGAGGTGGACTCCAACGCGCTGACCTTCGACATCGCGGCGCGCGCGGCGTTCCGCGAGCTTGCGAGCAAGGGTGCGGTCAAGCTGCTGGAACCGATCATGAAGGTCGAGGTCGTGACGCCGGACGAATTCACCGGTGGCGTCATCGGCGATCTGCTCGGCCGTCGCGGCCAGGTGCAGGGCCAGGATGCCAGAGGCAACGCCTCGGTCATCTCGGCCATGGTCCCGCTCGCCAATATGTTCGGCTACATCAATCAGCTCCGCTCCCAGACCCAGGGCCGCGCGAACTATTCGATGGAATTCGACCACTACAGCCAGGTGCCGCAGAACATCGCGGACGAAATCAAAGCCAAATACGCGTAAGCGCTTCACTTATTCAGTAGACGGAGAAAAAAATGGCGAAGGCCAAGTTTGAGCGGAACAAGCCGCACTGCAACATCGGGACGATCGGCCATGTGGATCATGGCAAGACGTCGTTGACGGCTGCGATCACCAAGGTGCTGGCGGAGACGGGCGGGGCGACGTTCACGGCGTACGACCAGATCGACAAGGCACCGGAAGAGAAGGCGCGCGGCATCACGATCTCGACGGCGCATGTGGAGTACGAGACGGCGAACCGTCACTACGCGCATGTCGACTGCCCCGGGCACGCGGACTATGTGAAGAACATGATCACGGGCGCGGCGCAGATGGACGGCGCGATCCTGGTGGTCAGTGCCGCCGACGGCCCGATGCCGCAGACCCGCGAGCATATCCTGCTCGCCCGCCAGGTGGGCGTTCCGGCCTTGGTGGTGTTCCTGAACAAGTGCGACATGGTGGACGATCCGGAGCTTTTGGAGCTTGTGGAGATGGAGGTGCGCGAGCTGCTCTCCTCCTATTCGTTCCCGGGCGATGAGATTCCGATCATCCGCGGCTCGGCTTTGATGGCCTTGGAAGACAAGAACAAGGAGATGGGCCACGACGCGATTTTGAAGCTGATGGCGGAAGTGGACAAGTACATCCCGCAGCCCGAGCGTCCGATCGACCAGCCGTTCCTGATGCCGATCGAGGACGTGTTCTCGATCTCCGGAAGAGGAACCGTGGTCACGGGCCGCGTTGAGCGCGGCATCGTGAAGGTTGGCGAGACGGTGGAGATCATCGGCATCCGCCCGACCAGTTCGACGACGGTCACCGGCGTGGAGATGTTCCGCAAGCTGCTCGACCAGGGCCAGGCGGGGGACAACATCGGCGCGCTGCTGCGCGGCGTGGAGCGCGAGGGCGTGGAGCGCGGTCAGGTCCTGGCCAAGCCGGGCTCGGTGACGCCGCACACCAACTTCCAGGCGGAGATCTACGTTCTGACGAAGGACGAGGGCGGTCGCCACACGCCGTTCTTTGCGAACTATCGTCCGCAATTTTATTTCCGCACGACGGACGTGACGGGGATCGTGAAGCTGCCGGAAGGCACCGAGATGGTGATGCCGGGGGACAACGTGTCGATCGAGGTCGAGCTGATCGTTCCGATCGCGATGGAAGAGAAGCTGCGCTTCGCCATCCGCGAGGGCGGCCGCACCGTCGGCTCCGGCGTCGTCGCGAAGATTCTGAAATAAGCCGCGCATCCTCATGCTTCGACAAGCTCAGCATGAGGATGTGGAAAAGCGGTCCTCATCCTGAGCTTGTCGAAGGAAGAGGGCCGCGATGGCGAAAGTGAAACGAGAAGCGTGAGGTTTGTAATTGGAATCTGCAGGGCGAGGGCCCGCGAAGCGGAATAGCCCGAGGCCTGCATCTAGGAGTGTAGCTCAGTTGGTAGAGCGGCGGTCTCCAAAACCGTAGGCCGTGGGTTCGAGTCCCTCCACTCCTGCCAGTAACACGATGGAACAGACGAAGTAGCGATATGGCGGATACAACGAAAAAGACGGCGGATGCGGGGGGCAAGAATTTGCCGGCGCCGCCGCGGCGGCCGTTCAATCCGCTGGCGTTCTTCGGCGAGGTCCGCCGCGAGATGTCCAAGGTGACCTGGCCGTCCTGGAAGGAAACCTGGCTCACCTCGGCGATGGTTTTCATCATGGTGGGTCTCACCATGGTGTTCTTTTTCGGTGTCGACGTGGTCTTCGCCTATGGCGAGAGGCTTCTCGTCGGTTTTGCGGGTCAATGACATGAGCGAAGCAGCGGCCAAACCCGTGAACGCCAACGCCAAGTGGTACATCGTCCACACCTACTCGAATTTCGAGAAGAAAGTGGCCGAGGAGATCAAGCGTCAGGCGAAGATCCAGGGCCTCGAGGAAGAGGTCGTCGACGTCGTGGTGCCGACCGAGGAAGTGCTCGAAGTGCGTCGTGGCCAGAAGGTCAAGGCGGAGCACAAATTCCTGCCCGGTTACGTGCTGCTGCACGCGCACCTGACGGACCACTGCTACCACCTGGTCAAGAACGTCGCGAAGGTCACCGGCTTCCTCGGCCAGAACAACAAGCCGATGCCGCTGCGCCAGGGCGAGGTCGACCGCATCCTCAACCAGGTCACGGAAGGCGCGGAGCATCCCAAATCGTCGATCACCTTCGAGATCGGCGAGCAGGTGCGCGTGGCGGACGGCCCGTTCACCTCCTTCACCGGCACGGTGGAAGAGGTCGATGAGGATCGCAGCCGCGTGAAGGTCGCCGTGTCGATCTTCGGCCGCGCGACGCCGGTCGAATTGGAATTCACGCAGGTCGAGAAGGTTTGACCTGATTGAAATGCGGGAGGAGCGGAATGCTCCGTCTGGACCGCTAAACCGCAACAAAGGAGGCGGTGAGAATGGCAAAGAAGATTACGGGTTACGTCAAATTGCAGGTGCCCGCGGGGTCGGCCAATCCGTCGCCTCCGATCGGTCCTGCGCTCGGCCAGCGCGGCCTCAACATCATGGAGTTCTGCAAGGCGTTCAACGCCAAGACGCAGGATCAGGAAAAGGGCATGCCGATCCCGGTGACCATCACCGTGTTCTCGGACAAGTCCTTCACCTTCGAGATGAAGACCGCGCCCGCGTCCTTCTTCCTCAAGAAGGCCGCCAAGCTGACCTCCGGCTCCAAGACCCCCGGCCTCAACCCGGCCGGCTCGGTGACGAAGGCCCAGATCCGTCAGATCGCGGAAGCGAAGATGAAGGATCTGAACGCCAACGATATCGACAACGCGATGCTGATGATCGAGGGCTCCGCGCGCTCGATGGGCATCGAGGTGAAGGGGTAACCGCCATGGCTCTTTCCAAGCGATTCAAGAAGGCCGTCGAAGGCATCGACGTCGCGAAGTCCTATTCGGTCGAGGACGCGGTCAAGCTGATCAAGGCGCGCGCCACCGCGAAGTTCGACGAGACGATCGAGCTGTCGATCAATCTCGGCGTCGATCCGCGCCATGCCGACCAGATGGTGCGCGGCGTCTCCTCGCTGCCCAACGGCACCGGGCGCAAGCTGCGCGTCGCGGTGTTCGCCAAGGGCGCCAAGGCGGAAGAGGCCAAGAAGGCCGGAGCCGACATCGTCGGCGCCGAAGATCTGGCCGAAGCCGTCAACAAGGGCGAGATCAATTTCGACCGCTGTATCGCCACCCCCGACATGATGGGCATCGTCGGCCGCCTCGGCAAAGTGCTGGGCCCGCGCAACCTCATGCCGAACCCGCGTGTCGGCACGGTGACGATGGATGTGACGCAGGCGATCAAGGACGCCAAGGGCGGCGCGGTCGAATTCCGCGTCGAGAAGGCGGGCATCGTTCAGGCCGGCGTCGGCAAGGCGAGCTTCACCGAGGACGCGATCGTGCAGAACGTGAAGTCGTTCGTCGACAGCGTGATGAAGGCCAAGCCGCCGGGCGCCAAGGGCGTCTACATGAAAAAGGTGTCGCTCTCTTCGACGATGGGCCCGGGCGTGAAGATCGCGCTCGCCTCGGTCGGCGCGGGCGGCGCCGAGGCATAAGGAGTTTCGCTCCGGAACTCATCTGTCATCCCCGGCGAGGTCCGCGAAGCGGACCGAGGGAAGGGGACCCAGGTGGGAAAGACCAGAGCGGTGTTTGGCACCTGGGTCCCCTTCCCCTCGCGGCTTCGCCGCTCGGCCGGGGATGACAAGGTGGAATGAATTGAAGAATTCGGGCCGGCGATGGCCCGAACTGTCCGAGACCGCTGGAGTCCCTCGGGACTTAAAATTCCAGCGCAGACAGGGAAGAGAACCGGAATTCGAGGCCCATCTTCGGATGTCAGCCCCGCGCTTCGGGTTTGAGCCCTGGGACAGGAGTTGAATGTCACAGGGCAATCGTCGGATCGCCACGACGATTGTTGAAGTAAGGAGCTAACCAAGTGGACAAAGCAGAGAAAGCGGAAGTCGTCGAAGAGCTGAAAGGCGTCTTCGCGAATGCCGGCTCCCTGGTTGTCGCCCACTATACCGGCATGACGGTGGCCCAGATGAACGATCTGCGGGGGCGCATGCGCGCCGCCGGAGCGTCCTTCCGGGTGTCGAAGAACCGTCTGGCGGTGCGCGCGCTCCAAGGTACGCCCGTGGAGGGCATCGCCCATCTCTTCAAAGGTCCGACCGGCATTGCCTACAGCAAGGATCCGGTCGCGGCTTCGAAGGTGGCGGTGGCCTACGCCAAGGACAACGAGAAACTCGTGATCCTGGGCGGTTCGGTCGGTACGACGGCGCTGGATGCCGAGGGCGTGAAAGCCCTCGCAACCTTGCCGTCGCTCGACGAACTGCGGGGCAAGCTCGTGGGCCTCATCCTGGCGCCCGCGACCAAGATCGCTGGGGTCGTTCAAGCCCCCGCCGGTCAGCTGGCCCGCGTCATTGCGGCGTATTCCAAGAAGGAAGCCGCGTAGGGGAGCAGCGGCCGCCGCGAAGCGGCGTCCGGACGTGCGACCGAACAAAGTGGACCGACAACCTATTCATCAACATCGAACCTGAACCAACTGAAGGAACTGAAGAAATGTCGAAGATCGAACAACTCGTCACCGACCTGTCGGGCCTCACCGTGCTCGAGGCCGCGGAACTCGCCAAGCTTCTCGAAGAGAAGTGGGGCGTCAGCGCCGCCGCTCCGGTTGCCGCCGCCGCTGCCGCTCCGGCCGCTGCCGCCGCCGCCGCGGTCGAGAAGACCGAGTTCACCGTCGTCCTGACCGACGCCGGCGACAAGAAGATCAACGTGATCAAGGAAGTGCGTCAGATCACGGGCCTGGGCCTCAAGGAAGCCAAGGACCTGGTCGAGGGCGCGCCGAAGGAAGTGAAGGCGGACGTCAACAAGGACGAGGCCGCCAAGATCAAGAAGCAGCTCGAAGACGCAGGCGCGAAAGTCGAGCTGAAGTAAGGAGGCGAGGAGGGTTGAAGAACCCACCCCGCGTACATATTTCGTTCAACCCACCCCCCTTTCGCGCCGGTGGCGCGAAAGGGGCCGGTGGCGTTCGTCATTGGTTTTGCAATTAGTCGGTACCCAAGCGGTCAATTTGAGGCCGCAAGAAGGACGCAAGAATGACGCTCTCTTTCACCGGACGCAAAAGGCTCCGCAAGTACTTCGGCAAGATCGCGGAAGTGGCGGAGATGCCCAACCTCATCGAGGTCCAGAAGACCTCGTACGACCAGTTCCTCCAGGTGGATAAGCCCGAAGGCGGCCGCAAGGACGAGGGGTTGGAAACGGTGTTCCGGCACGTCTTCCCGATCAAGGACTTCTCGGAGTCCTCGCTTCTGGAATATGTGGACTATCACTTCGAAGAGCCGAAATACGACGTCGAGGAGTGCCAGCAGCGCTCCATGACCTATGCCGCGCCCCTCAAGGTGACGCTGCGCCTCATCGTGTTCGATGTGGACCAGGAAACCGGCGCCAAGTCCGTCAAGGACATCAAGGAGCAGGACGTCTATATGGGCGATGTCCCGTTCATGACCGAGAACGGCACCTTCATCATCAACGGCACCGAGCGCGTCATCGTCTCCCAGATGCACCGCTCGCCCGGCGTGTTCTTCGACCACGACAAGGGCAAGACGCACTCGTCCGGCAAGCTCCTCTTCGCCGCGCGCGTCATTCCCTATCGCGGTTCGTGGCTCGATTTCGAGTTCGACGCCAAGGACATCATCCATGTCCGCATCGACCGCCGCCGCAAGCTGCCGGCGACGACGCTGCTCTATGCCCTGGGCCTCACCCAGGAAGAGATCCTGGACTACTTCTTCTCCAAGATCGCCTTCAAGCGCCACAAGGACGGCTCCTGGCACACGCCGGTCGAGCCGGGCTGGATGCGCAACGCCAAGGTCAACGCGGACTGGAAGAACGCCAAAACCGGCGAGGTCATCGCCGAGGCCGGCTCCAAGATCACCGCGCGCACCCTGCGCAAATGGCAGGAAGACGGCATCAAGCAGG
>Ga0265320_10000964_pt1 | contig 21400 bp, 13 predicted proteins | sample 4827metaG_FD_202087 | JGI IMG/M metagenome (GOLD analysis project Ga0265320, IMG submission 202087) | Rhizosphere microbial communities from Carex aquatilis grown in University of Washington, Seatle, WA, United States - 4-8-27 metaG | ecosystem: Host-associated > Plants > Roots > Rhizosphere >...
AGGCTGATTTGTCGCTCGGTTTCCTGGGTCTGCATGGTTTGACCCATGAGCATCGCTTCGTTCACGCGCTCCGCCGAGAAGCTGTCCACTTCGAGGCGTTGCTGATTGGCGCGCATGCCGTCGACGGCGACCTGCGTCGAGCGGAGCGCGTCGCGCGTCGCCTGGAGCGACTCGTTGGTCACCAGGCCCTTCGCGTACAACCCCGACTGCGTGACGAGCTTCTCCTCGAGCTCGTGCGACCGTTGCTCGTTCTGTAGAATCGACGCTTCGAGATTCTGGCGTTCCTTCGAGGCCTCGTTCGCGCGCAGGCTCTGATCGCGGTTACCGGCGGCCTTCGAGCTCTCGAAGTTGGCCTTCAGCTCGACGAGCTTCGACTGGAGGCCGTTCAATTGCTCGTTGAGCTCCGGTTGCGCGACCTTCGCGACGAGTTGCCCTTTGGTGACGTAATCGCCGACGTCCACGTCGACCGACACGATTTGTCCGGCGCCGATCGCGACGACATCTGCGAGGCCGCCCGCGTGCATCAAGATGCCGCTCGCCTCGATCTTGGTCGGCACGTGTCCGAACACGCCCCAGACGAGCGCGGTCACGATCAAGACGCCCGAGCCGACCAGGGCGAACCACCCTTTCGCGTCGGTCACCTGCATCAACGTGTGGAGTTGCTCCGGTGACGCGAGCCGGTCGAGCACCGCTTGCCGGAATACCTTGTTCGCTTCCATGCGCGCGCTCCTCGCCCTTCAGTTCAGGAGGCCCGCGACCGCGGGCGGCGCGGCGTCCGGTACGCTCGGGAGCGCGCCGGTCTCGAGCTTGAGCTTCGTCAGAGCCGTCGCGTAGCGGAGGTGATTCGCGGTCTCGGTCAGTTCGGCCTGGACCAAGAGCTCTTCGGTGATGAGCGTGTCGAGCACAGTGCCCACGCCGGCCTTCATCTTGTCGTGCTCGTCGGTGACGGCTTCCTGATACCGCTGGACGGCCTGCGACGACGCCTCGAGCGCCGCGGCGGACAACCGGAGATCATCGAGCGCGCCCTGAACGTCGGTCGGGACGCGCCGGTCGAGGTCCAGGTTGGCGATGCGCGCCTGATCGAGCTGCGCGCGTTGGAGATCGCGCGCCGCGCGCGCCGCCGTGTTGTTGAACGGAAGGTCGACGCTGAGCCCGACGCCCGCGTTCACGCCGGGCACGTTGTTCCCGAGCGAAGCGAAATAGTTGCCCACGCCGTCCTTCTCGAGGCCTCCCGTGTATCCGATCGATCCTTGCAGATCGAGCTCCGGCAGCGTGTTCCAGTCGGCGCCGCGAAGGAGTGCCGCCGCAGAAGCGACCTGCTCTCTGGCCGCTTTCAGGTCACTCCGGTTCTGCCGCGCCTGGCCGACCATCGACACGACGTCCGAAGGCGGAAGCCGCGGCACGGGGAGCGTATCGACCGGCTGCCAGTACGCGAGCCGTTCCGCGCCGAGCCCCATCGCGGTGCGAAGAGCGTACATCGCCTGGAGCTGGTCGTCTTGAGCGCCGACGAGGGCGTTCGTCCGCGTCGCGAGGTTGCCCTCCAATTGATGCAGATCCGCCCGCGGCCTCTGGTTCGATTCGACCAGGATGCGGGTCTCTTCGACCATTTGGTGCGAAGCGTCCTGTGCGGTGGTCAGGAGCGCGACGTTCTTCGTCGCGGCCACCCAGGCGAAGTACGCCGAGGCGGTGTCGAAGACGCGCTCTTGAGCGGTTTCGGCGACGGCGTGCACGGCGGCTCGCTCTGCACGCCTTGCACCTTCGACGGCGCTCGCTGCACCGACGGTGCCCGCGCCGCGAAGGAGCTTCTGGACGACGGTGAGTCCCACGTTTGCCATTTGCTGTGTCGCGTTCCCGGCGAGCCCCGGGACGACGACCGAATTCGCGGCGCGCTGGTACACACGCTGGATCCCCACCGTCGGCGACACGTTCATGCCCCACGGCGTCGCGGCGTTGGCGCCCACGTTGAGGCTCGTGGTGTCGGTGATCAGCGCCGTTTCGTTCGGCACGAGACGCTGCCCAGGTAACACCGGCGACGCTTCGCGGTTCTGATTGAAGCTCGCGTTGAATACGGGATCGAACGGTGCTCGCGCGATGCCGACCTCCGCCGTTTGCGTCGCGAGCGCGGCGCGCGCCGCTGCGATCGTCGGATTCATCCGCAGGGTCGTCTGCACCGCGTCGAGCAGGGTCAACGGCGCGGTGGCTGCCGCAACGCCGCCCCAACGCGGCAGCGGATCGACGAGCGGCGGCTCGGCGACCGGTTGCGTGAGTGGCGGCGGCGGCGGCGGTGGAGGGGGCGGCGCGCCGCGCGGCGCGCGCTGCGCGAGGGCCAGGCCAGTGAGCAGGGTGCTGATGCTCGCGGCGGCGAGCCCGAGCGCGGCGGAAAGTCTTCCCATGCTCCCCGTTTCTATCAGGATTTTCTTCCGACTCGGTAGCGTTCTCGGCGCGCGGTCAGCCATCGAGAAGTTGTCGGCTGAGATCGCTGAACCTTGCTCCCGCGCGGTCCAGATTGTCGAGCACCGCGTCGTCGAGTTCGTCGTCGCTGCATCCGTCGGAGCCGCCTTTTTGTGCAGTAGCTTTGCGGACGCGGTCGGAGAGAAACGTTGCAACGGCCTTGTAAAACCGCGCCGCGAACGCGACGTTTTGCTCGAGGCCGCGCGCGAGCTCGGTCTTCGGAATCGCGCACACGACGACGTCGGTCATCGCCACGACGGTCGCGTTCGGCGGATGTGCGTCGATGAACGACATCTCGCCCACGATCTCTCCGGCGCCGAGGCGCGCGATCTGCCGTCGATCTGGGCCTTGAGTGACGGCGAGCTCGCCCTCGAGGACGATGTATAGCGTCTCGACCGGAACCCCTTCACGGATGAGCACCGTCGCTGCGGGCAAGCGTCGCCGTTTGCCGTGTCGGCCGATCCAATCGACGTCCGTGTCGTGCAGTTGGCCGAAGATGAAGAGCACTTTGCGCATCGAATCCTCCGGTCTCGGCCGAGCGAGGGGGTTCTTCGGGAAGGCAGTCGAACCCACATGGCACCGACGCGATGCCCGCAGATTCGTCTCGACGAAACCGCTACCGTAACAGGCGCCGCGCGGTCCTTCACGATTTTTTTGGTGAGACGCTTCGATGGTTTTAGAAAACGTACCGAGAGTGCGAGAGATCTCTCCGCAAGACCTTCATCGGAAATGGATCTTGCCGGGGCGCCCCGTCATCGTCACCGATCTGTACGAAACCGCGCCGCTTCAGACCGAAGGCGTCACGACGTTAGCCTCGGCACACGAACGGATCGGTGATGTCGAGGTCGAAATCCAACCGAATTATCTCGCGTTCCTCGAGACGGGACGTCGCGGAGAACGGCGATCCATGCCGCTTCGCGGTTATCTCGATCACGTGGCTTTGCACCCGGACACGCGCGATCTGTGCGTGGAGTTTCCGACGCCCGACGCGCTCCGCACGCTGCTTCCCGCACCGGCGCACGCGAAGCGGGGGGACCGGGAAGACGTCGTCTCCGCGACGTTCGTCGCGAATCGCGGAAACTTCAATCACCTCCACTACGACGACGACCAGCGCGCCGTGCTCCTCTATCAGGTGTTCGGGACGAAGCGATTTTCCATCATCCCCGCCCGGCGTTTGCCGGCGCTCGACGCGTTCGTCGTGTTCGATCGGGCCATTCGCGAACGTGTGGCGTCGGTGCCCGCGCGCGACGCCAACGGCAGAATCTATTTCGAGACGTTCCCCGACGAAGCCACGAAAGAGTCCTTCTTGTCGTCAGTCGGCGCGAGCGACTGCCTGGTGCACGCCGGCGAAACCTTGCTCATGCCCGCGCTCTACTGGCACTACGTCGAATATACGGACACGTCGCTGTCCGTCACGTATCGATTGCCACGCAACCGCGTGAACCGCGCACTGGCCGCGCTGTTTCCCGCCCCGTCCCTGGTCGTGCAGATCGTCGGCGCCGAGCTCGTCGACGAGGAACGGTTTCGTAGCGAACACCCGGAGCTTCACGCCGAGCTCACGACGCTCCTCGGCACGCTTCCGCCGTCGTCCGCCGCAGCGCTCGCCGATATTCGGGACACGGTGTTCGGTTTCCTGGCCCGTGCGTTCGAGAAGGTGTGCGGGCAATCTCTCGAAAGCGTCCTCGTCGAGCGCGAGCTTCACCGCCGCGCGCTCCTTCGCTGAACCCGCCGGTCACGAAGACCGAGCCGACGAACGTTGACGCTCGGGTCTCGCGCCCGGCATTCTTCTCCGATGCGTCTTCCGTCGAACGCGGCGCTCTCCGTGCGCCCGGGCCTCGATCTCGCCGACGTCGATGGAACGCTCGGGCTCGTTCGGGGTGCGATTGGGGGTTCACCCTACACGGTGGTGCGCGGCGATGTCGCTCGCCTCGGGGCGATCCTCGAGGCCGTTCGGACCGAAGCCGTCGTCGAGCGAATCGTCGTCGCGCTCGCGCCGAGGTTTTCGGAGTCGAGCGTCGTCGAGACCCTCGAACAGCTGTTCGCTGCAGGTTTCGTCGTTCCGACGGACGGCGAACCGGCGTCGCGAACCCCGGTCATCGTCGTGGGCGGCGGGGGTCTCGCGCTCGCCGTCGCCGCCGCACTCGGCAATGACGCTGCGATCGACGTGCACCTCGTCGATGCCCTCGAAGACGCCGCGTTCGCGACGTCGCCCGTCGCGACCGCGCTCGTGGTGACGGCGCTCGAAGACGCGACGTACGCGGAAATCGACGCGCTCGGCGCAGCGGCGTCCGGTCGCGGTGTTCCGGTGTTGTTCGTGACGTACGAGGCGGCCTCCGTACTGGTCGGACCGCTGTTTGCACCGGGGACGCGCGGTGGGTTCGTCGAGTCGCGACGCGAGCTCCTCCGCGAAACGGATCCGGACGCGCCCGACGTCGCGTCCTCGACGCTACCGACGCTCCGGACCGGGACGGTGCCCACTGCCGAGCCGGCGGGCCGCGCGGTCCTCGCTCGCGCCGCCCGCGCCGTGGTCGCCGAGGTCCAACGCCTGCTCGCGCCGTCGAGTTCGCCGAAATACCTCGCGAGCGTCGTCGTCTTTCCGAGCGCCGGCGGCGAAGCCGTTCATGCGCTGCCGTGGCCGATGACGACGGACAGCGTGCTCGACGGCGCGAGCGCGAGGGGGGCCCGCGATTTGCGCCTCGACGCCGACGTGATCCACGCGCGCGCCGCCAATCTCGAAGAGCGCGGCGACCGCCCACTCCCGACGACGATCCGCACCGTGGGGATCGTCGGCGGAGGCACGGCGGGGTATCTCACCGCGCTCGCGCTCCGGGCGAAGCGACCCGAGCTCGACGTGACGCTGATCGAGTCGTCGAAGATCCCGGTCATCGGCGTGGGCGAAGCGACCACGGCGCTCTTGGTGTGGTTTCTCCACCGTTATCTCGGTCTCGACGTGGTCGATTTCTACGCGCGCGTCCGGCCGACGTGGAAGCTCGGGATCCGATTCGAGTGGGGGCTCCCTGGGGACTACCATTTCAATTCGCCGTTCCAGTTCGGCAAATTGCTCGAGTCGGTGGTCTACGACCGCGACGTGAATCGTAGCTGTCTGGCGTCGCGACTCATGAGCGACAACACGACGCCGATCATTCGAACCCCGGACGGCGGCCATCGCTCGCTCATGGGCGAAGTGCCGTACGCGTACCACCTCGATAACCAGCGGTTCGTGCGTTACCTCGGCGAAGAAGCGAAGCGCGCCGGCGTCCGTCACCTCGACGCGGTCGTCACCGAGGCCGTCCCGTCCGCGGACCGCCGGAGCATCGAGCATCTTCGCACCGACGACGGTCGCTCGCTTCGGTACGATCTGTTCGTCGATTGCACCGGGTTCCGTTCGCTCCTCATGGGCAAAGCGCTCGGTTCGCCGTTCGTGAGCTACGCCTCGAGTCTCTACGCGGACACCGCCGTCGTGGCCGACGTGCCGAATCGCGGCCTCGTGCGACCGCACACCGTGGCCGAGACGATGAACCACGGCTGGTGCTGGAACATCCCGATGGAGGACGAAGATCACCGCGGCTACGTCTTCTCGTCGGCCTTCGCCAGCGTCAGCGACGCCACCGCCGAAATGCGCGCCAAAAATCCCGGCATGGGAGACACCCGGACGATCCCCTTCGTGTCGGGAAGACGAGAGGATTTCTGGCGCGGCAACTGCGTCGCGATCGGCAATTCGTTCGCGTTCGTGGAGCCGCTTCAATCGACGGCGATCCACATGGTGATCGTCGAGATCCAGAAGCTGCTCAGCGCGTTTCCGCGCGAACCCGGGCTCTTCGCCGCGCAACCCCTCGCGACGAAGGAGGTCGTCGAAGTGTGGGACGCCTTGCGGTGGTTTCTCGCGGCGCATTACCGATTCAATCGGCGTCTCGACACGCCGTTCTGGGAGCATTGCCGCACGACCGCGAACGTGAGCGGCATCGAACCGCTCATCGAGCTCTACCGCGAGCGCGCGCCGATCGGATCGACGGCGCATCGGTTCAAGGAGCTCGACCTGTCGACGTTCGGCGTCTATCGCTACGACCTCTTGTTCATGGGAATGGGCCTCGACGCGACGTACGCGCAGCCGCTCGACGACGAAGCGACCTGGCGCCGCACCATGGCCGCGGTCGAACGCGTCGCGGCGCGCGCCCTCTCGCACGGTTCGGCGCTCGAGGTGCTCCGAAACGATCCGTCGATGCTCCGCCGTCACGCGCGCGAGATCTGAATCGGTCGGCGATCGGCCGCCCGCAGTCAGCCGCCGAGCGCAGCGATCATCGTCCACGCGAAGCGCGCGTGGGCGTCGCGATCGAGCCCGTGACGATGACCATGGAACAAAACGACGTCGGCGACGATGGACCGAAGGCCCGCGGTGAGCCCGCCGGTCTCCCAGAGCGCACGCAGGGCACCGGACAGCGCCGTGTTCGCGGCGTCGTAGGCGGCGAGGAGTGAACGCTCGTCGTCGCTCGCAAGGAGCCGCGTCGCTTCGTCATCGAAGGCGTCGAGAGGTGCGTCGGGCCGCACGACCCCGAGCGACGCGGCGTAATGTCGAAACACGTCGCGCGCTTCCGCGCGGTCTCCGAGGGCCGACCCCGCGAGTCCGAGCGCGACCGACGCGCAGAACCGCTCCGTCGCCAGCGTCGCCTTGCCCGCTTCGCGGAGTCGGTCGACCGCGAGCCAGCGCGTCGTGTCGCCGTCGAACCACTCGCGCACGGCGCCCCACCCCAATTGACCGCCAAAGCGGTCGATTTCCGGTTCGTAAATCGAAGGAAACCAGCGTTCGACCGCGCCGTCGCGAGCGAGGCCGTCGAGGACCGCGCGGACCCTGCCGGCGAGCGCATCGGACGTCGAAAGGAAGCGAAGGCGGAGATCCGGCGGCTTTCGCATGAAGAAGAAACAGCCGAGCTCGCCCGTTCGCCGCGCGTCCCGGACGACTGCTTCGACGGAGCGGAGCACGCGGCGTGCGCTGGCGAGTGCGCCGCCGTCGTTGCGAACGAGTGCGACGTTGGCCTGGAACCACTGACCGGTCGTGTACGGCCACACGTGACCCGGGCTCTGCTCGACGCGAACGGCGTCGCCTTCGAAGCGGAGCGCCTCTCCCGGGCGAAGCACGACGGTTCGTACCGGTGACGCGATGGCACCTTCGCGCGAGCTCGAGCGACGGACGGCGGCGTGCACGACTTCCTCGGGTGGCGAATCGACGGCGGGGTTCGGGTCGCCCTGCCCGTCGAGCCGCGGCCCGAGCCCGCGCTCCCAGTGCCACGGCGCGCCGCCGTCGGCGTACGGCACGACGGTGCGCGCGCCTGCGCGTTCGGCGGTGTCGATGAGCGCGCTCGCGTCGTTCATCATCGCTTGCCGGACGGACCACATGCTCTCGGGCACGAACGGCAAGTAGCGACTGACCGACGAGAAGAGGTAGTGGATCGGATAGACGGCGAAAGCGCGGTATCCGCCGAACAGCACGTCGACACCGCCGAACCGCTCCCGGACGTTCGCGGCGAGGTCGCGCACGTCGCCGTCGCGATCTTTGCCGGAGTCCGCGACGAGAAAGGTATGCCGCGAACCGCGCTCGACGACGTACGTCACTCCCGCGTTGCGGACTTCCGGATGGTGCACCTCCGCCGTCGTCGGTTGTTCGCCGTAAAACGGAAGGACGTGAACCTTCGCGTCTCCGACCGCGAGCGTCGTGCCCGCGCGCACGCGCTCGACGCGCGAGAACCCGAGCTCCGACAATCGACGGAACATATCGACGGCGAGCAGCGACTCGCGCTCGACGGCCGGGACGTAAATCGGCGTGTCGGCGCCGAGCGAGAGGAGCGACCACGGATCGAAGTGATCGGGGTGGCTGTGCGTGATGAATACGGCCTCGACGGTGGTCAGATCGGCGGCCCGAAGCGGGCGGTACGACGGCGGATGGTGCCGTGCGGACGGCAAGAAAAACGGATCGAAGAGAACGCCCGCGCCCACGTCGACCGTCGCGTGTCCGACGAACGTTGCGTCGCCGTCCGGAGGCGGACATGGACGCATGGCCGAGTCGGTCAGGGCGCCGAGCGCGTCGAACGCGTCGAACAAGAGGCGTGCGAGCCCCGAGCGCGGCGTTACCGTGCCTCGATGGAGGTCCGTCATGGAAGGGGCCAAATCGCGTAAATTTGCCGCAGAAACGTCGATCGTTCCCACCGTTTCACGGTCGCGCATCACGGTCATCGACGCGACTCGGACCCCATCGGGCGGGGGGTACAAAGAGACCTCCTTGAGGACCCTCGGGCGTTCGAAAAACGTCGCGAGCTCGCCGTCGAAAGCGTCGCGGAGGAGCTCCCGCGAGCGCGTCACGACGTCCGCCATCCCGTATCTCGCACGGTGTTCGACGATCTTCGCGCACGCGCGCCGAATGGAACGGTCCGCGCCGCCGCCGAGTGAGCTCCCGAATGGCGTGCGATCGTCATACGCGAGCTCGAAGCGCACGTCCGGCGAGAGAAACCGCTTCGAGGCGCTCACGGAAAAGCCTCGCGATCTTCTATCGATTCAGACTTCGATCGAGACTGATCGAGCGAGTCCGTTGTGGTGAGGAAAAAGTCATGATAGCGGTGGAGATTCAACCTCGGCCTCGATGAGGAGAAACTCGACATGGCAAAGCAAGACTTCATCAAATTCTACCAAGAGTACCTGCCGAAGCACCCCGATCTGAAGGGTAAGGTCGACGCGATCACGAACCCGGAGGATTTTGCGAAAGCCGTTCTCGAAGCCGGGCCGAAGGCCGGTTTCAGCTTCACGAAGCCCGAGGTCGAGTCGGTCATGCAAGCCTCCGAGAAGCTCGTGACCACCTCCGAGCTGTCCGACGACATGCTCGACGCGGTCGCCGGTGGCGCCGTCATGGCCGCCCCGATCCAGGCCGTCCAGATCTCGTCCGTGGCGTCGCGCCTGAACATCGTGAATCGGCCGAACATCCCGAATCTGGGGGCCGGCGCCGACACCAGCATGTGCTGTTGGTGATTTGAGGTCACCAAGGCTGCCAAAGGCTCGCTCGACTCGAGCACGCGCCAATCTGACCGCTCTCGGTCCTCAGCGTGCAAGTGCACGCTTCCGGGCCTCACCCGGTCATCTCGGCACGCGGTCTTCGCCGATCGAGCCTTGGCTCTTTGATGTGAGTTCGAAGCCGGGTGTTACGCCCGGCTTCGGCGTTTTGTGGGCTCTGCGATCGGACCAAGCGCCGACCTATCGAGCGGAACTCGAACCGGGCAGGGACCCGGTTCGACGCCACGAGCTGATCAGTCTTGGAACGGCAGATCACGATCGGCCAATGAGGCGCGAGTGAAAATACCGGCGGAGCCGGCGCGGGTCCTCAGCGGCACGCGAGGGTCGAGTAACGCTACGGTCGGATCTCGAGAAATCCCGGCCGGGCCAGTTGTTGGCGGTGCGGCGGTGTCGCGCAACGTCGCAAGCGGACCTGAGGAAACCCCGGCCTACGCCGGGATCCACCCATGAAGCCAGCTGTCGGGGGCGGATTTCAGGCGCCCTAGTTCTTCGGGACGGTCGCGCAGCCAGGCGAGGGCGGCGGCTTGCGGGAGCGCGGCGTTCTTGAGTCCCTCGAGCGTCGACATGCGGCGTTTCCACGTGGGCCGATCTTCGACGGGGGCGACGAACTCGGTCGCGACGTCTTGGCCCATGAGGAGCGTGTCGAACGAGTGATCATCGGAGAAGTACTCCGGCGGAATCACCGTGTAGAAGAGCGACGTCCGATACGACAGCGGCGCGCGACGTTCGAAGAGCGCCACGCGTTCGGCGGCGCCGGAAATGTCGACCTCGCGGTTCGCCGCTCGCCAGAACGGCGTGTCCCGGCGCTGGTTGAAGCGATAGTGCACGCCGAGAAACCAACGGAGCGCGTCCCATCGTTCGGCGATCTTTCGGTTCAACGTCGCAATGACGCTGCGGTCGCCCTTCGATTCCGGGAAGTGTGTCGTCAAGAGCTCGAGCGTGAGCACCATCATGTGGATCGCCGTCGACTCGAGCGGCTCGACGAAGCCGTACGCGTTGCCGAGCGCGACGACGTTCCCCTTCCAGAACGCGTCGTGACGCCCCGAGCGAAAGCGCACGAAGCCCGCGTCGCCCATGTGCGGATTCTTCGTACGCATTTCCGCTTCGGCCTGGTCCTTCGAGAGGAACCGCGACGAAAAGACGTAGCCGCGATGATCTTCGTCTTCGAAGGGGATGTTCCAGCACCACCCCGCGTCCATGGTTTCGGCGAGCGTATAGGGTTTCACCGTGCCGTCGTGGGGCACGGTGGCGATGACCGCGCCGTCGGTGAAGAGGGTGCCGGACCAGTCGATGAACTTCGACTCGAGCGTCTTTTCGAGCAAGAGCGAGCGGAACCCCGACGTGTCGACGAACAGATCGAACGATAGTCGCCGGCCGTCTTCGGTCACCAGCGCCGCGACGTCGGTGCCGTCGCTCGTGCGCTCCACGTTCGCGATCGTCGCGTCGACGTAGTGCACGCCGGCGGTGACGGCTTCTTCCGCCAGATACCGAACGAACCTCCGATTTTCGAGGTGGTACGCCCAGCGGACGAGGTGAGCCATCGAAACGTGCCGGCCCGCTTCGTCGCGAAAGACGGGCACGCGGTCGGCCATCATGAGCAGCGAGCCGAGCGATTGGCGATTGACGTGCCCGTCGTAGAGTTTCGATTCGAGCAGGCGCCCGCGCTGGAACGGGAACGTGAAATCCCGCGGCCCCCACTGAAACTTGATGCCGAGTTTCCACGTGGGTCGCACGCGGCGGTACAGATCGCCGACGTCGCGATCGAGAAATCGCGGCGAGTGCAGGAACTTCACGAGCTCGGGCGTCGTCGCTTCGCCGACGCCAATGACCGGGATCTTGCTCGATTCGATCAAGGTTACGTCGAGCTCGGGGCGCAATTTGCGGAGCGCGAGCGCTGTCAGATAGCCCGCCGTTCCCCCGCCGACGATGCCCACCGTGCGATACGGATCGCGTGCCGGGGTCGCCCGAGTGTGCGGCGACATCGGCCAGAGTCGTCCGAGGGTCACCGCTTCGGCGATGGCGTTCGGCAGCGTGCTTTCCGCGAAGGCCGCGCATGCGGCGCACCCTCCTTGCGACAAGAGCGGATCGCGCGAACGTCCCCCGTCGTCGTGGAATCGAAGCACCGACGTCGTCCGATCGGGCGCCACGAGTCGAAGGATGGCCGCGGTCGCGATCGTCATCGCGACGGCTTCATCGGGGACGCGCGGCGTGGCGAGGTACGGCAAAGTTTCGAGCGCGCCGTGTTCTTGCAAGAGGCGACACGACAGACAAGCCGACCCGCGCACGACCACGGGACCGACGCCGCCCGTCGTGACGAAGAGCGCCGGAACATCGGCGTCGAGCGCCGCGCGATTCACGACGAGGAGCGCCTCGTAGGGCACGCCCTCGAGCGCACAGACGGCGACGTCGAAACGACGGAGCGTTTCGCGGAGTCGTTCGTCGGTCGCGAATTCGAGCGTGCGGTCGGAACCGTCGGTGGGCTCCACGGATTTCGGGTCGATCCGTCGTCGGCGAAACTCGTCGCGCTCGAGCGCTTCGAACCGCGAGGCGCGCACCAGGGTTCGGTTCGCGTAGCCCGCGGCGGCAAGCGCGCGGTCGATGGCTCCGGCGAGTGCGCCATTCCCGATGACGACGACGGATTCGGCGCGCGGTTTCGTATCGACGGGAACGAGGACGCCGGATTGGACGAGGGCACTGACGAGTTCTGCGGCTCGCCCTGCGTGCGCGAAGGGATGACTCGCGTCGACGGCCGCCACGACGGCTGCTTCGTCGCGCGTGCCATCCGCGGCAGCGAGCGCGGTGCGAACGGCGTCCGCGGGTGCGCCGTCGAGCGCGAACGCCCGATCTCCGACGAGCGCGTGCACGGCGCCGGTCGCGCTCACGGCGAGGCTCGCGTCGCGCGCGATGCGGAGCGCGCCTACGTTGAAGGTGTCGCGACTACCCGGCACGGTCGGCCTCATTGACTCTGGTCGAAGCGCACGTTACGGGGTGAAGTTCCCGAGTTCCGTCATGCGAGTGACCATTCTGGGCCATGCCGGTTTATACATTGAATCGGCCGATCAGCGCATCCTCGTCGACCCGGTCCTGAGTGCGGACCTCGTCGGCGGCGCGCTCACGTTCGAGCCGGAGCGAGAGCTCGCGCTCGATCGGTTGCCGGTGCCGACCGCGCTCGTCGTCACGCATGGGCACTTCGATCATTTCCATGTTCCGTCGCTCGAACGCCTCCCGCGCGACATCGCGGTGATCGCTCCGCACGATCCCCATCTTCTCGCCGGGCTCGCGAGCCTCGGGTTCTCGAAAGTCGTCGCCGTGATGCCCTTCGAGGCCGTGAATCTCGGTGACACGAAGCTGGTTCCGACCCCGTCCGATCACGACGAACCGGAGTTCGGGCTCCTCGTCGCCGAGGGCGGCGCCGCGTTCTGGCACATGGCCGATGCGGAGGTGACGCCCGCCGTCGCCGCACGCGTGCGGCGTGAACACGGCGCGATCGCGCTGGTGTCGGCGAAGTATCAACCCGTCGTTCGCGCGAGCATGGGCTATCAGCGCTCGCGCGGCGCGCGGTTCGACAAGCGCGAAGTGACGGGCTGGCTCGAGGCCGCGTGCAGCGTCGACCCCGCGCTCGTTTTCCCGTACGCGTCGGGGCTCAAGTTCGGCGGTCGTCACGCCTGGTTCAACCGCGTCGCGTTCCCGCTCGGCGCCGACGAAGTGACTGCGCTCGTCGAGCGGCGACTCGGTGAAGGACGCGCCGCGACGCTCGCGCCCGGCGACGTCGTGACGATCCGCGACGGGGAACGTCCGATCGTCGAACGTCAATCGTCGTCGTTCGTGAGCTCGCCACGCAGCGCGCCCGTCGTGTGGGAACCGATCGACACGACGACGCTTGCCGGCCTGACGAACGACGCCGTACGGAGTGCGCTCGCCGTCGCTCTCGATACGCTCATCTCCGTTCGCATTGCACCGTGGCAACGCCGTGTGTTCGAGACGCCGTCGAGTCCGTGGCACGCGTTCCGGCGCGACCAAGTCGTGTGGCAGCTCGTCGTCGAAACCGGCGAGGGCCGTCGCATCGAGCGATACTTCGACTACACCGGGTCGTCCTTCGTCGTCGGAGAGGGGAGGTCGGCCCGAGCGAACTCGTTCACGCACGTGTCGGGCCGCACGCTCGCCGACGTGCTCGCCGGACGCGACCCCGGCGTTCTCCTCTTTCTCACCGGCGACGTGCGCACCTACGAGAAAGTGATCGGGGTCGCGAACGGTCGTTGGGTTCTACCGCCCGAGCGATCGCCGGAGGACGAGCTCGCCGATCCGGTGACGTACTATCTGCGCCGCTACGGCCCCGACGGACCCGCGCTCGATCAGGACGAGCCGGGTGCCCCAGAAGAAGCCGCCCCAGGTCACCGCGCGCCGTCTTCAGTGAGCGTTGCCCCGAGCGACATCGAGGTGCTCGCGCGTCAGGGCGAAAGCCCGGCGGTCGCCGGCAAAAAAGCGTTGCTCTCGTGGCTCGCGATCCGTGAAGCCGATCGACAGGGGATCGCCGTGGGCGGCGCCGACGTCGACGCGACGTCGAATGCGTTTCGCGAGCGCTTCGGGCTCGAAACCGCCGAAGCCACGTTCGCTTGGATGGCGGAAGTCGGTCTCACCGTCGAGTCGTACTCGCACGTCATGCGCGGATTCACGGCGGTGCGGCTGGTTCAGGAGCGCTACACGGACGAAGTCGCCGCGCTCGCCGAAGCGCATGCGAAAGTGGCCTCCGCGCGGCGCAGGGACGAATGAATTTCGACCTGTCGCCCGCAGCCGTTCTTCGCGTCGCGGGATTTTCGCTCGAAACGCTGGCCGCGTTCGGTGACCCGGAGCTTCGGACGAAGCACGACGGCGCGGCGTTTCGCAAAGCTCGCCACGCCGTGCTCGAGCGCGAACGCGTCGCGCTGTACGAACGAACGGCGGGCGACGACCGCTTCATGAAGGCGCTCTGCTTCGCGAGCCCGTCGCTGTTCGAGCGCGTGCGCCGATTGTCCGCGCGCCCGCCGGAGCGCACGAAACGCGCGCGCCACCTCGAGACGTCGCTCTTCCGATATCTCGTGCGCGGAGCGACGCGAACGACGCCGTCGGGCCTCTGGGCGGGCGTCGCGCTCGCGCCGTTCGGTGACGTCGATCGCGTCGGCCGGGCGCCGACGAAGCGCGTGTTCACTCCGGATCTCGCGCCGTTCGCGCGGGCGCTCTTCGAGCTCGGGGGACGTCCGCCGTATCTCGGCCTCGCGCGCTACCGCGTCAATCCGACGCTCGAGCCGCGCGCTGAGGGCGGCTTTTCGTTCGTCGGACGGTCGTTCGGCGGGGGGACCGAGACGCGGATCGTCGCGGGCGACCCCGCCGTCGATCGATGGCTCGGGCGTATTTTAGGCAAGTCGGGTTGTCATACGCTCGACGCCTGGTCGGCGAGCGCCGACGTGCCACGCCCTATCCTGGATCAGTTGGTCCCTGGCGGCGTGTTCGTCGGCGGTCCTGCGTTGCCCGTCCGGTTTCGTTCGGCCTGGGACGCGCTCCGCGTCGCGGGCGAAGCGCTCACGGGCGAGCACCGGCAAGCGTGGTTGTCGGAAGTGGTTGCGCTCGTTGACGTCGCCGACGGATTGGAAGCGGAGTTCGACGCGCTTTCCCCCGTCGCGATCGCCGAACGACTCACCGCGACCCGCGCCCGGCTCGTTTCGTTCTTCGCGAAGCTCGACGTCGCGGTCGGCGTGCCCGCGGCTCCGCTCCGTTGCGATCTCGGCGCACCCTGGGCCGTCACCTGGGGCGCTCGGACGCGCGCGTCGCTGGCGACGGCACTCTCCGACTATCAGCGGTTCTGGATCGACCGAGCAAGTCCCGCGTCGAGCGCGCGGCGCGCTCACCGGCGCGCCCTCGCCTCCGCCCTCGCGGTCGCGTCGCTTCCCGTCGGCGCGACGTCGGAGCTTCCGCCGAGCGCTCCCGATGCGGCGCTCGCCGACGCCTGGAAGCGCTCATTTTTCTCCGAGACGGATGCTGTCACGCTCTCGGAGCCGGGAGCAAACGACGCCGTGACGACCGCGCCGTTCGGTTGTTTCGTCGCGCGGCTCGGTGCCGACGGCGCCTCGACGATTTTCGGCGTCGACGACAACCCGGTGCGAAACTACGCACGGCTCTGCGCGCTGTTCCCGGCGAACAACGCGCTCGAATCGTGGCTCACCGGAGCGTTCCAGCGCTTCGGGCGCGGCGACGTTCGCGTGGCCGATCTCGGCGTTCCGTTCGAAGCGTTGCCGAACGTGCTCGGCGCGCCGGAACTCGGCGTGGTCCGACTCGAGCCGTGGGGCGTCGACGGCCCTGCGCTCCGCGGCGCGCGCGTCGTCGCGGACGGCGCTTCCGTCGTGCTCGACGTGCCGAACGTCGGCAAGCTCACCGTGCTCTCGCTCGCGTCGGCCGCGGTGCTCGATCGCGACGACCTTGCGGCGTCGCTCGCGCAGGCCGGCTTCGACGAACGCGTCGATCCGGCGTTTCGCGCGGCCGCATGGGGCGCGTCCGAAGAAGGTGACGCCGTCCGCTTTGCGCCGCGGCTCCGGCTTCCGTCGGGCGGGGTCGTGCGCCCGCGTCGGACGACGCTGACCGGCGAACCCCTCCGTCGCCTCGCCGCGGCCGGTCGCGTGGAGCGGACGATCGAGTGGTGGCGACTCGCGCGCGAACTCGGATGGCCGGAAGCCGTCTCGGTCTCCATCGACGGCGCTCCGTCGTTGCATGTTCCCGCGTGGAGCCCGCTCGCGACCGAGTCGCTCCTCGAAGGGATCCAGCACGCGCACTCGGTTCTCGTCGAGGAACCCGACGTCACTGCGCGACTCACCGCCGATGGAACGTCGTACGTCGCCGATCTCGTGCTGCCGTTTGCGCGGTCGCCGCATGCGTACTCGGGGAACGCGGGGAACGCGGGGAACGCGGGGAAACATGGAGCGTGACGCGAAGGGGCCGGTGCTCCTCGTCGGAGGGGGGCCGGGGCTCGCGACGTCCGGGCTCCTCTATCTCGCGACGTATCTGCGGCGACACGGCGTCGAAGCGTACTCGCGCCCGCTCGACACCGCGCCGAAGCTCGAAGAGATGAAGCGCCGGCTGCACCTCTTGCTCGACCGGGTGCGGCCGTCGGTCGTCGGCGTGAGCTTGAAGTGGTTTTTGCACCTCCACCGCGCGCTCGAGATCGCGAGCGCCGTGAAGGCGCACGACTCGAACATTCGCGTCGTGCTCGGCGGCGACACGGCGTCGTTTTATCATCGCGAGCTCGTCGAATTTTCGTCGGTCGACGCCGTCATTCGCGGTGACGGTGAAGCGCCGCTCCTCGCGTTCGCGCGCGGCCTCTCGCACCCGAACCTGTCGACGCGCGGCGGTTCGCGATTGCCGCTCGTCGACGTCGGCGACAGGTACGTTCAGACGAAGGACGAGGACGACAGCACCCTCGCGGATCTCGACCGGATTTTTCTCTGCGAGTCGGATCGCTACTTCGTTCCGCCGTTCGTCGTCGGCGGGAAAGGGTGCAGCCAGGGGTGTTTGTATTGCGGGGGCGCGAGGACGGCGCAAACGGCGAATTTCGCTCGGAAAAAGTCGTTCATGCGACCCCTCGAGAACGTCCGCGCGGACATCCTCGAGCTCGCGAAGCGGGCGTATTGTCTGGTCTACGACTTCAGCGACCATCCGCTCAAAGATCCGACCACGTCGCTGGCCGAATTGTGGAGCGGCCTCGGTTTTTCGAAGTCCGGAATCCTGTACTACGCCTGGCGAGTACCACCGAAGCCGTTCATCGAGCTTCTCGCGAACACCTTCGAGTCGGTGACGCTCGGACTCGACTTCGGGTGCTTCTCCGAGCGCCAGCGCGGCGCGCTCGTCGCGGCGCACCTGTTGAAGCCGCTCCCGGGCGATGCGGAGTACCTCGACGTCGTCCGCGAATGCGCCCGCTACCCGAACGTCCGCGTGCGGGTCTCGGGTGTCGCGGGGTTGCCGTTCGTCACGCCGGAAGATCTGGCTGCCGAAGAGCGACTCATCGACGAGCTGCTCGGCTTCGACTTCGTCGAAGACGTTCTCTTCGACCGCGTTCACGGCCAGCCCGGCGCGCCGGTGCTCGACGACCCGGCGGCGCTCGGGGTCACGTCACCGGTGCGCTCGTTCCGCGATTTTCTCGCGTGGTCCACCGAGCACGCGCCGAACGGCGAGTACGTCCCGCCGCTCTTGCAGCACGCGAACCGCGCCGCATCGGAGGGCTTCCGTGGCGGCGTCGACCCGAATCTCGCCATCGCGAGATCGCACCGCGACGTCAAAGGACGCATCGCCGCCGCTCTCGCCGCCAGGGCGCCCCAACTAGAAGACGTCACCTTCGGCGGCCTCGCGAATCGTCACTTCCGTCGCGCCCCGAAGAGCCGCGTCCTGAACCGGTACGCGCCGCGCTCGTGGTGGCTCGACTTCGAACGGCCGCGCACGCTCGACGGCGCGGGCGACGACGCGCTCGACGAGCCGATGGCGCGCATCGTCACGGGGCATGTTTGGGACGAGGAGTTCGGCGCGGTGTCGGTCCCCGCAGTGCTCGCGGACTACGTGCTCCCCGCGTTCGACGAACCGCGCTCCGCGGCGTCGGCGCTCGCGTCGATCCGCGCCCGAGGAGCGGAGCTCGACGAAACGGCGCTCGCGTCGATCGTGCATTTTTTCCATCAGCGCGGGATCCTGCGCGACGCGCCGTAGTCGCCTCCGCGACGCGCCGTAGTCGCCCTGCGCGACGCGCCGTCCGTCCCGAATTCGAGGGAAATCCCGCCGACTGGCCACTCCGTTCGCGGGCGCTAGATTCGGGCGTGATTTCGGGCCAGCTCAGTCTCCTCGGTCGCGGCGAGCCCTCGGTCGCGATGGACTTTGCTCGCGTGAAGAGGACCGAGCTCGGTGCGGGCGCGTGGGTCGATTACGCGCCGGGATTCGTCGACGGACACGCCGAACTGTTCGAGGCCTTGTCCGCCACGATGCGCTGGCGACGAGGTCAGGAGCAAATGTACGACCGGCTCGTCGACGCACCGCGAGTGTTCGCGGCGATCCCCGACGATGGCCCCGGCCATCCGGTGCTCGACCGCGTGCGGCGCGCCCTCGAAACGCGGTACCAGACGGCGTTCCCGCGGCTCTCGCTCGCGATGTATCGCGACGGCAAGGACAGCGTCGCGTGGCACGGAGACCGCGTCGCGCGGCGGATGGACGAGACCCTCGTCGCGAGCGTCTCGGTCGGCGCACCCCGGCGTCTTCTTCTTCGCCCTTACGGCGGCGGCGCCTCGGTCGGCTTCCGTTTAGGCTGGGGCGATCTGTTCGTCATGGGCGGCACGTGCCAGCGCACGTGGCAGCACTCGGTTCCGAAAGTCGCGCACGCCGAACCGCGCATCGCGATCATGTTCCGTCCGCTGTGGGAGGAGTGACCGCTCAGCGGTTCTGTCGGAGCGCGCTCAGCGCGGCCGTCGCGGCGCGGATACAAGCGTCGAGGAGTTGATCGAGCGGGAGCGGGAGCGCGGTCGTGGTCCGGATCGAGTCGAGCGCGACGGCGAGCACGTCTTTGTTGCCCCTCGAGGTGCGAACGGCGTCGGCGGCGCGGCGCACGAACCCGGTGAGGCGCTCGAGCGACGTCGCGTGGGGTGCCGTCGGATCGCTTTCGACGGCCTTCGCGACGAGCTCGGGGAGCGAGTTGCGGCGCAGGAGCTCGGCGCCGATCTGGCGGCTCGTTCCGCCGTAACGCACCGTCTCTCGCGCTTCGCGGTCCTCGAGGTCCGTCGCGGCTTCGCAAATGCGATGATACTCCTCGGTGTCGATCGCCGCGCAGGCCATCGCGCCGATCTCCGAGAGCAGGCCGCACAGAAATGCGACGTTCGGATCGACGTCGGGAAGCTTCGAGCCGAGGACCCGCGCGATGCTCCCCGCGAGCACGGCGCGATCGTGAAAATGGAAGCTGAGCTCGTTCTTCGTGTGAAACGCGACGAGCATCGCCATCGCCGCGGCCATGCGCTGAATGCCGTCGAGGCCGATGAGCAGCACCGCTTGCTCGAGCTCCGAGACGCCGCGGGGCCTGCCGAATGCAGCGCTGTTCGCGAGCCGCATCAACTGCGCGGCGAGCGCGGGATCCGTCGCGATGACCTCGGCGATGCGCGCGATCGGCGTGTTCTCGTCGCGGGCGAGCTCCGCCACGCGCGACGCCGTTGCGGGAAGCGGGCACACTTCCTGAACGCGCTGAACGAGCTCGGCGACGCTCATCGACGCATCATGCCACGCGGGTCCGGGCGGTGTCTTCTCCAGGCAGAAACGCGACGATTGCCGCCTCCGAGAGAGCCTGCGATGCTGCTCGAATGCCGGCCTCGCCGTTCGACGTCATCTATGGCGCGCTCGGGAAGAGCCCGACGTTGCGCCGTGTCTTCGAAACGGCGTACGGCGTCGACTACGCGAGCGATGCCGAGCCTTTCGGTTACGTCACCGCCGGCGAGCTCCGTCGCGTGCGCGATGCGATCGGCGTTGGAGCCGGCGATTCGGTGGTCGATCTCGGGTGCGGGCGCGGCGGACCGGGGCTCGCCGTCGTCGCGCCGACGGGCGCGTCCCTCGTCGGCGTGGATCTCTCCAGCGTGGCCATCGGCGAGGCGCGCCGTCGCGCCGAAGCGCTCGGCGTCTCGGAGCGCGTTCGCTACGTCGTCGCGGATTTGAGAGACACCGGCTTGCCGGCGGGCGCGTACGCCGCGGTGCTGTCGTTCGACGCTTTTCAGATCGTGCCGGAACCGCGCCGGACGCTCGCCGAAGTGTCGCGGCTGCTCGTCCCGGGCGGCTGGCTCGCATTCACGACATGGGAAGCGAATCCGCAGGTGCCCGTGCCCGAAGCGATCGAAGCGCGCATCGTCCGCGACTATCGGCCGCTCCTCGAGAGCGCCGGGTTCGTCGTCGAGCTCATCGAAGAACCGGCGGGGTGGCTCGAGCGGCAGCTCGCGGTATATCGCGGCATCGTCGCCGAACGGGCGGCGCTCGTTCACGAGCTCGGCGAAGCGCCCGCGTCGATGATTCTCGAAGAAGCGGTGGGTGAGCCCGAACGGCTCGCGCTCGGCCGCGCACGGCGCGTGTTCGTGCTGGCCCGCCGAGCCGCGGCGTCCTCGACTCCGCGCGGAGCGGGCTGATTTGGCGGCGCGGCTCTCGCGTGCAACGCTCCTCGGCGGTCGCACTCCCAAGGTCTATCGCGGGTCGAGCGAACGGACGGTCGCGCCGTCGGAAACGCTCGCTCGCGTCGCGCCGCTTTTGTCGCGATTCGGGATCACCCGCGTCGCGAACGTCACCGGTCTCGATCGCATCGGTCTGCCCGTCTACCAAGCCATCCGACCGAACGCGCGCTCGCTGTCGGTTTCGCAGGGCAAGGGATTCGACGCCGCGTCGTCGAAGGTCTCGGCGATCATGGAAGCGATCGAGCTCTCTTGCGCCGAGCGTCCGACGATGCCGCTTCGCCTCGGCACCTACGACGAGCTCGCCGCCGAGGGCGCGGCCGATCCGATGACGCTGCCGCTCAGTCGATCGAGCGCGTACCGCGCCGGCCACCCGCTTCTCTGGGCCCCGGCGAGCGACGTGTCGTCGGGAGGCGCCGCTTGGGTTCCGTTCGAGCTCGTGCATGCGTGCGCGACGGCGCCGCTCATCGCCGGCAGCGGCTGTTTCGTGCGCTCCACGAACGGACTCGCGTCGGGAAATACCGGCGCGGAAGCCGTTTTGCACGGGCTCTGCGAAGTCGTCGAACGCGACGCGCTCGCGCTCTTCGCGGCGCGCTCCACCGAATTTCGCGACGCCGCGCGGCTCGATCTCGCCACCGTGCCCGACGTCGCGTGCCGCGACGTGCTCGCTCGATTCGACCGCGCGGAGTTCGCCGTGGCCG
>Ga0265320_10000968_pt1 | contig 21363 bp, 20 predicted proteins | sample 4827metaG_FD_202087 | JGI IMG/M metagenome (GOLD analysis project Ga0265320, IMG submission 202087) | Rhizosphere microbial communities from Carex aquatilis grown in University of Washington, Seatle, WA, United States - 4-8-27 metaG | ecosystem: Host-associated > Plants > Roots > Rhizosphere >...
TTTTGAGCCGGCGCAGGGCCTTGTCCATCGGTTCGCCTTTGCGAATCTTGATTTCTACGGGCATACAGTATAGGGCTATGATTTGCGGGAAAGCTGTCCAGCAAACCCGGTTCGCCCGCCCGAGTCAACGGCGATTTTCAAGGCTCTTGCCACCACCTTCCACCCATCCTTTCGTGCCCGAATCCACCCCACATCCGCCTGCCTGGCTCCGCGAACCCGCCCGCCCCGGCGACTTGCTCGACCGCCTGGCCGCGCGGCTGACCCCGCACCGGCGCGAACGCATGGAGGCCGTGCTCGCCCGGCGCACCCGGTGGCTCACCATCGCGCTGGAGGACATCTATCAGCCCCACAACGCCGCCGCCGTGCTGCGCTCGTGCGACGGCTTCGGCGTGCAAGACGTACACGTCATCGAAAACCTGAACACCCTGCGCCTGCGCGCGCCCGGCTCGAATGTCTCGATGGGCACTGAGCGCTGGCTGACCCTGCACCGGCACCGTCTCGCCAAAAGCGCACCCGCCGAAGCCGCGGCGACCCATGCCGCGACCACCGAGGCCGCGAAAAGTTTGCGCGCCAAGGGCTACCGCATAGCCGCACTGACCTTGCGCGGCGCGCCGGTGGACTTGGCCGAGGTGCCGCTCGACCGCCCGCTGGCGCTCTTCATCGGCACCGAACTCACCGGCCTGAGCGACGCCGCGCACGAGGCTGCCGACCTCGCCGTCAAGCTGCCGATGGAAGGATTCGCGCAGAGTTTCAACCTCTCCGTCTGCACGGCGCTGTGTTTGTATGAACTGACGCGCCGTCTGCGCGATCCGCGCGGCAAAATCGCGTGGCCGCTCCCAGAGCCGGAAAAACGCGCGCTCTTTTATGACTGGGTGATGCGCGACGTGCCCGGCGCGGAGGAATTGCTCGCACGCTGGACAAAATGAAATAACTGGCTTAGCTTGGGCCTCCCCCTACCCCCATGAAGACTCCCCCAATCAAGTTGCTTGCCGCCGCCAGTTTTTTAATCGCCGGATTTTCCGCGCGCGCCGCGGATGCGCCGGCCAAGCCCTCGGAGTGGATCGACCCCGCGACGGGCCACGTCATCGTGCGGCTGTCGAAGGAAGCACCGACGGCGAGCATGTATTTCCACCAAAACGGCTACACGCCTGATGGAAAAAAATTGCTCATCTTCACGCCGCAGGGCATGTCGACGGTGGACTTGCAGACGCACCAAATTGAGGTGCTGGTGCCGGGCTACCATGCCTTGTCCATGGGCCAGAGCAACGGCATCGAGGTCAGCCGCAGGGAGCCGGTGGTGTATTACAACCAGAATATGAACGGGCAGAATGTAGTTATCGCGATGAACATGGAAACGCATGCCTGGAAGCAGGCGGCGGTGCTGCCAACGGGCGCGACGCTGGGCGGCATTTCGGCGGATGACAAAACCATCATGGGCATTCGCAATATCGACGGCGGCAAGCAAATCTACACCGTCGACCTCAAAACCGGCGAAACGAAATCGTTTTTCCCGAGCGCGGACAACCTGAGCCACGACAACCTGAACCATTTCGAGTGCTCCCCGACGGATCCGAACCTGATGCTCTTCGCGCACGAAGGCAACTGGGCGACGGTGGAACGCATCTGGACCATGCACCCCGATGGCACCGGCCTCAAGCTCATGCACCAGCGCACGATGACCAATGAAATCGCCGGACACGAATTCTTCAGCCGCGACGGCCAATGGGTCTATTACGATTTGCAGACGCCGGAATCGGGCGTGTTTTGGATTGGCGGCGCAAACGTCAATACCGGCGAACACGTCCGCTACCCGGTGCTGCGCACGGAATGGTCGGTGCATTTTTATGTGTCATGGAGCGGCAAGGTGTTTTCCGGCGACGGTGGCGGCCCGAACAGCGTGGCCAACCGCGACCCCGTGACCAATGCGCATTTTGACCCGCCGCAGAACGGCCAGTGGATGTATCTCTTCACGCCCACCGGCGAATACACCACGATGGACGTGAACGGCGAAAAGGTGAAAGTCGGCAAGCTGACGACGGAAAAACTGGCCGACCTGTCGAAGCATGATTACGGCAACGGCGAGCCGAGCCGCGTCGAGCCTAACGCCACGTTTACACCAGATGACAAGTGGCTGGTCTTCCGCTCCAACATGGAAGGCGCGCTGCACGTCTACGAAGTTGAAATCGCCAAGGCGACGCCCGAGGAAACCAAGCGCATCAATGCCGAATGGGCGGCCTACCACGCCGCAAATCCCGCAGCCAAATCCCCTTAAGATTGCGACGGGCCGGGGGCGGAATTTTTGGAGCGACGCCGACGCCAGCCGGCCACCGCGAGCACGCCCGCGCCGGCCAGAATCGCGCTGGCGCCCGGCTCGGGCACGAGTTCAAAGCCAATGAGATTGCCGTTTAAATCATAGCCCGTGCCGATGATAAGCCCGTTATCGTTGATGCCGATCGCGTTGTTCAGATATTGAAACCCGCCCGCGGTCAGGACGCTACTACCGAGGAAAGTATTGAGGTCAAAAAGCGCGCCGCCCCAGAAGATGAAGGCGTCCGTTTGTGTGCCACTGGGGTCGATGGTGCCGGAGCCGACAATCGTGCCGCTGCTGTTGATGGCGGTGGGCGTTAACTTGGTGCCGGTGCCGAGGTGACCCAGATTAGACATGCTGCCCGCCGTGTATAAAAAACCATCCAACGAAGTTGTCGTATTGACCACCCCGCTGACGCCAACAATGTCACCGAGGCTGTTGATTCCGGATGGGCTGCTGTAATTATCGCCGGAGAGCATGCCCAAGTGGGTGATGCTGGAGCCATCGTATAAAAACGCCTCGCTGTGGTTGCCGGAGTTGGTGAAGGTGCCGGCGATCTGGCCGGCATCGTTGATCGCCACGCCGATGCCAGTGTTGGGGCCGATGTTGGAGATGCTGGTGCCATTGTATAAAAAGGCATTGATGTTGCCGCTTTTATAAGTGTAGCCCGTGACCTCCCCGGAGTTGTTGATGCCGTAACCGAAGCCAAAGGAGCCGCCCTGGGAACCCAAGTCCGTCACCACGCCGCTGGAATAGGTGGCAACGTGAATTATGCCGCCACTCACATTGATGGATCCGGCCAGCGTGTTGCTGTTATTGAAACTGGTGACAGTGGAGAGCGGGTTGCCCAAATTGGTGGCCACGTCATGGACAAATATAACGTTCGCCGTGTCGCCCTTGGCATCCGTGGTGCTGATTCCCAGCACATTGCCGGAAGTGTTGATCGCGGACACCGTGAGGTTGCCGGAGGGATACAACGACCCCAGCTTCATCAGCACCGCGCCCTGGCCATGGGCATTGGACGCTGCCAGAAGACCAAGGACCATCAACATTATTGAAGGAATGAATCGGCGCATAGGTGAGCGGGGCACGCTAGGAGTATGCACTCCCCGATTAACAATCAAACCAAAAACTAGGGATTTTCACCTAACGGCTCTGAGTTTAAAAATGGCTCGCCAACCATTTTAAAATCAGCACGTTACGGCCAAAAACCTACCCAAAATTCACTGGACTGCCAGTGACGGGATTAAAAACCCTTGATTTTAAACAGGCTCGTGACCGATTCGTTGCCGTGGATGCGTTGGATGGCCTGGCCGAGCAGCGGTGCGACGGTGAGGACGGTGATGGGCAGGCCGCGGGTGTCAATCGGCGTGGTATTCGTCGTGATAAGTTCGTCGAGCACGCCTGATTTCAGCCGTTCAAAGCCGTGTTCGTTGAGCACGCCGTGGGTGACGGCCGCGCGCACGCTGGCCGCGCCGCGTTCTTTGAGCAACTGGGCCGCGGCCGTGAGGGTGCCGGCGGTTTCCGTCATGTCGTCAACCATCAGCACGTCCATGCCCTCGACATCGCCGACGAGGTTCACGGCCTCGACCTTGGTGGAGGAGACGCGGCGTTTGGCGACAAAACCCAGCGGCGCGCCCAGCATGTCGGCGTAGGCCGCGGCCATTTTCATGCCGCCGACGTCGGGCGAGATGACCATGAGTTTTTCGAGCTTTTTGTGGTTCTTGAGATAATCGAAAAAGACCGGCGAGGCGTAGAGGTGGTCGACGGGAATGTCGAAAAAGCCCTGGATTTGCTGCGCGTGCAGGTCCATCGTCAAAATGCGGCTGGCCCCGGCGGCGACGAGGAGATTGGCGACGAGCTTGGCGGTGATGGGCACGCGGGGCTGGTCTTTGCGATCCTGGCGGGCGTAGCCGTAGAAAGGCAGCACAGCGGTGATGCGCGCGGCGGACGCGCGGCGGGCGGCATCAATCATGATGAACAACTCCATGATGTGATGGTTGGCCGGGCTGCACGTGGACTGGATGATGAAAACATCGCCCCCGCGGATGTTCTCATTGATCTTCACAAACGTTTCGCCATCGGGAAACGCCGTGACGGTGGCCTGGCCGAGCGGGACGCCGATGCCCTCGCAAATTTCCTGCGCGAGGACGGGGTTGGAGTTGCCGGAAAAAATCTTGAAAGGAGTGCCGTTCATGGAGGGAGCGCGCGCGCCCCGCCATTGCTGGCGCACTCCGGCGCAAAAGGCAACAATTGAGTGACTGCCGGAGCGGAATACTTGCGCGCGCCGCCGGCGAAAAGCTATTTCAACGGGCGGGCCGGGGCCGCATTGTCCACCACCGTCCAATTTTCGTCGGGATTAAAAACGGTCGTCGCCGCGGCGGTCTCCGCGCTCTTTGTGCCGAGGTTGCGCTGATAAATTTTGCCGTCCTGATTGACGATGAAGGTCATGATGCCGGACTCGCCCCAATGGGCGGGGTAGGCGACAAGGGCAAAGCCGGCCACCATGTTGCCGTTGATGACATAGTTATATTTTCCGCCGGGGGCGGCGGGGCCTTGCTCTTTCAGGATTTTAAACAAGTAGCCATGAAACGGCTCGGTGCGGCCCACCGGCCGGTCGGCATCGTAGCCTTCCTCATGGGCATTGGCGACGAGCGGGCCGAACGGGCTGAATTCCTGGCCTTCCACAGGCGGCCAATAAAGTCCGTCATGATTGCCCGGCGTGCTGTTCAAGCGCTGCGCGTAGCTGAGAACACCGTCATCATTGCGGTCGAGGCTCGCGTATTCATGCTGCGCGAGCAGGTAGTTTTGGCACACGCTGATGGCCGCCAGTTCATCCTCGCCGATGCGCCGGTTGAGGATTTCCTCCCGGCCCGCGGCGGTGTCAAAAAACCACTGGCCATTCGTGCGGAGGAGCGGAATCGGAAAGGGCCAGTTTTTTTCGCCGATGTAAAGCACGACCTTGTCGTTGCCCAACATGACGGGGTTGCACATTTTATTCACCGCGGCGGAGAAATTCTCGAACTCGATGGTGTCCTGGGTGGCGTCGCCGGAAAGTAGTTGGTCAATGGCGGGGCCAAATAGGTCGTGCAACGCGACATGGTCCTTGGCCGCGGTGGCACCCACCAGGGCCGTAACAGCGTCCGCCGGAGTATCGAAAAATCGGGTGGGCGAAGTGCTTGGCTCGAAGGACGAGGGATGCTCCGCAATGGATGGGGCTGGGGCTTGCGCGCAAGCGGCCATGGCCAAAGCGGCCACGCAAAGCAGGACGATACCAGGCCGGCGATTTTTCATCACTTGGGCCATCATGGTGTTATCAAAGTCGTGGTTCGCTTGGATTCGGATGTGGGCGTCGCGGCGGGTGTTGACGTTGGGACCTGGCGAGGCGCGGGCGCAACAGGCGCAGTCCTGGGTGCGGGCGGGGCGGGCCGCGGCGGGGGCGTCGGCGTCGAGACGGGCGGCGGGCTGATGATGGCCCGGCTGGCCTGGCCGCGATCGCTATAATCTTGAGCGGTGGTTCCGCGGGTGTAACTGCCGAATGCGGGACCGGGGGCGAGGGGTTTCTCTGGAACTGTTGGGATGCGGGGGGCATCGGTGGAAGGGGCAATGCGCGTCTTTACGACGGGCGAGCTGGATGAGATAGCCGGGGCGGGAGATGGCGGGTGGGCTTCCGCAATATTGGCGGCGCGGTTGGTTGAAGCAGGCGTGCCACGGGCGGGCTGGGCGGCGGTAACTTTCGCGGAAGGTTTGATGGATTGCGCGGGACTCGACCCTTGCGGACGGATTTCCGAGATGTCAGCGGGGTGGTTTTTCGACTCCAGCGCGGCTTTGGCGGGCGAGGAAGTGGATGTCGTCAGAGCCGGTTTGACCGGTTGAGCGGGAACTGAACCCTCAGGGCGGATGTCGCCCAAATCCGGCGCGCGATTTTGCCTGGGCGGGAGATTCGCCGGAGCAGCCGTGGCCGGGGCTTTGTTGTTCGTCCGTGACGTTGACAAATTGGGTCGGGGCGGGACGGCCAGCCGCCCGTTGGAATCCAAACGCCATCCGGTAGGGTCGGGGCGGGACGGCGGGCCGGAGGTGCCTGGATGAAATCTGACGGGGGCGGCCCGCTCCGCGTTTGGCGCCCTGGACATGACGCGGGGGCGGGGCGGAGGTTCCACCGGATGGATGATGATGGAGCGGATTATTTCGCGCCGGCGATCGGGGTCGGGCCGCCAAAAGCGTCCCGTTTCCAATTCAGGGCGCTGGACGCGCCAGTAGCGGATATAGACCCAACCGGGAACCCACGTTCCGCGCCAAATTCCATAATCGTCCCAATCGCACTCGTAAGACAACCAGGGGCCGACCGCGTAGGGTTGACTGTAGGAAATATTCGACTCGGGAAAAACCGTGGTTTGATTGCCAAAAACGAGATTGGGGTCGTAGGCGGGGATGGAAATGGAATCGGCGGTGGTGGGTTGAATCAGGATGCTGCTGCCGTCGAGGACGACATTTTGCTGGGGGGTGTCGACCAAAGCGCCATTGGCCCGAGCGAGGGCCCGCAATTGCTGGACGGATTCCATGACCAGCGAGGGCTGCAAGACGAAGGCGCGGCCCAGCGCCGTGGACCAATCGAGATTGTCGTTCATCCATTGAATCACCTCGGGGTAATTGGCGAGGGCCTTCACGCTGTCGTCCCAAGATTGGTTGGGGATCAAAGCTGGATCATTGTTGGCCGTCAGGTAACGAGCGGCGAGGACGAGGTCGCCCGGCACAGTCGCCGCGGGCAGGATAATGGCGATGAGCGCATCGGGATAAAGCGCGATGGGGGCAACCAGTTCATCCATCTGTTCCGGCGTGTATTCGTTGCTGTCGGCGGGAGCGGGTTCCTCCGCCCGCAGCGAAACCGCGAATGCCAGACACAGCAAAACTTGGAAGATTTTTTTCAACGGCGGAGCAGTTTACGGTTAAAGACCCCGCGGACGGGGGGCGGTTCCCACGATTCGGACAAAGCCCGCGACCCGGTCATTGCTGGGGCAGAACGTCACCTTAACTTATAACCGTTATTGATCAAGCGGAATCCGCGCTGCGGCGGCGGGGCGGGGGCGCGCCATTGTCGAGTTGGGCGATGGTTTCCTCGAGGGAGGCGACACGCTTGAATAAATCCGGGAGGCGGTATTTCAAGACGTGAACTTTTTGCGCGATCATGTAGGGCATGGCGGGGCTGTCGCGCACGTAGCTTTTGGGTTCGAGGTCGTGAATGACCCCGCTTTGTCCGCCAATCATCGACTGGGTGCCGATATGCAAGTGGCCGGCCACCCCGGCCTGGCCGCCGATGACGATGTAGTCCCCGAGCGTGGTGCTGCCGGAAATGCCCACCTGCGCGGCAATGAGGCAGTGCTTGCCGATAATGACGTTGTGCGCGACTTGCACCAGATTGTCCAACTTGGTGCCTTCGCCGATGCGGGTTTCGTTGAAACGCGCGCGGTCGACGGTGGTGCTGGCGCCGATTTCGACGTCGTCCTCGATGACGACGCGGCCGATTTGGGGAATTTTTTCGTGAATGCCTTTGTTGGTGTCGTAGCCAAAACCGTCCGAGCCAATGACGACACCGGCGTGCAGGCGGACGCGGCGGCCGAGGGTGCAATATTCCAAAACCGAGACTTGGGGCATGAGCCAGCAATCCGGGCCGACCTGGGAGTCCCGCCCGAGGTAGACTTGGGCTTGCAGGACCGCGCCCGCACCGACACTCGCGCCGGATTCGACGACGCAGAGCGGGCCGACATGGGCGGAGGCGTCAACTTGGGCACCCGGATGAATGACGGCGCTGGCGTGGATGCCGGGGGCGGGCTTGGGCCAGAGGAGGCGCTCAATTTCGCGGCAGATGCGCGCGAGGGCGAGAGAGGGCTTGGGCAGCCGAATGAAGGCCTGGCCGACCGCGGGCTGGCCGACGTAGTCATCAGGGAGTAAAACCACGCCGGCGTGGCTGGCGGCGACATCGGCCTTGTATTTCAGGTTGCCCAGAAAGGCGAGGTCGCCGGCCTTGGCCTGCTTGAGGGCGGCGATGCCGGAAATCGGTTGGGCGGCGGCACCCTCGACCCGGCCTTCGCCGACGAGGCGCACAATGTCATCCACAGTGTAAGCAATGGGCACAGGTAGAAAATAGGGCGGGCGGCGAGTGGCGCAAATGAAAACGGCGCCGACGCAAATAATTGCGCGGCGCCGTTTTCGGGGATTCCGGTGAAGCCGGAAGAATTACTTGGTGGCGGCGGGCTTGGCCGGGGCCATGCCGGTCGAAGCGGCGGGCTTGGCCGGCGTCATGCTCGGGGCGGCGACCGGGGCGGCCGTGGTGGCGGCAGCCGGCGCAGCGGCGGTGGCGGCATCATTGAGGGTTTTGAGGACCTCATCGGTGACATCCATCGTGCCCTTGTCGCTATACACCACGGGGGCCAGCATGCCGAGCGCGGAGGAATTCAAAACGAGGGTCGCCTTTTTCTTGGCGGCGATTTCCGCGACGGCAGCCTTGATTTTGTCCAACTGCGTTTGAACGAGCGTCTGCTGGTTGGTTTGGATCAGGTTGTTGCTTTGGGTGTAGAAGGACTGGATTTCCTGCTTCTTCTTTTCGACGTCGGCGTTCGCGGTGGTCAACTGCGCACGATAAGCATCGCGGGACTCGGGAAGGTTGGCGGGATTTTCAGCCTGGGTTTGCAGGGCAGTGGCCTTGTTCTGCATATCGAGCAGGGCTTGGCCTTGGCTGTTGAGATAATTCCGGTAGGTGTCGGCGGTGCTGTTCATCTTGTTGATCTCGGCCTTGACCTCGATCAGGTTATTAAAGACGCCGCTGACGTCGACGACCAGAATGGATTGGGCGTGCATCGGGAGAACCGAGGCAACGGCCAGGAGGGCGGACAGGAGGATTTTCTTCATGGTAAACAATGAGTTGAACGGGGATGATAGGGGGGTTAAACGAGCAGAAAATGAAGAGGATGGAATACCCCCCTCACTGGGGCCGACTGAGCAGCCGCCCCGGAAAGCACCGGCCACCGGGGAGGATGCTCCACGAAAACCGATGCGCCCATCTTCGCAGAATAGGCGCGTAATTCCGATCCCAAAGTTGTCAGACTTTCGTCAAGAAACCGGACCGCACGATTTCGCCCGGCCAACCGGCAACGATAGGACGAATTATTTTTTTGTCCTTTAACAGGGCCGGCGCCGCCAGCGCGCGCTGGAGAAAGGCGTGGCCGCGCTCAACGGATTCGACCAGCCCGTGCCCAAGCGCGAGGTGCGCGGTGATGGCGGCGGAGAGGACACAGCCGCCGCCGTGCGTCTCCACGCCGTGCACGCGGCGGGACTGCAAACGGGCGCGGACGCCTTCCGGCCCGGCGAGGACATCGAGCACGGGGTCGAGCGGGAAGTGGCCGCCTTTGAGCAGGACGGGCACGCCGAAGAGGCGGGCGAGCGCGATCGCGGCGTGCTCCATGGCGATGGGCGTGGTTTCCGGCTGCTGCCCGAGGAGCACCGCGGCTTCGTCAAAATTCGGCGTGACGAGCGAGGCCTTGGGCAGCACACGCCGGGTGAGCAGCTCGACCGCCGAGGGTTCGAGCAGCATGGCGCCGGAGCTGGAGATCATGACCGGGTCCACCACGACGGGCAGGCGAAAATCATCCGTGGAAATAAAATCGGCGACGGCGGCGATGATGTCGGCCTTGAGCAACATGCCGATTTTAATCGCCGTAATGGGATAATAGGCCATCACCTGCTGAATTTGCGCGCGCACAAATGCGGGCGGCGCGGGGTGCACGTCGGAGATGCCGACGTGGTTTTGCGCGGTGAGGGCGGTGATCGCCGTCGTGCCATACACGCCGCAGGCGGCGAAGGTGAGCAAGTCCGCCTGAATGCCGGCGGCGCCGCCGGAGTCGGAACCGGCGATGCTGAGAGCGGCGGCGAGTTTGGCGGGGGCGCTCATGCGTCGGGCCATTGGTAGGCGGTGGCGAGGGCGACGTCGGGATGGAGGCTGCGGTGGACGGGGCAGGTTTCGGCGGCGCGGCTGAGGCGCGCGCGTGTGGCCTCGTCGGCGGGGCGGGGAAAGCGGAAAATGATTTCGAGACGGGAAATGCGGCGCGGGGGCGCGTCGGTCATGTGCTTGCTGACTTGCATTTTGAGGCCAGTGAGGTCGTAGCCGATGGTGCGGGCCTGGATGCCCATGATGGTGGCCATGCAGGTGAGCAGCGCGGTGGCGCACAAATCGGTGGGGGAAAAGGATTCGCCGCGGCCTTGGTTGTCTTTGGGCGCGTCGGTTTCGAGGACGGTGCCGGAGGGGCCGTGCACGGCGCGGCAGCGCAAATCGCCCAAGTATTCGGCAGAGATGGTGACCATGCGGGTAATGTATAACGCGCAACGCCTAACGCTCAACCTTTAACGCTTAAGTGAAAAAATTCCGCGGTTATTCAAGCGGCAACCGGCGACTACTCTTCTTCCTTGAGCGTTGAGGGTTAAACGTTGAGAGTTGAGCATTGTCCCTTTCATGGCCGAATCGCTGCAATCGTCTTTCTTTGAGGAATCCTCCCGAGTGCGGTCGGGGGGTGAAGCGAGCGCGGGCGGCTTCCACCGTCCCCTCGCCTTGCGGATGCGGCCGCAGACGCTGGCCGAGGTGATTGGGCACGAGCACTTGCTGGGGGCGGAGAGCCTGCTGCCGCGGTTGGTGCGCACGGACACTTTTGGAAGCCTGCTGTTTTACGGGCCGCCGGGCTGTGGGAAGACGACGCTGGCCGAGGTCATCGCCCACGAGACGCGGAGCCGCTTCGTGCGCATCAACGCGGTGCTGTCGAACACCGCGGAATTGCGCGACGAGCTGCGGCTGGCACGGGCGCGGCCGGACGAGCGCACCATTTTGTTCATCGACGAAATTCACCGCTTCAACAAGGCGCAGCAGGACTTGTTGCTGCCGGATGTCGAGGCGGGGAACATCCGCCTGATTGGCGCGACGACGCACAACCCGGGTTTTTACATAATCGCACCGCTGTTGAGCCGTAGCCATTTGTTCCGCCTCGAACCGTTGCCGCCGGAGGCCGTGGCCAAAGTCTTGCGCCGGGCGCTCGACGACTCCGCCCGCGGCTTGGGCAACTTGCGCGTGCGGGCGGAGGACGCTGTGCTCGCCAGCCTGGCGAAATTGTGCGACGGGGATATGCGCCGCGCGCTGAATGCGCTGGAGACGCTCGCGCTGAGCCAGCCTCTCGGCGGCGAAATCACGGTGGACGCGCTGGCGGTGTTCGCGCGCGAGCGGCGCATCCGTTACGACGCGAACGAGGACGAGCATTACGACACGGCCTCCGCTTATATTAAGAGCATGCGCGGCGGCGACCCCGACGCGGCGATTTACTGGATGACCAAGATGCTCGAAGGCGGCGAGGACCCGCGCTTCATCGCGCGGCGGCTGGTGATTCTGGCGTCGGAGGACGTGGGGCTGGCGGATTCGCGCGGGTTGCCGCTGGCGGTGGCGGCGTTTCAGGCCTGCGACTTGGTCGGCCTGCCGGAATGCGCGCTCAACCTCGCGCACGCGACGATTTTCCTGGCGACGGCGCCGAAAAGCAATTCGGCCACGCGGGCGCTCGGCGCGGCGCGGGAGGCGCTGAAAAACGAACCGGTGCAAGCCGTGCCGATGGCGCTGCGCGACAGCCACACGGAGACGAACAAAAAACTCGGCCAGGGCGAGGGTTATTTATACAGCCATGAATTCCCCGAGGCAATTTCCGGGCAGGAGTACTTGGAAAAGTTTTTGCGGCTCTACGACCCCGGCCCCCACCCCGCCGGCGCGGAAACGGCAATTGCGGAACGGCTCGAGCGGTGGCGGCAGATCAAAGCCGCCCGGAAACAATCCTCGAGTTAATTTACTGCGCCGGACTGCTACGGCACGGTCGTAACGAGCACCCGCAGGAAAATTGGCCCATTCGCGGGCACTGGCACGCTCGCTTCGTAGCGCGCAGTGTAGTTGTCGTCATCTCGAAGTTGGCTGATTGTCCCGGGCGTGATATTGAGCCAATTAACCAAATCACTGGAATATTGGGGAATCACCTGCGCATCAGTCATGTTTTTGCGGACGCGGTATTGGATGTGCATGCTAGGCGCTCCATTCGTTGTGTCCATTGTCAAAACCGGCATGAAGGCCGGCGTCGGCGACAAGTCCAAGTTCATCGCATAGCGAATCAGATTGGCCAGACCCCCACCAAATGGGGTGGCCGCGGGAAACGCAGCGTTGCCGGAGAGGTTGGATACTGTGGCCCACTGATTGTAGTTGATGGCCACAGTGGAAATACTTCCTGTGTTGGCGAGCCGGGACAAATCCCAGGCGAAATTGCGGTTCATCAGCGAAGTGGCATTGGAAAATGATCCGGTCACTCCGCCATTAACTTGAAAAAAATTAAATGACCAATTCAGGGGCGGGGCAAAGCCATTCAGGTAAGTAAGTCTGAGCGTGCCGCCCAGGACAAGGTTACCACTAATGTTGATTGCGCCGTATTGCGTGCCGCGAGTGAGACCCCCAATCTCCAGGTTGACGGTGGCGTTCTCACTCAAGGTCAAATCTTTACCAAAGGCCAGCACGCCCACCCCACCATTGATCCCGGGGATGAGTGTACCGTTAACAGTGGTAATACTCCCCACATAACCGCTGCCGGACAAGGTTGCGCCCGCTGCCACGTCAACCACACCGACGCCGGTCGAGGAGAAATTTCCTGGATTGGAGATGTAAAGAGTTCCAGAGGCAATGGTGGTGTTGCCCGTGTAGGTATTGTCGCCCGCAAGCGTCAGGTAATCGCCAGGGTTGCCATCTTCATGGATGGTAAGTGAACCGTTACCCGACAGATTGCCGTCGCAATAACCATTGGCGCCCACTGTCAATGCAATCCCAGCGCCCCCAGCGTTGGTCAAAGCAAGGTTCTGACTTGCGCCAAGGCCTCCCAAGACCACGGCCGTTAAATTGCCAAAATTTATCGACCCGCCATTATAAGCAAGCAGACTGTCTTGCAGAGCCAGACTATTGCCGAGCTTTAGCACGCCTTCCGAAATGACCGTGTCGCCGGTATGAGTATTGACCGCGTTGAGCGTGAGATTGCCAGTGCCCATTTTTTGCAAGACCATGTGACCACTGATGGTTTGATTCAACACGGTGTCGGTGCTCTGCTCAAAGATCACAATATTGAGGTTGTTGTCCGCCGAAGTAATGTTGCCCGTCAGTGCCGAGGTGTCACCGGCAAAAATCAGCTGCGCGCCACCCTCAACAATGGTGGTGCCGGTGTAACTGACCGTTCCGGTAAATGTCTGCGAAGATTGACTGCCGAGAAAATCAGAAGTAACAGTCAGCGACCCATTGCCGGAGAGATTGCCACTAAAATTGCTGGTTTGCGAGTAGGTATTGAGGGTGATCATCACCGGGCTACCGGAATTATTTTCAAGGATAATGTCGCGATTTCCGCTCAATCCTCCCAAAGTAGCGAACGGTAGATTCCCAAAACTGAGCGACCCTCCGCCTTGGTAAATGATCACATTGCTGTATTGGAGGGCGAGAGGGTTGCCCAGGATCAGCACCCCGTTGTTAATGGACGTATTGCCGCTGAAAGTATTGACGCCGGACAAAGTCAGATTCCCGTGGCCGGTTTTGATTAAATCGCCGTTTATGCTGATTGTTTGGTTGAAGTTGCTGTCGATGTCCTGATCGAATACCACAAAAACGTTGTAAGAGGGTTCATTGGAAGTGAGATTGCCTTTCAATTGCGCTGTGTCGCCGGTAAAAATCAAGGTGCCACCTTGCACCTCCGTATCTCCGGAATAGGTGTTTGCCGCGGCGAGCGTCAAATTGCCGTCGTCATTAATATTTTGAAAACGTACCGTGCCTGAACCGCTAATCGTTCCGGCATAAATCTGGGCCGTTGAGTTTGGGGTGAAGGCCAGCACGCCATTGTCAACAATGCCTACGGTCGCATTCCCCACCACCGAACCGATGGTATCGCCGTCACCCAATTGCAGACCGCCTCCAGAATCAATCACCGTGCCACCCGTGTAAGTGCTCGACCCCGTCAAGGTCAACTGGCCCGAGCCGGTCTTGATTAAGGAGCCAGGGCCGGAAAAGGTACCCGAAAATGTTTCGTTGTCGTTGTAGACAGTCCCCGATTCCACGAAATTGCCGCTCGTATAGGTGCCCAGTGTCAGAGCCACCGCGCCATTGGAGGAATTTGACAAAATAATCGGTTCATTGCCACTGAGGGCACCGATGGCAGTCGAAGCTAGATTATCAAAACTCAACGTGCCGCCGTCGGTGTTCAAAATCAGGTTGCAGCTCTGCAACGCGAGCGGGTTTGCGAGGATCAGCGTACCGCTGGCTAGAGTGAGATTATTGGAGAAAATATTGGCGCCAGCCAGTGTCAGTTTGCCATCGGGCCGCGAGGTCATGACGGTTCCGTCCGTATTGCCAGAAACACTGCCGGCAAACGTCACGGCCCGGCCATTGAGGTCGATCGTCCCCCCACCCGGAGTCGTGGACGATACGTTATTGGGAAATATACCTCCATTGTTTCCGCTGGCCACCCCGAAGATTACTCCACCCCCGCCACCATAATAGGTTGAGGTGACGCCCGGGCCGAACGTCAGGCCACTGGAAATATCCGGCACAGTGGCCGAAGTTGCGCTCCACTGCAAAGTGCCGCCCCGCAAAATGACGTTAGGGTTTGCGCCAAAGTTGTTAATGGCGCCAAAGTTAATCGTACCGTCAAAAATAGTGGTTTTGCCGGTGTAAGTGTTCGCGCCGGACAAAGTCAGTGTCAGCGAACCGGATTTGATCATCTCGCCGCTGCCGGAAATGACGTGGCCAAAACTGGTGGGGGACCCTGCATTGGTGGTGCCATTGGCGTAGGTGATATTGTAGTTACCCGTGTCGATACCGACCTCAAACTGCAATGTGCCATTGTTGATAATGTTGCCGCCAAGGCCGGAAGTGCTGCCATTAAAAACCAGCGTACCGGCGTTAATCGTCGTGTCTCCCGCATAGGTGTTGTTGCCGTAAAGAATGACTGTGCCGTTGGTGTCCTTGGTCAACGCCGCGCCGCCGCCGAGAATGGCCGTGGCGCAGCCGCTTAGCACTTCGTAGGAACTGGCGCTGAGCACGCCATTATTGCCGCTAAGGTTTCCATTCACCACTTGCACCGGGCCGGTGGTGGCGTTAAAATTTCCAATGTCGAGCGTGCCGTAATTGACGGTCAGGCAGCCGGCAGAAGGCAACGCATGGGCCGCCCCCAGCGTCAAGGTGCCGTAATCGAGAATCGTCCCTCCCGTGTAGGTGTTGTTGCCTGCCAGAATAATCGTGCCGCCCGTTGAAATGTCCAGCAAGCCCGTGCCGGAAATGTTACCTGAATAGGTGGTACTTTGGCTGTTTGTTCCCACGGTTAAAGCCAAGGGTGCCACCGAATCATTCACCAGCGCGAAATCGCGATTTCCGCTCAAGCCGCCCAGCGTGGCGTTTGTCAGATTGGAAAAACTCAGCAGTGGACCGTTGTTGACATAATTAAAGGTGCTGCCTTGCAGGGCTAGCGGGTCGCCGAGGGAAACTAGCGTACAATTAAAATTAAGTAGACCCGGTCCAGGATTAGTCACTGGCGCGTTGACATTGACATTACCGTTCGCAGTGAAAGTTAGATTGCTGCTGGAATTGTATACGCCCGAATTGCCTTGGGCGTTGGGGCTTTGACTAATGGTGATCGAGCCGCTCGGGGCACTGATATTAACCTCCGCATTGGCCAAGGCGGAGAGAATTGATTTCCATGCCAGGGTGCCCGTACCGCTGACGCCAGGGGTAAATGGCGCGGCGGCACTGCCGTTTCCCGTGATATTTACATTGGACGGGCCATCCGTAATATCGATGGATTGGCCAAACAGAGCGCCGCCGCCCAACACTCCCAATAACCCCATGGCTAAAACACAATGAACGGCAACCCAAGCCGAACTTCGCCATAGCGGCCGCATATGAGCTTGCGGAATAAACATGAAATCAAAGCAAATCACCCTACGGGGGCGATTGTTTTCAGTCAAACCTGATAATGAATAGCTTTTTTTCGGCAGGCATTTGTTTCGGCAATTTCTGGCTTCTAAGTTCTTCCCCCTTTCGTCATTATCCCTCCATGCAACATTTTGGCGGATTCATGACGAGCAGCGAGCGGGCGATGCCGTGGTGGCGGCCCGTCTTGCGCTGGTTTGTCATTGCGCTGAGCGTGGTCATCGCCACGCACACGTCGCGCGGGAGCATCAGTTACACGGCCAAGGGTTGCTTAGGCCCAGATGGGTTGGGGACGCTGGCGCTGGTGGTGCTGGCGCTGAGTTTTTTCAACATCGTGCTGAAGCCGATTCTGGTGATCTTCACGCTGCCCTTCGTGCTGCTCACGCTGGGCCTGGGCCTGATCGTGATTAATGCGCTGCTGTTTTTACTGGCGGCGCAAGTGGTGCCGGGCTTTCAGGTGGATGGGTTTTGGCCGGCGGTGTGGGGGGCGCTGGTGGTGAGCGTGATGTCGTTCATCGCCAACCGGTGGCTGGGGCGGCGGCGTTTCATCGCGGCGACGCGCGGGCTGGGCGGGCGGGGGCCGCGTTCTCCGGCGGCGCGGCGCGATGATGATGTGATTGACGTTTAAGGCCGTTGGGCATAGGTTGTTTCCCTCATTATGCCCACTGAAGAAATCGAGTTTTCCCATGGGGCGACCATCATTCGCCAGGGTGACACCGGCGGACATTTCTACATTCTGCTGGGAGGCGCCGTGGAGATCCACAAGGACGACACCCTGCTGGCGACGATGATGTTTCCGGGGACGATATTCGGCGAGATGGCCGACATTCTCGGCAAGCCGCGCACATGTTCCGTCAAGGCCAAGGGCACGGCGAAGTTGGCCAAAATCAAATCGCTGCCGATTGAGCAATTGATGGTCGAGCAGCCGGATGTAGTGGTCAAAATCCTCAAAACCCTGGCCACGCGTCTGGAGCGCACGACGCAGAAATTGTCCGATCACTCGAAGGAGTCGCCGATGTGGAGCATCGAAGGCGGGAAAAAGCACTAAGCCGCGTGGCCGGGGATGCGCGCCTTGGGCCGCGCAACGCCTGCCGGGAAAAATGGTGGGTCGGCGGGGACTTGAACCCCGAACCAACGGCTTAAAAGGCCGCTGCTCTACCATTGAGCTACCAACCCGTGGAGCGCGCCGGGTGAATTCCAGCGCATCCGAACGGGCAATCTAGACAAAGAATTTGTCCGGTGGCAAGACGGGATTGAAACGGTTGGGACGGGGCGGTTGATTTTTTGGGGCCGGTTCCGAGATTTTGCAGTCAAAACGCGATCCAGGCCTGGAGGTAGAGGGTGTTGTTGTCCGAGGCGTTGTGGCCGAGGCCGTCGTAGTTGCTGTGGGCGCCGTTGATGCGGTCGTAGAGGGTATACTGGATGGAGAGCTTGAGATTGCTGAGAGGCAGAAAAGACGGTCCGCCGTTTTTGTTGAAGGGCAGCCAAGCGAGTTGAAACACGACGCCGTCGCTGCCGGGCGAACCGGAGGCGCTGTTGGGATAGAGTGCGGCGTCATCACTGCCCTCGACCGCGAAAAACTGGACGTCCACGCCGTAAGTCTTGTCGTAAAGATAATCCGCCGTGACTTTAAGTTCCTTGAGATTGTCGGTGTGGTTGGTGGCGCTGGTGAGCGTCTGGCTGGCGTCCCAGGTGTTGCGTTCGTAAATCCAGGAGACCGTGCCGGTGAGGTCGTTTGCGCCGAAGGCTGTCTGCACTTGCGCGTCGAGGCCGACATCCAGGGTGTGGTCTTGCCCCGCGCTGCGGTCGCGGCCGGGGAAGGTGTCGGCGGCGAGGCCGAAGGTGCCCACTTCGATTGAGGTGTTGCCCGAGGTTTTGACGTAAGCAGCGCGCCAATAGGGCGCGAGGTCGGAGACTTGGGTCTGGCCGGTTGGGTCAATGCCCATGCTGCGTTGGAATTGGGCACCCAGGGTGTGGTAGGCGGCGGCGTCGAAATAAAAGGATTTGTCCACAAACGCATAGGCACCGAAGCCGGCGACCTGTTGGGCGAGCGCGCCGTCGATCATGGGCGAGGAGGGTTGCTGCGCGGGGAGTCCGGTGGTGCTGAACGGAAAACCCCACGCGGGCGTGCTGTTCCACGGGTCTTGCATGGTGGGGTTGTTGTTGAGGTAGACGCCGTAGGTCACGGATCGTCCCGCGATGGCGCCCGTGTCGGCGTAGCGCAATTCCTGGCTGTCCCAGTGCCATTTCTTCGCCACGCCGTCGTAGGTGACCTGGCTGAAGATGCCGATTTTGTTCGCGATGTTGGCGCCGTCCTTGCCGAAAAGTTTGTCGGCATAAGGGCCAAATAGCCGCCCGGCGTAGAAAACGCTGGTCTGGGTGTCGGCAAAATTATTGTTGTCGTTGAAGCCCGGGGCCGCGCCGCCCGGCTGGCCCTTGGCCGTGTGGGTGAACGAAGGCTGCGTCATGAATGCCAGCGGGGGAAGATTACTTTGGCCGCCGCCGATGGTGTAGCCGCTCAATTTGAATTGGCGGCCGAGCGTGTTGAGGTCGGAAAATTCGGTGTGGCAATCGATGCAGGACAGGCCGGTCTGCCGGGCGAAACTGGGAACGGCGTGGCCCGTGAGCGGAGCCAGCGCGAGGGCGGCGAGGAGGAGACGAGCGAGGATGGAAAAATGATTTTTCACGAGGAGCGAAGGTTGGGTGCGGGAATCGACCGGGATGGCGGATGAGCGAGGCGGAGTGTATCCGGTCCAGCCCGACTTCGCAATCGGGGGCGCGGCGGTAACTCGCTACGAAAAATCCCTAGGCCATATTGGCCGCTGATGTTTTAGACCCCACCCATTTGCAACTGCCGCAGCGCCTCGTAGACGCCAATACCCGCAGCGGTGGAGAGATTGAGCGAGCGCAGGGTCGGGTCGGGTTGCGGGATGCGCACGCGGCGCGCTTCACCCGCCCAGTCGTGGAGCCACGCCGGCGCGCCCGCGCCTTCGTTGCCAAAAAGGAGGCCGTCCTCGTCGGCATACTTTACGTCCCAGTAAGTTTGGGTGGCCTGGGTGGTGAAGAGCCAGAGGCGCTTGGGGCCTTGGTCGCTTTTCAAAAAAGCCTCCCAGTTGTCGTGATGGATGAGGTCGAGCGTTTTCCAGTAATCCATGCCGCTGCGTTTCAAGTGCCGGTCGGTGATGCGGAAGCCGAGCGGGTGGATGAGGTGCAGGCGCGAGCGGGTGAGCGCGCAGACGCGCCCGATGTTGCCGGTGTTCTGCGGGATTTCGGGCTGGAAAAGGACGATATGCAACATGGGAGCCGAATGCACCGCGAAGAAACTAAGAGCGCCAGGGGAGGGGTGGGTAAATTAATTAAAATGATACTTGGCGCACAGGGCGACTTGGCGGTGAAAAATTCGTCTATTTCCACGCGCGGATGGTGCGCTGGGCCTCGCGCTGCTCAGCCTTGCGGCGGAGGGTCTCGCGCTTGTCGGCAAAGTTCTTGCCTTTGCAAAGGGCGATTTCGGCCTTGGCGAGGCCTTCCTTGAAATAAATCCGCAGGGGGATGATGGTCATGCCCTGCATTTCGGCGGCGGCGCGAATTTTGATGATTTCATTCGAATGCAGCAGGAGCTTGCGCGGGCGGCGGGGCAGATGGTTGTGGATGTTGCCCTGGGTGTATTCGGAAATGTGGGCGTGGTGGAGCACGGGCGCGCCGTTTTCGATGCGGACAAAGGCGTCAGCCAACTGGGCCTGGCCCTGGCGCAGGGACTTCATTTCCGTGCCGCGCAGGACGATGCCGGCCTCGAAGCGCTCACCCACGTGGTAGAGGTGGAAAGCCTTGGGGTTGCGGATTTCGGTAAAGCGGGAGGAGTCTTTGGGCGCGGCGGGCATGGTGAGGGGCGAGCCATACGGCTCCCGCAGAGCGCCGAACCTACCCCACCCCATGGCGGCGGATCGCGGCGCGACTTACCGGTCTTTGGGTTCTATGCCATCCCAAAGTTCGTAGTCAATCTTGCCCTCGATGACCTCGCGCAGGGCGACGTCCTCCGGCTCCAGCTTTTCGAGCGATTCCACCAGCGGCTTCATGCCGAATTTAAGCTGTTTGACCCGGCGCGACACCACGTTGATGAGGATGTTCGCGTCGGTGATGACCTTTTGGGCTTCTTTTAGGTATTCGTCTCTCAAGGTATTCTCCGGTTGAAAATGAACGTTCAGTAAGGGCGAAAAGGGTCACAATGAAGACCCCCCGCCCCCTTGGCAACCCCTTTTTGGAGGTGGGGGGAGGCAATTCGACTATCTGCTCGGCCCCCTACATTTGGCCCTTCACCTGTGGATCGATATCTGCAGGGTTGAATCATGCGACAATTTTGGCATAACCCGGCTGATGAAGCTGCCCAATGCCCATCTCGCCGTGGTGGAACAGGGAAAAATTGTGGATTATTTGCTGGATACGGCCCATCAATATGGGGCCAGCAAGGCGCATTTTTTTCTGGGGTTTGGTTTTACCTTGGGGAATTGGGAGGCTTTGGCCAGGTCGTTTCACGACCATGGACAACAGTTTGATGTCACCGAGCGGACGGAAACTCCCTTTGGTCCGCGTTACGAAGTTGAGGGCAAACTTCCGACTCCGGATGGCCGAAATCCCCATGTCCGCACCGTCTGGCAAGTGGACAAAGGACAGCTTGCACCACGCCTGATTACCGCCTATCCTGTGGAGGAAGTTATATGATTAAAGAACATGATTGTGTGGTGTTGACGCAGGCGTTGCCAGGCGACGGTTTGCAGACTGGCGACATCGGCACCGTCGTGCATATCCATCAGGGCGGGGCAGGGTTTACTGTGGAATTTATGACCCTAGCCGGACAGACCGTGGCGATTTCCACGCTTTTGCCGACGCAGATACGCCCGATTGCCAAGCGGGACATCGCGCATGTGCGGGAACTGCACGCGGTCTAACTGCTTAAGCAGGGCGTTGCCCTGCGGGACCGAGAAGTCGAGGCAATAAGGTGAGGCCTGACCCTCTCTGGTCTTCTCTAACTGATTCCAGG
>Ga0265320_10000971_pt1 | contig 21352 bp, 20 predicted proteins | sample 4827metaG_FD_202087 | JGI IMG/M metagenome (GOLD analysis project Ga0265320, IMG submission 202087) | Rhizosphere microbial communities from Carex aquatilis grown in University of Washington, Seatle, WA, United States - 4-8-27 metaG | ecosystem: Host-associated > Plants > Roots > Rhizosphere >...
CCGGCCGCGGCGCGAAGCTCGACCGGCGCGAAGCTCGAATAGAGCCGCGTGCGCGCGCCGACTTCGATGCGCCCTTCGTTTTCGACGTGCGGCTTGCCGTGCATCGCGCGCACCCACGGCCCGACGACGTCACAATCTCGTAACCAGAACCGCGCGGCCGCGACCTCCGCGACGTACGAGGCGTTCTGATAAACCTGAGTCGCGAGCGGCGTGCCGCGCTGCCCCTCGAGCCGCCGCCGTACCAGCGAGAGGATGTCGTTCACGACTCGATCCCTAGTGTCCTGCCCTCGAAGTTGCTCACACGACTTCGAGGCGCCGCTGCCGCGGCGTCGCTGCTTCGCAGCGAGGACACTAACTGTTTCCTCGGGGCTTTCGCCCCGAACCCCGCGCCCGCTTCGCGTGCGCCCTAGTGTCCTGGCCTCTGTAGCCGTCGTTCATTTCGCTGAAGGCTTTGCGGTCAGGACACTAGATGACCGCCGCCAAACCGGCAACCGTCTTGCGACGGTCCGAGCGGGGACGTCCGCTGTTCTGCCGAGCAACGAAATCCGTGGGATAGTGCCGAGAAGCGGCTCGCCGCGGACCGGAAGCAGCGACCATGGACCTTCTCTCGACGACCCTCGCCCGAGCGCTCGCGCGACGACTCTGGCTTCGCGCCTGCGACCAGGTCGGAGAACGCCCCTCCTTGGAGGGCCGTCCCCTGATCGTGAACCGCGGCACGTTCGTCGTCGGGTCCGACTTCGAGCTTCGCTCGGTGCCGGTTCAATCGCACCTGGTCTCCTCGTACGGAGGCCGGCTCCGCATCGGCGATCGGGTCCGCATCGCGCACGGCGTGGGGATCTCCTGCAGCGGGCGCATCGACATCGACGACGACGTGTCCATCGGCGCGTTCTGTATGCTGCTCGACTCCGACTTTCACGTCGCGGGCGCGTCGGAAATCGCTCCGGAACCGAAACCGATTCACATCGGCCAGGGCGCCAAGCTCGGTCATCGGGTGATCGTGCTTCCGGGGAGCAAGGTCGGCGCGGGCGCCGTCGTTCTCGCCGGAAGCGTCGTGTCGGGCGAGGTGCCCGCGCACACGGTCGTGAGCGGAAACCCGGCACGGCCGCCCCTGGCCTCGAACGACACCGGCATCGACGATCCGCACGACGTCGTGCCGCGACTGGTCCGCGACGTGCTCGGGCTCGAGCGATTGCCGTCCGCCGACGAAGGCCCCGATCAGATTTCGTCCTGGGATTCGCTCGGCGCGCTTCGACTGATCTTCGCGCTCGAAGAGCGCTTTTCGATCAGCCTCACCGAGGACGAGATCAAAACGGCGCGCTCGATTCGCGACATCGTCGACCGGGTCGGGACTGCGCGGGCTCGGGGAGGACGCGCCGAACGCGCCGATTGAGCGCCGATCCCCGAGCTCGAGGGTGCCCTAAACCCCAGAAAAATAGCTCAATTCGCGTCTTTACGTAAAGAACCCGCCTCGAGCGGCTTGCGAAGGCGGGGTTCGAGCGGTAGGGTCCGCCTCCGTTTTTCGAAAGAAGCACTCATGGCACGCGTTACCGTCGAAGATTGCCTGGACCACGAAGAGAACCGCTTCGCCCTGGTCGTTCTCGCCGCCGGCCGAACCCGGCAGCTGATGAAGGGTGTTCCCGCCCTCGTGCGCGCGGACAACAAGTCCGCCGTCGTCGCGCTGCGTGAGATCGCCGCCGGCCGCGTCCGATTTCATCGCGACAGCCAGGAAGTCGTCCAGGAATGGCTGGACGAGATCGACGTCAACAAGACCTGAAGTCGACGTTCTGGGCCGGGTGAAGAAACAGACGGCGAGCGAACCCGCGGTTCGCGTCGCACCGAAAAAAGCGGCAGCGTCGCCGAAGCGCGCCACGGTGCTCGACTTCGGACGCGCCGGAGACGCAGGTGCGACGTCGCACTACGACGACGCCGCGTACTACGACCAGGCGTACCGTTCGCGTCGCGACGACGTCGCGTACTACGTGCGGCTCGGGCGTCTGCTCGGCGGACCGGTGCTGGAATACGGCATCGGAACCGGTCGCATCGCGCTTCCGCTCGCCCGCGCGGGCATCGAAGTCGTCGGAGTCGACTCGTCGAGGGAAATGCTCGCCGGTCTCGAACGTCGTCTCGCGCGTGAGCCCGACGACATTCGCCGACGGGTGACGCGCCGTCGGGGCGACATGCGCGAAGTTCGTCTCCGGCGTCGCTTTCCGCTCGTGATCGCGCCGTTCAACGTCGTTCAGCATCTCTACGAGCGTACCGACGTCGAGGCGTTTCTCGCGCGCGTTCGAGAGCACCTCGCGCCGTCCGGTCGCTTCGTGTTCGACGTGCTGGTGCCGCACGCGCGCGATCTCGGAGCCGACCCCGCGAAGCGCTACGGCGCGCCCCGGTTTCGTCACCCGACGGCCGGCGGCCTGGTTCGATATGGCGAACGCTTCGACTACGACGCCATCCGGCAGGTACTCCTCGTCACGATGGAGTTCGAGCCGCTCGACGGCCAGCGCGGGTTCGCCGTCCCGCTCACGCACCGACAATTCTTCCCGCGCGAGCTCGAGGCGTTGCTCCATTACAACGGCTTCGGCGACCTGGTGATCACGGCCGATTTCACGGACGGACCGCCGGAGCTCGACGCCCAGTCCCTCGTCTTCAATTGCCGGGCCGTCCCCGGGAGACGCAGTCGGAGCTCACGGCCCCCCGGACGACGCACCCGCTGAACGGGCCTCGTCCGGTCGACATGGCGCCCGGCCGCGCCAATGTCTAGATTCCCGGGTCAGAACCTCATGGCAGTCGACTACTACAAGGAGCTCGGCGTCTCGCGAACCGCTACCGCGGAAGAGATGAAGAAGGCGTATCGCAAGCTCGCCTCCAAGCTTCACCCCGACAAGAACCCCGGCGACGCGGCGATCGAAAGCCGCTTCAAGACCGTGAATCGGGCTTATCAGGTCCTCTCGGACAAGAAAAAGCGCGCTCTTTACGACGAGTTCGGCGAGGCTGGCCTGAGCGAAGGGTTCAACGAAGACGCGACGCGGGCCTACAAGCGCGCCGGGTCGCGCCAGCGCGTTGCGGTCGATGGCGAAGGCGGGTCGTTCAACGTCGACGACTTGTTCGGCAACGCCGGCGCGGGCGGCATCGGCGACCTCATGGGCGATTTATTTGGTGCCCGGGGCGGCGGTCGGCGTCGCGGACCGCAACGCGGTTCGGACATCGGCGGGGAAGTGCTGATCGGCTTCGTGGAAGCCGTGCGCGGCACCACGGTTCAGATGGTGGTGCAGCCCAACACCGATCCGGTCTCGGTGCGCATTCCCGCCGGCGCGACCGACGGCGATCGCGTCCGCGTCGCGGGTCACGGCGCGCCCGGCAGCCCGCCCGGCGATCTCGTGCTCACCATCCAGGTGCGGCCGCACGAGTACTTCACGCGCGACGGTCTCGATCTGTATCTCGATCTGCCGGTCACCGTCGGCGAGGCCTACGGCGGCGCGAAGGTGAAAGTGCCGACGCCGGAAGGCGACGTGTCGCTCAAGGTGCCGCAGTTCGCGCAGAGCGGTCAGACCGCGCGGCTCAAGGGCCGCGGCGTGAAGCGCAAGGACAAGCAGGGCGATCTGTTCGTGAAGTTTTTGATTCGCGTTCCCACCGAAGAATCGGCGGAGCTCGACGCCGCGGTGAAAATCATCGCGGACGCGACGAGCGGCGATTTGCGGAACGGAATTACGTTCTGACGACGTGGCTCGGCGCCGATCGCGGCGACGCGGCATCGGAGCGGACGGTCCCGAATTCGTCGTAGCGCGCGAGCTCTTCGCCGACGCGTCGCAGGTACACCTGCTTCTCGTGGAACGGCAGAAAGCTCGACTTGAACCCCGAGAGCACGATGTTCTTCACGTCGGAGAACGGCACGCCGAGCTGCGAATGCACGAGCCAGAGCTCTTTCGAGACGCTGGTGTCGGTGATGAGCCGGTTGTCGGTGTTGATCGTCACGCGAACGCCGAGGTCGAAATAGAGCTTCAGCGGATGCGCGGCCAGGTTCCGAACGGCGCCGGTCTGCACGTTGCTCGACGGGCAGCACTCGAGTGGAATCCGGTGGTCGTTGACGTAGCGGAGCAAATCGCCGTTTTCGACGAGCCGGCATCCGTGCCCGATGCGGTGCGCACCGCAGGCGTGGATCGCCTGCGCGATCGACGACGGGCCGTACGCCTCGCCGGCGTGAATGGTGCAATTGATGTTGTTGTCGCGGACGAGCTGGAACGCGTCGCGGTGATCCTTCGCCGGGTTGTCGGCTTCGGCGCCCGCGAGGTCGAACCCGACCACGCCGCGGTTTTTGTAAGCCACGGCGAGCTCCGCCATCTTGTACGAGTACTCGGGAGAGATGTTGCGGATGCCGCACAGGATCACGTTGCTGCGAATCGCGTACGTCTTTGCCGCGCGATCGAGTCCCTCGAGCACGGCTTCGACCACGGCGGTGAGCTTCAAGCCGCGCGCCGTGTGCAGCATCGGCGAGTAGCGCACTTCCATGTAGCGGACGTTCTCGAGGTGCGCGTCTTCGGCGAGCTCGAACGCGATGCGCTCGAGCGACTCCGCCGTCTGCATCACCTCGAGCGTGATCGCGAACCCCTTCAGGTAATCGACGAGGGAGCCGAAGTGACGGCCCGAGCCGATCGCTTTGCGAAGCCCTTCGAGGTCGCTCGCGGGCAGCGCGATCCCGTCGCGCTCGGCGAGGTCGAGGATGGTTTCGAGGCGGAGCGAGCCGTCGAGGTGGACGTGCAGATCCGCCTTCGGCAGCTCGTGAAACACCTCGAACGGGACGCGGCCGAGAGAGCCGCCCTTATCGCTTCCGTTAACCGGTTGTTCCATGCTGGAGCGTAGCACGACGCGTTCTACCGAGCCACGCGACGGCCGCGAGCAGGGCGAAGGCGAGACCCAGATAAATAGGTCCGGGAATGCTCGTGTCCGAGTGCTCCTTCGCGGCGCGATCGAAGGCGTCGCGGATCGCCGCTTCGGAGACGGCGCCGAGCAGGCGCTTGTCGCCGACGTAGGTCGTCGGCAGGCCTTCGAAGCCCGCCGCGTCGAGGAGCGCGGTGTCCGCCGCGATCCGGGCGTCGGGCGCTTTGGACGCGAGACAGGCGTCGAACTCGCTCGGGTTCACGCCGACGCCGACCGCGGCGCGCCGGATCGAGGACGCCGTGAGATCGAGCGTGACCAGCCGATTGGCCAGCTCTTCGCCTTTCCCCTGCGCTTCGGCGCAGACGTCGGCGCGCGCCGCGGGCACGGCGTCGCCGTGCATGGGAAGCGGAACTTGTTTCCTCATGAAGTTCACGCGCTCGGCCGGGTAGTCTTCGCGGACCCGCTGGAGAACCGGATGCAGCGCGCGGCAATACGGACACTCGAAGTCGGCGAATTCGACGACGTTGATTTTGCCGGGCACGTAGAGCGCGCGGATCTCCGCGGGGACGGGCGGCATCGGCTTCACCGCGACCCAACCGACCGGCACGAGACACAGAAGGACGGCGAGGCCGACCCACGTCGCGGGCCGGAGCGGGTCCGCACCTACGCCGCCCGCGCGCGCCTCGCGTGCCCCCATCCAAGCGAACCCCGCGGCGAGGATCGCCGTCGCGTCCACGACGCAGCAGAGCCAACAGAACGCATGAACGTAGAATGCCTGCGTGAGGAGCAGGCCGAGCGCCACGACGGCGCCCGCGGTCGCGAGCCACGCGGTGAAGCGCTCGGCGGGGCGCGCGAGCGAAACGCCGAAGACGACCGCATAAGCGACGAGGCCTCCGAGGGGGATCGAGAGGAAGCGGCTACCGAAGTAGCCGAGTCCGCTCCGGCGAACGGCTTCGCAACCCGAGTGCAGCCCGCAGAAACTCGCGCCGACCGGGTCGAGGTATTGCGCGTAGAGCGCCGCGCTCGCGAGCAAGGCGACGAGAATCGCCTTCCGCGTGAGCACGAGCCAAATCGGAAAAAGGCCTTCCTTGTCGCGCGAGTCGAGCATCTCGGCTGGTTCTACAGCGCCGCCCGGCGTTCGTCAGCCCGGGACGGGCGCGACGAACCGGCCCCGCGTCGTGGATTCCTTCTGTCACCTGCGCTCGTTGCGCTATGACCGGCCCACCATGAAAGTCAGGTTTCCGTCGCGAGGAGAAATCGCGGCCATTTTCGAGGGCGAGCGCAAGTCGCTCGGCGCGCGCGAAATCGCGTTGCGCGCCGGTGTTCCGCCCTCTGCGTACGGCGCCTTCGTGAAGGTGCTCGAAGAAATGAGCGCGGAGGGAATATTGCGGCAATTGCCCGGACAGCGGTTCCGCCGCGAGCCGGGCGCGGCCATCGACGACGACAGCTGGGACGGCGCGCTCAGTCTGAATCCGAGGGGGTTCGGCTTCGTGACGTCGGCGGGGCGCGAAGACGTGTTCATCCCGCCCGACGCGATCGGCGGCGCCATGCACGGCGATCGCGTTCGCGTCCGCGTCGTAGCGCGCACGTCACGCGGCGCCGAGGGACGCATCGAGGAGGTGATCACCCGGCGCTCGCCGCGCGTCGCGGGCACCTTGCGAAGGCGCCGTCACAGCGTGTGGCTCGAACCCGACGATTCGCGGATTCGCGGACCCATCGTGCTCTCGGGGTCGCCGAAGGAAGGCCGCGACGGCGACGCCGCGGTCGTCACCATCACGCAATTTCCCGATCGCACCGAGGAGAACCCCGAAGGCGAGCTCATCGTCGTGCTCGGCGAATCCGGCGACCCCAACGTCGAGGTCGCGAAGATCCTCGTGCGCGAACAGGTCGAAGAGCAGCACTCCGAGGCCGCGATGCGCGAAGCCGAAGCGACCGCGGCGCGGCTCGCGCGCGGCGACGCGGCCGGGCGCGAAGACCTCCGCGAAGTGCCGCTCCTCACCATCGACCCCGAAGACGCGCGCGACCACGACGACGCGGTGTGGGCGGAGCGCAACGGCGAGGGCTATCGCATCTGGGTCGCCATCGCCGACGTCGCGGAATACGTGCAACCGGGCACGGCGCTCGACGAAGAAGCGCTGGCGCGGGGTTGCACCATTTATTTGCCGGACCGCGCGCTCCCGATGCTGCCCGCGGCGCTCGCGGCGGACGTGTGCTCGCTCTTGCCGGAACGCGAGCGCCTTTGTCTTTGTGTGCGCGCTGAGCTGGACGCGCACGGCAATGTGGGGGATTTCGACGTCGTCGAAGGCCGCATGCGCGCCGCGGCGATGCTCACTTACGGCAGCGTCGCGCGGACGCTCGGGTTCACCGAGTTGCCGCCGAAGAGCCCGCAAGCCGAGGCGTTCAAGAAGGACCTCAAGGTGCTCGACGAAGCGGCGCGAAAGCTCCGCAAGAATCGAATGAGGCGTGGCGCGCTCGACTTCGATTTGCCGGAGCCGAAGGTCATCCTCGACGAGAAGACCGGCAAACCCATCGGCGTGCAGCGACGCGCCGGCGACCCTGGCGTGAAGCGGGCGTATCAGATCATCGAGGAGCTGATGATCCTCGCGAACGAGCTCGTCGCTCAGTGGCTCGGCAAGCGGAAATCACCCGCCGTTTACCGCGTGCACGCGCGCCCCGATCTCGAAAAGCTCGAGCGGCTCGGCCGAGTGTGCGAGCGCATCGGCGCGCCGTTCGATCTCGAGGACATGTTGAAAGCCGACGGCACGGCGCGGTGGCTCAAGAAAATCGCCGAGCATCCGAAGAAGACGGTGCTCGAGACGTTGCTCCTCCGTTCGATGAAGCAGGCCGTCTACGACATCAACAACATCGGTCATTTCGGACTCGCGTCCGATGCGTACGTCCATTTCACGTCGCCGATCCGTCGCTTTCCCGACGTGCAGGTCCACCGCGCGGTGAAGCGGCTGCTCCGCGGCGCGAAGCCCGACACCAGCGCGCCGGCGCTCGAACGGCTCGCCGCGAGCGCAACTGACGCGAGCGTGCGCGAGCGTGCGGCGATGGACGTCGAGCGTGAAGTGCTCGACCTGTACCGTGCGCTCTACATGCGCGACCGCATCGGGGACGTCCTCGAAGGGACCGTGACGTCGGTGACTGGCATGGGGCTCTTCGTGACCCTCGACGATCCGTTCGTCGACGTGCTGGTGCGCTACGAGTCGCTCGGCCCCGACCAGTACAAGCTCGACGAGGACGAGCTGGCCGTGATGGGCGCGCGCTCCGGCGACACGGTGGGGCTCGGCGATCGCATCGTCGTGACGATTCAAGACGTCGCGCTGATGCGTCGCTTGGTGTCCGCCACCCGCGTGGTTCCGGAAAAGGTGCTCGCCTCGATGGACAAAGGCGACCGCGGGAACCGCGGCGATCGCGACCAACGCGGAGGAGCACGCGGCAATCGTCGTGACCAGGGTAGGAATCAGCCGCGCGCGCAGGGCGCGAAGCAGCGATTTTCGAAGGCCGGCACCTCGAACCGCTCCTCGAAGGACGGCGGACCGAAGGACGGCTCCGGAAATCGCGCGCCGAAGCGCAGCAACGCCGGCAAGCGACGTCGCTGAGTCGGTACCCGTCTCCGCGTCGTGGTCGTCGCGCGTGCCCGGCGACGAACCGCCGACGGCATCGACGCGATGGGAGCCCCCAACCCCATTAGCCGATTTTTTCGGCGCCGACGAACGCCCGGAGCACTTCCGGCACGGTGATCGAGCCGTCTTCGTTCTGATACTGCTCGAGGATCGCGACGAGGGTGCGGCCGACGGCGAGGCCGGAGCCGTTCAGGGTGTGAACGAGCCGCGCTTTGCCTTTCGGCCCGCTGCGATACCGGATTTTTGCGCGGCGCGCCTGGTAGTCGCCGAACCAGGAGCAGCTCGAGATTTCGCGGAAAGCGTTTTGCGCGGGCAACCAGACCTCGAGGTCGTATGTTTTCTGCGACGCGAATCCGAGGTCGCCGGCGCAGAGCTCGACCACGCGATAGTGAAGTCCGAGTCGTTGAAGCACCGCTTCGGCGTGTCCGGTGAGGAGCTCGAGCTCCGCTTCGGCGTGTTCGGGCTCCGCGAAGCGGACGAGCTCGACCTTGTCGAACTGGTGCTGGCGAATCAGACCGCGAACGTCTTTTCCGTACGAGCCCGCTTCGCTCCGGAAGCAGGGCGTGTACGCGGTGTACGCGACGGGAAGCGGCCGCTCGATGATTTCGTCGGCGTGTAAATTCGTGACCGGAACTTCGGCGGTGGGGATCAAATAGAGCGCGCTCGCGTCGTCCGGATCGGCGCGCGTCGTCTTGAACAAGTCGTGTTCGAACTTCGGAAGCTGTCCGGTCCCGAGCAACGCCGTTGCGCGAACGAGGTAAGGCGGGGCGACTTCGGTGTAGCCGTGCTCTTTCGTGTGGAGATCGAGCATGAACGCGGTGAGCGCCCGGGAAAGCCGCGCGCCGAGCCCGAAGAGCACCGAAAAACGCGCGCCCGAGAGCTTGCTCGCGCGCTCGAAGTCGAGGATGCCGAGCTTCTCGCCGAGCTCGAAGTGGGCCTTCGGCGTGAACGCGAAATTCGGTGGGGTTCCCCAGACGCGCACGACGCGGTTGTCGGCTTCGCCCTTGCCGTCGGGCACGCTCACGAATGGGATATTGGGCACGCCGTAGAGCGCGCTTTCGATCTCGGCCTCGACGGCGCCGAGCTCTTGCTCGAGCGAAAAGATTTCGGCGCTGAGCGTCTTCAGGTCCTCGCGGCGTGCCTCGAACGCGACGCGATCGGTCTTGGCGAGCTTCGCCATGTCCTGGTTCGCCTGATTGCGTTTTGCTTGTCGGGCTTCGAGCTCGCCGATGAGCGTGCGCCGCCGGAGCGAGCGCCCGTCGAGGGCTTCGAGACCCGCCGCAGCGTCGGCGTTGCGGCGCCCGAGCGCCGTGCGCACCTGGTCGAGATGGTCCGCGACGTACCGTGGATCGAGCATGCTCGCTTCTAAATCAGCGGCGAGGAGCCCGCCACCGCCTCAATGCCAAACACCGACGCCGACGCCGACTCCCACGCCGAAGGTGACGCCGGAACGCGGCGCGGTGTTCATTCGCTCGAGCGCGACGAGATGGGTGACCAGGGTGCACGTGCGGAGCTGCGGCCCGGTGCAGCCCTTCCACGCCCCGCCGCGAAGGCGCGCTCCGTCGGCGTCGAAATACGTCACGCTGCCGTCGGGAGCGACGGCGAGCCACGCCGTTTCACCGCCTGGAGGGGCGGCGTTGGTGATCCCGATGTGACCGAGATCGGCGCCGTCGTTGCCGGCCACGCTGCCGTTCGGCAGGAGCATCGCGACCGACGACCCGTCGGTGTCGTAAACGCGCCCCGCGCGATCGACGGTGAACGCCGGACGGCCGTCCTCGAACACCATGCCATTCTCGGCGATCTCGACCGTGCCGCCGTCCGTGGCGTTGAACGTCGCCGACACGATCGCGAGCGGCGCGCCGCCCGTCGCCCACCCGGGCGGCGGTCGGCTCTCGCACGATGCGAGTGCACAGCCGAGCAGCGCCACGCCGACGACGGATGAGCGAGCCATGCTCGAAGAGTAGCGCTCCTTGCCGTAACGCGTGGCGCCTTGGATAAGCGCCCAGGAAGCGCTCTTCGCTTTGTTGGCCGATCGAGCGGCATTGGCGACCATTCGAAAATGAGCTTTTCAGTCGCGCCGCCTCGCTTTTTCGCGTCGGAGTTCCCGAACGACAACCCGGCGCTCCACGACGGGGCGATCTGGGTCTGCCTCGCCGAACGCGGCCCGCTCCGGCCCGTCGTGCGTCCGCGAAGCGCCTCGGCGCCTGTCGCGCCCAACGGCGCCGTCGCAGCGAGCGCCGCGCCGATCCTCGTCACGGGGCCCGTCGTTGCCGTTACGGACGATCCACGCCTCGAAGCGCCGGCTGCGTCGGTGGAAGACTTCACCGACGAAGAAGGGCCGTACAGCGTGCGCGGCGCGTCGTTGCCGCAAGTCATTACCGGCGTCGATTCGCCCCGGTACGAACGCGTCGAGGTCACATCCGACGTGATGGACGAGTTGCCGATGGGCGCGCCGGTCCTCGCTATGTCGGGCGTCGAAGATCTCGCCGCGGTGTTCGAAGAGGCGTTCGCGTTGACCGAGGAGATCGAGCCGATCCCGCCGACCCTCGCGCCGCTTCGTCTCGAGCTCACTCCGCCGACGGCGTCGACCCTGGCGGAGCCTATCTCGTCCCTCGAGCTCGAGGGCGTCGAGACGTCGCTCCTGGAATCGAGCGGCGTGTCTTCGTCGCAGCTCACGTTCGACGCGCTTCGCTCGATGATTGAAAGCGAGCCGCCGGCGCGGGACGCGACCGGACCGGGCATTCGAAAAGTCGGTCCTCCCGCAGAAGTGCCCGTGGAGAAACCGACGGACGCGTATTCGGCCTTCGTCTCGGCGCTCGTCGCGGTGGCGCTCGGTGCGGGCGCGACGCGCGCGGCGGCGACGATGCCGGCCTTGTTCGAATCGGGCGAGCTCGACTTCGCCGCTTTCCCCGAGGACGTTCAGAGCGCCTTGGTTCGAAGTCGCGTTGCCGAACGCGTCGAGGCGGGTCTCGCGGTTCACCCGACTTTCGCGGCAACGGCCGGCGCGTGGCGCGGCGTCCTTCGCGGCGAGTCGAACGATCTGTCGGCGTGCGGCCAGAGCACCCTCGACGACTGGGGCGTGGAAGTGCTGCGCGCGTTCGGCGTCGGTCGCGACGGCAAGGACGTGCGCCGCGAGCTACGGGGTCACGGCGTCGCCGCCTTCGGCATGCGCGTCGCGGCGTGAACGTCGCGACGGAGAGGTCGCCGGCAAACCGGCCTCCACGAGGTACTCGAAGAGCTCGCTCTTGCTCGTTCGCTTGCGGAGCGACGTGACGCGCGCGCCGGTGAACCCCGCGGCTTCGAAGAGCGCCGCGAAAATTTCTTCGGCAGGTAAGAGCACGTCGTAAAACTTCGAATTGCCGACGACGTAGTGGAGACGGCCGCCCGGCGCGACGACCCGCGACAAGCCCGCGACGTGCCGACCCATGTCCTCGAAGTAACGATGCACGTAGTTGCCGAGCAACGGTTCGTGCTCCGAGATGCGCCGCACGATGCGATCGAATCCGGCGAACGGCACCGGCGTCGCGACGTTGCTCTGCCAGGTCGCGAGACGGCTCGTCGCCGAACCCCACGTCCCGCCGATGGCGCGCCAGTCGAGCTCGCCCGCGTCGCTGCGCTCGACCAAATATCCGAGCCAGTACATGTAGGGTCGAAGCTCGCGCACGTAGCTCATGCGGTTCGGATACGGCGGCGACGTGAGCACCGTGCCGAAACGCTCCCCGGCGACGAGCGGCTCGAGCTCGCGAGAATCGCCGAGCACGACGCGCCGCTTGGCGGTCGTGAGTCGGGCAGTCGCACCCTCGATCACCGAATCGAGCGCCCGCGCGAGCGCCTGCGCGACGCGTTTGCCCGCGGGCTCGCGGTTCGCGGCGGCGGGACCCTTGCGAAACGACATCGATTGGTGGCCGAAGCTCACGTTGGCGAGCTCGATCAGGGTCCGGCAAAAGGCGACGAGGGCGAGATCGCGTGCCGATTTATTGGGGGCACGCCGTCCGTCGCGAATGACCGCTGAGGCGCGTCCGAGTGCGTCGAGCACCGGTCGATCCCACCACCGCTCGACCTTGTGAATGTTCGGAACGAAGCTGTCGCCGGCACGGCTCGTCGCCGCGACGGACATCGCTTCGACGAGCGCGCGAGCATCGGCGAAGGCTCGCTCCGTATATCGCGCGGATTTCGCGCGCGCGAGCCACACGAGGAACGGGTTGAGCTCGACCGTCGTGCACGGAATGCCGCGCTCGGCGCACGCGACGAGCGTCGTGCCGGTGCCACAAAATGGATCGAGGACAGGGCCGCGGCTCGCGTCGACCTGCGCGAGCATTTCGCCGACCAGACGCACCGAGTACGCGGGCGTGAGCCGGAGCCACCCGTGTCTTCCGGCGAGCTTGTTGCCTCGAAAGGTGAAGCGGAGCGGCGTGCTCTCGGCCGTTTCGGCGATGACCGCCGCCCGCACCGCTATTTCGGGCACGGTCGGAGCACCTTGAGCTCGCCGACCGTGACCTCGCAGAGGCGTGCCGTCGTCGGTTTCGGCTTCGACGCCGCGGACGCGAGGGTCATCGTGACCGTTTGATCTTGCTGCGCGAGGATCTTCGCCTCCGCGCGCGCGGCTCCTTTTCGAGCCTCGAGCTCCACCGCCTCGTTGCGCGCCACCGTCACGTCGCACGGTGCCCCATCGCACACCTGGAACCCGCTCTTCAAGACGATTGCTCCCGGCGGCACCGTGACGACATGAAGCGTGACCTCGTTCGCCGCTTCGTTCGCCGACGCGATCGGCTCGGCGCTCGCGATCGGTGCGACCGCGACCGGCGCTGGTGGCTGAGCAACGAGCGCGGTGACCGCCGTCGTCGGCGGTGCGATCGTCTCGCCTGAGGAGGGAGCCGGCTTCGGTCCGTGACGGAGATACCCGGCGGCGGCCAGCGCCGTCGCAGCGAGCACCGCGGCGCCGAGCATGAGCGGGGACGTCTTTTTCGTCGGCGCGACGCTCGACGCTTGACCCTCCGGCGTTCCCTTTCGGCCCGCGGCGGGCGTCCCGAGCACGGCGGTCGGCGGGCTCTTCGGCATCATCGCGGTTGGAGCCGCCGACGGCGGCGCCTTGCCGCCGAATTGGGCGGCCGTGGGAGCCGCGGGTGCTCGCGGGAACACGCTCCGCGCCTCGCCGATGGACCCTTGGAGCATCGACGCGAAGGGACCGCCCTCGGGGGTGGCGACGAGCGCCCCGGCGAGCGCGGACATCGACTCGAATCGCTCCGCGGGGTTCTTCGCGAGCGTTCGCGAGATCAACGCTTCGAGCTCCGCGCTCAGGTGAAGATCGGCGTTCAGGTCGCGCATCGGCGGCGGCATCTGGTTCAAGGTCGCGGCGAGCACCGCCATGAACGAGTCGCCGGTGAACGGCACCGACCCGGTGAACATCTCGTAGAGAATGACGCCGAGCGCGTACACGTCGACTCGGAGGTCCGCCGGACGTCCCGCGGCTTGTTCGGGCGCCATGTATTCCGGTGTTCCGAAAATCATGCCCGTCTTCGTCAGTCGGCGTCGTGAGGGTTCGGCCTTGGCCACCTCTTCCGTCGAGCGGAGCTGCGCGATGCCGAAGTCGACGATCTTCACGAGCTCGTCGCCGTCGATCGTGCGCTGAAGAAAGACGTTGTCCGGTTTCAGATCCCGGTGAACGACGCCGCGCGAGTGAGCGGCTCCGAGAGCGCGGCAGATCTCAAGTGCGATGGGGATCGCGCGCTGCGGATCGAGGACGCCTCGCTTCGCGAGCTCGTCCGCGAGATCGTGCCCCTCGAGAAACTCCATCGCGATGAAGGCTTCGCCGGATTCGACGCGACCGAAGTCGAACACGTCGAGCACGTTGGGGTGCTTGATCCGCGACGCGCTGATCGCCTCCTGTTGAAACCGCGTGACGATGTCTTCCTTGCGGCTGTATTCGGTGCGGAGCACCTTCAGCGCCACCTTCTTCTCGATGGCTTCGTGCTCGGCGAGATACACCTGCCCCATGCCGCCCGCACCGAGCAGCTTCAACACCCGATAGCGACCCGCGACGAGTCGGCCGATCAAGGAGTGTTCCGGGGTTGTCTCGGCCATCAACGCGGTCTTCCGATCCCGCTAAGCTACCGTTGTCGACCCGTCGTTGCCAGGGCGGTGGCCCGGTCAGGTCGCTCGGCCGTCCGATGGGCTCGCCCGCGACGCCGCTGGCGCGACGGGTGGCCGGACCGCTTCTTCCGCGAGAAAATCCCGAATCGGGTCGCACAATAGCCCGCGGGAAGCCGCGCTATCGGGCGCACGGGCGAATTGCCCGGCGAGGGCGCGCCCGCGATCGGACGAGCAGCGCGACGAGGACGGTGGCAACATTCACCTATCGTGCGGCTCACGATTCTCGGCCTGGGTCTCATCGGCGGCTCTATCGCGCTCGCCGCGAGGAAGCGCGGAGCGGCGACGCACGTCACCGGGATCGATCGAACGGACGTGGTGAGTCTTCCGGAAGCGCGCGACGCCGCAGACACCCTCGTCGACACGTCGGACGACTTCGCCGTTCGCGCGGCGCTTCGAAGCACGGACCTCGCCGTCGTTGCCGCACCCGTCGGCGCCATCGCGGCGATGATTCCCGAAATCCTCGAGAGCGCGGATCTGGTGACCGATTGCGGCTCGACGAAGCGTGCGATCGTCGCGAGCGCCGCGCGATCACACCGCGCTCGACGTTTCGTTCCCGGGCATCCGATGGCCGGCTTGCCTCAGGGCGGCGTTCAGCGCGCGCGCGCCGACCTGTTCGAAGGACGCCAGTGGATGCTGTGTCCCGAGAGCTGCGACAAGGACGCACTCGAGCGCGTGCAATCGCTGGTGAAGAGCCTCGGCGCGACGCCGATTCTCATCGGCGCCGACGATCACGATCGCGCCGTCGCGCTCACGAGCCACGTGCCGCAGATCCTCGCGAGCGCGCTCGCGGTACTCGCCGAAAATCGTCGTGCGAGCGTTGCTGCGGGGCCCGCGTTCGAGAGCGCGACCCGCGTCGCGGGCGGCGGTGAAGCGATGTGGCGCGACATTCTTTCGACGAACGCCGACGAAGTGAGCGCGGTCCTCGAGACCTTGCTAGGCGAGCTCGAGCGGGTCTTGTGGGGACTACGACGCGATCCGGCAGACGTCGGACCCGTGTTGACTCTGCTCGAGCGTGCGCGCACGGTACGCGCGCGTGGCCGTGGCGACTGACGGTGGCAGAGTTCTTGCGAAGAGGGGCAGAGTGAAGCGCGCGCTCGCTATCGGCTTCTGGCTCTCGCTGGTCTACGCGGCGGCGACCGGCTGCGGCCTGAATCCGAAGCCGGATCTTCCGAGCGGCGACAATTCGAGTGGACCATCGGGTGCCTTCGGCGGCACCGGCGGCAGTGCCGGAGGTATTTTTGGGGCTGGTGGCGCGATGGGAGCGGCCGGCTTTCCGGAGGCGAGTGGCGGCTTTACCACCGGTGCCGGCGGCAGCACCGGCAGCGGCGCGACGACGTCGTTCCCCGCTGACGCCGGTGCGCCGTTGCCCGACGCAGGGGTCAACGATGCCGGCCCCGACGCAGAACACGACGCGCGGCCCGGCCCACTCCACGACTGATCCGACATACGACCCTAGGGCGGCTTCGTCGCGGGGTTGAGCCAACTTGTGCCGCGAAATCGCGCGCAGCGGTCATTTTTGGCTGGATTGACCACCCCAGCAATGGACCACGTCGTGCTAGGAAATCGCCGATGGGAAGGAGTCGCGCTGGGGCGCTGGGCGCCGCGTTGCTGTGGGGCGCGCTCCTCGTCCCAGGGTGCGGTCTCAACCCGAAAAACGAAGATCCGAGTCTTGCGGCGACCGGATCCGGCGGGCAAACCGGCACGGGCGGTTCGACGACCGGCTTCCCTGGAAGCGGCGGCTCGGCTACTCCCGGCGGTGGTTTCGGTGCGGGCGGCGGCCAATCGAGCAACGGGGGCTCCGTCTCCACCGGCGGTGCCACCGGGTTCGGCGGCAGCCCGGGAACGGGTGGGCTGTTCAACTCGGGTGGCGCTTCGGAGGGGTCCGGCGGTGAACCGAGCGCCGGCGGCACGACGAACGCGGGCGGCGCGACCAATGGCAGCGGCGGCAGCACGGGCACCATCGGCGGCCAGGGAGACGGCGGCCCCAACGACGCCGGCCAGAACAACGCGGGTGACGCGGCACCTGGCGACGCAACGCCCGGCGATGCGGCACCCGATGCGACGCGCTGACTCGAGCCGAATCGAGTCGTAGAGGACGGCTCAGCTCGCCGAAGGGCGATGCCGGTCCATGTAATGGCCCATTACGTTGACCACGAACTCCGCGAGGAGGCCGTCGGCCACGCGCAGGCGTCGGCTCAACTCGCGCGCGATGTTGAGCACGATGATCGCGTACGCCCGCACGTCAAAGCGGTAGAGCGCGTCGAGATCGGCCGCGCTGATTCGCAGCAAGCGACTCGGCGCAAGCACCCGCACGCTGGCCGAGCGCGGTTGCACGTCGAGGATGCTCATTTCGCCGAACCAGTCGCCGGGGCCGAGGAGCGCGACGCGGGCGTCGAGGCCGGCCTGACTGCGCTTCAGCACCTCCATTTCGCCGCCGATGACGACGAAGAGATCGCGAGCGGGGTCACCCTCTTTGAAGATGAGGTTCCCCGGCGACGGCATTTGAATGACGAGCCGCTTCGCCAAAAAGGTGAGCGCCTCGTCACTGAGCGCACCGAACAGGCCCAAATGCCGGAGGTCTTCGATGCTCGGGGCGCTTTCACCCATCGGTACCTCCGCCCGAACCTAGTCGGGTTCGAGGGTCTTGTCGAAGACGATCCGCGGCCGGGCCGGACCGGCGTAGTCCTCGACGAGCGTCACGTTCCAACCCGTGGCGCGGTGAAACGCGATCGACCCGTCGTTGCCCGTCGTCGTGATCGCCTTCATGCGGCGGCATCCGCTCGAGCGACAGTCTTCCTCGAAGGTTTGATAGAGCACCTTGCCGACGCCTCGCCGTCGATAGTCCGGGTGGATCCCGACGAGGTGCACGTAACCCGTTTTCGGCGGTCCGGGCGCGACGAAGCCGAGCAAGAACCCGACGAGGATCCCGTCGTGTTCGACGACCCGCGCGAACGTCCCGAGCTCGTAGAAGAAGAGTGGGTGGGCGAGCGCGCTCGTCGGACCGCCCCACCATCGATCGATGACCTGGACGATGTGATCGTAGTCCTGCTTGCCGAGGGGACGAGTGATCATGATCTCTTCGCGGCGACCCTACGAGGCTAGCACGAGTTCCCACAACGGCGGCGCTCGGCACATCACGGGCGGTGCACTAGCTGCCGGGCCGGGGCTCGTGTATCGAACGGCGCATGAACACCTCGGTGCGCATCGCGCCGTCGATCTTGAGTGCGGATCTCGGCCGGCTCGCCGACGAAATCAAGGACGCCGAGGCCGCCGGGGCCGACTGGATCCACGTCGACGTGATGGACGGTCGCTTCGTTCCGAACATCACGCTCGGCCCGATCGTCGTTGGCGCGGCGCGGCGTGCCACCAAGCTCCCTCTCGACGTGCACCTCATGATCGTCGAGCCCGAGCGCTACGTGGACGCGTTTGCGGAAGCAGGCGCCGACGGCATCAGCATCCAGGTCGAGGCGTCGGTGCATCTCCAGCGCACCCTCGCGCACATTCGATCACTCGGAAAACGCGCGGGCGCCGTCCTCAATCCGAGCACGCCCGAGACGACGCTCGAGTACGTGCTCGGAGACCTCGACGTGATCCTGGCGATGACCGTCAACCCCGGCTTCGGCGGCCAATCGTTCTTGCCGTCCGTCTTGCCGAAAGTCGCGGCCCTTAGGCGCATGATCGATCGCGCCGGGTTGCCCATCGATCTCGAGGTCGACGGCGGCATTTCGCCGGAAACGGCCAGGCGAGTGGTCGAAGCCGGCGCGCGCGTCCTCGTCGCGGGAAACGCCGTGTTCGGAAAGCCGGATCGCAAGCAGGCGATCGCCGACCTTCGTCGCGCGGCCGGCAACGGATGAACGCCGGCCGATCGCGACGCAGGAACGGTCTTTGGTTTGTAGGGGCACCCGGCGCGGCGCTCCTCGTCGCCTGTGGGGGCGCGCACGGCGCATCGCCCGGCAACCCCGCGACGGTGATTCCGGAAATCGTCGTTCGCGGTGCCACGGCGAATCCCGACGCGGGAGCGGCTCCGCCGGCGAACGCCGCGACCGCTCGCGACGCCGACGCGATCGTCGCGCGCGCTCTCGTCGAAGCGAGTCGAATTCGCGAGCTCCCGGTGTTGGGCGTCGTCCACGGACGCACGTTGACCCGCGCGGAGATGGCGACCCAGGTCGAGAAGAGCATCGAGCACGAGCTCCCGCCGGAAGTCGTCTCGTCGGAGGGCGACATGCTCGTCGCGCTCGGGGTGGCGCCGCCGTCGTTCGACTATTCGAAGGCGATCGTGTCGCTCATGACCGCCGAGCTGGCGGGATACTACGAGCCCGCCGAAAAGACGATGTACCTCGCGTCCGATCTCGGACCTGCCGAACGACAAGCTACGTTGTCACACGAGCTCGTCCATGCGCTCCAGGACCAACACTACGATCTCGGACGGCTCCTCGACTATCGCCCGGACGAGTCCGACGTGCAGAGCGCGCTCCACGCGCTCGCCGAAGGCGATGCGACGAGCGCCATGCTCGACGCGATGCTCGCGCCCCGGGGTCAGAAGGCGACGGATCTTTCCGAGCAGCTCCTCGGCATCGAAGTGCGCGCGTCCGCCGAGCTCAGCGTCCAGGTTCAAGGCGTCCCGGACATTCTGAAACGGTCGCTCATCGCGCCGTACATCGAGGGCGTCGAGCTCGTGCACCTCTTGCGACGCCGCGGCGGTTGGGCGGCCGTCGACGAAGCGTGGAAGCACCCGCCGACGAGCACCGAGCAGCTCCTGCATCCGGAGAAACTCCTCGCGCACGAGGAGCCGGAGGTCGTCGCCGTGCCGCCGCCGCCGCGGGACGGCCCGGCGACGCTCGTCTATCACGACGTTCTCGGCGAAGAGTCGTCGCGGCTCATGCTCGAGGAGTGGTTGCCGCGGCACGCCGCGGAAGACGCGGCGAGTCACTGGGCCGGCGATCGCGTGGGCGTCTTTCGCGACGGGGATCGGGTCGCCGTCCTGTGGCACCTCAGATACGACGACGTGGCTGCAGCGACGCGCGGTGAGCGCGCGTTCGAGCGCGGCGCCAGTGCGCAAGCCGATGACGCGCAGGCTGCCTCCAGCGCGAAACCGGACGCGAAGGCGGGAGGCGGGGCGAAACCGGACCCGAAGGCGGGGTCAGCCCCACCGCGAGGACGAAGCTGCGTCGAGCGCCCCACGACCGGACCTTTCGCGGTGCTCCGGAAGGGCCGCGACATTGCGATCGTTGGTGGACCGTTCCTGCGCCAAGGGGCGGGCGCTACCGCCTCCGGGACGTGTGTCGGCGCGGCAGCCTGGGCCGCCCGGGCACTCGGTGGGCACTGAGCCACCTCCGTAGTCTCAAAACTGCACACGACCGTGCCGAAGTCGCACGGTCCATTGCCACGGTGGCAGCTCGAGCGGCGCATGGTCCCGCGTGGCTGGCAATTGGTCCGATGGCGTCGGGGGATTCGTCCGCAACCGCGGACGTTCACGATCCGAGATCAGCAGAGGAAATGCCGAGGGAACGACAAGACGCTCGCTGCGTTGATAGGAGCGTGATGAGACGAAGCAATGCCGTGGCACTGGAATTCGAGGGAGACCTGGCTTTGGCACGCGACGTGCTTACTAAGAACAACATGTCGTCGCGACGAGGTCCCCAGCTAGTCACCGCATCCGCGGTGTCCTGGATCTCGCTCATCGCGGCGACCGCGCTCGGCGTGACCGGGGTCGACCAGGTTCGCACGCGGGTGTCGGCGCGCGGACACGTGCAAAACGACGGGGAGCTCCGGCTCATCGTGCAGTCGTATCGTCGCGACACGCTGGATCAGCATCAGGTTCCCGACGCCTACGCGCAGCCCCTCGCTTCGACGCAGCGGGCGATCACGCCGGAAGAGTTGAGAGACGGCGTGGACGTGAGCTTCCTCCAATTGCCGAGCGATGGCGCGGATATGGACTCGGTCGTCGTCGCCTGGGTCGAGCACGGCTCGCCCACCCTCGACCTCGACGCCATGGGCGCACGACCCCCGCAAGGTGCGTTCTATGGTGTCGGAGCGCGCAGCGACGGCGAGATCGTCCTCCAGACGACGCGCGGCTAACCCCAGCGGTGGGCGCGCACTGTCCACATCTGAGCAGACACGCGGTGCAACGTTGCACCGACACGGCGGGGCACTGTGGCGAGACTCCGCAATTGAGGCGAGTTTCGGTTTCTCGCGGACGGCGGCTCGAGGTTTCCGACTACAGCGCGGCACGGCGTAGCCGACGCCGCGCGGCCTGATCCGTCAAACGGATGGAGGCGCCGCGTCAGGGGCAGCCTCGTTTTGACGAAGCGCGCGGACGCGGCGAGTGAATTCTCGCCGGTCGTGCTCGGTGAGCGATTGTCCGGCGTACCGCACCTCGACGTATCGTTGAGTCAGTGCGAGCACCTCCCCAGCGATCGGATGATTCAGTGCGGCCAGCGCCTCGGCGTGGGTGAGCGGGGGCGTGCTCGTGACGCGCGGTGCGCCCCGGACGGCCATCGCCGCCTCGAGTGAACGATAAAGGGCGACGATCTGCGCAGTGGCGAGCCGCTCCGAGGGGTCGATCGGCGAGTTCCGCGGAGCTCGTTTTCGGAACCTGAGGTGGTAGTAAGCGCCGCCGAAGATCAGAAATACCCCAATGAAGAGGATGCCGGTCCTCCACGGCGAACGCATGCCGAGAAGACCGTGGTGCAATGAGCCGG
>Ga0265320_10000972_pt1 | contig 21337 bp, 21 predicted proteins | sample 4827metaG_FD_202087 | JGI IMG/M metagenome (GOLD analysis project Ga0265320, IMG submission 202087) | Rhizosphere microbial communities from Carex aquatilis grown in University of Washington, Seatle, WA, United States - 4-8-27 metaG | ecosystem: Host-associated > Plants > Roots > Rhizosphere >...
TCGAGTCACCCATTTGCAGCGCCAGGTAGCCGCCGTTGTTCTCCGGCAGCTTCTGCTTGATGATGTCCGCCTGGATGGTCACGCCAATATGATTGGCCTGGCCGGTCAGGTCCGCCGAAACATGGTAGTCCTTGTCCTTCTTGAACGCCGGATTGCGCAGGTAGCACCAAAGCACCGTCGCCATGCCATAGGAGTGCGCTTCCGCAAACGCATTCGCCACTTCAGTAATTTGCCGGTTCGACTCCAGCGAGCCAAAATAGATGGTCGCCCCCACCGCCGCCGCGCCCATTTCATAGGCTTCCTTGACCGTGCCATACATGATTTGGTCGAAGGTGTTCGGGTACGTCAAAATCTGGTTGTGGTTGAGTTTGACGAGAAAGGGAATTTTGTGCGCGTATTTCCGCGAAACGGACGCCAGCACGCCAAAGGTCGAGGCCACTGCATTGCACCCGCCTTCCATGGCCAGCTTCACGATGTTCTCGCTGTCGAAATAGTCCGGATTCTTGGCAAAGCTCGCGCCGCCGGAGTGCTCAATGCCCTGGTCCACCGGTAGAATGGAGAGATAGCCCGTGCCCGCGAGGCGGCCAGTGTTGAGCATCCAGTCCAGGTTGTTCAGCACCCGGTTGTTGCGATTCGTCGGCCCGAAAATGCGGTCCACAAAGTCCCCGCCGGGCAGGTGCAGACGTTCCTTGGCAATCGTCGTGCACTTGTGATTCAGATAAAAGTCGGCCTTTGCGCCGAGGCTCTTGGTGATGGAGTCAATGGAGGAGGGCATGGAGGGACGTTTCTAATGGATGAACCACCGCGCGTGCAACCCCTTTTGCAGTCTCCCTGCAATTGTAACGGCACCGCAGCCTCCCCAGCCAAAGCAGGATTTACGCCATCGTCACCATCGGCGGCGGCGTTTTGCCCTTGGCCTTCTTGGTTGGCGTCACCGGCGGGGTCTTGCCTTTGGCAGTCGCGACCACGGGTTCCGCCGCCGTCACCGTCGCCGTTGTCGGTGCGTCTTCCGCCACGGCGCCATCCGGCTTTGGTCCCTTGGGGCCCTTGCCTTTGCCCTTGCCTTCGCCCTTCGGCTTGCGCGGCATGAACTCAAACCCAATTTTGCCTTCATCCTTGAGCACCAAAAACGCCTCGAAAAACCGGCCCGTGCGTTTCGATTTGAAGCCTTTTATGAGATCCGTCTTCTTCAACTCGATCAATTTTTGAAATTGTTCACGCACAATCGTCGCGCCCAGGAGGATGCGGGACAGGCGGAACGTACATTTCGCGCCTTCGCCCCGGCTGAAATTCGCGCAGACATACCCACTTGGCGTTTCATGAATCGGCGCGCCGTCCACCGGGCACTTGCCCACCACGGGGAACTGGGTCAAATCAATCGGCGCACCATCCGCCCCGGCTTCCCCAAACCCGCTGTTCTCAAAGACAAACTTGACCTTGTTTTCCTCGTCGAGTTTGAGCATCGCGGAGAAGGGCCGGCCCTTCTTTGACCGGAAACCGTCGATTGGGCCGATCTTTTTCTTCTCCAGTAATTCGGCCGCTTCCGCGGCCGAAAAGCGGCGGTTCGCGATGATTTTGTAAATGGAAATCAAGCCGTCCTGCGACTTGTACGCGCGCCAAGTTTCCACCAAAGGTTTGCCGTCCGTCGGGCTGATGATGGTGGTCGGCTTGGTGGGGACGTTCTCGTCATTAAATTTCTTGGTACGGTCGACGATTTTTTTGGTCAGGTCGGCAATGCCGCCCATGAACTTGTCGCGCGTGGTCTTGCCCGCCTCCAGCCGGCGCAACTGGTATTCCCATTCGCCGGTCATGTCGGGGCTGGTCAACTCGTCAACCTTCAGGAGCTTAAGAAACTCCATCAAATTCTCCGCCTTGGGCGTCGGCATCAATTCGCGCTGCTGGCGCTCCATGTAATGCAAGGCGATCAAATGTTCGATGATGGACGCGCGCGTGGCCGGAGTCCCAAGGCCCTTTTCCTTCATCGCGTCGGCCAGGTCTTCATCCTCCACGAGCTTGCCCGCGCCTTCCATGGCGGCGAGCAGGGTCGCTTCCGAGTAGCGGGGCGGAGGTTTGGTTGATTCTGCGTTCAACTTCACTTCATTCACTTTGGCCTGCGGCGGCTGGCCGTCGGCCGGCGTCAATGCCGGCAGGGTTTCCTCAATGGCGGCATCCTTGCCATAAACGGCGAGCCAGCCCGGCACCGCGAGCACTTTGCCTTCCGTCTTGAAGGCATGCTTCGCCATCGTGCTGGTGCGCGTGGTGATGTCAAACTCCGCCACCGGGTAGAAGGCCGCCACAAACCGGCGGGCAATCATGTCGTAAATTTTCGCTTCGTCCGGCGTCAGCTTTTCCGGCGGTTCGTCGGTTGGGGTGATGGCAAAGTGGTCCGATACTTCGGCGTTGTTGAAAATGCGCTTGTAGGCCGGGTTGACCAGGCGGTCTTCGATCACCTTGGCCGCATGGGGCGCGAGGTCGCCACCGAGGCGGGACAGCACGCGTTGGACGGTCGAGGCATAGTCTTCGGGGAGTGCCTTGGAATCCGTACGGGGATAGGTGATGGCCTTGTGGCGCTCATACAAGGCTTGCGCGATGCTGAGCGTCTTGCCGGCCGGCAGCCCAAAGCGGCTGTTCGCTTCGCGCTGCAGGGTGGTCAAATCGTAAAGGCGGGGCGCAATCTGGGTCGAACGCTTCTTTTCTTCAGTCACCAGCGCTTGCTTCACCGCGGAAGCCTCGGCGAGCACTTTTTCCGCCGCCTCCTGGTTCCAAATGCGGTCGGCGCGGTCCTCATCATCGGCGCGCTTGAAGTCCGGCCGCTGGTACACGCCGTCATACGGCCCTTGGGCGATGCCGAAATTGGCCACAATGCGCCAGTAGGCGCGGGGCACAAAACTGCGAATCTCAATCTCCCGTTCCACGACCATGGAAAGGGTGGGGGTCTGCACTCGACCCACCGTGGCGACGGAACCGCCGCGGCGGCCATACATGCGGGTCGTCAGCGCACGGGTGCCGTTGATGCCGATCAACCAGTCCGACTCTGACCGGCAGCGCGCGGCCTCCTGCAACGGCAGCATGGTCTTTGCTTCGCGCGGCGTTTTGAAGGCGTTGACGATGGATTCCTTCGTCATCGAGGACCACCACAGGCGCTTGAAGGGCTTTTTGCAGCCGGCCAGCTCGTACAGGTAGGTGAAAATCAATTCGCCCTCGCGCCCGGCGTCGCACGCATTGAGGAGGCTCGTCACATCCTTGCGCCCCATCAGCTTTTTCAATAATTCGTAACGGTCGTTGGTGCGCTCTCCCGCCTTGAGCTTGAATTGCTCGGGAATGATCGGCAGCGCCGTCAGAGTCCAGAATTTCAACTTCTTGTCGTAATCCTCCGGCATGCACAACTCCGCCACGTGGCCCACGGCTGAACTCAGCACATAGTCCTCGCTCTCGAAGAAGTCGCCCGTTTTCTTGAACCCGCCCAGGGCGCGCGCAATGTCCGCGGCGACGCTCGGTTTTTCAGCGATGATCAGGGTTTTAGACATTAAAAAAGAGGAACAAATGACGGGCGCAGCAATGACTTCATAGCAGAAAAACGGACGCTTGGCAAAATTTTTCTTTGCAGAAAAATTTTTCGCGGAATTATTCCGCCTTTGCCACGGTTACGTTTTGGGCATTTCCGCCAGCAAAATGTCCAACTGGCCCAGGAGCTGACCCATGGTCGCCAGCGTCTCATCGCCCATGTTGGAAATGCGGAAGGTCTTGCCCTTGAGCTTGCCGTAGCCGATGTCGATCACGCACTGGAACCGGCTCTTCAACGCCTTGTTCAATGCTTCAAGGTCCACGTTGCGCGTGTTCGCGATGCAGGACAATGCCTTCGACGCGTACCGCTTCTCCGGCAAAAGCTTGAACCCCTGCTTTTCCATCCAGGCGTGCACGAGCGCGTTCGTCGCCGCGTGGCGCGCATAGCGGTGCTCCGCGCCCTCGGCTTTGATTTCATCCACCTTCGCCCGCAAACCGTTGATGAGCGAGATGCAGGGTGTGCTCGGCGTCATGCCCTTTTCGTGATTCGCATGGAATTCCAGGAAATCAAAATAATATCCCCGGCCTTGCACCTTCGCCGCCCGCGCCCGCGCCTTTTCCGACACGGCAAATAGCGAGAGCCCCGGCGGCAGCGACAACGCCTTCTGCGAGCCCGTCAAGAGCACGTCAATGCCGAGTTCATCTTTCTTGATCGGCACCACGGAAAAGGAGCTGACGCAGTCCACCACCGAAATCACGTCGGGAAATTCGCGGACGACGGCCATGATCGCCGTCAGGTCGCTCATCGTACCGGTCGAAGTTTCGTTGTGAATGAGCGTGATGGCGTCGAACTTGCCGGTCGCGAGTTGCGCCCGTACGGCCGCCGGGTCCACCGGCTGGCCCCACTCAAATTGCAGCGCGCCGGCTTCCTTGCCGCAGCGTTTGGCCACGTCGTTCCATTTGTCCGAGAACGCGCCATTCATGCAATTGAGCACGCCCTTGACGACGAGATTGCGGATGGAGCCCTCCATCACCCCCCAGGAACTGCTCGTGCTGATGTACACGGGGTCGCGCGTGTAGAACAAAGCCTGCAAATCCGGTTGCAAGCCCTGGTACAGGGCGACGAAATCCTTGCTGCGGTGGCCCACCATCGGCTTCGCCATCGCCGCAAACATGGCGGGTGACACTTCTGTGGGTCCGGGAATGAATAGTTTGTAGCTCACGAATCGCAACATGGCGCGCCGCGCTCCCTTGTCAAGATTGCTTCTCCAACACGCCGCTTGCTCAGCCGGAAATAATCTGGCACGTTGCATCCGCTCGCAGACTGACCAAGTCGCTTTTGGAGCCTTCGAATCACCGGACGGACCGCCCCATGCTTTTTCCCTCCCTGAGAGTTCTTTCAGCAGCGGCGATTTGGATTTTCCCCATCCTTATCCCGGCGCACTTGCGCGCCGACGACCTGTATGTCTTGAGCATTCAAGGTGAAATTACTAAGGTGACCAGCACGGGTGTCGCCAGCCACTACGCTTCACTGGGCGGTGTTAGTGACCGACTAGCCATCGATTCCAAGGGGAATCTATTTGCCACCGTGGCTCACAGCGACCCGGCTCGTCACCGGGTGGTGGACCTCGTCCAAATCGCTCCTAATGGCGCTGTTAGTCTCTTTGTTCCGGGCGTTGGTGCCCAGGCACTGGCGGTCAATTCCCGGGACGAGTTGCTTGTGATCAATGAGAAAACGCTGTTTAAAGTGACCTCCGCCGGGTCCTTGAACCAGATCGCCACCGGTTCAGGTTTTGACTATGGCATGGCGTTTGATGGTCGTGGCGACCTCTTTGTGGCGGGATTTCATGATGGTTCCATCGCTAAGATATTACTTTCGGGCGGGGATATTTCGCCGGCGACCAGTGGTTTTATTCCGGGCCGGGTTAACTTTCCCACGTTGACGCAGGTAGTCTCCGCATGGATGAAATCCATCGCTGGCCAAGATCTGAAACATCCGACATCCCTGGCATTCGGTCCCGATGGTAATCTTTACGTGGGTTCGGATAATGCGCAGGGTGGACAGGCTCCGGGTTCAACTATTTTCAAAGTTACCCAGGACGGTACCATCAGCAAATTGGCCAAGGGTGGGATCGAGTCGGCAATTTTGGCCTTTGATTCCCAAGGCACCCTTTATATGGCCGACAGTGCGACCGGCATCATTTACAAGGTGTCCGACCAGGGCGCATTAACCGTTTTTGTCTCTGGTTTGCAAGCTCCCGTGGGCTTGGTTTTTTCCCCGGGCCTGAAGTTAAGCCCTGTTACCCAAACGTCCACTGCAACAAATGTCACGCGAGTCGGTACCGCCTTGGCGCTGATGGTGGGATTGGTCTTGGCGCTTCGGCTCTTTTTCAAGCTTCGTGGAGTCCGTACGTACCGCCATTCGGGCCGCGTCTGACATTCTTCTTACAATTCCACGGTGGGCTCGCGGCCCGATTTCGAGTATCCTCGGTTTATTCTCCAAGTGGGAGAATCTCCCCATGATCGCGCGCATTTGGCAAGGAACCACCACTCTCGAACAGGCCGACGCCTACGCCGATTACCTGAATGAAACCGGCGTGACCGGCCTGCAAAACGCCGAGGGCAACCGCGGCGCCTATATCCTCCGCCGGGTCGAAGCCGGCGCCGCCCACTTCATGGTCGTCTCCTTTTGGGACTCCGTGGAATCGGTCAAAAAATTCGCCGGCGGCAACCCCCAGCTCGCCCGCCACCTCCCCCGCGACCAGGAGTTCCTCCGGCCCATGGAACCCGGCGTGACCAATTACGAAGTGCTGGTATAGACTTTCGTTGACCACGAGCCCTCTGAACTCGCTGCCGAAGTACCGGTCCCCAGCAGCGATTTCGATCAACTCATGCCGAATTCGTCCAGCAAAGATTATGATTTGCCCCGAGAGCTTTGGAGTGCGGCGGCTTGACGCCGCTTTTCTTCCCTCTTCGAACGGCATTGAGTTGGTGAAGGTCATTTACCTTGTCGAACTTTCGCCGATCAATTCAAAGCGGCGTCAAGCCGGCGCACTCCAAAGCTCCGCTAATTATGTCTTTCTCCTTCACCAAGCGCCTCCACAGTTTCCGCCACGCCTTCCGCGGACTCCGCTACCTCGCCATCTCTCAGCACAATGCCTGGATTCATTCCGCTGCCACCGTCGTCGTCCTCGCCCTCGGCTTCGCCCTGAAAGTCTCCCGCACCGACTGGCTCTGGCTGACCATCGCCGTCGCCCTCGTCTGGATGGCCGAAGCCTTCAACACCGCCATCGAAGTTCTTGCCGACGAAGTCTCCCAGGAACACCGCCTGCGCATCGGTAGGGCCAAGGACGTCGCCGCCAGCGGGGTGCTCCTGGCGGCGATTGGCGCGGCGATGATTGGCGCGATGGTGTTTGTGCCGTATTTCCGGAAATGAAAGGTGCGATTTAATGACGTCGGGACAAGTGGCCATCGAGTCCCGCAGGGACGATAGAAGGCAACCCAGCGCTTTAGCGCTGGGAACCCCAATAAAAAGAAGAAGAGTCCCGGAGGGACGAAAGAACATCATTTCTTTCGTCCCTTCGGGACTCACGGTGTCCTTGCCTATCGGTCCCAGCATTAAAATGCTGGGTTACCTTCTATCGTCCCTGCGGGACTATAATCCGCATAAGAAACCAAATTGCCAAACACCGCAAAATCATCTTAAATCGCTGGTATGAAGCCTTCCCCCGTTGAACTTGAAGTCCATGCCACCAAGGCTTGGGTGGAAGGACATTATGTCTGCGTAAAACTGGCAGATGGCAGAGAGATTCGCTTTCCTGCGGCCAAAAATCGCCGTCTGCACAAGGCCCCTGTCTCCAAGTTGGCCAACCTCGAACTTATTTGCGACGGGACTGGTCTACATTGGCCAGATTTGAATGAGGACCTTTCGGTTCAGGGCATTCTTGAAGGACGGCTGGGTTAATGTTTAGAGCGTGGACCGGAATTTGGATTACGATCTTGTTGCGTCTACATTGATCGACAGTGCGAGGTATCGTCACCAAAACAGGCTTCCACTCTTTGAGAGACCAAATTCCTTTGGATCGCTCCAGAGATTAGTGATTACTCTGAACGTTATGAACTTTCCCTCGACAGCGACCTCCTCAACACGAACTCTCGTCACGCCAAACTTGTCATCAAGCAACAGAAAAATTTGTTCACTCGGGTCGAAGTCAAGTCCTTCGCCCCAAGTTTCAATCTGCTGCTTGATAACGACGTCTGCATATTGAACTACATTCCGCATAATCTTCTCTCACGCATAACTCCCACCCTGCGTCATCCCCAGCGCAATCCGCCGCGCCTTGCGTTCCTTCGCCGCCTTGCGTTCGTAGCCGCTGCGGCGGTGCTCTGCCAGCGGATCCGCCGGCAAATCATTTTCCTTCCTCCACGCCAGCAGGGCGGGGGAGACATCCGCGAAAAACGCCTTCTTTAGTTCCAATTCCGCTGACACCACGTCGTTCTTCGCCTGGGCCGCCCGCAGTGCTTCATGGTCCACCAGCGCGGCCTTGACAAACAGCTCCTGGGCCATGACGACCGTCTGGATGGTCGCCTCAATCTTCGGCTTCTCATTGTGCGACTGGTCAATCATGTACGCGATGTCGGGCGTCTTGCCCTTGTCCGCCGCGAAGAAATGAATCTCGTGGAAGATGCGGAACACCTGGTACGGGTCAATGGAGCCCAGCGTCAGGTCGTCATCCGAATACCGCCGGTCATTGAAGTGGAATCCGCCGAGCATGTTTTCGTCGAGCAGGAACGCGACGATTTGCTCGATGTTCTGGGCCAGATAGTGGTGCCCCGTGTCCACGAGCACCTTGGCGCGCGGGCCGGCCTTTTTCGCCAAAATATACGCCATGCCCCAATCGCCGATGTCGGTTTGGTAAAATGCCGGTTCGAAGGGCTTGTATTCGACCAGCATCGTCATGCCTGGCGCCAATTTCTTGTGGCACGCCCGCAGGCCGTCTTCAAAGCGCTCCTTGCGGGCCCGGATGCTGTCCTGCCCCGGATAATTCGTGCCGTCCGCGAACCAGAGGGAGAGGTATTCGCTGTCCACGGCTTTGGCGATGGCGATGGAGTCCACGCAATGCTTCAACGCGCGGCGCCGCACCGCCGGGTCGGAATTGCCAAACGATCCCCACTTGTAGCACTGGTCCTGGAAAAGATTGGGATTAATCGAGCCGATGCGCACGCCATGCTTTCGCGCCTTCTTGGCCACGGCCTTCGGGTCCTCGCCCTTCTTGAAATCCCACTGGACGTGCACGGCCACCGTCGGGCAGCAACCCGTCAGGCGGTTGACGTGGCCGGCATCCGCCAGCTTGTCGTTTAAATCAATGGCGGCGGCGTCCTGGAAGAACTTGCCGAAGCGCGTCCCGGTGTCGGCGTAACCCCAGCTCGGGGTTTCGATGCGAAAGGTGTTGAGCGCCTTGACAGCGCGGTCGAGGGTTTTGCGGTTCATGGGAAATTTAATTTAGGGTTTCGAGTTTCGGGTTTGGCGTTTCGCGTTTTACAGACCAAGCCTGCTTTTTTGGTTGGTCTGGGTGGGTTCAGGATGGGGTTTGGTAAAGGAGGGATTCCCATGTTGGTGGGAAAGGACTGGGATTCAACTCGAAACTCCAAACTCAAAACTCGAAACTCGAAACGACACGGCCTAATCCAAATGGAACACTTCTTTCAAGCCCAACGCAACGGGGCTCGAATCCGGGTTGCTCGGCATGATGTCCCCCATGTGCTTCCACCATTTCTGGCAGATCGGCGTTTTCGCAATCGCCGCCCAGCGCGCCTCGTCCTCAATCTCCACATAGGCAAACAACTGCCGCGTCTCCGGGTGCAGGAAAATCGAGTAATTATGCGCACCGTGCGCGCGGAGCACCGCGGCCAGCTCGTCCCAAATGGGCCGGTGGCGCCGCTCGTATTCAACTTCAGCGCCGACATTGACGCTCATCACGAAGGCTTTGCGAATCATGGGGGGTTAGGGTGATGCCGCCGGCGGCGCGCCCGCGGCAAGGTGCAGTAAGAAAATAAACAGCCAGACCACTGCGCCCGACACCGCGCAGCAGGAAATGAAGCCCACCGCATCGGTGCGGTCCCATTGCAGGAATTCCCAATTCGTGCCCGGCAGCAGCTTCAAATGATCATAGCGACCCGGGTTGCGCCGGGTTTCCTCCAGCGCCGCCGCCTCCAACTCGGCTGTAGGCTGCACCGGAGTCTTCATTTTGCCGAAAAAATTATTCTCCGCGGTCTTGTCGCCCCGCTTGGTCGCAAAGCTGAATCCAATCAGCAGCGCAAAGGGCAGCAGCCCGTCCACAAAGAAATGCGCGGTGTCACGTTGAACCGCTGTCATCGCCGCCGGCGTCATCCCCACGCGTCCCAGCAGCCAAACTTCAAAATTAAACCGTCCTGTGCCTTTGAGCGGGCTGGCGGTGTCGCCTTCGACGGTGTGAATGAGCTTTTCAAAATACACCGGAGCCTTCTCCTTGGTTTGGTCCACGATGGTCAGTGAGCGCCGTTGATTGAAAAATTCCACGTATTGTGCCGTGCGGGGTGCGACGAGGTTGAGGCTGATCGATAGTATGACGCCGATCCAAATCGCCGCCGGCGTCAACCGTCGCCACGTATACAACAGCATGATCGCCGCGCCAAACGGAATGTTCACCTCAATAATCAGTTTCACCCCGTCCGCCAAATTGCTGATCAAGAACGGCGCAAACACCCCGGTCAGCAGCACGCCGACGATCGCCCAGCGGGCCATGCCCACGGCATCGGCTTCCGTCGCCTGCGGCTTTAAATGCCGGTAAATGTTGCGGACAAACAGCGATGAAATCGCCACCGCTTTTGCCGCCATGATGGACATCGTTCCCGCCAGCACCCCCGATAACATCAGCCCTATCAGGCCCGTCGGCAACAATTGCGTGGACATCGCCCCCCATGCGCCGTCCGGGTCCACCAGCGCCTTCGGCCCGACAAACATGGCCAACGCAATCAAGCCCACAAACGCCCAGACGATCAGCAACAGCCGTTTCGCATAAGTGCCCGACACCCCGCCGAACCGTGCCGCGTATTCATTCGTCGCCGAGCCCAGAATACCCATGTTGGCGCTCAAGCCTAGAATCTGCACCAGACTGGCCCACGTATAGGCCAGGATATACCAAAAACCATATTGATTGCCACCGGCCGCGCCCACCAGAACGAACTTATTGTAATTCACCGAACTGCTTTGGGCGATCGTTTTCAGCGCCGCCCAGCCGCCAATGGCATGAAGTCCCACGGGGATCAGCATTACGGAAAAAATGACGATGAGAAAACCTTGCAACGCATCGTTAAACGCCGCCGCTTTCATTCCGCCCATGACCATGTAGGCCCCGACGACCACCGTAAACACCGCATAGAACACCGCCCGCATGGTATCCGATCCAATCCACGACGCATAGGCGTGCAGTTGGTCATGCGCCTGCAGGTCATTGAGCCGGTCCAACTCGGCTTTTTCCGTCCCCGCCAATGGGGTTGTGGCCGCGGCCACTTTCAAATCCACCCACCGCTGGTAATCCACTATCATCTGCTTTTCCCCGGCGCTCATTTGGGCTTCCGTTTTCACCGCCATGGACGACGTGATTTTATACGCCGTCACATTGGCCACGCCCAATAACACCACCGCCACCAGCATCTGGAAAATCGCGTAAAACACCGCCAGCCGTTTATTCCGAAAGCGATCCTCAAACAAATCCGCCACCGTCGTCACCCGCACCCGGCGAAACCACACGTACACAAACCAGTAAAACGGATTCAGGAAAATTGTCTGAAAATTCAACCACGACCCCGACACCCCCTGCCGGTACACGTTGCTCGCCGTGCTCACCGCCCCCTGCGGCTCCGTGGCGTTTCCAAAATTCAAAAAAAACTGGTAAAACTTTCCGAGGTTCCGCCCCGCCAGAAAAAATCCCTCCTCACTCTTGGACCCGGCCGACGCCCGTTTGCCGATGTAGATGACCACCACCAGGTAGGCCATGACGATGATGATGTCCAGGAGATGCATGAAAAAGTGCGGGGCGGGGAGGGCGCAGCCCGCGGGCGGCGACCCAGGGGGTGGGGAGGGACTAGCTAACCTTACAATGCCCCCGAAAGTCTATCCAAAATTTGCGCTGCCGGAGAAAAACCGCCCGTCGTCCTCCGCCCGCGTTGCGTACTTGCGTGAACTCGCAGCGTGGTTTTAACTTCCATCATGCCGCCTCTCCAAAGTTTGATACCCCGTTTCACGCTCTTAATTTTGGCCCTGTTTGCGGCCTTGGGCTGCGGCGCCTGTGCCAGCCAGGACAATCCCGCCGCCGCGCCCGGCCTCGCCCTCGCGGATTTCCCATCGGCCAATCTCATTCTGCGCAACCCCGCCGGCAAAATCGTCCTTATTGGCGAGTTCACCTGGCCCGCCGCGCCTCTCGCCAAAGGCCAGAATTTCACCGGCATTTGGCACCCGTTGGCCACCACCAAGGAGGTCCCCGCCGCCTGGCAGCCCGATGAAAACGGCCGCGTCAAATACCACTTCGAATATGCCTCTGAAGCCGCCTCCATTAACCTCACCTTTCCCAAAGAAAACGACAACCTCTTTCTCCTCGCCCCGCTGGCCAACGGCCAATTCTCCGGCCCATGGTTTTATACCACGCTGAAAGGAACTAAATCGCTCGGTACTTTTGAGTTGAGGACAACCGCTCCCTAATTGGATTTGCCGACCAAATGAAATCACCCCCGACCCTCGGCCTTTTGAACTCACTGGCTCTGATTTTATTAGCCGTCATTTTTGTGGGCTGCTCTGAGTCTTCTTCCAAAGTAAATTCGCCCGTTAAGACGGGCCGGGTCGTAGCGATGGATGCCATTTTGAGGGATAAGGCCGGCCAGACTGTAATGCAGGCCTCAATTAAACTTCCGTGGCCGCCTCCGCCGCCCGGACAACCGTTTTCGGGCGCCTGGTCGCTCCAGCAACTTTCACCAGCCTTTCCCGTCAAAGGTTGGACTCCGGCCCATTTTAACCTCGGGGGCAGTGTTCAGACCGACGGTTCCGTCTATATTGATCTTAGCTATCCGATCATGGACAATAATGACGTCTTGCTGGGCCGGCCCGACCACGGAGAAATTGTTGGAGAGTGGAAATATCTCAGCTTCGCGGGCGGTAACGTAATGGGCACTTTCATCCTGAAACCCGCAGCGCCGTAGGCTCCGCCATTTTTTGGAGTACGGCGACTCGTCACCGCTTTTGCCTTGAGGAATCGCCCATACCCCAGTAAGGCAGGAACAACGTTGCCAGGCAGTCTTAATCTGCAGAGAAAGCAGCGTTAAGCCGCGGCCCACCAAAAAATTACCCATGTCCCAATCCTCGGCCCATTTGTCGCGCCTCGCTCCGATTCTGAAATCTGAAATTTGAAATCTGAAATTCATTATCTGGGCTGCAAGTTAGCCAGGGTCAGTTCGCAAATTACAAATCCCGCTCCTCCCCCTTCGCCCCACGCCCTTCGTTGCCTGCCTTAAAAGTTAAACGTTAAACTTTAAGCGTTAAACGTTCAGGGTTCCCGTCTCCTTCACAATCTTCTTATTCCCCTCCGCCAGCACCACCGTCCGCGGCTTCCACGTCTTCGCTTCTTCTTCACTCATCACGCCGAAGGTCATAATCACCAGCAAATCGCCTTTTTGCCCCAAATGCGCCGCCGCCCCGTTCAGGCAAATCGTCAGCGACCCCGCCGGTGCCGCAATCGCGTAAGTCTCAAACCGGTTCCCATTGGCCAAATTGCCCACCAGTACCTTCTCGTGCGGCAGGATGCCCACGCGCTCCATCAGCGCCGAATCAATGGCGAGGCTGCCTTCATATTCCAGGCGCGCGTCGGTGACTTCGGCCCGGAGGATTTTTGACCGCAAGAGGTGGAGTTGCATTTCCGCTGGAATATTGGCGCTGATTCGAGGAGAGTGGGTGCGCAGGGCGCGCAAAGGTCGAATTTTGCGCGTCCCGCCCCTCCCGTCAACTCTTGATTGAAACCTCCGCCCGTTCCCGCTGATTAACCCACCATGTCTTCCCGCTGGTTGAAACGTATGGCCGTCCGCTCGCGGCAGTTTGAGGAATTCGCCGTGGACGTGGTGTACGACCGGCGCAAGGATGGCGTCGGCGTTGCCTTCCTTGGAGGCGCGCTTTCTGTCCTCTCCCTCGTATTTGACGGCGTGGTCCGTGTGCGCGTTTGGCTCTACCGCCAACGCATCCTGCTCCGCAATGAGCCCCTGGGCGTCCCTGTCGTCGTGGTCGGCAACCTCACCGTCGGCGGCACGGGCAAGACCCCCATCGTCGAAAAATTCGCCCGTTCCCTCGCCCAGCGCGGCCGCCACGTCGCCATCCTCAGCCGCGGTTACAAAAGCCGCGCCGAGCCGTTTTATATCCGCTGGTGGCGCTGGCTCAGCCACGGCGAGGACCCCCCGCCCAAGGTCGTCAGCGACGGCCAAAACGTCCTCCTCGATTCCGCCGAAGCCGGGGACGAGCCCTTCATGCTCGCCCGCAATCTCCCCGGCGTCGTTGTGCTGGTGGACAAAAACCGAGTCAAGGCCGGCCAATACGCCATCAAGAAATTTGGCTCCGACATTCTCCTCCTCGACGACGGCTTCCAATACCTCTCTCTCCGCGGCCAGCTCAATCTCCTCCTGGTGGACAAATCCAACCCCTTCGGCAACCACCGCCTTCTGCCCCGCGGCATCCTCCGCGAGCCGGTCCGCCACCTCCGCCGCGCCTCCTACGTCTTCATTACCAAATCCGACGGCCAGCCCGACGACGAACTGCGCCAGATAATTTCCCGCTACCATCCCGAGGTCGAAGTCATCGTCTGTGCCCACCGCCCGAAGCATCTGCAATCCGTCAATGGCCTCGGCGTCCGCCCCCTCACGGATTTGCGCGGCCTCCGCGTCGCCGCCTTCAGCGGCATCGCCACGCCCGAGAGTTTCGAAAAGCTCCTCCGCGAGCAAGGCGCCGAAATTTGCCACAACAAACGCTTCCTCGACCATCACCGCTTCACCCCTGAGGAAATGGAACGATTCTTTGGCCGCGCCGTCAGCACCCAGGCCGATATTATCGTCACCACCGAAAAAGACTCCGTCCGCCTCTCCCCGGACTTGGCTCCGCCCGTCCCCATTTATTATCTCCGCCTCGAAATTGAAATCCTCAGCGGTGACCATGATTTCGACGCCGCCGTCTCCCGTATCTGCTTCCCCCGCGACACCTTCCATTCCTCCAACGCCCCTTTCGCCCCCGACGGCGACGACCCCGAAGAGTAGGGCTCGCGCTCGCGCGACGCCGCATTCCGAAATTGTCGAAAAGGACAAGGGCTCCGGCGATCTTTAACCACGGAGCGCACGGAAAACACGGAGCAGCGGACCATGGGCATCCTGCCCATGGCCCTGCCGCGATTTTGAAAACTGCAGGGCCACGCAAAGTTTGCCGGGTGGCCCGGCAAAATATGGCCGAGTGGTTTTAATCTATGCGCATTGACTCCCGGAAGCTCGCGCCGCAAGACTTGTTCCATGGCGCCATGCTCCAAGACCACGATTTGGTGCCGGGCCATCCTGGTGCTGGCTTTGGCGGTCATGGCGCTCGGCGGGAGTGGCTGCATGCTCACCACGCAATTGGGCATGAAGGCAGAAGGAACCTCCTACCACGAGCCGACTAAGCTACAATTGAAGGACACCTGGCTTGATGCCAAAGGCCGGCTGATCGTGCAGGCCGAATGGGAACCTTCCCCGGGCGATCCCGGTCATCCGGTGCAGAATGGCGGTTCGACCCTCGCCCTCGAGCCGGTGTGGTTTGAGTTGGATCTACCCAAGGCTTACAAATACGACCAAATCACGCAAGCCATGTTTCGCCCGGGTTCGCCCGACGTCGCGAAATTGCGGCTGGACGGGTTTGCGCAAATTCCCCTTTACGAAGTTCCCGACAACCAGCCGGCTCACGCAGGGCATTTTGTGGGCGTGACCTATTCGTCGAAACTGGCGCCATCGCCAAGTTTTCCGGAAGGGATGGGAGTCGATCCGCTGATCAGCGTGGAATTTGGGCCGGAAGGCACGGACGCGTCCGGGGTCAAAACCTTCCGGTTTTTTGAAAATAGATTTCGCGACGATGGTCATCTGGCTTTGTATGCCTTGATGCCGGTGACGGTGGCCTTGGATGTCGCTTTGTTCCCGTTTGAATTCGTGCTGTATAATTATGCGATGTACGAAATGTTTCAGCCCCAGCACTAGCTAATTTTCTGAAATTACCTTTCTGGCGTTGCTTGGGATCTGAGGAAAGAATTAACTTTTGGCTCAACGTTTTAGCCGCCCCTGGAGATTTTATCACTGATCTTACTTTTGCAGCTGGTGGCTGCGCGGGCTCCCTAATCGCCCCAAAGATTCAATTAGTGGTTGAACGCTGAGGCAATTCGCTTGGAGGTAGCGCGCGGTTTCAGCGCGCGCTTCAGGCACCGAATGACTCAGAAGCGCCGGCCTCAGTCCTTTGCGCCATTGCGCCTTTGCGCGAAAATTCGGGCCTCCCAAAACAGGCTCGCCCAAGAGGGACCCCCTGCGTAGTGGCGGTAGCGCTCGGGCCGCGCGGCCTAGTTCAGTTGTCCACGGATACTTTCGAAACGGCCTGCTCATCAAGGAGCTTGAGCAACAGCGTGTCGGTGGTATTTCCGTGCCAATCGCGAATGGCCGTTCCCACCATAATGCCGCCCATGGCTCCACCGAACATTAGAACAGGGTAACTTGAGAAAAACAGGAAAATCCCAAACTCGTCCTCCGGATTTGCTAGGGATGCCAAGAAGATGAGGGTACAAACAGTTACTATTACAAGGACCAAGCCTTCAATGAGTATCACCCACTTTGCCCAACGCCACATACGCTGTTTCTTTCGTAACTTGGCCACCATCTTCTGTTCTTGCGGTATTAGAATCATGTCGCCGTCTCTACCTGTTTTTTGCCCAGCGACGCAATTACTTCTTCCACCTCCCAAACGTGCGAAGCAATGGAAGCCGGGTTGACTGACCATGTTTGGGATGTGTCGGAAGTGGTTGCGCTCCTGGACCAAAAGGGTGTAGTGAAGGCGGCGTGATAAAGTTACCCAAGCCCCCTGCCGCGAAAAAATGGCTGTGGTTCGCCTATGTGGTGGTCATTGGAGTGGTGGGTCACGCATTGTATGAGAGAATGCCTTACGTAGCTTATATCGTCTTGGGAATTTTTATACTCATTCGCCTTTATCGGGCCCAAATAGCTGACAGCCGCATGGGAAAGTTTATTTTTGGACCGACCGATCCGGAAATGATGTGGGCGATGACGGGGGTGTTTGTAATTGTGGGCCATTTTTATTCACCCGACATTGTAAACGTGGGCATGGGAGCTTTATTTTTACTCATCGCGCTTCGCATTCGCAATCAACGCTCCCGCATACAGCATTTGGCGGCTGACCCATGGTGATTATAATTCTCATGCTCGTGGGGGCGCTGGTGTCCTTGCCTTGGCTGGTTCTTTGCCTCGAAACCGGGCTGGGGGCCGGTGGCCGGATTTTCCCCCGCCGTGATTCCATCTTCCCACCAATGATGTTCCTGTTGGCCGGGTTCGTCGCCATCATGGTTTTGGCTTGGTGGTATCCCCTCTTAACTCTCCTGCTTTTGGCGTTGGCAGTTGTGCTTCCGATTTTGGCGATGCTTTGGGCATTGGTGGTATGGCTCCGCGACCGCAACTTTTGCGCCTTCGATCCGCTTTTGCGCCGGTGCGGAATCCGCCGTTCGCTGCTCGTCTTTTCGCTGGCGGCCCAAGCCGTCATTTGGTTTATGGTCTGGTTTGGTTTCATCCGCAGCGCCAGCCTCGCCACGCACAACGAAATTCTCCGCCTTTGCCAGGCCATTCCGGGCGTTAAGGCCGTTGATCTTATTGGCAGCACCAACGATAACATGTTTGATGACCACGGGTTTACCATTGAATTGACCCTCGACAACGGCGGCCAGCTGGATCTCTCTGGCCCTCTTTGGCCTGAAGATTTGGATCTCCACCAACGCCATTCATTCGAGATTGGTCGCATCGGCAATTTTACCTTTGTAGGCGTCTCAGTTCGGCCCGGCTTTGGTCCCGAGCGGGCGATGACCCATTTCGGCAGTGTCTCTATTGGCAATTTCACCAATGGCGACTTTCCCTTCGCCGTGACCAGTCTCGCCGACTTGGTCGCTCATTACGATCAAATGGTGGCCGTGGTCGCCCAATGGCCCGTCGCCCCCGCCGCCGACCGCCGCACCCTTCAAACCTCCGACGGCCCCGTCGACTATTTCTACGCCGTCCGCCCGCCCAATGTCCCGCCAGACGTGGCCATCCCCTTGGTCGACCGGAGGCAGTAATATGAAGACAATCCATTTCGCTTATACACGCCGGTTTCACGATCTGTGTGCGTCTGTCGACCAGCAGCTCTCTAAAAAGGAAGGGCTGTACTTATGTAAGGGTTTTATTGAGAAGGAAGATACGTCCACGCCTACCCCTACCTGGCTATTGTGCGCAATTGAGTTGGGCTTCGATGAACGACTCATTTTGATTAAATTGAAGGAGAGCAGAGACTTTAGAATTTCCCTGGATGACCTTGAGCGAATTAAGAATAAGATTCTTGATGAAGATAATCGTCATGCAGTCTTGAGGGATTTGCTTGATACTCCTGAAGGGCTAGGGGAACTTATTCAATGCTCGGTAGAGATTCCCAAATGATGCGGCTTTGGGGGCGTCGCAAGCGTGCTCGCCCAGGAGTGAGCCGCTGCGTAGTGGCGGTAGCGCTCGGGCCGCGCGGCCTATCAGTCATAGAACACCTGGTTAATAATCTTGGTAACCTTGCCATCCTTAACATCTATCAATCGACCCAACCATGCAAAATCCCCAATGGGCGCAGCCCCATCTTCTGAATAAAAAAAGCGAGTGCCTTCACTGAAAGGCTGGACTCCAAGCGGCTTGCCTAAAATCGCAAAAACCTCGTCCTGTGACATGCCCACTTTGACCTGACGAAATTTCCCCTCGGAGAATCCAGGGGCGTATTTCGTGTCGATGCTGGGATAAGGCCAAAAATAAGATTCAGTCTCCGTAACCATCAGAAAAATTATCACGAGAAACTCCAATGCCAGCAAGCCGAGTAACCATCTTATCCAACTCTTTGCTTTTTTGGTCAATTTCATTTTAATGACAAGTTTAGGTGTTTCAGGGGGCGCAGTAGGCGAGACCAAATGAATATTTACTCTTTGCCGCTGATTGGGGTCGTGGACAGTTATTGCTCGATAGGTAGCGCGGTGCTTTAGCCCGCGCTTCTGGTTCACCCGGTGTCACTCGATCCTTTGCGCCATTGCGCCTTGGCGCGAAATCCGCTGAAACATTGCCCCGAAGCAGAGAAAGGTGGCCACCAAGAGGCTCACGTACGCGCCGATACCCGACGAAAGGAGGAACCAGCAAAGCAGGTCCTCATCTGCAATTCCCCAGCCTCCAGCCACAAAGGCAATCATAAATCCGAATGAAGCAACTGTGCCAATCTTGGCTCCGCGTACCCACATCTCTCCGGGGGCCGCCTTTTGTCCTTGAGGCAGCGGGGGTGCTGTCACGAATGACCTATCGCTTTTCATGCACCGATTCTACTCCCGGTTGGCCTGAGAGTCCAACTTTTTTCCTCGCCTTAGATACCTCCGCACGACCGCTAGGCAAATTCGGCCATGTCGGTTGAATTGACGCTCGCCTTCAGACGGTAAACTGTAGGGGCGTTGCTCGCCGACGCTCCTTGGGGTTTTGACAATTGCAGCGTGGGGCGTCGGCGAGCTACAATTTCCCGCCCGTCGGCAATTCGAATATTCTCGCTCCTCCGCCCCAATCCATCCTATCATTCTCCCCATGCCGGCATAGCTCAGTTGGTAGAGCTACGGTTTTGTAAACCGTAGGTCGTCGGTTCAAGTCCGACTGCCGGCTTTCTTTTTTCGCTGAAGGCGAATGAGGCGATGGAAGCGATCGAGGCGACTGAGGTAAGGAAATCAGAAATATTACCCGATGGCAGTTGCTGCCTTCGTTTGTCTGGCTTACCCCCTTTGTCGCCCCCATCGCCTCAGTCGCAGCAGTCGCTTTCACTCGCCTTCACTTGTAAAAACTCCGCACCTGTGCTTCCGCCTCGGCCTCGTCTTCCGCGGCCAGGCTGCCATCGGCCACGTGTTGGTTGATGATTTGCAGGCAGCGTGCGAGTTCGCCCGCGCGGTCGGCCCCGGGTTTATCCGGCAGCACGTCAACGCGCAGTTTCACATCCACTGGATTCGGCGTGAGCCGGCCGTTCACCGTGTGGAGATAAACATCCTGGGGGACAAATCCGGTTTTGCTCACGACCAAATGGGTTTCCGGGCCCTTCCCCAGCACCGCGGAGGTGGGGGTTGTCCCCAGCGGGTTGCCATCAATGGTTAACTTCGCATGGGATGGTGCGGAGGTAAAATCAATGCTCTCTTCCTTGTCGGCGTTCGCCGTGCTGTCGCAACTCGCGACCAACAGCAATGCTGCTACGGCGATCAATCCCGGCAGCAGGCGAAAAATCTGACGGGCCACGTGGTTCGAGCGAGTATTGGTCATGCGATTATAAAAGGCAGGGCGGGGCCTCCGGACCCGCCTAGCCATGTTCCCGAATTATGAACACATTCCCCAGCCCTCCGCCACGATAAAATTTCACCCTACCGGCTCCATTCCAGCATCCGCTGCAGGGGAATCTTGGCCTTTTCCAATATCTCCGCCGGCAACTCTATCTGCGGCCGCAAATCCCTCAGGGCGGCGTGCAGCTTCTCGAGCGTGTTCAGCTTCATGAACCGGCAGTCATTGCAGGCGCACTTGTCCGTCGGTCCGGCGACAAAGGTTTTGTCGGGGATTTCCCGGTGCAACCGGTGCAGCATCCCCGATTCCGTGACCACGATAAACGCCTGGGCGGGGTTATTCCGGCAAAACCCAATCATCTTTTCCGTGCTGCACACCTCATCCGCCAAATCGCGCACAGATTGTACGCACTCCGGGTGCGCCACCACCGGCGCCTCCGGATATTTCAGCTTTATCTTCTCAATCGCGCGCACCGTGAAAAGCACATGCGCATAACAGCTCCCCGGCCACAACCGCATCTGCCGCCCCGTCTTTTGCGCCACCCATTGCCCGAGGTTCTGATCAGGGACAAATAAAATCTCCCGGTCCCGCGGCACGCGCTCGACAATCTTCACCGCGTTGCTGCTCGTTACAATCACATCGCTCAATGCCTTCACCCCCGCCGAGCAATTAATATACGCCACCACATAGATCCCCGGGTTCGCCGCCTTGTACGCCGCAAGCTTTTCCGCCGGACACGAATCCGACAGCGAGCACCCCGCCGCCAAATCCGGCAACAGCACGATTTTCCCCGGATTCACAATCTTCGCCGTCTCCGCCATGAAGTGGACCCCGCAAAACGCAATGACCTCGGCATCCGTCTTCGCCGCCTCATAAGCCAGCCCCAGCGAGTCTCCGACAAAATCCGCCACCCGCTGAATCGCATCCACCTGGTAGCTGTGCGCCAGAATCACCGCCTTGCGTTCCTGCTTCAGGCGCACCACCTCCTGCTGCAACGCCGTCAACGGCGCCGGCCCGCCCACTACCGGTGCATAGACCAGCGGTTGGAACGTGGGTTCAGGGATGATAATGGCCGGAGGCATGGAGCACGCAGCATGTACCAAGTGCGCCGTCGAATGAAGAAAATAATCTGTGGCGGCGTTGCAGCCCGAAGGGCTGCAGGAGCCCAACCCAG
>Ga0265320_10000976_pt1 | contig 21300 bp, 15 predicted proteins | sample 4827metaG_FD_202087 | JGI IMG/M metagenome (GOLD analysis project Ga0265320, IMG submission 202087) | Rhizosphere microbial communities from Carex aquatilis grown in University of Washington, Seatle, WA, United States - 4-8-27 metaG | ecosystem: Host-associated > Plants > Roots > Rhizosphere >...
GGACCCTACGCAAGCCTGATGTTATCGCACTCCCCACCGGTATTTAGCCAGGCACCGGTGCCGCAATTAAAAATTGCCTTGCTGGCGAATGGACCTAAAAATCCGCCCATGAAAGGCAAAGCGGCGGCAATCACCATCGGCCTTATCAGCGTTGTCGGCATCATTGGCTGGCAGCAGTGGGAAATAACGCAGTTGCGCCGGCAAGTGGCGGCGGTGCCGTCTGTTCAAACCGTGGCAGGCAGATCCCCCGGCACCAAACTTCCCGCTGCGACCACGCTGAACAAGGCATTCGGAACCACTTTGGCCGATATACCGTTGGGCTCAACTTCGCTGGAAACCAATCTAACCGCCCTTGCCCGAATTTTGGCCGAGCCGGCCGACGTCATGCGCTACCGCGCACTCAATATGTTTATCGGCAGCCTGAATTCCGCAAGCGCCAAAGCCCTGCTGGACGCAGTCATGCAGGCGCCAGAGACGGGGGATATTCGCGCCGCACGCACGGATCTGCTCTTGCAATGGGCCCGCACCAACCCGACTGATGCCCTCGCGTGGGCCAAAGCGCAAACCAACCCAAACGACCGGGGAACTTACCTGTGGAATGTGTTTGAGGCGTGGACTTATACGGATCCGCTGGCAGCGCTGGCGGAAGTCGGCAAAATTGAAAACACGACCCAGCGCATTGGATTCGAGGCAAATATTCTTTGGGGAATGGCGGAAAAGGACCCACAAAGCGCAGTGGCTGCCTTGCAGAGCATTCCGGCCAATCTGCAATCAGTGAACAATTACCGGAATGTCTTTTGGTCGTGGGCCAACACGAACCCCGCCGCCGCCGCCGCGGCGCTGCAAACGATGCCGGTAAACCAGGCGAGTGCCACAGCCGTTCAATATGTGGCCCGTACCTGGGCCCAACAGGATCCGCAAGCGGCCGTGGCCTGGGTGGCGGGTTTGCCTGCCAGCAACAGCCGCACCGACGCACTGGTGAGTGCGCTGAACATGGCAGCTGCCACAGATCCGGTCGCTGCCGCGACGCTGATTGACACGCTGCCTGCAGGCGCCAGCCGCACCGGTATGATCAGCAATATCGCGCAGAATTGGGCCACCAACGATCCCACGGCGGCCCTGGCTTGGGTGGACATGGTGGCCACGGGCCAGAGCCACGACGACGCGATTAAATCCGTGCTAGGCCAGATTGGCCTCGTCAATCCCGCCGCAGCGGCAAACTACCTTGCGCAAGCACCAGATTCAACGATATTGGATGGCGCCGTTCCCAGCTTGGCGGCAAATTGGGCCAAACAAGATGCTCCGGCCGCGTTGGCTTGGGCCCAATCACTGCCCGCAACTGACCAGCAGGCGCGGACAGCCGCCTTGCAGAATGTCATCAGCACTTGGATCACCACAGATCCGGCCAGTTCATCCGCCTATGTCCAAACCCTCACAGCTGATCCCAATTACAATCAAATGGTCGGCCAAGTCGCCAGCAGTTGGGCAAATTCCAATCCGGCGGCTGCCCTGGCGTGGGCGCAATCACTGCCGGCCGGTGCTGCGCAAGACAAGGCCGTGGGCACCGTGATTTCGTCCGTGGCGAGTTTTGCGCCCCAAACCGCCGTCACGGATGCCCTGGCGCTACCGGGCGGCATCATTCATGACCAAACGCTCGGCAGCGTCATTGGCACTTGGAGCGCCCAAGACCCCGTCCAAGCAGCCGCCACTCTCGGAAATATATCCGATGATCAGATTCAGGCCGATGCTACCGGCGCCGTCGCCAAAAACTGGATCAAGCAGGATCCGGTTGCAGCCTCGCAATGGATTGACTCTCTGCCGACGGGCCAGGCGAGGGATTCCGCCGTGCAGCAACTCGTTGCCGCGGAAAGCAACAATGACCCCGGGAATTCGTTCATGTGGGCCGCCACCATTAATGATTCCGCCAATCGCACCACCGCCCTGCGCTACGTCGTTCAGCAGTGGGCGAAAATTGACGCCACCGCCGCCACCACCGCCGTGCAAGCGGCCAATATCTCCGACCCATTGCGCGCCGAATTGTTGAAATCCGCCCAAAACACTGCGAGCAAATGAGACCTCGGGCGGCGGCCAAAATTCTGCCGCCTTGGCAATCGATCTTATTTTTGTTTCGCTCGCGGCGGAGAGTGGATAGCGTTTTGAGCTGATGTCTTACACCGGGCCAGCGCTTGATGTGCCGAGGTATTTTGCTGATTTGCCGGGGGCGGCGAAGGCGGCGGGATTTGCCGTGGAGCAATTTGGGGCGGCGGCGGGATGGCCGCTGTTGGCACTCAAGCGCCCGTCGGCCAATTTCGAGGCGCCGGTAATTTATCTATCGTCCGGGATTCACGGGGACGAGCCGGCCGGGCCGCTGGCGTTGCTGCAATTGTTGATCAAGAAGTTTTTCGGGGATGATTTTCACTGGTTGATCTGCCCGGCACTGAACCCCGGCGCGTTGGCGGCGAAGACTCGCGAAAACCCGGGGGGAATTGACGTGAACCGGGATTACCGCGAGCCGAAATCGCCCGAGGCGAAGCAGCATCTGGATTTCCTCAGCCGCCAATCGAGCGTGTTTGCCAGGAGGTTTGCCCTCTCCGTCCTGCTGCATGAAGACTGGGAGACGAAGGGCTTTTACATGTATGAATTAAACCGGACGGAGAAGCCGCTGCTGGGGCCGGCGGTGCTGGCGGCGGTGGCGCCAATTTGCGGGGTGGACCGTTCGCCGATGATTGAGGGCATGCCGGCGCAGGACGGATTAATCACGCGGCCAGTGGCGGACTTTGCGGATCGGCCGCTGTGGCCGGAGGCGCTCTGGCTGGTGGTCAAGCAAACGGATCGGAATATTACGCTGGAAGCGCCGTCAGCGCAGGAATTGGGGATACGGGTGGCGGCGTTGGGGACGGCGGTGGGCGAGGCGGTGAAGCGGCTTAAGGCTGCGGGATGAATCCACGAACTGGCCCGATGGTTTCAACGCGAAGTAACGAATTGCGCGCCGGGATTACTTTTTTGCGCCGCTGGCGAGGAGCGTTTCGAAGTGCGGTTCTTTTTCCTCGCGGGCGACGGTTTCGACTTCGACGTTCGTGAAGCCGGCCTTGCGGAGCCATTGGTAGAGCGAATTTTCGGAAAAGCCGAGCCAGCGGTCGGCGTAAAGTTCGCGGGCTTTTTCGAAATTGTGTTCTTTTAAATCCAGAATGAGAACGCGGCCGCCGGGCCTGAGAATGCGATAGGCCTCGGCGAGGGCCTGCGGCGGATGCTCGGCGTGGTGGAGCGCCTGGCTGAGGAGGGCGAAGTGGACGCTGGCGGCCGGGAGCGGGACGTTCTCAATGTCGCCAAGTTTATATTCGAGGTTCGTAATGTTGTGCTTCTGCGCGAGCTCGCGGCCGAATTCCACCATCTTCGGGGAGTTATCAATGCAGTAGACGAATTCCGCGGAGCGCGCGAGGAGTTGGGAGAGAACGCCTTCGCCGGCGCCGAGGTCGGCAATGCGAATGGCGGGGGTAAGGCGCAGGAGGAGGTGGCCGATGGCCTCCCAAGAGCGGCCGGGACAGTAATTCTTGCCGAGGCGGCCGGCAACAGTGTTGAAATAGTCCTCGGCACGGCGGCGGCGCTTGTCGAAGACGCGCTGGAGATTGGCGCGATCGTTGCGGGATTCGGGGCGGTCGGCGACGGCGGCGACGGCGGCCTCGACGAGTTTGCGCTGGGCTTCGGGGAGTTCGGCGTTGAAGGAGTAAAAGGTTTTTTTGCCGTCCTTGCGGTCGGCGACGAGGTTACCCTGGCGCAGGAGCGCGAGGTGGGAAGAAATGCGAGACTGGCCCATGCCGAGAATTTCTTGCATTTCGGCAACGGACAATTCCTCGCGAGCGAGCAGGCAGACCAGGCGCAGGCGCGTGGGGTCGGCAACGAGTTTGAGCAGTTCCCAAGGGTCAGTCATGGGCGCAACAGGCGCGGTGGTGACCGCTTACGAAGCCGGAGTGGGCGGAGCGGAAGGGGCTGACGATTCGGACTTGTCGGGCAGGTCGGACGAGTCGGACTTTTCGGAAGAGGCGGCGGCCGGGGCGGATTCTGCAGATGGCGCAACAGGGGCGGTGTTTAGGACGTCGGCAAATTCGGCGGCTTCGACGTCGTCGGCCAGATCAGTGGTTTCTTCTTCGGTTGCCGGGAATGGGGATTGGGTGACGTCCTCGACCAAATCTTCCTCGCCGACGGGGGTTGCGGCGGCTTCAGCCTCAGCTGCCGCGGTTTTGGGTTTGGGCGCGGGCAGAGCCGGGGGTGCAAACAATTTGCCGTCGCCGTATTCAATGACATAACCCTCGGCGACCAGCCAGCGAAGATTAATGACGAGCTCGCGGAATTGCTGGGTTTGCTCAGCGGTGAATGCAGGGGCGGTCGAAGCGGGGAGCGGGGAGATGGGAGGGGGGAGTTTCTCGGCTTCTGCGGCTGCTGGCTGGGCACTGGCGTCAGTGGCAGAAACTGAGGATTCCGGGGTCGCGGAAACTGGGGCGGCAACGGGCGCGTCTGGAGCTGCTTTTGTTCCAGCGCCCTGCTCCGCGCTCCCTGCTCCCTGCTCCACAGTCTTCTTTTCCGGGAGGGGGAGGCCAAGAAATTCGTGCGGCAGACGGGCGGCTGGAATCATCGGATGCTGCTCGATGAAGGAGATGAGTTTTTGCACGTGCTCGGCCAGGACGGTCTGCGGATCGCGAAAGCGGCGCTTGACGGCGCAGATATAGGAAACGCCCTTGGAGCCCTTCTTATAGAGATTGAACTTCATCCGGCGCAGGCGACCGCGCAAATTGTTGGCGGTATCGAGCGGGAACCGGCGCTGCTGGGCAAGGATGGCTTCGACGGAATGGCGGATGTTGCCTGCGGGAAATTGTTCGAGACTGCGGCCGGAATACCGGCCGGTTTCCATTGGGCGAACGATGGCGTCCTTGTTTTTTCCGACCAAAAACTGCCGGGCAGCTTCCACGGACTCAAAGAATTCCGGGGCGCCTTCGATGGGGGTCTTGAGCTTGTAGCGCGTGGTCTTCTTCATCTTTTCCAGCCACGCGGCGAGGTGCTCGGGCTCTTTCACCAATTCGACTCGGGAGAGAAACCGGTCAAAGGGGACTCGCGCGAGCTTGCGGGCATGATGCTCACGCAACAGCTGCTGGTACTTGTGGTAGTTGGGCGGCCCGAGCAAATCGCCGGTGAAGCCGCAACGACTAACGCCGACAAAATTGCCCTTGGGGGACTCAACCTCGATTTCCTCGACATCGAAGAACTTGTCGAGGTGCTGGTCAAAAACATGCGCGATGGCTTCTTCCTCGGACTCGAATGGGAGGTGGTCCGGCTGGCTGACAAAAATGGGGTCGCAAACGCCGTTTTCGCGCGGAAGAGACTTGACCACGAGAACGAACCGCTCGGGCTTTTGTAGAATCAACTGGGCGACCTCGAAAAGCTCATAAGTGCGGCAGGAGGTGCGGATGGCCTTAAGGAGGGCGCGGAAGGCGGCGTCGTCGGGATAGAATAGCACCTCGTGGGTGGGCCGGAATGGCGGTGGGGAGAAACGGCGTTCGTCGCGGCCAAAACCACCTTCGCGACGGGGCGGGCGGGAACCACCATGGCCAAAGGGCTGGCGGGATTCACCGAAAGAGGATGGAGCGTGTGCTGCCGCGCTGCCCCCATTTTCTGCCGTGGGGGGGCTCGACGGAGCTGACGAGGCGGGCCGCTGGGGGCGGCGGTCGCGTCGGGGAGGCCCGCCGCTATCGAATCCACCAAAACCACCGGAGCGTCCTCGACCGCTTGACTTGCTTTCATCCCGGCCACCCATTTTACGGGCGAGGGTGGCAGCGCTGGGTGTGGCACTCCAATCCGGCCCGAAGGAGAGGCTTTTCAGGGCGCTCAAATCCACTCCAGCCGCGGGGCTGGGCGCGGCGGGTGGGCTGGGCGGAGGGGCCGGTGAAGGCGCGGCGGTATCGTGGTCCGGCATCTTGACTCTGTCGCTTTTGGCCCAGAGTGGAGCCAAGCTTCCCTCCCTGCAAGCGTGGAATTACCCTAATTTCATGTTTGTGAAACTGACGAGAAAGGCCGAATTGGGCTTGAAAGTCGTGGCAATCGCAAACTTGCCCAAGAGTCTGGCAGCGGTCAGAATGGCCGGAATATGTCCTTTATTTCGAAGGGGAAACGGCTGCGGCCATGGTTCTTATTGCTGATGGTGACCAACTTGGGCGCTGCCGGTGAACCCGCGACCAAAGGTGACGTGCCGCCTGCGGAGGTTGCAATTCCTGCGGCAACGAGGCCGGCGAATGTCCCCGCGCCGTTTACTCTGGAAGACTGGGAGGACCACATTTTGACCCCGGTGACGCCCACGCGGAGCCAGCTCGTTCGCGGCGACGATGGAAAGACACCAGCGCCGAAATACACTCCACCGCCGCCGGCGGCGGCCAAGATTGTATCCAGCCGCCTGCCACAAGCGCCCGCCGAATCGCCAACGCCGAAAGCAAAAAGTGACGACGAACGCCTGGCGGTGGTCGCGGTGGAAGATCGGGATTTTTTCCAAACACTGGCCAAGAATCCCAAAACTTGGAGCAACGACGAGCGCGACCGGCGAGCCCAGGCGATTCATGACGAATATCTTCACTATCTCATCGCCTACCCCAGCGACGTCAACGCCCTCGTGCTTTATGGCAAGCTCCTGGCGCGCACCGGCCAGGGTGAGATGGCCTATGAAGCTTTCCGGCACGCCGATGCGCTCGACCCGGGCCTGGCCGTGGTCAAACAGCAACTGGCCAATCATCTGGCCGAAACCGGGCACTACCAACTGGCGCTGGAACTGTTCCATCAAGCCACTGCGCTTGCGCCGAAGGAGCCGCTGTACCATTACCAAATCGGCGAGTTGTTCAATATCTATTATGAGAGTTTTCTCGCGGACAAAGTTTTGGATCTGGCGGCACTGAACAAAACCATGGCGGCGGAATTTGCCCGCGCCGCGGAATTGGCCCCGCAGCAACCGGCTTACGCCTGGCGTTATGCGGAAAGCTTCTACGACATGGTGAACCCGGACTGGACAGGCGCGCTGGCGGCATGGTCTAATCTGGCGGAAAGGACCACCAACCCAGCGCTCCTGGAAATGATTCGATTGCACACCGCGCGGGCGTTGCTGGAATTGGGGCGATTGGCCGAGGCGCGCCCGTTAATTGAACACCCAGTGCTGCCTGCCCTGGAAGCGAGCCGGCTGGAACTGGCGCGCAGGCTGGCGAAGCCGAGTGCGCCCGGGTCCCCTGCTCCACTCCCGGGCAATGCCGGTTCCTGATTGCCATTTTCCGAATTTTTGCGCTTTTAGTCGTTTTGCCATGGATCCGAACACGCTCGACGCATTGCGGCAGGGAATGATCTTATACATCATCCTGGCCTGCAGCATTGCCTTGCATGAATTCGGGCACGCGAAGCTGGCGGACCTCATTGGCGATTTTCTCCCGCGCAGTCAGGGACGGGTCACGCTCAATCCGCTTGTCCACTTGGATCCCATCGGCACGGGTCTGATTCCACTGATGTCCATTTTTCTGCCCATTCTTACCCACACCCACTTACCCATTGGCATTATAGGTTGGGGCCGACCGGTGCAGATTTCTTTACCCAATCCCAAGACGCGCGTACGTGACGAAATCCTGATAACTCTCGCCGGGCCGGGCATGAACGTCTTGATCGCACTAATTGCGGCAGTTGTATGGGGTCTCCTGGGACGATTTGCCCTGCCCACCGCCCAACATACGGCACCCCTGTTTGGTGAAATCATTTCGTTAAATTGCCTGCTGATTGTTTTTAATCTCATCCCGCTGCCGCCTTTGGACGGTTCCCGTATTATGCGCCACGTGGTCGGTATGACGGAAGAGGCTTTTGTCCGCCTTTCCCTGCAAAGCTGGTGGATTCTTTTAATTCTCATCAACCTGCAGCCGGTTCAGGCCTTATTGGGACGGGTGACCTACACCTTCGTGATACCCTTCTTCAATTTGGCTTCGTTTCTGGCCGGACAATATTTACTCTAGCAGCGCAAATCGGGTTTGCACCGCTTTCCCTCTTGGCAACGGGGATGATTTTCAGCCAGACTGCGGGTCCATGAATGTTCTCGTTGTCGGGGGAGCGGGTTATATTGGCAGCCATTGTGTGCGTCAGCTTATCGCGCAGGGCCACCGCCCTGTGGTGGTGGACAATCTGGTCTACGGCCACCGCCAAGCCGTGGCCAAGAACGTGCCGTTTTATAAGGCTGACTTGGGCAATGAGAAGGCCATCGGCGCCATCTTGAAGAAGCACCGCATCGAGTTGGTGATGCACTTTGCGGCGTATTGCTACGTCGGCGAATCGGTGACCGCGCCGCTCAAGTATTACAAGAACAACCTCGCCGCGCCGCTTAACCTGCTCGAGGCCATGTTGAAGAGCGGGGTGAAGAAATTTGTCTTTTCGTCAACTTGTGCCACCTACGGGGTGCCCGAACGCCTGCCGCTGACCGAGGACCATCCGCAGCGGCCCATCAACCCCTATGGCGAGTCGAAGCTGGATTTGGAAAACGTCCTCAAGGCGCTGGCGCGCTCGGATGGCTTGAGCTTCGCCGCCCTGCGCTACTTCAATGCCGCCGGGGCGTCTGCGGACGCGGTTATTGGGGAGGACCACAATCCGGAAACACATCTCATCCCGCTGGCCATTGCCCAAGTCCTGGGCCAGTTGCCGCGCATCGAAGTGTTTGGCACCGACTACCCCACCCCGGACGGCACGTGCCTGCGCGATTACGTTCACGTGGATGATTTGTCGCGCGCGCATATTCTGGCCTTCGACAAACTCAAGAAACCGGGCACGCAACTATTCTACAATCTGGGCACCGGCACGCCAAACTCCGTGCGCGAGGTCATCGCGGCGGTGGAAAAAGTTTCCAGCAAAAAGGTGAAGGTCAAACTTTCGCCCCGCCGGGCGGGCGACCCGCCGGCGCTCTTCGCCGACAACCACAAGGCAGTGAGCGAACTGGGGTGGAAGATCCAATACCCCACGCTCGATGCCATTGTGACCACGGCGTGGAACTGGCATAGCACCCATCTCAAGGGTTATGGGGACCAGACGTAGAAAATTCCTATGGCAGAAAGTATTTCCGCATCCATCAACGTTTCCACTCCACTAAAAGATCAAGTTTTTTTTCCTCGTTTCCGGCATATCTTCCAATTCCGCCCGGCAAATGAGAATCGTGCCCATGCGCGCGTTTCCATTTCGTCAAATTGATCAGCCTTTGATCGCGTCCACCCGTTTGCGCAACGTCGCGCGGGTGATGCCGAGGAGTTCGGCGGCCTTGGCGTGGTTGCCGTCGGTTTCCTTGAGGGCGCGGTCAATCATCGCCGCTTCAATTTTTTCCAGAATATTGGTGTCCGCTCCGGCGCGCACGAGGCGGTAGACCAGGTCGTAAGCCTCGGGAAGCGACAGCGAAGGAGGCACCGCGGCAGGCGCAAAAGGCGATACCGAAAGGCCCGACGTCACCGGGGCGGATTCCGATTTTGGCGCCGCCGGAGTTTCCGGCGCGGGGGCGGGTTTGGCCACAAACGGCGCCGCGCTGGCGCCGGGCGCGCCGCCCATGATTTCGCGGGGCAAATCCTTGATGAGCACCGTGTCGCCCTGGGCGACGACACCACTGCGGTAAACGGCGTTTTCCAGTTCACGCACGTTGCCCGGCCAGGGATAGGCGCACAAGACCGCCAGGGCTTCCGCCGAAACCTTGCGCACGCGAATTTTTCTCTCGCTGGCCAGCCGCTGCAGCATGAAGTCCACCAGGGCGGGCACATCGCCCAGCCGCGCGCGGAGTGGGGGGAGTTTGATGCGCACGACGTTGAGGCGGTAATACAGGTCTTCACGGAAAGTTTTGTCGGCGACGAGCTTTTCGAGTTCCTTGTTGGTGGCGGCGATCAGACGGACGTCAAACTTGATCGTCTCGCTGCCGCCGACGCGCTGGATTTCGCCCTCCTGGATGGCGCGGAGAATTTTCGTTTGCGTCGAGAGCGTCATGTCGCCGATTTCGTCGAGAAAGATGGTGCCGCCGTCGCAGAGTTCGAATTTACCGATGCGCTGGGTCGTGGCGCCGGTGAAGGAGCCCTTCTCGTGGCCGAAGAGTTCGCTCTCGATCAGGTTTTCGGGGATGGCGGCGCAATTGACGGCGATGAAGGTTTTGGACCCGCGGTGGCTGTGCTGCCACAGGCACCGGGCGACGAGTTCCTTGCCGGTGCCGCTTTCGCCGGTGATCATGACGGTCACGTCGCTGGCGGCGACCTGCCCGATGATCTTGAAGACCTCCTGCATGGGCTCGGAATTGCCGACGATGCCCTCCTTGTAATCTTCGCTGCGCAGGATGGGCTGGTAAGTCACGCCGGAGGCATAGAGGTCGGACCAGGCCTTGGCGGCATTATCCACGAGCGTGATGATTTTCTTGATGTCGAAGGGTTTGATGACGTAATCGAACGCGCCGAACTTCATGGCCTCAATGGCCGTCTGCGTGGTGCCAAAGGCGGTCATCAAAATAATCATGCACTTGGGCGCGGAGGTGCGCAGATGCTGGAGCGTCTCGATGCCGCTCATGCCGGTCATGCGATTGTCGAGCAGGATCACCTGGGGCTTCTCCTTGACGGCGACCTTCAGCCCCTCCTCGCCGCTGGCCGCGGCCAGCACGCGAAAGGGCCGGCCCGACAACACGCGTTGGAGGGAGTAACGAATTTCCGAATCATCATCAATGATGAGGACGGTTGCGGTGGGAGCGGATTCTGCCATAGTGGGGAAAAGACTGGTCGGGAAAGGCGCGTCGCCGTTTCCGAACCATTCAAGATTCATCATCATGCGCTTTGGGTCAATGAAGTTATTCCGCTGCTCCGGCATCACGCTGGAGCTGCATCCGACGTTTTTCCTGCTTCCGCTGCTCGTCGCGGTGCAGGGCTGGGCGGACGACGACGAATACCACCTCCGGGGAATGGGCATCTATTTGTTTGCCTTCGTGCTGGTATATACCTGCCTGGTGCTCCACGAATTTGGCCATGCATTGACGGCCCGTCGGCTCGGCATACCTGTCCGCCGCATTGTTCTACTGCCCATTGGCGGCATGGCGCTGATGGAAAGAATCCCCCGCGACCCGCGGGCGGAACTGTTGATCACCGCGGCCGGGCCGCTGGTCAATTTTGTCATCGCTGGCATCTGCTTTGTCCTTGTCGGCGGCTGGCCGGCAAACGCAAATGAAGAGGCCGTTCCGACGCTGCACTGGTTTGCCATCGGCAACTACCTCCTCGTGGCCAACGTTTTTCTCGGTTGCTTCAATCTCTTGCCGGTGTTTCCGATGGATGGCGGACGGGTATTGCGGGCGCTGCTGGCATTCAAGCTCGACTACCTGCGTGCCACACGGTGGGCGCTCTACGTCGCCCGCGTCATTGCCATCGTGGCCATTGTGGCCGCGCTGTGGTACGGATTGTTTCTCCTCGCAGCGCTGTTCCTGTTTATTTTGTACGTCGGCAAGCGCGAATACCTGCAACTGCTAATGGACGAAGCGCAGGTGTGGCCGGAAAGCGAAATCCCGCCATTGCTCTAGAGCGTTTAAAAGAATATCCTAGCCGGTCTGAGAAGCTGGGCGGGGCGGTACAGCGTGAACTTGGGAATTATGGGAGTTATGTGAGCTATGAGAGAAATGGGTGCAATGGGAAGCGTGAGCGGAACGACCTAGCGGCGTTGACCATGGGTCACTGTCCGGCTACAGAATTGATTAATACGCTCTAAGGCGAAGGCATCCAGTTGCCGATGTCGTCCGCCGTGCCGCTAATGCCGTCGGGGCCGTCGGACCACACGTCATATTCTCCGTTGCTTTGGCCGTGGATGGAAGGAAAGGCAAATTCATAGGGATGACCCCAAGGGTCCAATGGCACTTGAATCGCTTTTACGTAGGGGCCACGCCAACTGGCCGCCGGCTCATCGGGCGGACAATTTATCAGGGCCTGCATGCCATCGGCGGTCGAAGGGTAATGGCCCATGGCCAATTTATACTGCAACAGAGCGGTAACGATCCTCTGGGTCACAAAAAGTTTTGCCTCGGCCAAATCAACTTGATTGACCACCAACTCGCTGGTTTGCGCAACTGTTGTCGTCGAGCTTGGACGGGCTTTAGCCGGAGTCGGTGGCGCCAATGATGCTGCGATTTTGGCGGGAACCCCGGCGGGCTCTTTCGGTGCCAAAACTGGCTGGGCGATCTTGGCCGGGGGAAGGATTCCGGCCGGGCTGGCCGACCGAAACATCATTAGGGCCAAGACACCAACAATCGAAACCGACGCAAGAACCAGAATGGATTTGGTGTTCATAAAAAATATTTCCGACAGGCCAACCGCAGCTCCCGCCGCGCCGGCGAGTGATTTTCCGGATATGCGCGCCGCGAGGGTGGCCGGTGCGGCTTGGACCGAGTTGGCGCCGACGACTTCGGCCAACCGCGCCGCCGACACGGCCACTCCGCGGCGGGCGAAGTGGGCGCGTAATTGGTCCACGGCGCGGTTCGACCGTTTCCGGGCGGCGTCCTCACTCAATCCGAGAACTGCGCCGACATCCCGATGGCTGAGGTTTTGAAAATAACGCAACAATACCACGTGGCGGTCCTCTTCACCGAGTTGATCCACTGCTTCGTCCAGGAACGGGCGCAATTGTTCCCAATTCACTTCGTCACGACTTTCGATGGTTTGCATGGCGGAAGCCTCCTGTTCGCGCACTCGGCGACGCTGCTCACCCCGGATGGCTTTTATGGCCATATTCCGGGCGGTGGTGTGCAGCCAGCCAACCAAGGTTGGGTGATGGCCGACCTCGCGGGCATGGCGCGCCAACTGGGTAAATACGCTCTGGGTGACATCCTCCGCCAAATGCACGTTGCCGTTAAGCACCCGCAAGGCGGCGGAATAGACCAAATCCACCTGGCGTCGCACCACCTCGGCAAAGGCGGCCTGGTCCCCGTGTTCGGCGTATTGCCGCAAAAGTTCGCTATCCGGGGTCATGGGGGCGGTTTTGCACTATAAACCCCGCCCGCGGAAAAACCGGACAAAAAAGTTTCGCCACTGACCATTAGGCTATTTCACCCGGTAAAAGCGCCCGAGCTTCCTTGCGATCAGGGCGAACGGTATCCTTCAGGTCACAGCCACCCCCAATATCCACTCGGGAAAGAGGCTAAGGCGTGACGCCATCCTCTGAAAACGCATCAATCACCCCGCCAATACCCCAAAGCCCATCCTGCTTTTTTAGGACAAAGGGCATATTATTGACCTTATAGGTAGCCGCGTTTCCATTGTCACTCATGATCGGCATTTGGCCCTGTATCGCTTTAAAACTGTCCATTTCGATTTTAAGCACCTGCATGAATTCCGGATCCTGAAGCATCGGTTGCACAAGTTCATCAATCAAACCCGGCGGCGAATGTCGCGTTAGATTTGGCGGCAAATAGACGTTCCGGATAAATCCTTCCAAGTCGTTACTCTGGGAAAGGAGCACGGCGTGGGTGATCGCAGTGTCCAAATTGGTGCGGGGGTCGGCACTCGAAGGCGGAAAGGATCCGGGCAGGGCCGGGGAGGCGCCGGGCGTGTTCGTGGCGGTGGCGCGCACCGGTGCTGCAACAGTTGCAGAACGGCCCGCATTGTTCGCTGCCAGATGATCGGCCACGGCCGATGGCTCCTGGGCCCGGGAAAGACCGCTCTTAATCGCGGCAGCGATGATTACAATGATGGCCACCGTCACGAGGGTTTTAGTCGTTATGCTCATATAAAATGCCTTTAAAAGAAACCCGCCAAGACCGGAAGATCCCACAGCCGCCAGTGATTTCGCCGTAACCCGCGACACCAGACCGGCGGGTGCCGCGTTACTGGATCGGGCCGAAAGAACTGCCGCCACGGCGACGGCGGCGACGGTCACGCCCTTCCGGGCGAAGTGCGCCCGCATTTTTTCCAAGGAGCGGCTGACGCGCATTTGGGCGGCGTCTTCGCTGGTGCCGAGGGCCGCACCGGTTTCCCGCAATGACTTGCCTTCAAAAAAGCGCAGCAGCACCGCATTTTGTTCGGCCCGATTAAGCTGCTGCATCGCCTCGTCAAGCAGCGGCGCAAGTTGATCCCAGGACGCATCATCACGGGTGGCGGGTTCGGCAAGTTTCATGGCTTCGGTTTCCCGCTGGCGGCGGCGTTGCTCGCCACGGATGGCGTCCAAGGCGATACGATATGTGGTGCGATAGAGCCAGCCGATGAGGGCGTTGCCGTCGCGCACGGCCCAAGCCTTCCGCGCAAGGAGAATAAAGACGGTTTGCACCACGTCTTGCGCGGCCTGGGTCTCGCCAACAATGCGGAGGGCGGTCGCATAGACGAGATTGACGTGGCGTGCCACCAGTTCGGCAAAGGCCGTGTCCGATTGGCGCTCCACATACTCTCGCAGCAATTCGCGGTCATCCATGGCAGGGTTTATAAATAAGACGCCACCAACGCGAAAATCCAACAAACAAACTGAAAATTCGAATTTTGAATTACAAATTACGAAACAGCGGCGGGCGGCTGGTTGCCAAAATGGTCCAGGGCATGGCCCGTTTCAAAATTCGTAATTTAAAATTTAAAACTTTCGCGTTCAGTCCTTGTCCCAGGGCAATTTCACTTTCACATGCGGGTATTTCCAGACGGACACGGGGTCGAAAATTTGGCCGGGGTGAAGGATGCCGCGGGGGTCGAGGGCTTTTTTGATGGCGAGCATGGCGCCGATTTCCGCTGCTGAATGCTGGAGGCGGAGAAAAGGGGTTTTTGCGAGGCCAATACCGTGTTCACCGGTGACGGCGCCGCCGAGGGCGATGACCTTTTTCATGAGCGCGGCGACGCCTTTTTCCGCCCTGCGACATTCGCGCGGGTTGGCGCGGTGATACATCAGGTGGACGTGAAAATTGCCGTCCATGACGTGTCCGTAGGTGGGCGTGGCGAGGCCGGTGGAACGGGCGAGTTCGCGGGTGTATTTTAGGAGCGGGAGATAGGCGCGCGGCGGCACGACGACGTCCTCATTGAGCTTGGCGTCGCCCATCTGGAACATGGCCTGGGAGCAGGTACGGCGCACCTGCCAGAGCTTTTCCGCCTCAACCGGATCGCCGGTGTCACGTAAAGCTTTCGCGCCCCCGGAACGCAAGAGCTTGATCAAGGCGCCCCGTTGGGCTGCGACTTCGGTGACCGACCCATCCACTTCCAGCAGAAGCAGCGACGCGCCGGGCATTTTGGTAAAAACTGGCCGGCCCCATTTGCGCTCGGTGCAAAGGACAGTCGGGCGGTCCAAAAACTCACAGATCGAAGGCACCAGCCGCGCGCGCATGATGGCCAGCACCGCTCGCAGCGCGGCTGATTCGCTCACAAATGCCGCCAGCAGGGTGTGCCGGGCGGCCGGACGGGGAACGAGCCGGAGCGTTGCGCCCGTGATGACGCCGAGCGTGCCGCCGCCGCCAATCCACAGGTCGCGCAGGTTGTAACCGGAGGCAAACTTGCGCAACGGAGCGCCCCAGCGGACTTTTTCGCCGGTGGGCAAAAAACCTTCGAGGGCCAAGACATAATCGCGCGTCACGCCGTATTTCGCGCCGCGCAGGCCGCCAGCGTTAAGGGCGAGATTTCCGCCGATCGTGCAATAATGGAGCGACGACGGGTCCGGCGGATAAAAAAGACCATCCTTCGCGGCGGCGGCATCAATCGCGGCGGTTACCGCACCGGCGCCGACATGCGCCAGGCCCGCCAGGGAATCAATGTGTATCTTGTTCCAGCGCGACATATCGAGCACCCAGCCACCGCGCACCGGGCAGGCCGAGCCGGTGGTTGAACTTCCGGCGCCGCGCGGAGTCACGGGTACGCGATGGTCATTGGCCAGGCGCAGGACCGTGGCGATGGCCGCATCGTCCTTGGGAAAAATCACCGCAGTCGGCAGGAACGAAAGCCGCAGATTGTCGAGCGAAGCCACCTGACGAGCGGCGACGTCCGTGCGCACCTGGGCGGAACCGAGCGCCCGGGCCAGGGCGCGGGTGGCCGGGGCAAATGGGGAGGGCGAAACAACCATGATGGTCCGGCTACTAGATAATCAGATGCCCTTTATGACGAGCGTATAAATCACGGTCTTCACGATTACGAAGACGGCCATCAGCGCAAGATACTTGAAGCGTTCCCGCCATTCCGAGGAGAAAAAGAAGAGAAAAAACAAAAACGGTTCGACGACCAGCATGGCGATGCCAAACGGCGCGCCCCACGAGGCGGAAAAAGCCAATTCGAAATCCAACAGGCCGCCGTAGAGCGGGCCAAAGACGACGGCCGCAGCGATCGCGTGAGTGTCCAAACCTACGGTATCCCTAAAGATCAGGGACAAAACCGAACTTACGACGGCGAGGAGAACCCCGTAGCCAAACCAATAAGTGAAAACCGAAAAGACATATCCCTCCGCCGCAAGGGAAAAACCGCGCAGGGGCGAGGCCCAGTCCGGATCGCGGACGACTTGCACCCGGCTTTTGCTGCCTGTGGGGTCGTCCACCGTGGCACCGGTGATGCTGGTTTCATTGGCGCAGAAGCGCTCGGCCGGTTTGTACTGGTTTAACGAGCCAATGGGCGAAGGGAGGGCGCCGCCGGCAGTTGACACGGGCGATACGTTGCCGTGCAACGTGTCCGGGGCGGCTGGCGGAATGGAATCCGTACTATCCATGTTGATTTGCCACAGTCTTCGCCAGCGCGGCGAATTCCGGCCTTAATATAGGATACAATGCGCGAAAATGCGAATAATAATTGCGATAAACCGCAGCGGCCGGGCTGGGCCGCAGGCGGTTGGTCGCTTTGATCGTTGCAGCGCAGGCGGCCTCAACGGTGGTCCAGACGCCCGCGCCGACACCGGCGAGGAGGGCCGCGCCATAGGCCGAGCCTTCGGTGGCGCTTACGGTTGCGATGGGTGCGCCAAAATTGTCCGCCAACATTTGCCGCCAGAAGGGGCTGCGCGCCCCGCCGCCGGAAGCAATGACTTCCGTTGGCGTGATACTGAGACCGCGCATAAGTTCCACCGCATCACGCAGGCCATAGGTGACGCCCTCGAGCACGGCCCGGGCCAAGTGCGGCTTGCCGTGGCGCAAGGTGAGCCCAATGAAGGCACCCCGGGCATTCGGATCCGGATGGGGGGTGCGCTCGCCCATGAGATAGGGCAGGAATATCAAGCCTTCGCACCCGGCGGGGGCGGTGGCTGCGGCCGCGGTTAGAGCATCGTAGGCATTCGGGCCGCCAGCCCGTTCGCGGGCCATTTCCTCGCCGCCAAAATTACTTTTGAACCATTGAAACGAACCCGCACTGGATAGCTGCACACCCATGAGATGCCACTTGCCTGGCACGGCATGGCAAAACGCATGCAGGCGGCCCTGCGGCTCCGGCGAATATTTGTCGGCATGGGCAAAGACGACGCCGGAAGTGCCGAGGGTGCAGGAAATTACCCCGGTTTTCACAATCCCGCAGCCCACGGCGCCTGCGGCCTGATCGCCGGCGCCCGCGACGATGGGCGTACCTTCGCGCAATCCCGTCAATTTCGCCGCTGCTGCGGAAATTTTAGTTGAGGCCACCGGCGACTCGGTGACCTCGGCCAGCCACGAGTGCGGCACTTTGCAGGCGCGCAACATTTCGTCCGACCAGCGGCGCCGGGCCACGTCAAGGAGCGACATGCCGGAGGCATCGGAAACATCGGTGAAGAATTCACCGGAGAGCTTGTAACGCAGATAATCCTTGGGCAGGAGAACTTTGGCGACCCGCCGGTAGATTTCCGGCTCATTTTGGGCGACCCACAAAATTTTCGGGGCGGTGAATCCCGGCAAAATCGGATTACCGGTAAGGCGCAAGACCCGCGCGCGGCCGACCTTTTTGGTCAAAGTGGCGCACTGCCGCGCGGTGCGCTGGTCGTTCCACATGATGCAAGGGCGCAAAACGTCGCCCTGCGCACCGAGCAATACCAAGCCATGCATTTGCCCGGTGAGACCGACGCCGGCGATATCGCCGGGCTTAACCCCGGATTTGGCGAACAGTTCCTTAATCGCGGCGATGGACGCTTGCCACCAATCCGCCGGGTCGGACTCCGCCCATAATGGCTGGGGGGTGCGAAACTCGTAGGCGGGCGCGGAGGTAAAAACCACGCGTCCCCGTTCATCCATCAACACGGTCTTGGCAGACGAAGTGCCGACGTCAATTCCAAGGAGGTAGGTCATGGGGGAAAGGCGACTGAAGTGATTGAGACGACAAAGGGGAGAATCGACCCGTGGGCTGAAGGGCATTAGTCGCCTCAGTCGCTTCAGGAACCGCAGTCGCCTTGGGTCTCTAAATAAACTCGTTGAAGATGTTTTCGAGCATTTCCTGGCGGGCGGAGGCGAGCACCGGATCCTTGGTTTGCAGCGCGTAGGCGTTTAACTCGGCGAGTGTAATTTGGCCGCGTTCGATTTTGCGGCCAACCCCGCGGTCCCAGCTCGCGTAGCGTTCGCGCACGAACCGCGCCAGCCGGCCATCGGCCCGGATGGCGACGGCAGCCTTCAGGCCGCGGGCAAAGGCGTCCATACCCCCGATGTGGGCCAGAAACAGATCCGCGGGTTCGTGGGATTCCCGGCGGCGTTTGGCGTCAAAATTGAGTCCGCCGGTGGAAAAACCACCCATGCCGAGCACCGCGAGCATAATTTCGGTGGTCAAATAGACGTCGGTGGGAAACTGGTCGGTGTCCCAGCCAACGAGTTCATCCCCCCGGTTGGCATCAACCGAGCCGAGCGCATTGGCAGAAGCGGCCACGCACAGTTCATGCAGCATCGTGTGCTGGGCGAGGGTGGCATGGTTCGTCTCAATGTTGAGCTTGAAGTCATTCAGCAGGCCATATTCGCGCAAAAAGTTTAGGCAGGCGGCGGCGTCCGAATCATATTGGTGCGTCGTGGGCTCGCGCGGTTTGGGCTCGATGTAGAACTGGCCCTTGAAACCGATGCTTTTCTTGTATTCCACGGCGAGGTGCAGCAGGCGCGCCAGGTTGTCCAATTCCCGCCGCATATCGGTGTTGAGCAGCGTGGCGTAACCCTCGCGACCGCCCCAAAACACGTAGCCGAGGCCGCCGAGTTCGTGGGTGGCATCAATCGCGGCTTTGACCTGCGCGGCCGCATAGGCAAAGACATCGGCGTTGGGCGAGGTCGCGGCACCCTGCGCGTAGCGCGGGTGCGCAAACAAACACGCGGTGCCCCACAATAGTTTTTTCTTCGTGCGTTTTTGCTCCGCCTTCAAGGTTTTGACGATTTCCTCGAGATGGCGGTGCGAATCGGCGAGGGTTGCGCCCTCCGGGGCGACATCGCGGTCGTGGAAGCAGTAAAAGTCGATGCCGATTTTTTCCAAAAATTCGAAAAACACGCCGACCCGCCGGCGCGCATTGTCCAGCGAGTTGGTGCCATCATCCCAGGGCATGAGGGCAGTGGGTGCGCCAAAGGGGTCGCTCAAGCCATTGCGCATGCAATGCCAGTAGGCGGCGGCAAAGCGGAGGTGCTCACGCATCGACTTGCCCGCAACCTTCTCCGCGGCGTGGTAATGCTTGAACGCAAAGGGGTTTTTGGACTTCGGGCCTTCGTAGCTGATGACCGGAATTTTGGGGAATGCGGACATGGGGGAGTGCGGCGTAGATTCTCGCCAGTTAGTGGTTCGGTAGCGCCAGGCCGAAATAATTGCGCGCGTTGCGAAAACAAACATCACGGACCAGATTGGCCAGCAATTCGTGGTCGTGGGGCAGGGCGCCACTTTCGACGTCCTCGCCGATCATGCCGCAGAGCAGGCGGCGGAAATATTCATGGCGCGGGTAGGACAGGAACGAACGCGAGTCCGTTATCATGCCCACGAAGCGCGAGAGCAGACCGTTGTTCGACAGGGCGTTGATTTGCCACCGCATGCCCTCAATCTGATCGAGGAACCACCAGCCCGAGCCAAATTGAATCTTCCCCGGAATGCCGCCGCCCTGGAAATTGCCGGCCATGGTGGCGAACACGTAATTATCGGCGGGATTGACGTTGTAGAGTATGGTTTTGGGCAGGCGCTCCTCCTGGGCGAGCGCGCCGAGATAGGTGGACAGCGCGCGGGCCTGCGGGAAATCGCCGATGGAATCGCTGCCCGTATCCGGGCCGAGAAGGTCCATCAGGTAAAGGTTGTTGTTGCGAATGGCCCCGAGGTGGAGCTGTTTGGTCCAACCGCGCTGGTGGTCGAGCCGGCCAAGGAACAGCATCAGGCAAAAACCAAAAGCCTGGGCGTGGGCAATGGAAGCTGGACGGCCGGAACGGGCGGCATCGTAAATCATCGCGGCCTGAATCTCCGAGCATGGTCCGGAATACATGGCTTCGAGGCCATGGTCGGAGAGGCGGCAGCCGAAGCTGTGAAAGAAAGCGTGGCGATGGTCGAGGGCGGCGAGAAAGCCGGCAAACTTGGAGCAGTCCATTCCGCTGGTCTGCTCGAGTTTGGTGATCCAGGCGTTGAAGGCCGCAGGTTGGTCCACGGCAAACGCCTTGTCGGGACGAAAGGCGGGGAAGACGCGGGTGGTACAGTTCTGGCTCACCAGGGATTTGTGGTATTCGAGCGAGTCCACCGGATCGTCGGTGGTGCACACGGCTGCCACGTTAAACTTCCTTAATATGCCCTGGGTGGACAATTCGGGAGACTGGAGCTTTTCGTTGGCTTCGTCCCAAATTTGCCGGGCGGATTGCTCGTTGAGAATCTTCTCAATGCCGAAATAGCGGCGGAGCTCAATATGCGTCCAATGGTATAGCGGATTGCGGAGGGTGTGCGGGACGGTTTTCGCCCAGCAGAGAAATTTCTCCCACGGATCGATTTTACCGGTAATATACTCCTCGGGAACACCGTTGGCGCGCATGGCCCGCCATTTATAGTGGTCGCCCTCGAGCCAGGCCTCGAATAAATTATTAAATTTCCGGTTCTGCGCGATGTCCTTGGGCGGCAGGTGGCAATGGTAGTCGAGAATCGGCGAGGGCTCCGCGTATTTGTGGTAAAGGGTGCGCGCCAGCTCATTGGACAGCAGAAAATTGTCGTGCAGGAAGCTCATGGAGAAGGGGGAATTTTCCGTTGGCGTTTAGATGGCCATGCAGTTGAAGCCTCCGTCCACGATCATCTCAATGCCGGTGATAAAGCGCCCGGCGTCGGATGCGAGGAGCAGCGAAGCGCCCACGAGTTCGGAGGCTTCGCCAAATCGTTTCATGGGGGTGTGGCCCATGATCTGCGCCACCCGCTCGGGGGTGAGCACTTTTTTATTCTG
>Ga0265320_10000979_pt1 | contig 21252 bp, 17 predicted proteins | sample 4827metaG_FD_202087 | JGI IMG/M metagenome (GOLD analysis project Ga0265320, IMG submission 202087) | Rhizosphere microbial communities from Carex aquatilis grown in University of Washington, Seatle, WA, United States - 4-8-27 metaG | ecosystem: Host-associated > Plants > Roots > Rhizosphere >...
AGGAGGGGGCGTCGCGCGCGGCACCAGCACCGAGAGTCCTCTCCTCGGCGGTTGCGCAGGCGGCGAAGGCGGCGATTGCTCGACGGCCGGCGGCGCAGGAGGAGGCGCGGTCCAATTCTCGGTGGCCGGGACGCTGACCGTGAATGGGACCGTGCGCTCGAACGGCGGCGCCGGCGCGACGCCATGCGGCGCGAGTGACGAAGGCGGCGGCACCGGCGGCGGTTCCGGAGGTGGGATCTTGCTCGAAGGGAGCACGCTGGTGACGACCGGCGCGACGATTCAAGCGAACGGCGGTCCCGGCGGCGCGAACGGGAGCTACGCGGGCATCTTCAATTGCGGCGGCAAGGCCGGCGGCGCGGGCTCGACTAGCGCCGCCAAGGCCGGCACGAACGGGATCGACTGCCAAGGCGGAAGCCCCGGCGGCGGCGGTGGCTACGGCCGTGTCGTCACGTTGGACCGGTAGCCGCGTTCACGCGGACGGCGGGGCGCGTCGTCGCTACGGCGTGGACGACGGATCGCAATAGGTCCCGGACGGAGGTGCGCTCGCCCAAAGCAGCGTTCCATCCGATTGCGTGACGACGGCTAGCCCGACGGCAGTGCCCCCAATGTTGTTCGCGACATAGGCTACGGGCGCCGTCGCATCCGGCGTCGCCGTGTTGGAAGCATGGGGGATGAGATAGGTCGCACCTATGATCCCCAATACGTTCATCGCGCCAGCGGCCGTGACTTCGGCGGTTGTGAGATATGCCTTGTCGGTGCGTGTTTTCGTCCACAGCGTCGCGCGCGTCTCGCCGTTTTGAAGCGCAAACCACACCGACTGATCTTCCATGACCCCGCTGATACCCAGCCACTGAGATCGTGCTCGCACCGAGTCGATCCTCCGGCCGCTCGGGGGTCGCCACGTCCCGAGGACGTCGAATTGAGCGTTCTGATACTGGATGTAGTCAGCCGGCTTGTCGGAGTTGGACTGGAACGCGAGTGCGATCGTTCCGTCGTCGAGGAGAGCCGCGTCGACAGGAAGGTCGGGGACACCCGACACCTTTCGCTCCGCGAGGATCGCCCGCGACGGGGACAACCATCGTTCGATGATGTAGGGCGTCACCGTCCCGTCCGCCGAGAGGTCTTCGTCGTTGCTCACCACGAAGACGTTCCCATTCGGCGCAACGTCCATGACGTCCAAGATCCGCGACGGCGCAGTCGCGGAATCGACCCACTCCGCGCCGTTCACGAAAGCGACGTTGCCGCAAAAGAACCTTTCGACGCATTCCGTCAGCACCGCGACCGTGCCGCCCCTCGACACGGCGCGACGCACGCCCCTCAGTCCGCGAAGGGACGCGACCGGCGGAGAGAGAAATTCACTGCAGCCACCCGTCGTCGGCACCTTCAACACGTAGGCGTCGTAGTCGGCGGTGGATAGGTCCCCGTATGCAAACAGGGCGGCAAATCCGTCGTCCCCCTCGATGGGTCCGGCATGGAGGTAGGTCCACGGGCCTGTCGTCGCGCGCGGTATCCATGGGGAGAGCACGCCACAGGTCGTCGGCGGATCGACCACGAAACAGGGCGGCTTCGTCGGCGGCACCAAGTGGTCCGCCGTCGCGTCGGTGACGTGATCGACGCGGGCATCGACCGAAACGCCGGTTCCATCGAGCGACGCGTCGACGGACCGAACCGGCGCGCCGACATCGACGCTCCCGTCCTTGCTTCCGGGCGTCTGAGTTCGCCCTCCGCTACCCAACGACGACCTTCGGCCGCCGGCTCCACCCGTCACGCCGCCCTGTCCCACGCCGCCAGCTCCGGTCGAAATGGGGACGCAGTGGCCAGCGCTGCACGTGGTCCCCGCGGCGCACGCATTCGACGACCCACATTCCGGAACTTGGGAATCTCCAGCGCGCACCTCGCCGCAGCCGAATATCCCCGTCGGGGCCAGCGCGAGCATCGCGCACCCCATCGCTTGACTCCTCATGCTCACCCTCCGAGCACGCCCAATCTACGGCCGATCCCGAAGCCACGAAAGTGACCAAAAACTGCGCACACAAATCGGCGTGGCAGTCACCCGCGAATGAGCAACTCACAACGGAACCGGCGAGGTGTGAGGCATTTTTCCCGCGCGCTTTTTCCGTAACTCCGCGCGACGATGTCGCATAACGCACGGTCACCGCGGAAACCCGGAAGTCCGTCGCAACCTCGTAACCGATGAATACCAAGAACAGGCCCGTTCTCACGTGGGCCGGTAACAGCGAGCGCGGGATCGTCGATACCTTCCGCACGACGGCGGCGCCCCTCGCGCTCCTGCTCATCACGCCCCCCGCGGTCGTTCTGTTCTGGATCACCTGCACGTATCTCGATGGATCGCTGTTACGGCTGCTGAGCGTGCAGGGCCTCGAGACCGTCGTACACCACTTTCCGCGACCCTCCCTCGCCGCTCTCTGGATCATCGTCGTCTTTGCGGCATTCGAGCTCGCGCTCCTCCAATTTCTCCCCGGGCCGACGTTCGACGGACCACCGACGCCGACGGGTTATCGGCCCCAATACAAGCTAAACGGGGTTTCGTCGTGGGTGCTGACTCACGTCGCCTTTCTGGGTGCCTCTTATGGGCTCGGATGGTTCTCGCCGAGCATCGTTTACGATCACTTCGGCGAGCTCCTGATCACGTTGTGCGCGTCCGCGTTCGTCTTCTGTTGGTTCTTGTATTTCAAAGGGATCTACGCTCCCTCGACGCCCGACGCGGGTAGATCCAAAAACGTCATTTTCGACTACTTTTGGGGCATCGAGCTTCATCCGTCGCTGTTCGGCGTGAACCTCAAACAGCTCTTCAATTGCCGTATCGGCATGATGGGCTGGAGCTTGACGGTCATTTCGTTCGCGGCTCGGCAGTTCCAAGATATCGGGACCCTGTCGAGCTCCCTGTTCGTGAGCGTCGTGCTTCAAGTGGTCTATCTGTTGGTATTTTTTTCCTGGGAGCGCGGCTACTTCACGACCATCGACGTCGCGCACGATCGCTTTGGGTACTATATTTGTTGGGGCGTCATTGTGTGGGTCCCCGGCGTCTACACCATCACGGCCCAATACCTGGTGAAGCATCCTCGCAACCTGGGAACGCCGCTCACGCTGGCCCTGCTCGTCATGGGCTTGGGCGCCATCTGGGTCAACGATGCCGTCGATGCTCAGCGCCAGCGAGTCCGGAACACGGGCGGACAGACCCTGATCTGGGGGAAACGCCCCGAGGTCATTCACGCCGAATACGAGACCGCGGACGGCAAGACCCACCAGAGCCTTCTTCTCGTTTCGGGCTATTGGTCATTGTCGCGCCACTTTCACTACGTGCCCGAGCTGATCCTCGCACTCGCGTGGAGCTTGCCCGCGGGCGGCAGCAGGTTCCTTCCGTATTTCTACCTGACGTTTCTGACCATCCTGCTCGTCGATCGCGCCGGCCGCGTCGACCTGCGATGCCGCACGAAGTACGGCCTCTTCTGGGACGAATATTGCCGGCGAGTGCCTCGTAAGATCCTCCCCTGGGTTTACTAGTGTCGCGCCGTTCATCTGCACCTGGAGTTCGTAGACCGCCTCGGAGTTCATGAAAGCGACTGTCCGGGATCGGCGTCGTTGGGTCCATGAAACATGTGTGAACGCGGGCGTGGCGTTTCTGCGTTCCGAGCGCCGTCGAAATTCCGCGACCGACGGAACCCGTTGGCTCGTGAGCGTGCCGCGTCGCAAACACTTGCTCCGCCGTCGGAGAAGGCGTTGACACCCCACGCTCATCGACGTTGCATCGGGTGGTCGTGGCGTTTTTCGTCCTCCGCATTCGCACGCTCGTCTTCGTCGCCGCAGCGCTCATTTTCGGAGCACTGATGCTGTCGGCGTCGAAAGCGGGCGCGTACCCCGGCCCGGTGAACGTCGACGGGAGCTCCGGTGCGGGATACATCACCACTTCGGTGATCGGCGGCGTCGCGTCCGGGAGCTGCCTCGGGTGCCATTTCGGATCGACGAACCCCCCAACGGGGCTGTCGATCAACGGCTTGGGGTTGGGCACCTTCTCCGTCCCGAACGACCGAGCGACGACGTTCACGCTCTCGTACAACGTCGGCTCGGGCAAGCCGTACGGCGGCTTTCTGATCGCGCACAACGACGGGACCTCGAACGACGCGGGCGGGACGCTCGGCGTCGGAAGCGACGGGAGCGAGCACGCCTGCGGCCCGCTCGACGGATTCCCCTGCAACGCGACCTCCGACGGCAACACCGAGGTCATGCACGCGGCGCCGAAGGCAAACTCCGGCGGCGTGGTATCGTTTCAGTTCTCGTTCTTGCCGCCTGCTGGAAGCTGCGCGACGTACGGGTTCAACGTCTGGGCCAACAACGTAAACGGCGACGCCAACTGTGACGGCAGCGACGTGCCCATCGAAGGGAGCTTCGCGATCGCCGTCACGTGCCCGCCCTCGAACGACCCGTGCAAGTCGTCGACCTGTAATGGCAGCACGTGCGGAACGGCGCTTCTCACGGGTAACCCGTGCAACGACGGCCAACTCTGCACGTACAACGACACGTGCACCGCGGGCTCGTGCGCGGGAACGGCGATCACCTGCACGAGCGACGACTGCAACACGCGAAGTTGCAACGGCACTTCGTCCTGCTCGGTGTCGTCGCTCAACGGAACGACGTGCGATGACGGCCAGCCCTGCACGGTCAACGACACGTGCACTTCAGGAACGTGCGTCGGAACTCCGACCGGTTCTTGCTCGACGCAGCGCCCGAACGGCAGCGCGTGCACGGGAGCGTCGCAGTGCGCGTCGGGTCTCTGCGTCGACGAGGTCTGCTGCAATTCGAGCTGCACCGGCCAATGTCAGGCGTGCAACCTGCCGAATTCGAAGGGCACGTGCACCGCCGTCACGGGACAACCGGTCGCGCCGCGGACGGCTTGCGCGGGGGACGGCACTTCGTGCTCCGGCAAGTGCAACGGCGGCGCGACGTCGTGCACATTTCCGCCCGCGTCCACGGTCTGCCGCACCGCCGGTTGCACGAACGACGTCGCGACGCTCGCCGCCAACTGCGACGGAAAGGGAACTTGCCCCACGGCGGCCACACAGAAATGCGCGCCGTACGTGTGCGGCCCAACCCAATGCGATGGCGCATGCACGGTGACGGCGGAGTGCAACCCGGGGTTCTACTGCTCGGCGGGGAAGTGCATTTCACTCGTCGCGGGAGGCGCCGCTTGCACCTCCGACCAGCAATGCTCGACCGGCCATTGCGTGGACGACGTTTGCTGCGACACGCGCTGTTCCGGAGAATGCGAAGCTTGTAACGTTGCCGGCGCGGTCGGCACGTGTTCGCCGCTCGTCAATGTGCAGCCGCACCCCCCGAAGGTCCCTTGCGTCACCGACGGCTCGCCGTGTGGCGGGATCTGCGACGGCACGAGTCGCGTCGGCTGCGTCTACCCCGGTCCGTCCGTTTCGTGCCGCGCGGCGAGTTGCACGGACGGCGTGGCGACGGTGGGCGCCGCCTGCAACGGCACCGGAACCTGTCCGGCGCTCGAGCAAGTCACGTGCGGCAAGGCCTGCGTCGGCAAGCTGTGCGGCACGGAGTGCGTGACGGCGGGACAATGCAACCAGGGCCAATTTTGCCAGGCGGGCAGGTGCGCCCCTCAGCTCGAAAACGGTGGAAAGTGCACGAATTCGAGCGAATGCATCTCGTCCTTCTGTGTCGACGGCGTGTGCTGCGACTCCTCGTGCAGCGCTCAATGCGAAGCGTGCGACAACAACGGCAACGAGGGAACCTGCTCGGCGATCACTGGCGTGCCGCACGGTGACCGCCCGATTTGCGTCGGCGGCACGGCGGCGTGCGCGGGAAAGTGCGATGGAAAAAACCTCACGTCGTGCACCTATCCCGCCGCCAACAAGGTCTGCGCGACCGGGAAATGCAGCGGAGACGTCGCGACGCTCCCGCGGGTGTGCACGGGAGAGGGAACCTGCGGCGTCACGCAACAGCAGCTGTGCTCGCCGTTCACCTGCGGCGCGACGCAATGCAACGGCAATTGCACGCTCGACACGGATTGCCCGAGTGGAAACTACTGCTCGGCGGGCGTGTGCCGGCCGAAAAATCCGCTCGGCGCTCCGTGTGCCGGACCGAACCAATGCTCGAGTGCGTTTTGCGTCGACGGCTTGTGCTGCAATCGAGCCTGTGCCGGTCAATGCGAGGCCTGCGACAGTCCGACTAGCACCGGCATGTGCACGGCCATCGCGGGAGCTCCGCACAACGCGCGCACGCCTTGCGGCGGCACCGGCCTCTGCGCAGGCGCCTGCGACGGCTCCAATGCGAACGGGTGCCACTTTCCGACTCAGACGGCAACCTGTGGAAATCCGGCGTGCAACGGCGGCATCGTGGCGGACGCACCGCTCTGCAACGGTGTCGGCAATTGCATCGCGAGCGCGACGGTCACCGATTGCTTTCCGCTCGGGTGCGGCCCCGACGGTCAGTCGTGCCTCGCCGAATGCGCGACGAACACCGATTGTGCGCCCGGTCTGTCGTGCAGCCAGGGCTCGTGCATCGGCGCATCGGCCGACGGCGGCAAAGGCCCGGTGGCGCCGGACGGGAGCGCCGGCCCGGCCAATGGCGGCGCGACCAGCCACGTGGACGGAGGCGGCGGAAACGCCGGCTCGGGCGGCTCGACGGGCGCAGGCGGCGCACTCGGCGGCGACACGCCACGCGATGCCGGCGTGAGCGATGCCGGCGTGAGCGATGCCGGAGCGATCAAGAGCGGCTCGAAAGGGAAGACCGACCAAGGCTGCGGCTGCCGCGTCTCGACCACGACCAGCGGCGATGCGCGCGCGCTCTTCGCCGGGCTAGCCGCGCTCTCGTTCATCGCGCGACGCCGAACGCAGAAGCGAGCACCACCGATGGCACGTGAAGCACGCCCGTCCTCCATCGGCTGACATTCGCGGCTCCTCGAGGCAGATCATGACCATCGACGACGACAGACTCAGCGTAGGCAACGGCGAGAAGTACCGGCGAGCAAGCGACGCGGCGCAGGTCTTCTACGAAGAACCACGCTGCGTAATGGGTGCGTTCAAGAATCTCGCGATCGTCATCTGGGGGACGCAGGCGACGCTGCCGCTCGCGGAAAAGCTCGAGGCATTCTCGGAGGACCTGGTTCGTCGACACCCGGAGGGCGTCTCGCTCGTCCAGATCATCGCCAATCAGGCGCGCCTGCCGGAGTCGACGACGCGCCACAAGCTCGACAAAATGACCGAGCGTTTCGCGCCGCATCTCGCCTGTGTCGGCACGGTCGTCGAGGGCTCGGGCTTCTGGGCGAGCGCCATGCAAAGCTTCATCACCAGCTTGCACTGGGTGTCGCGGCGGCCGTTCAAGGTGAAGATCACCTCGAGCCTCATCGAGCTGTCGACGTGGCTTCCGAAGGCCCACGAAGAGCGCACGCGCGTCCGCTTCACGAGCCCGCAATTTCTATCCGCCGCTTACTCGCTCCGCGAACGCATTCAATGACGCGACGGTTTTGCACGTAACACGGCGCGAGCCGTAGCGGGTCGCTTACCGGACAGGTGCGACAAGACGCTCCGCACCGTGCGCTCGAGCGACTCCGGAGTCTTGAGCGCGTTCAGATAGCGCAGGATTTCTTTACGACGCGACGGCGTGAGTGCGTCGAAGGCGCGCCGGCACGACGGGTGGTCATCGAAGGCCCGCGCGAGCGCCGGATTCATCGGCGTCGTCCGCGGACGGCCATCGAAGTCGAGAACGACGGTGGCCTCGTCACCGACGTCGATCCCGGCGGCCGTTCGCATCGGCGTGTTGAGATAGAGCCGCCACACGGCTCGATACTTCACGAGCGTCTGCAAGAACGGCTTTCCGTTGAGCGTCCCCTCAACCGGGATCGGACTCTGCGACCGCTGCGCGTGCTCGAAAATCCGATCGAGGACGTCCTTCGGGACGCGCACGTACGGGTTGATCCCGATTTTTTGAATCTTCGCCACGAAGGCGCTCGGGCGCGCGCGGCGGCGTGATCCGGCCATTTTTTCGGGATGAATCGTACGGTGGAAATGTTCGAGGCCGCCAGGCGAAAGACCGGTCCCCGGGTGGCGCAGTCGCGCTTGCAGAAGTCGCCGACTTCGGGCACGAGGAAGCGAGGGAGCGCTTTCGCGCCGAGGTGACCATCGCGACGTCCGTTTCCGTCCAAGCCGTCCGTCACCACTTCGACGACAAGCCGATCCTCGACGGCATCGATCTCGACGTCGAAGGCGGCGCGTTCGTCGCATTGCTCGGGCCGTCGGGATGCGGAAAATCGACTCTCCTGCGGCTCATCGCCGGGCTCGACACGCCGAGCGAAGGCTCGATCCGCGTCGAGCACGACGGCGCATCGGGAGGGCCGGGGCGAACGGCGTTCGTGTTTCAGGACGCCCATCTCTTGCCGTGGCGAACCGTGCTCGACAACGTCGCGTTGCCGCTCGAGCTCCGCGGCGTGGACCGCGACGAAGCACGACGGCAAGCGCGCGCGCCGCTCGCCGAAGTGGAGCTCGCCGACGAGGTCTCGGCGTTCCCCGACCAGCTCTCGGGCGGCATGCGGATGCGCGTCTCGATCGCCCGTGCGCTCGTCACCGAACCGAGCTTGCTCCTCCTGGACGAACCCTTCGCGGCGCTCGACGAGCTCACGCGCTTTCGCCTGGACGAACGGCTCCGTGCACTCTGGGAACGCCGACGCATGACGGTGCTGTTCGTGACGCACTCGCTCTCCGAGGCGGCGTTCCTGTCGAACCGGGCCGTCGTCATGTCGAAGCGCCCGGCGAAGATCGTGCTCGATCGAGTGCTGGCCCTGCCGAACGACCGAGCCGCGGCGCTCCGCGCGACGCCGGCGTTCGCGCACGAAGTGGCCACGCTCTACGACGCGCTCGCGAAGCACGGAGGGCTCGATGATCGCCCCGTTTCGTAGCGCGATCCCCCCGCTCGTGACCTTGGTCGTCGTAGGCGGCGTCTGGGAAATCGCCGTTCGCGCGCTTGCGGTGCCGGCGTATCTCGTTCCGCCCCCCTCCGCGATCTTCGCGACGCTCTTCGCCGAGCGTGCGACGCTCTTTTCGTCGATGTTGACCACGGGTGCCGGCGCGGTCATCGGTCTTGGGCTCAGCCTCGTCGTCGGCAGCGCGGTCGGGCTCGTGCTGTCCTTGTCGCGTACGCTCGAGCGCGCCGTCTATCCGTACGCGGTGTTCCTGCAAACGGTGCCGATCGTCGCGATCGCGCCGCTCATCGTGCTCTGGTTCGGCCCCGGGCTTCGCGCCGTTTCGGTGTCGGCGTTCATCGTCTCCGTTTTTCCGATCATCGTCAGCACGCTCGCGGGCCTTCGCGGGGTCGATTCGCGGCTCGGCGATCTGTTCCGCCTCTACGACGCCTCGCTGTTCGCGACGCTCGCGAAACTCCGTCTCCCATCGGCAGTGCCGAGCATGGTGACCGGGTGGCGCGTCGCGGCGGGTCTGTCCGTCATCGGCGCGATCGTCGGCGAGTTCGTGGCGGGCTTCTCGGAAGGGCACGCCGGCCTCGGCATCATCGTGCTCTCCGCGTATCGGCAATTGCGCACCGATTTGCTGTTCTCCGCGGTCATTTTGGCGGCAACGCTCGGTCTGTTGCTCTTCGGCGCCGCGAGCGTCGCGGGCGTGCTCCTCTTGCGCCGACTCCGCATGCCGGGATAGGAGCGAGGCTTGTCGACGATGCACACGATCGGGACGCGCACGGTACTGGCGTCGATCGCCGTATTTTCCGCGCTCTCGACGCTCGCGTGCGGACGAAAAGACGCGCCGTCCGAAGGCGCGCCCGCGGCGTCGTCATCGGCGGCACCCGCGAACACGCACGTGACGCTCGCGCTCAACTGGGTTCCGGAACCCGAGTTCGGCGGGTTCTACGCCGCGCGCGAGAGCGGCGCGTACGCGAAGAACGGCCTCGACGTTGCGGTGCGGGGCGGCAGCGCGGATGTTCCCGTCGTGCAAATGGTGGCGACGGGCCGCGTCGAATTCGCGACGGTCGGCGGCGACGAACTCGTCATTGCACAGGCCCGCGGCGCCGACGTGGTCGCCGTGTTCGCGACGTTCCAGACGTCGCCCCAATGCATCATGGTGCACGCCGAGCGCCACCTCACGAAGATCGAGGACGTGTTTCAATCGGGCACGGTTGCGCTCGAAACCGGTCTCTCGTTCACCAAATTCCTCAAAACGAAGTTCAAATGGGGCGCCGCGACCGTCGTGCCCTACGACGGCGGCATCGCGCACTTTCTGATCGATCCGAACTTCGCGCAGCAAGGCTACGCGACGTCCGAGCCCATCGCCGCGAAGCGAGCGGGACAAAACCCGCAGGTCTTTCTCGTCTCCGACGCCGGCTTCAATCCGTACGACACGGTCGTCGTCACCGGGCGCAAGTTCGCGGAGAAGAATCCGGACCTCGTCCGTAAATTCGTGCTCGCGACGCGCGCCGGTTGGCGGAGCTATCTCGACGATCCCGCGCCGACCAACGCCGTGCTCGGCAAGCTCAACAAGACGATGGACGCCGGCACCTTCTCGGCGATCGCCGAGGCGCAAAAGCCCTTCATCGAGACGCCGGAGACGAAGACACTCGGCCTCGGCGGCATGACGGCCGAGCGATGGAAAGCGCTGTCGCAAACGTTGCTCGACCTGTCGCTCGTCCCGAGCGCGCCGAACCCCGCCACGTTGTTCATCGCGCCGCCGCCGTGATCCGTTGCCGGCCCGTGCGCGCGACGCTACCTCTGCGGCATGTACACGCCCGCACCCGGAACGCCGCCTTACGCTCCCCCGCCCGCGCCGTATGGGTCCCCCGCGCCGCAACTGGTCCGCGTCGTCGACGTGGACATGCCGTTCATGTCGCTGGTCGGGTTCCTCATCAAGCTCGCGCTCGCCGCGATCCCGGCGATGTTCATCGTCAGCATGTTCTTCGGGTTCATCGCACTCATGAGCGCGCTCTTGTTCGGCAGCCTACTCGGCAGTCTGTTCACGCCGCATGGCATCCACTTCTGATTCTTTGATTTGGGGGGCGCCTTCGTCGTCGCTGGGCGTCTTAGACTCTGGCGCGTAGCCACGGAGGGCGACCGTCAACACGCCGGGCAATACGACGAGCGACAGCGCCGTGCTCACGAGCATCCCGATGACCACGGCGGTCGCGAGCGGACGCTGAACTTCCGCCCCCGCGCCGGTCGCGATGGCCATGGGCAAAAACCCCAAAGACGCGACCATCGCCGTGGTCAGGACGGCGCGCACCACAGCGTGCGCGCCATGCTGGACCGCGAGCTCCGGCGGTTCCCCGGCGAGGATACGACGGCGAGCCTCGTTGGCGACGACGACGCCGTTCAAGACGCCGATGCCGCCGAGAGCGATGAACCCGACCGCGGCGGGCAAGCTGAACGACAGACCCCGGAACAGAAGCCCCATCATGCCGCCGGTGAGCGAGAGGGGCACCAGGGTGAAGACGGCAAGCGCGAAGCGAGCGCTCTGGAACATCCAGAGCAACATGCCGAAGATGATCGCGAGCTTCGGCCTGAGACGCGAGCTCTCGCTCGCTGAGTTGGTGCTCGCGAACGTCGATCAAGGCCCTGGCTTCGGCGATGCGCGTGCGCCGCTGACCGGCGATCTCGAACGGAAGCCACAAGGTACCGTCGACGGTGGGTGTGCGCGACGCTCCCGCGGTCGGCGCGACGCCAACCACCTCGAGATACGGATTGCCGAGCGGCGGCAAGCTCGCGCCGACGAGCGTCGAGCGCGCGGTCCCAATGTCCGCACGACCGAGGACCACCGACGGCGCGTAAGCGCGAGCCCGCGCGAGGACGCGAGCCAGCGACGGGACTGCCCTTCCGTCGGCTCCGGGCTCGGCGCCGCGAACCGTCGAGACCCAAAGAATGAAAACCAGCGAGGCGACGAAAGGAAATCGCCACGGTGCAATTGCGAGAGACATCGCACGGACTCCACACGACGCTCGGCGACCGCCGAGCCGATTGACTTGGAACAGGAACGGCGCACGCCGAGCGAGCGCAGGATGACGCCGAGGCCGGACGTTCGGCGTCGACGGCGCAACGACTCGCCGCCGGTTACGGCGGCGCTAGATTTCGCCCACTCAGGTGGACAGAGGGGCCGATCACGGCGAGCTCAGGCGAGTGGAGGGTCGCCCGCGTCCATGCGTGGCCGACGCCTGAGGACGCGGACGACGGCGCTTCCCGCACCTTCTGGGGATTCGCCGATCGGGCGCAAATAACGCTGGAACCGCGCGTCCGACGCGCTTCGGGCCGCGGGCGAAAGTGGCGGAGGGTCACGTCGAAACGGCGGGGCCGGCGCGACGTGCGCGACCGAACGACCGCTCACGAGCACCGCGTCGCGGAGCACGTGATGATGCGACGCGACAACATGTGGGACGGTCCCCGCCGCGTAGGCCGGAGCCGGGCCGTGCTGCACCACGACCACTGCGATCGCCATCGCGAGCAGTCTCAAGAGCGAGACGACGAGTGGATTGTGGATTCGACGCATACCGGCGCGACGTGAACGTCTCCTCATCATTAGGACGGAGGATCGCTTTCGGCAACCGGAGTCCAATTTTCCACACGTGCTGCTTGACGTTTCTCACTTCGCGGGCGCCTCAAACGCGTATCAAGATTTTCTCAAGATTCGCAGGGCTGCTTTCGACGAAAATCAGTCGAAACAATCAGGCCCCTACGTTGCGCTTAATTCGCATCACACACGATTGCGATTCGAGAGCGGATGTTTGCTCTTCTCTCGCAAATCGTGATGAGCGCTTCATTCGCTAATTCTGGGAGGTATTCGATCATGGCTGAACCAGCTCAAAGCGCAGACACGTCCGCGCAGACCTCGTCGCGGGCGACCTTGGGCCTCACCGGTCTCACTATCAACGCCATGGCGCTCATCGCGCCCGGAGCCTTCCTCTGGCTCACGTTCCAGATCCAGGCGCTCTACGGCGCGCCAATGGCTGGACAGGCGATGTGGTTCGGCATTGTCGCGGCGCTCCTTCTGTGTTTCGCGACCGCCATCAGTTACGCAGAGCTCTCGAAGCTCTACCCCGGTGCGGGCTCGTCGTACTTCTTCGCCGAGCAAGCGTTCCTATCGAAGACCAAGGCGTTCCGCCTCGCTCGCCTCATGAAGTTCGTTACCGGCTGGGCGAGCCATCTCTACTACTGGGTCTACCCCGGCTGCATGGTAGGCGTGACCGCGCTCATCAGCGGTTACCTGCTGAATCAGTTCTTCCCGGACACGTTCAGCGGCGGCTTCAATAGCCCCGTCTTCATGCTGCTCTTCTGCATCGCCTTCCCCTTCGGCGTCGCGTACATCGCCTTCCGTGGCGTGACCGGCACGACGGCCGTGAACATGGCGATCAACATCGTGCAGATCAGCGCGCTCATCGTCTTCAGTGTGATGGCGATCGGCTACCGCTTGAACCACGGCGAGGGCGCGACGGGTTATCAGCTCGTGAACGGCATGCCCGTCGCCTACCAGGTGGCGCAGGAGCCGGTGATCGAGAACGGCAAGCCAAAGGTCGACTCCACCGGCGCACCCGTGCTTCAGAACAAGATGGACGCGAGCGGCAACCCGGTGCCGGAGATGAAGGACGGCAAGCCGGTTCCCTTCACCCTGACCTACACGGACGCCGCCGCCACGACGATGGAGCCGTCCGACGCGGACCATCCGAAGGATCTCACGCCGCACTTCAAGCTGCATTCGAGCGGCGGTTCGGTCGTCGCGCCGCACTCGCTCTCTCTCATCTTCATCCAAGCTTGCGTTGCGATTCTGATCCTCGTCGGATTCGAATCGGTGACGTCGATGGGCGAAGAGGCGAAGAACGCGAAGCGGGACATTCCGCGCGCCGTGCTCCTGTCGCTCGGGATCCAGGGGCTCCTCTGCTACCTCTTCGAATACTTCGCCGCGAATTACTTCCTGAACTCCGGCTACACGCTGGCGAACGCCGCGGGGTCTGGCGCGCCCATCGGCGACATGATGGTGATCGTCGGCACGGCAGCGTTCGGTAGCTATGCCGCCGGTCGCGCCTTCATGCTCATCGAGGCGTTCACGGTGTTCCTCGCGCTCATTGGCACGACGCTCGCCTGCCTCAATACCGGCGCGCGCGTGACGTACGCGATGGGTCGCGACGAGGAAGTGCCGGAGCACTTCGGCATGCTCCACGGCGATAAGCTCACGCCGCACCGGGCTATCTGGACGTTGGCTGGCATCTCGGCGTTCATCGGCATCCTCACGGTGTCGGTTTACCTCGGCGGAACGACGCCGGCGCCGCTCGACGCGAAATATCACAACTTCTGGTACAGCTTCGGGCTCTTCGACCCGGATACGATCAGCAAGCTGCCGAACACGCTCGTCATCGTGACGCTGGTCAGCAACTTCGGGACGTTCCTGCTCTACATGGTGACGTGCATCGTCGCGATGGTGGCGTTCCACGAGCACCACAGCTTCAGCGGCTTCAAGCACTTCGTCGTTCCGGTGTTCGGACTCGTGGCCAACCTGCTCTGCATGCTCTTTTACTTGGTCGGTCCGTTCCTGGTGTCCGGCATGAGCGTGAAGGAGCCGTTCATCGCGCTCGGGATCTGTGGAGCGTGGGGCCTCTACGGCGCCGTGTACTTCCTGAGGTCGAGCAAAGCGAAGGGCAAAGCGGTCTTCATCGAGAAGAAGCCCGTGGCAGCGTGAATCGGAATCGATCCGTGTCGCACATGTAGGACCTGAGCAGCCATCCCCCTCCCTGGTTGAGGGGGATGGTCTCCCCAGCGCTGGGCCCGGAGTGCGCGCCGTGGAATGCTGAGCACGGCACACGTGGCGAAATTCAAAGGCACCGTCTTCACCTCGACTCGAGCGTTCACCGAACACAAGTACGGACCTCTCGCCGTCGAGCAGTGCCTGGCCACCCTGGAACCGGCGGATCGCATCTTGCTCGACGGCATCACCGCGGTCGGGTGGTACCCGGTCGAGCCGATCCTCAAATATCACCGGGCGCTCGAGCAGCTCTACGGCAAGGGAAGCGGTTACAAGGTTTGTGAGGAGGCCGGACGATTCAGCGCGGAGTGGTCGCTGAACAGCGTGCTCAAGATGTTCCTCCGCCTGCGCTCGCCGCACTGGCTCATCCAGAAGCACGGGAGTGTGTGGAACAGGTATCACGACAGCGGACGGTGGGAAGCGTCGCCGGAAAAGCAGGGAAGCCTCTGGGGTCGCCTCTCCGACTTCGAGGTGCGAGATCCTGCGTTTTGCGCGCGCCTTTCCGGCTGGCTGCGCGGCGCGATCGAAGCCACCGGCGGCAAGAACGTCCGGGTCGTGGAATCGACGTGTCGATCGCGCGACGGCGAGTTCTGTCAGTTCGACTGCACGTGGAAATAGCCGGTTCGTCGAGAGCGCCGGGGCTCAGCGCCCGACCCAGCCCTTCAATAGATCGCGGAAACCGCTCTTCGGGCGCACGACGGGCTCCGACGTTTGCCGAAAGACGGCCGCGGTGAGGTTATCCATCGTGCCCTTCTCGTTCGCTCGATCGACGAGCGCCCGGCACGCGACGGCGCTCGATCCATTCGTCGCAAGCGCGACGAGCTCGGCGTCGTCGAGCGTCGCGTAGAGCCCGTCGCTCGCGACGACGAGCACGTCGCCCTTCGCGAGCGGGCGCGTGATGCGATCGACCGCGACGATGAGCTCCGAACCGACGCTGCGGGTCAAAGTACCGCGTTCGGGGTGGGTACGGAGCTTCTCCTTGCTCAAGAGACCGAGGCGTGTTCGGCCGGCTGCGACGGTGTGGTCCTTCGTGAGCTGGAGCAGCTGTCCGTCGTGGATGAGATAGAGACGGCAATCGCCGACGTGAGCGGCGGTGAGCGCGCCGCCGTCGACGGACACCGCGGTCAGGGTCGTGGCCATGCGGCTCAGCTCCGTCACGATCATCGCGCGGTCACGAATCTCGATGTTGGCGCTCTGCACCGCGCGACTGAGCCGCTTGTCCGCCGACCACTCGCGCGGGGAGTTACGATACGCAGCGAGCGCGACGTCGATGGCCATCTCGCTCGCGAGCTCGCCGCCTTCGTAGCCTCCGACCCCGTCGGCGACCGCGAACACGACCGAGGCATCTCCTTCGGTGAAGAAGCCGTAGCAATCTTCGTTGTTCGAGCGCTCGTTCCCGAGGTCGGTCAGGAGCGCAAGATCGAAACCCCAGCTTTGCCCGGGCTCGAGGGTCTGAAGGCCCTCGCGTCGAGCCAAGGGTTCTCGCGGTGCCTTCGAGTCCATGGCGTACTTCCCGTCTCGTCCTACACGTGCGGATAGGCGTCGGAGCCCATTTCCATGGTGTCGAGGCCCACCGATTCCGCTTCGGCTCCGACTCGATTCCCGAGGAGCCGTTCGACGGCCAGGAAGAATCCGAACGAAAGCCCGAACACCACGACGGCGTTCACGACGACCCCGATGCTCTGCGCCACGAGCTGACTCGCGTCGCCGAAGAGGAGTCCTCGCACCGGCCCATCGACGCCGTTCCAGCCGGCGCCGTACGTCCCGTCGGCGAACAGGCCGACCGAGAGTCCGCCCCATGCGCCACAAACCCCGTGCACGCTGACCGCGCCGACCGGATCGTCGATGCGGAACTTCTCTTCGAGGGCGGACACCGAGTAGACGACGAGCAACCCGGCGATCGTTCCGATGAGGACGGCGGCGGCCGGCGGTACGAACGCGCACGGCGCCGTGATCGCGACGAGCCCGCCGATGAGCCCGTTGCACGCCATCCCGATGTCGGGCCGACGGTGCCGTTGCCACACGTAAAAAAGCGCGGAGATCGCGCCTGCCGCCGACGACAACAGCGTGTTGACCGCGACGAGCGCGACGCGCCGGTCGGCGCCGGCGAGTGTCGACCCCGTGTTGAACCCAAACCAACCAAACGCGAGCACCAGCGTGCCGACGACGGCGAACGGCAGGTTGTGTCCCGGCATCTGGACGATGGTGCCGTCACGACGAAACTTGCCGGCGCGAGGACCGAGCACGATGGCGCCCGCGAGGCCGGTCACGCCACCGGTCATGTGAACGACGGTCGAGCCCGCGAAGTCGACGTGACCGTGTCCGAGCCCGAAATTTCGCCCCATCGACGCCAGAAAGCCGCCGCCCCACACCCAGTTTCCATAGAGCGGATACAGGACCGCCGAGATGAAGACGCCGTAGAGAATGAACGCCGCAAATCTCCACCGTTCGGCCATCGCGCCGGTCGGAATGGTCGCCGCGGTGTCCATGAAGACGACCGCGAAGAGAAACATCGCGAGCGCCGCGGGGTCGGTGCTCGCAGAGACCAGCGCGAACTTGGCGAACCCGAGGAGACCGAGCGCGTGGCCTCCGACATGGACGGAGAGCTCGGTGACCTCCGACGGGAGCCCGCCGAGCGACGACCACGTCGGCGTGCCCCCGAACATGAACCCATACCCGACCAGCCAGAAGCACAGGGTGCCGAGCGGATAGATGATGAAGTTCATGCCCATCGTGTGAACGGCGTTTTTCGAACGCGTGAAGCCGGTCTCGACGAGCGCGAACCCGACCTGCATGAACATCACCAGAAACGCACAGAGAAGAACCCAGACCAGGTTCAACGCGGGCTCCGTCGCCGACGGAGTCACTGCCGCGCCCCCGATTGACCCGGAGGCGGTCCGTGCTGGCGAGCGTTCCGCGCCGTCATCCGCACCAAGAGCAAGAGGAACACGATGACGAGCGCGATAGACACCTTGAACACCGTCCTCCGCGAGATCCGTGTGCTCGTGCCGGCGTGGTGCGTCGTGAGGCTACCGGGCGTCACGCGCGACGGGTCCTCGAGATCGGCGAGAAACTCCGTCGCGTTCTTGTACCGATCGCGCGGAGAGCGCGCGATCGCGTGCAAGATGATCTCCTCGAGCGACGGGTTCAGGCCCGACACGTAGCGCGACGGCGGGTCCGGCTCCGACGTCGTCTTGGCGCGCATCATCGCTTGTGCGTTGGGCGCCGAGTACGGGATCTGCTTGGTGAGGAGCTCGTAGAAGATCGTGCCGAGCGCGTACACGTCGGTGCGCACGTCACCGCGGCGGCCCCCGATCTGCTCGGGCGCCATGTAGTCCGGCGTCCCGATCGTCGACGAGAGTCCGGCCCAGGTGAGTCGCCTCGCGGCTTCGTCCATGGCGATCCCGAAATCCAGAATTTTCACCGCGCCGTCGGGCGTGATGAGGATATTTTCCGGCTTCAGATCGCGGTGTACCACGCCGTTCGCGTGCATGTAGACGACCGCCTCGGTGATCTGCCTGATGATCCCGAGGGCGCGCTCTTCGGGGAGCGGGCTCTCCTTTTCGATCACCGCGCGCAGCGACGTCCCGTCCACGAACTCCATGGCGAGATACATCCGGCTCTTCTTCTTCGGAGTGAGCACCCGGACGATGTTTGGGTGCTCGAGCCGCTTGCCGATGTTCTCTTCGCGATTGAAGCGCTCGTGAAAGACGAGGTCGCTCTCGAGCTGCATGTACGGGATCTTCAGAGCGACCGCCGCCCCGGACTCCCGATCGACGGCTTTGAAGATCGACGCCATGCCGCTCCGAGCAAGGAGATCGGTGAGGCCGTATTGGTCGAGCTCGTCGCCGACGACGATTTCACGCATGGGTTTCGCGAGACCGAGTCTCGCTCCATCCTACCCCGATCTCGGAGCGCGCCGCGGCTCGAACCGGAGGGCCGCGTACGGCCTACCTGACCGGTGCGGCTTCGTTCACCAGGAGCCAAAAAAGGCCGAGGGTCTTCGCCGCAATGACGAAATCGTCGAAATCCACGGGCTTTCGGACGAAAGCGTTCGCGCCGAGCGAGTAGCTCCGGAGCACGTCCTCCTCTTCCTTCGACGCGGTCAAGACCACGACGGGCAAGAGCCGCGTCCTTTCGTCGGCGCGGATCCGGCGAAGCACCTCGATCCCGGCGACGACGGGAAGATTCAGCTCGAGTAACACCAACGAAGGAAGTGCCCGGACCTCGCTTCCGTCTCCGCCAGCCTTGCCGAACAAGTAGTCGAGAGCGACGGCGCCGTCTCGCACGACGTTGATTTCGTTCGCGACGTTCGCCTCGCGGAGAGCGCGCAGAGTGAGTTTTGCATCATCCGCGTTGTCTTCGACCAGGAGAATCACTTTGTTCATGCGGCGGCTCTGAGCGATCTACCCGGCAACGTGAAATAGAAAGCGGCACCGGCTCCCACGTTCCCCTCCGCCCAGATTCGACCTTGGTGACGGTGAACGATTCGCTGCACCGTCGCTAGGCCGATCCCCGTGCCCGGAAACTCCGTGCTCGGGTGCAGTCGCTGAAAGGGAGCAAACAATTTGTCAGCGAACGCCATATCGAATCCCGCGCCGTTGTCTCGGATGAAGAACGCCGGAGCACCGTCTTTCGAAGTCACGCCGAACTCGACGCGTGCGCTCGCTTCCTGACTCGTGAACTTCCAGGCGTTGCCGAGAAGGTTTTCGAACAGCACCCGCGCGAGGCGCGGATCCATCACCGCTTCCAGATCGTCTTGGACGAGCAGATCGACGACGCGTCCAGGGTTCGCGGAGGCGAGCTCCGCCGCGACTGCTCGAGCGAGGGCCGTCAGGTTCACGGGACCGGCGTGCAGCTCGCTCCGAGAAACCCGGGAGAGCGCGAGGAGCGCGTCGATGAGCTCCGCCATTTTTGCCGCATTGCTGTGGATCCCGCGGAGATACTTCTGACCACTCTCGTCGATCTCGTTCGGAAAATCGTCGAGCAAGATCTCGGCAAAGCCGCCCATCGCGCGGAGCGGCGCCCGTAAATCGTGCGCGACCGAATAGCTGAACGCCTCGAGCTCGTGATTGGCGGTCTTCAACGCGGCCTCGACGCGTTTCCGCTCGCTGATGTCGCGAATCGCGCTCGACACGAGCACGCCCTCGTCGGTCTTGAGCGGACTCAGGCTGATCTCGATGGGAAACTCCGAGCCGTCCTTCCGGCGTCCGAACAGCTCGAACCCCGAACCCATCGGACGCACTTTGGAATCAGCGAAGTAGCCCGCGCGGTGCCCCGTGTGCCGCCCGCGAAACCGTTCGGGAACCAAGGTCTCGACGGTCTGCCCTACGAGCTCGTCACGACCGTAGCCAAATAGGTTTTCGGTCTGCGCGTTCACCAGCACGATCCGGCCACTCCGATCGACGATGACCATCGCGTCGGGCGCCGACTCGAGAAGCCCGCGGAACTTCTCCTCGCTTCGCTGGAGTTTTTCCACCGCGATTTTCATCGCCTCGGGGCTCGGAATCGCCAGGGCGTTCGGAACCATGCGGATCAGCAGCACCGCCGTCGGAACGGACGCCAGCGCCGTCACGGCTTTGATGGACCCGGACAGCCGATACACCGGCGTCCAGAGCGTCCAGATCTCCATGTAGTGAGTCGCTCCGCACGCGACGATGAAGAGCGCGAAGCAGAGGAACATCCAGTTGAACGGCAGATCTTTTCGCTTCTTGACGATGTAATAGAGCGTGAACGGGATGGTCGTGTACGACAGGCCGATGAGCGCATCCGAGATCACGTGGAGCCAGACGATCTCCGGCTTCCACAAATAGCAATGTCCGTGCGGCATGAACCCATCGGACGAGAACAGATGTCTCAAGAACTCGAGCATCGGCGACCCCTCCCGCGCGGGACGCGGAACTTGAACGAAAGAGCGTACCTGAATTGCGCGCCCGGCCCCAACTTGGCCCTCGGTGCCGCGATCGGGAGCGTTGCTTGACCGATCGAACGACCCGGCGCTACGGAGCGCCCAGAACTGTGAGGCTTTCTTCAACGCGATCGCGACTTTACCGCTCAGCGTGCGTTGTTTTTTTTGGGGGGGCACTCGTTCCGGCGCGTGCCGTCGCCGACACGTCGGTGACGGTCGTCGGCGAACGCGGGCTCCACGCTTCGAGTCGCGATGCGACCGCGGCCTCCACGGTCGTCGACGGAGAAGAACTCCACGGCGCAGGGCAATCGTCCACGGACGTGCTCGCGCGGGTGCCCGGAGTGCAAGTCGCTCGCACCGGTGCGCAATCGGACCTCGCGACCGCGTCGATCCGCGGCTCGAACGGCAATCAAGTGCCGGTCTACGTCGCCGGCATCCGCGTGAACGACGACGTCAGCGGCACCGCGGACCTCTCGACGATCCCCATTTGGATGATGGATCGCGTCGAAGTGTTTCGAGGCAACGCCCCCGCCGGCTCCGATCAGCTCGGCCTCGCGGGCGCCGTGTTCTTCTGGCCGCGACTCCCGCGAA
>Ga0265320_10000981_pt1 | contig 21237 bp, 9 predicted proteins | sample 4827metaG_FD_202087 | JGI IMG/M metagenome (GOLD analysis project Ga0265320, IMG submission 202087) | Rhizosphere microbial communities from Carex aquatilis grown in University of Washington, Seatle, WA, United States - 4-8-27 metaG | ecosystem: Host-associated > Plants > Roots > Rhizosphere >...
TGCTTTCCCAATGGATGATTCAGAGCGCGGGCTGAAGCACCGCGCCACGCCGGAAGCGATTCTTCAAGCTGATACACAACCCAAAAATCCACTCGGCGAAAATCTGCGTCATCCGCGGTTCCATCCGCTTAGATAGTTAAGGCTGGCTAACGACCCAGGACAAGGTTACGTTGACCCCAGATGACCCCCGGCGGGCCGCTTGGCCCAAAAATTGCTCGCGCGGGGGAAAAATAGGGCTTGACGGTTCTTAGGCGATGGATAGTTTGAACCCTTTCCCTACGAAACGCCCGGGCGACTGGGCTTCCCTTTCGGTGGGCCCCTGTAGCTCAGTTGGCAGAGCGCGTCCTTGGTAAGGACGAGGTCGACGGTTCAAATCCGTTCGGGGGCTCCAGGAAGGTCAACGTCGCGCGCAACCCATCTCACGATCCCTACCATGGCTAAAGAAAACTTCAATCGCACCAAGCCCCACGTCAACGTTGGCACCATCGGCCACGTCGACCACGGCAAAACGACGCTGACCACGGCGCTCCTTAAAGTCCAGTCCGACAAAAAGTTGGCGGTCTTCAAGTCCTACGCCGACATCGCGAAAGGCGGCACCGTGCGTGACGCCTCCAAGATCGTCACCATCGCGGTGGCGCACGTCGAGTATGAGACGGAGAAGCGCCACTACGCGCACGTCGACTGTCCGGGCCACGCCGACTTCGTGAAGAACATGATCACCGGCGCCGCGCAGATGGACGGCGCCATCCTCGTCGTCAGCGCCGCCGACGGCGCGATGCCCCAGACGCGCGAGCACATTCTCCTCGCCCGCCAGGTCGGCGTTCCCGCCATCGTGGTGTTCATCAACAAGGTGGACTTGCTCGACGACCCGGATCTGCTCGACCTCGTCGAGCTGGAAATCCGCGACCTCCTCACGAAGTATAAATTTGACGGCAACAACACCACCATCGTTCGTGGTTCGGCCATCGCCGCCCTCGAAGGCAAGCCCGAAGGCGTCAAAGCCATCGGCAACCTGCTCGACGCGGTGGACAAGGATGTCCCGACCCCCGTGCGCGATGTGGACAAGCCCTTCATGATGGCGGTGGAAGACGTGTTCTCCATCACTGGTCGCGGCACCGTCGCCACGGGCCGCGTCGAACGCGGAAAAGTCAAGGTCAACGAGGAACTCGAAATCGTCGGCCTCGCGGACACCATGAAGACCACCGTCACCGGCCTGGAAATGTTCCGCAAGCTCCTCGACGAAGCTCAGGCGGGCGACAACGTCGGCGTGCTGCTGCGCGGCGTGGAAAAAGAGCAGGTCTCGCGCGGTCAGGTGCTGGCCAAGCCGGGCACCATCACCCCGCACACCAAGTTCATGGCCGAGGTCTACGTCCTGACCAAGGACGAAGGCGGCCGTCACACGCCCTTCTTCACCAACTACCGTCCGCAATTCTTCATCGGCACCGCCGACGTCACTGGCGTCTGCGCGCTGCCCAAGGGGGTCGAGATGGTGATGCCGGGCGACAATCTCGCCATGGAAATCGAATTGCAGAAGCCCACGGCCTTGGAAAAAGGCCAGCGCTTCGCCATCCGCGAAGGCGGCCGCACCATTGGCGCCGGCCGCGTCACCGAAATCACGAAGTAACCACAGGGGCGTAGCTCAATTGGTAGAGTAGCGGTCTCCAAAACCGTTGGTTGTGGGTTCAAGTCCCCCCGCCCCTGCCACTTTCGCCCCTCTCCTGACCGCGCCGCGTTGGCTTCCCGCCAGCGCCCGCGGAACGTCCACCACCCATCGAATTAAGAATTAAGAAGCAAGAGACGCAAAATCAGGAAATTGCCGCTAACCAGTTTCCCCCTCTTCTTTCTTAATTCCGCCTTCCCTCCCATGGCCGCCACCGCCTCCAATCGCAACCCCTTCCGCCGGATCGCCCATTTTTGGGCCGAGACGATGGAAGAGCTGCGCAAGGCCACCTGGCCGGGCTGGACGGAATTGCGCGACTCGACCACGCTCGTCATCTGCACGGTGATTTTGCTCGGCGGCTACATCAGCGTGCTCGATTTCTTCCTCGCCCAGTTGATGACGTTCTTCACCCACCAGGCCGCCGGCAAGTAAGCCGCGCACCCCGTCCCATGCCCGAATCCGCCACCTCCCCCGCGCCCGCCGCGACCTCGCTCAGCGAGCCGCGTTGGTATGCGCTGCAAACCTTCTCCAACATGGAGGGGAAGGTGAAGCAGTATCTCGACAAGTTCACGCAGGTCGAGGAGATGGGCGACTTTGTCCTCGAAGTGCTCGTGCCCTCGGAAACGGTGACGGAAATCAAGAACGGCCGCAAAAGCACGAAGGTGCGCAAATTCTATCCGGGCTACGTCTTCATCAAGATGCGCCTGTATGATGCGGACGACAAAATCCTCCAGCGTCCGTGGTATTTCGTGCGCGGCGTGCAGGGCATCATCAACTTCATCGGCGACGAGCGCCCGATTCCGCTCAAGCAAACCGAGATTGACCGCATCATCACCCAGGTGCAGGAAGCCCTCGGCAAGGAAAAGCCGAAAATCGAATACACCGTCGGCCAGGAAGTCAAAATCACCGACGGCCCCTTCCACAACCTCACCGGGCGCATCGACGAAGTCGACCCCGCGCGCGGCAAACTCAAGGTCTCCGTGCCCATCTTTGGCCGCTTCACCCCGGTCGAGCTGGAATACTGGCAGGTCGAGAAGATGGAGCAGAGTTAATTTTTCCCTTTTTAAAACCACTTTTATATGGCCAAAAAAATCACCGGAATGATCCGCCTGCAATTGCCGGCCGGCGCCGCCAATCCCGCGCCGCCCGTCGGCCCGGCCCTCGGCGCGCACGGCGTCAACATCATGGGCTTTTGCAAGGACTTCAACGCCCGCACCAAGGACCAGGCCGGCATGATTCTGCCCGTCGTCATCACCGTTTTCGCCGACAAATCCTTCACCTTCATCCTCAAGTCGCCCCCCGCCAGTAATTTGCTGAAAAAGGCCGCGAACATCGCCTCCGGCTCGAAGACACCCAACCGCGAAAAAGTCGGCAAGGTCACCAAAAAACAAGTCCTCGAAATCGTGCAGTTGAAGATGAAAGACCTCAACACCACCAACATCGAAGCCGCCGCGCGCATGGTTGCCGGCACCGCCCGCCAGATGGGCATTATCGTCGAAGAGTAATTTTTTTTAATCCCTCATCCTTAATCCATTTCCGTCATGGTCAAACTCAGCAAACGTTATAAAAAGGCGCAGGAAGCCGGCGACCTCGCCAAGCCCCACGGCTTGAACGACGCCATCGGCCTGCTCTGCCGCATGCCCGTGACCAAGTTCGACGAAACCGTCGAGCTTCAGGCCCGCCTCGAAATTGACCCGAAGCAGAGCGACCAGACCGTGCGCGGCACCGTCGCCCTCCCCAACGGCTCCGGCCGCAAGGTTCGCGTGCTCGTGTTCACGGAAAATCCCGCCGAGGCCACCGCCGCTGGCGCCGATTTCGCCGGTCTCGACGATTTGATGAAGAAAATCACCGACGGCTGGATGGATTTCGACGTGGCCATCGCCACGCCCAACGCCATGAAGTCCGTCCGCACCATCGCGCGCGTGCTCGGCCCCAAGGGGCTGATGCCGAACCCGAAGTCGGGCACCGTGGTGGAAGACGTCAAGGCCGGCGTCAAGGCCGTCAAGGCGGGGCGCGTCGAATTCAAAATGGACAAGACCGCGAACGTCGCAATCGTCCTCGGCAAACGTTCCTTCACGCCCGAGGCGCTGGCGCAGAACGCCGCCGCCGCGCTCGAGGCCCTCGGCAAGGCCAAGCCCGAATCCATCAAGGGCAAATTCATCAAGAGCCTGACGCTCAGTTCCACCATGAGTCCCCCGGTGCGGATTGACCCGAAGGAATACGGCAGCCTGTAAGCGCCCCAACCCGATACTTTTAACTCCTTAATCATTTAATCCCATGCGCGCAGAAAAAAAATACCTCGTGGACGAAGTCGCCGGGCACCTCGGCAAGTCCGATTACGTTTTTCTCACCGACTACCGCAAGGTGACGGTCTCCGACACTGCGGAAATCCGCGCCTCCCTGCGCGCCCACCAGGCGGAATACCACGTCGTCAAGAACAGCATCCTCAATGTGGCGGCGCGCGAGCGCAAGCTGCCGGAGTTGGACGGCGCGTGGCTCATCGGCCAGACGGCCATCATCGTCGGCGGGCGCAACCCCAGCGAAGTCGCGAAGATCATCACCAAGTATTTCAAGGACAAGGACAAGCTCGGCGTCAAAGGCGGCGTGCTCGGCAAGAACCGCCTCAGTGCGGGCGACGTGCAGGCGCTCTCCACGCTGCCCAGCCTGGAAGTGCTCCGCGCCCAATTGCTCGGCCTGCTCTCCACCCCGGCCACGAGCCTCGTGCGCGTCCTCCAAGGCGTGCCGCAAGGCCTCCTCAATGTCCTGCAAGCCAAGAGCGACTCCGCGGCGGCCCCGGCTCCGACGGCCGCGGCGTAAACCCCCATTTTTTCGTTAACCTCTCACACAAACCTAAACGTTCCGAAGAACCCCGTCAGGGACAAGGTGTCCTTAAATGCTCCGCGAGGGGCGCTGACTGTTCAAGGAAGCCCATAACATGTCCGACATCACCAAGGATCAAGTAGTCGAGTGGCTGAGCAATCAGTCCGTCATCGAAATCGCCGGTCTCGTCAAAGTACTCGAGACCAAGTGGGGCGTCAGCGCCGCCGCGCCCGTCGCCGTGGCCGCCGCGCCCGCCGCCGGTGCCACCGCCACCGCCGCCGCTCCCGCCGAGGAGAAGACCGAGTTCACCGTCATCCTCAAGGATGCCGGCGCGAACAAGATCGGCGTCATCAAGGAAGTGCGTGCCATCACCAACCTCGGCCTCAAAGAAGCCAAGGAACTGGTCGAGAGCGCGCCCAAGACCCTCAAGGAAGGCGTCAACAAGGCCGACTCCGAAGACATCAAAAAGAAGCTCGCCGCCGCCGGTGCGACCGTCGAGATCAAATAACCCTTCGCCCAAGCCTGAGCATCTTCATTGCGATTTTACTTCCGCGGTCCGACCGCCCTGGCGTGATGCCAGGGCTGCCGGGCTGCGTCATGCGTGGGAACTGAGCACCCGCCACTCTTTCCCTCATTTTTTTAATCCCACCAACTTACTGTTCCTCCCATGTCCGCCCACATCCACGAGCGCCAAAACTTCGGCAAACTGCGGGAAATCATTCCGCCGCCGAACCTGATTGAGAACCAGATCAACTCGTTTCTCGAGTATCTGCAAAAGGATGTGCCGCCCTCCCAGCGCAAGCCGGTCGGCCTCGAGGCCGTGTTCCGCGAGGTGTTCCCCATCGCCAGCTACGACGGCCGCGCGACGCTCGAATACGTCAATTACAACCTCGTCGGCCCCAAGAACACGGAGATGGAGTGCATCCGCGAGGGCATCACCTATTCCATTTCCCTCTACGTCAAGCTGCGCCTGCGCGAGGAAGACGTCTCGACCGACGAAGAAATTTACATGGGCGAACTTCCGATGATCACCGAGCGCGGCTCGTTTGTCATCAACGGCGCCGAGCGCGTCATTGTCTCCCAGTTGCACCGCTCGCCGGGCATTTGCTTTGAAGCCACCCCGCACACCAGCGGCAAGACGCTCTTCTCCTTCCGCATCATCCCCGACCGCGGCACCTGGCTCGAAGTCCAGTTCGACCAGAACGACCTGCTCTACGTCTATTTCGACCGCCGTCGCCGCCGCCGCAAATTCCTCATCACCACGCTGCTGCGCGCCCTCGGCTTCGGCGCGGACTTCGACATCCTCAACCTTTTCTACAAGCTCGAAGACCTCAAGACCAAGAAGGCCCTCGGCATGGAGGACGTCTCCAAACTCGTCCTCGTCGAAGACATCGTGGACGCCGAACGCGGCGTCGTGCTGGCGCGCGCCTTTGAGCCGCTGACCAAGACAATCATCCGCAGCTTCGAGAAAGCCAACATCGAGGAGGTCAAGGTCATCAACACCGCGGTGGACGATGGCGCCATCATCCGCGCCCTCAAGAAGGACCCGACCCACAACGAAGAGGAAGCCCTCAAGGACATTTACAAGCGCCTCCGTCCGGGTGAACCGCCCACTGCCGCCAATGCGAAGAATTTGCTCAAGCGGCTCTTCCAAGACCCCAAGCGTTATGACTTGGGCCGCGTCGGTCGCTACAAGATGAATCAGAAGTTGAGCCTCAATACCGACCTCGAGCAGCGCACCATCGGCTTCGAGGACATCGTCGAGGCCACCCGCTACCTGTGCCGCCTCAAGGGTGGGGAAGGCGTGATTGACGACATCGACCATTTGGGTTCGCGCCGCGTGCGCACCGTGGGCGAATTGCTCGCCAACCAGTGCCGCATCGGCCTGGCCCGCACCGAGCGCCTCGTCAAGGAGCGCATGACCCTCTACGACCAAAGTGTAGACTCGATCACGCCGCAGAAGCTGATCAATCCGAAGGCCCTCAGCACCGTCATCCGCGATTTCTTTGCGCGCAGCCAGCTCAGCCAGTTCATGGACCAGATTAACCCCCTGGCCGAGCTGACGCACAAGCGCCGCCTCTCCGCCCTTGGGCCCGGCGGCCTCAACCGCGAACGCGCGGGCTTCGAGGTGCGTGACGTGCACCCCTCGCACTACGGCCGCATCTGCCCGATTGAAACGCCCGAAGGCCCGAACATCGGCCTCATCAACTCACTCTCCACCTTCGCCCGCATTAACGAATTCGGCTTCATCGAGACGCCTTACCGCCGGGTGGACCACGGCCGCGTCACCGACAAAGTCGAATACCTCACCGCCGACCAGGAGGAAAACCACACCATCGCCCAGGCGAATTCGGAAGTGGATAAAAACGGCAAGCTCACCGGCCGCGTCACCGTGCGCAAGCGCGATGAAGTGTTCGAAGCCGACCCGGCCATCGTGGACTACATGGACGTGTCGCCCAAACAGCTCGTCTCCATCGCCGCCGGCCTCATTCCCTTCCTCGAGCACGACGACGCCAATCGCGCGCTCATGGGCTCGAACATGCAGCGCCAGGGCGTGCCCCTGTTGCGCACCGAGAACGCCTTTGTCGGCACCGGCATCGAAGGCCGCGTCGCCCGCGACTCGAAGACGGTCGTCGTCGCCGAGGGCGATGGCATCGTCGCGCTGGTCGAGGCCACCCGCATCATCACCACGTCCGACGGAAAAATACACGCCCGCAACGAAAAAGAGGTCAAGCACGACCCGAAGAAGGGCGTGCATGTCTACACCCTGCGCAAGTTCATGCGCTCGAACGCGGCCACCTGCTTCAATCAACGCCCCATCGTCAAGAAGGGCCAGAAGATCAAGGAAGGCATGGTCATCGCCGACGGCGCGGGCACCGACATGGGCGAACTCGCCCTCGGCCGCAACCTCCTCGTGGCCTTCATGCCGTGGAACGGCTACAACTTCGAAGACGCCATCCTGCTCTCCGAAAAACTTCTCCGCGACGACGTGCTGACCTCGATCCACATCGAGGAATATGAAGTCGCCGCCCGCGACACCAAGCTCGGGCCTGAGGAAATCACGCGCGACATCCCGAATGTCGGCGAGGAAGCGCTCAAGGACCTCGACCGCGACGGCGTCATCCGCGTCGGCGCCGAAGTCAAGCAGGGCGACATTCTCGTGGGCAAGATCACGCCCAAGAGCGAAACCGAACTCGCCCCCGAGGAAAAACTCCTCCGCGCCATCTTCGGCGAAAAAGCCGCGGACGTGAAGGACACCTCGCTGGTCGTCCCCTCCGGCGTCGCCGGCATCGTCATGGACGTGAAGCTCTCTTCGCGCGTGGACAACGAGCGCGAAAAGCTCTCGCCCTCCGACCGCCGCCGCCAGACGAAGAAAATCAACGAGGAATACCGCGCCCAGGCCGACAAGCTGCGCGAGGACCTCACCGAGGCGCTGTCGAACATTCTGCTCGGTGAAAAAATTCCGCTCGACGTGCTGAACGCCGAGACCAAGGAAGTCATCATTCCCGCCAATCGCAAAATCACGAAGACCCTCCTGCGCCGTCTGGCCAGCGTGTCCCGCAACATCCAGATCGATCCTTCTCCGGTGAAGATCAAGATCATGGAAATCGTGGACAACTACCAGCACAAGTTCGACGACCTCGACCTCGAACGCCAGCGCAAGGTGGATAGCGTCGAAAGCGGCGACTTGGTGGATTCCGGCGTCGTCAAAAACGTCAAGGTTTACATCGCCACGAAGCGCAAGGTGCAAGTCGGTGACAAGATGGCCGGTCGCCACGGCAACAAGGGCGTTGTCGCCAAGATCGTTCCCGAAGAGGACATGCCCTTCCTGCCCGACGGCACGCCGATTGAAATCGTGCTCAACCCGCTGGGCGTGCCTTCGCGCATGAACGTCGGCCAGGTGCTGGAGACGCACTTGGGCTGGGCTTGCAAAAAGCTCGGCCTCCTCGTCGCCACGCCCGTGTTCGACGGCATCGCCGAAAAACAAATTCGCGGCTACCTCAAGGAAGCCAAGCTCCCTGAAAGCGGCAAGACCCGCCTCCATGACGGGCGCACCGGCGAGCAGTTCGACCAGGACGTGGTCGTGGGCTACATCTATATGATGAAGCTCAATCACTTGGTCGCGGACAAGATTCACGCCCGCGCCGTCGGCCCCTACAGCCTCATCACCCAGCAACCGCTCGGCGGCAAGGCCCAATACGGCGGCCAGCGCTTCGGCGAAATGGAAGTCTGGGCGCTCGAAGCCTACGGCGCCGCCTACACCTTGCAGGAACTGCTCACCGTCAAGTCCGACGACGTGCAGGGCCGGACGAAGATTTACGAGCAACTGGTCAAGGGCGACAACTCGCTCTCGGCCGGCACGCCCCAGTCCTTCAACGTCCTCATCAAGGAAATGCAAAGTCTCTGCCTCGACATTCGTCTGGGCACGGAAGACGCGCTCGGCTTCAAGGCCGTGCCCCTCAGTGTCACCGGCAGCGCCTAGCCGCGCCGTCCGGTTTTTGCCTCCTCCCGCCATTCTTCATTTCTCCGTTTACCACTTACCAATATCATGAGCACGCCCACCGCCAATCCCACCGAAAAGGAAATCCGCGAAGTTTTAGGAGGCGAAAAAGAGCAGTTGTTCGACATGGTCGCAATCACGATTGCGTCGCCCGACGTCATCCGTTCGTGGTCCCGGGGCGAAGTCAAGAATCCCGAGACGATCAATTACCGCACCTTCAAGCCCGAACCGGGCGGCCTCTTCTGCCAGCGCATTTTCGGGCCGGTGCGCGACTACGAGTGCGCGTGCGGCAAATACAAGCGCATCAAGTTCAAGGGCGTCACTTGCGACCGTTGCGGCGTCGAAGTCACGGTCGCGCGCGTCCGCCGCGAGCGCATGGGCCACATCGAGCTGGCCGTGCCAGTCTCGCACATCTGGTTCCTCAAGTCCATGCCCAGCCGCCTCGGCCTGATGCTGGACATGACCGCCCGCAACCTCGAACGCGTCATCTATTACGAGAATTATCTGGTCGTCGATCCGGGCAAGACGCCCCTCGAATCCAAGCAGCTCCTCAGTGAGCAGGAATATTTGCAGGCCATTGACGAACATGGCGAGGACGCCTTCGTCGCCAAGATGGGTGCCGCCGCCCTCAAGGACATGCTTGGCAAACTCGAGCTGGAAAGCCTCGTCGGCGAACTGCAGGAGCAGATGCACGGCACGCGCTCCAAGCAAATTAAGAAGAAACTGGCCAAGCGCCTCAAGGTGATCCAAGGCTTCATCGCCTCGAAGACGCGTCCCGAATGGATGGTCCTCGACGTGATTCCCGTCATTCCGCCGGACCTGCGCCCGCTCGTCCCGCTCGAAGGCGGCCGCTTCGCCACGTCCGACCTCAACGATCTCTATCGCCGCGTCATCAACCGCAACAACCGCCTGAAGAACCTCCTGCAACTCAAAACGCCGGAGGTCATCATCCACAACGAAAAGCGCATGTTGCAGGAAGCGGTGGACGCGCTGTTCGACAACGGCCGCCATGGCCGCGCCGTCACCGGCGCCGGCAACCGCCCGCTGAAGTCCCTGAGCGACATGCTCAAGGGCAAGCAAGGCCGCTTCCGCCAGAATCTCCTCGGCAAACGCGTGGATTATTCCGGCCGCTCCGTCATCGTCATCGGCCCCGAGCTGAAACTGCACCAGTGCGGCCTGCCGAAGAAAATGGCGCTCATCCTGTTTGAGCCGTTCATCATCCGCCGCCTCAAGGAACTCGGCTTCGTCCACACTGTGCGCGGCGCGCGCAAGATGATTGAAAAGCGCTCGCCCGAAGTCTGGGACATTCTCGAGGAAGTCACCAAGGGCCACCCGGTGCTGCTCAACCGCGCGCCGACGCTCCACCGCCTTTCCATCCAGGCCTTCGAGCCGATTCTCATTGAAGGCGACGCCATCCGCGTCCACCCGCTCGTTTGCACGGCCTACAACGCCGACTTCGACGGGGACCAGATGGCCGTGCACGTGCCGCTGTCCATCGAAGCCGTCATGGAATGCAAGCTCCTGATGATGTCGGTGCACAACATCTTCTCGCCCTCCAGCGGCAAGCCCATTCTCACGCCCTCGCAGGACATCGTGCTGGGTTCCTATTACCTGACGCTCGAGCCGCGCCACGGCGCGGACAAACAGAAGCGTCTGCAGTTGTTCTCGAACGTCACCGACGTGCTCTTCGCCGAGTTCGAAGGCGCCGTGAACAAGCACACGTGGATCCGCTACGTCAACCCCGACATCGGCCGCGACACTGTCTACGGCCACAAGGAAAAGAAAATCCTCACCACCACCGTCGGCCGCGTCATCTTCAGCACGCTCTGGCCCAAGAGCCTCGGTTTCGTCAACCAGCCCGTCGTCAAATCCAAACTGGGCGATCTCATCCTTAACACCTACCGCCACACCGGCAAGGAGAAGACCATTGAGACGTTGGACAAGCTCAAGGAGCTCGGATTCCAGGCCGCGACCAAGGCCGGCATCTCCATCGGCATCGTCGACATGATCGTGCCCTCGGAAAAGCCCGAGGTCATCAAGCGCGCCCGCGCCCGCATCGACGAAATCGAATCGCAGTACCAGAAGGCGATCATCTCCGAGGGCGAGCGCCACAACAAGATCGTCGAAGTCTGGACCGCCGCCACCGACGAAATCGGCAAATACATCTTCAACGTCCTCAAGGAAAATGGCGGACGCGACACGGTGAACCCGATTTACGTCATGATGGATTCCGGCGCGCGCGGCTCGAAGGCCCAGGTGCGCCAATTGTGCGGCCCCCGCGGCCTCATGGCCAAGCCCTCCGGCGACATCATTGAACGCCCGATTCTCTCCTCGTTCCGCGAGGGCCTCTCGGTGCTCGAATACTTCATCTCCACGCACGGCGCGCGCAAGGGCCTCGCCGACACCGCCCTCAAGACCGCCGACGCCGGCTACCTCACGCGCAAACTTTGCGACGTGGCCATGGACGTCGTCACCGCCTCGGCCGACGACGGCAACCGCGACGGCATCTGGAAGCAGCCCATCTTTGAAGGCGACGAAGAAATCGTCCCCTTGGCTGACCGCATCACGGGCCGCTATTCGAGCGATGACATCCCCAACCCGCTCAATCCCTCCGAGATGCTCGTCGGCTCCGGTGAGCCGATTACGGAATCCATCGCCCGCCAGATTGTGGACTCCGGCATCGACCGCGTGAAGGTCATGTCCCCGCTGACGCACATGCGCCAGAACATCATTCCCGCCAAGTCCTACGGCATTGACCCGGCCACCAACCGCTCCGTCGAGGCCGGCTCCGCCGTTGGCATCATCGCCGCGCAGTCCATCGGCGAACCGGGCACGCAGCTCACGATGCGCACCTTCCACATCGGCGGCATTGCCAGCCAGGTGCTCAAGACGCCGGAAATCAAGGTCCGCCTGGGCGGTCGCGTCCACTACCGCGGCCTGCGCATGGTGCAGACCGCCGAGGGCGCGAACATCGTGCTGAATAAGACCGGCATGATTTACATCCTCGACCCGGAAGACCGGGAACTCGAGGAATACGCCATCGTCGCCGGCTCCGTGCTCTTCTGCAACGACAACCAGAAAATCGAAAAGGGCGAAATCCTCGCCCGCTGGGACCCGCACAACATCCCGATTCTCGCGGAAAAGGCCGGCGTCATCGCCTTCAAGGACATGATCCCCGGCGTCACCGTCAAACGCGAGCTGGACGAGGCCTCGGGCCGCACCGGCTCCGTCGTCATTGAGCACAAGGAAGACTTGAGTCCGCAAATCGAAATCAAAGACGCCAAGGGCAAGGTCATTGCGACCCACGCCATCCCGGTGGCCGCGCAAATCGTGGTCAACGACGGCGACGTGATCAACCCCGGCGGCCTCCTGGCCAAGACGCCCCGCGGCGTTTCGAAGACCCAGGACATCACCGGCGGCCTCCCCCGCGTCTCCGATTTGTTTGAAGCCCGCCGCCCGAAGGACGCCGCCGAAATGGCCAAGATTGACGGCGTGGTCTCCTTCCCCGGCATGCTGCGCGGCAAGCGCCGCCTCGTCATCACCGACGAGCAATCGGCGAATTCCGAGGAGCACCTCATCCCGCACGGCAAGCACATCATCATTCACCCCGGCGACGTGGTGAAGAAGGGCCAGCACCTCACCGAAGGCCCCGCCGACCCGCACGAAATCCTCGAAATTCTCGGGCCCAGCGCCGTGCAGGAATACCTACTGGCCGAGATTCAAAAGGTTTACCGCGTACAAGGGGTGACCATCAATGATAAACACATTGAAATTATCATTGCCCGGATGCTCCGCAAAATCCGTGTCAGCGACCCGGGGGACAGCGAGTATTTCTGGGGCGAGCAGGTGGACCGCCACTTCTTCATCGCGGCCAACGAAAAGATCGCCGAAGCCGGCGGCAAACCCGCCGAGGGCGAGCCGATTCTGCTGGGCATCACCAAGGCCTCGCTCGAGACGGAATCGTTCATCTCCGCGGCCTCCTTCCAGGAGACCACCCGCGTGCTGACCGACGCCGCCACGCTCGGCAAGACTGACCACCTCACGGGCTTCAAGGAAAACGTCATCATGGGCCATTTGATTCCGGCCGGCACCGGCCTGCCGAGCTACCGCCGCCTCAAGATCACCACCCTCGGCGGCGAGGCTTTGGAGGCCCATTCCGAAGGTCAGGCCGTCTAGTCCGCCCAACCGGTCTACACCCCAGACCTAATAACGTCGGCAGGGCCATAAACATGGCTCTCCCGCCGTTATTATCCATGCTATAAAACGTTAGTATTTGAGCACCCGGCAACGCCGACCTCACGGTGTCAAGTGCCATCGAGGTGGCCCGAAAGTTGCTATGGGAGGGGTCTGACATATTTCTGACAATTAGGGTTGTATACCCCATTGTTTTTTGCCATGATAAGAGAACATTAACGCTTTTTTGCCTATGTCGCCCGAGAACACTCCGTCACTGCTTCGCTCCATCCAACATTTCGCCTCTGGCGTTTCTCGATTTTTCGTGGCGTGTCCACGAGCATCGAAACGGCACCGCAATCTCTTGGCATCGACCATCGGGGCCGCTGCTTTAGCGGTAATTTTTGCGACGACCTCGCGCGTGCAAGCGTCGCCGTCCGCCTCGACGACGTGGATTGGCGGCACGAGCTCGAACTGGAACACCGCGGCGAATTGGACGAACGGATTGCCCACGTTTATTCTCAACGTCATCGTGGATAACGCGGCGGCGAATCAGCCGACGATTAGCAACTTCAACGCGTTTTCGCAAAACGTCACGGTCGGTTCGACCGGCAGCAGCAGTTCCGCGACGCTCCTTTCGATCCTCGCGGGCGGCACGCTGACGGGCACCACCAACGCCACCATCGGCGACGGCAGTGGCTCGACTGGCGCGGTTCTCATTTCTGGCACGAATTCATTGTGGAGCATGGGCGTGCTCGCCGTCGGGAACCAGGGCACGGGCAGCTTCACGGTGGCCAACGGCGGCAAACTCGACGCCTACAGCACGGACGCCAACGGCAACGCGATCACCCTCGGCGCGCAGAGTGGCTCCAGCGGCTCGGCGACGGTCGACAATGCCCAACTGCTGCTCGATTCGGGCGGCTTGCTTATCGGTTCGACCGGCAACGGCAGTTTGACGGTGGTCAACGGCGGCAACCTGGCGATTACCACGGCAAACAACGCCGGGTATGGCATGGTTTTGGCCTTCCAGTCCGGCTCCCATGGCAATGCCACGATTTCAGGAACGAACACTTTGGCGAGCATCGCGGGTGCGCTGGTAATCGGCAACGTGGGTACGGGCAATATGTCGGTGGCCAACGGTGCCAGCTTCACGGTGGTCGGCAAGGATGGCTCGTCGAACGCCGTTATTCTGGGCTACAGCTCCGGTTCGAGCGGCAATTTGACGGTGGATGGCACAAACACGATTTTTAACGCCCTGCAAGGTGTTTTGGAGGTTGGCTATAACGGCAACGGCAACCTGACCGTCTCGAACGGCGCCACGCTCAACACCGGTCACGATGGCAGCAACTACAAAGGCGCCGTTATCGGGGCAGGCTCTGGCTCCACGGGTAATGCGACGGTCACCGGGGCGAACTCGGTTTTGAATGTCGGCTCTCAAGGGAACGGTGCCTTGATTGTCGGTTCAGCCGGCAATGGCAACTTGACCATCAGCAATGGTGGCACGGTCAGCATTTCTGCGGCGGACCCCCAAGGGTTTTCGATGCGTGTGGGCACCGCCCACAGCGCCAACGTCACCATTCAGGATGCAGCCTCCAACCTCACGGCCACCGGCAAGCTTCTCGTCTCTAATGGCACCTTTTTGGTTCTCGACGGCAATGTCACGCTGAGCGACGCGCTTTTTCTGGCGAACGGCAGCACGAATGCGACTTTCCACCAAAGCGGCGGCACGGTAACCATTGGGGGTTTGGCCCCGGTGACGGTCGGCAACTCGTCCAGCGGGGCGACCGGCTTCTATCAAATGGATGGCGGCACGCTTAATTTGAACTACGGCATGAACCTCGGCGCCTCGTCGGGTTCGGGCACCGGCAACTTTACGCAAACCGGTGGCAATGTGACCGCGGCGCAGTTCCTGGATTTTGGCCCGTTTGGCTCCGCCAACGGCATCGGCATTTATAATATCTCGGGCGGTAATTTCACCAGCACCGGCGGCGTGGTCATCGGCGACACCGGCCACGGCACCCTGACCATCAGCAACACCGGCGTGTTTAATGCCGGTTCCGGCAGTCCCCTCCGTGTGGGCTTTGCCTCCGGCGGCACGGGCACGGTGAATGTGAACGGCGGCACGCTGCAAGTGATTGGCTTCACGCACGGCGGCGCGGGCGGCGGCACGATTAATATGAACGGCGGCACCATCCAGTCCACCAGCGACAATTCCGATTTCATGTCCGGCTTCACGAACGGCAACCTGGTCATTCAAAATGGCGGTGCGATCATCGACGCCAATAGCTATAATATCACCATCGCGGCGAATTTGGTCGACGGCACGGGCGGCGCGGGCACGGGCGGCTTGACTGCCAATGACAGCATCGGCACCGGCAATTTGACCCTTTCGGGCAACAACACTTACAAAGGCGACACTACTGTCGTCAGCGGCATCCTCGCTCTCTCGGGCAACAACCAGGGCCTGACTGGCAATGTGGTGGTGAACGGCGGCACCCTCGCCATCAACAACGCCACCGCCCTGAGCACCGGCCAACTCAACATCAATGGCGGCAATATTGACAACACCAGCGGCGACCCAGTTACCGTTTCCACCGGCAACACGATCAACTTAAATGCGGACCTGTATTTTGTCGGCAGCAACGACCTCAATGTCGGCACCGGCACAGTCTACCTGAACGCGGGCGTGGTCAACTTCACGATCAACGCCGGCAACCTGACGGTCGGCGGCGCCGTTAACGACAACGGCAACGGCAATGACTTTAACAAACTCGGCGCGGGCAACTTGGTCATGACCGGCACGGGCTCGACCTATCTGGGACAGACGAACGTGCAAGCGGGCAACCTGGTCATCGCGGTCAATGAAGCCCTGCCCACGAACACGATCGTCAGCCTCGGTGATGGCAATGACGGCACTGCCAATTTGGTTTTGGGCAATTCCTCCTCCGGTGCGGTCACACAGACCGTCGCCGGCTTGTCGATCAACGGCACGGGCATCGGCAGCTCAATCATCGGCGGCAACTACTGCATTTCGACTTTGCGCGTTTTTGTCCCCGGCAGCAGCCCAACCGAGTACGACGGCCTCATCGGTACGGGCAACGGTTTTGTTTGCTACACCCCGGAAAACGCGATCGGGTTGGAAGTCCGCACGGGTAGCGACAGCAACCTGTTTTTGACCGGTAACAGCACCTACCTTGGCGGCACCCAGCTCGACACCGGCACTCTTGCCATTAGTCAAGGCACCAGTCTCGGCGCCGACACTGGCAATAGCTCGACCGGCTTGGTCCTCGGCAACGGCACTTCCGCCATCGCCATTTTGGAAGGCGCCAATGTCCCGTCGCAGGACACCACCGAGATCGACACCAACCGCTGGATTACTCTGAACAGCAGCAATACCAGTTCCGCGATTCAGGTGGACGACGGCGTGACGCTGATTTTGGGCGCCGATTCCGCGCTGTTAAACGGCGGCAGTTCCGCCTTCGCTTTGAACAAGACCGGCAACGGCACGCTGCAACTCGCTGGCGACTCGTCCAATTACACTTATGCCAACTGCACCTATGCGGCGGCGACCAACATCATCGCCGGCACCCTCCAGTTGGGCGCGGATTACATGGTGCCCAAGTTCTCGGATGTCACGGTTTCTTCCCCGGCCACTTTCGACCTCAACGGCTATACGGACACGATTTCCACCCTCTCCGGCGCGGGCAATGTGACCCTCGGCGACGGTCTCCTCAAGACCGGCCGCGGCGGCTTCGAAACCACTTTCTCGGGCATCTTCTCCGGCACGGGCAGCGTCAGCAAATACGGCTCGGCCAATTTCAATCTCAGCGGCGAGAGCACCTTCAGCGGCAACTTCAACATTTACTGCGGCACGTTGACTGTCCTCGACACTTTGGCCCTGCAAAATGCGATCGTGAATGATGACGCCACCTTGGTTTTTGACTCCTCCATCACCACCGCGACCTTTGGCGCTCTCGCCGGCACGTCGGACATCGCCCTGCAAAATTCCGACACAACTTCCCTGGATCTCACTGTCGGCAACTTCGACCAGAGCGGCACTTATTACGGCAATCTTTCCGGTCCCGGCAATCTTACCAAAGTTGGCTCCGGCACCCAGGTACTCAATGGTAACAGCACCTATGCCGGACTGACGACCATCAGCAACGGTGCGCTGGTTTTTGGCGGCGACACTTCCGGTCTCAGCAATGACACCGTCAACAATGCCGACCTCTATTTCTCCCAGACGGCCGACAGCGCCTATTACGGCAACATCTCCGGCATCGGTAATGTCACGCAAAACGGCAGCGCCAATCTCACCCTCTACGGCACGAGCAACTATACGGGCAACACTTCGGTTTCGACGGGCACACTCACCGTCGATGGCTCGGAAGAAGGCGGCGTCATTTCCGCCACCGACCAACTTTCCATTGCCCTTGTCTGCGGCGAGTATGGCTATATGGTGCTGCAAAACGGTGCCAGCCTCACCGCCAACACCGGCTCCATCGGCTCCCATTCCGGCGCCCATGGCTATTTGACCGTGGACAATTCTTCGGCCTTGTTCAATCAGTCCCTCATTGTGGGCGACAGCGGCAAAGGCTTCCTAACCATCCAAAACGGCGGCAGTGTTGAAGTGGCGGGATCTTTTGCAGAGGATGGCGGATATAGCATTGGTCTGGATGTGGGCTATGTTAAATTTGGCAAGCTTATCGTCACCGGTGATGGATCTTCGGTGACCTTGGATGCCACGGCCGGAGCGCTCAATGTGGGTGACTTTGCTGCGGCCAAGCTCAGCATTCTCGCGGGCGCATCGATCACGGTCAACGGCGGCAGTTATGATCCCGATATTAATGGCATCGTTTCAACTTATATTGGCGGGGCTTCATTCGGCGGCGTGATTGTCTCCGATGTCGGTGAAACCAATTCCACTTTGACCGTTAACAATGGCTCCATCGTCGTCGGCGATTACGGGTACGGCAAACTGCAGATTCTCAATGGTGGCGTGGTCAACGCCAATGGCAATGATCAGATCGCGGGCGAGGCCATTTATGTTGGGCAACTTTCCGGCTATACCGGCAATGTCTACGTTGCGAATGCCGGTTCAATTTTGAACATTACCAATGGCGGCATGATCGTCGGCGCGAATGGCACGGGCTATATGACCATCGCCAATGGCGGCGTGGTCTATTCCAACTCGACCGACGGTGCTGGCATCGCCGCCATTATTGGTGACGGGCGGCTCAACAGAGGAGGCTTTGCGCCGCAAGCGGATCCTGGCAATGGGGATGGCACGGTCACGGTCACCGACCCGGGTTCCATCTGGAACATTAACAACGGCATTTTGGTGGTCGGCAATTACAGCAACGGCACCCTGAATATCTTTAATGGCGGCGTGGTCAACAGCAACTCGAACGACAGTCAGAATTCCGCCTATCTGGGCTACCAGGTCGGCAGCAACGGAAACATTGTTGTCGATGGCGCGGGTTCCACGTGGAACATCAACAGCGGCAGCGTCGCCATCGGTTATTATGGCTTGGGCAACTTGACCATTCAAAACGGCGGCACGGTCAACAGCATCACCAATAGTGGCTCCAATATTTCCATCTACGTCGGCCAGGGCGATGAGGGCGGCAGCGGCACCGGCAACATCACCGTCACTGACACCAGCTCGATCCTGAGTGTGTCCAACGGCGCGGTCATCGTCGGCCACGGCGGCCAGGGCTACCTCAACATTTATAATGGCGGCTTGGTTAGCATCACCGGCACCGACACCGGCGACAGCACCGGCGTTTCCCTTTATGTCGGCGTCAATAGCCCGGCGGAAGTCACCAGCAGCGTGGTGGTTTCCGGCAACTACCAAGACGCGAACTCGACCCTCAACACCAACGGCGTCGTCATCGTCGGCTCGAACGCCAACGGCGAACTGGACGTGAATGCGGGTGGTGTGGCGAATATCTACGGAGCCGACAGCGGCAACGTCGGCCTTTACATTGGCCACAACAATGGCACCAGCGGCACGGTGAATGTGGACGGCAGCGGCTCCAATTTGACCTTGGTCAACGGCTCCGTGATTGTCGGCTTTGACGGCAACGGAGCGTTGAGCATCACCAACTCCGGAGCAGTGAATTTCAACGGCACGGACAGCAAAGGCATCGGCTTCTATGTGGGTCGCCATTCCGATAGCACCGGCACGGTCACTGTCGACGGCAGCAGTTTGAATATCGCCGGTGGCGCAACGGCGGTCGGTTATCGCGGTTTGGGCAGCTTGACGGTGAGCAATGGCGGCTATGTTACCAGTTCCAGCACGGACAGCAATTTCATCGGTGCGTATATCGGCTCCCACGGCAGTGCGGACGGCAGCAATGTCACGGTTACGGGCGGCGATTCAGGGTGGGAAGTCGACAATGGCGCGTTGGTCGTGGGCAGCCATGCCAGCGCCGCGCTGAATATTCTCAATGGCGGGTCGGTTTATACCGACGGTTCCGACCTAAGTTCCATTGCCCTCTACATTGGTTACCACGGCGACTCGTCCAGCAACGTCACGGTTTCTGATCACAATTCCGAATTGGATATTTCCGGCGGCGCGCTGGTGGCGGGCTTGTGGGGCACGGGCAACTTGAGCATCCTCAACGGCGGCTATGTGAATAGCGAAAGTTCGGATGGCGAAACCGCCGTGTATCTTGGCTACCATACGCCGTCAACGGGCAATGCGCTGGTCGATGGCTTGAATTCGGAGTGGGACATCTCCGGCGGCTCCGCCATCATCGGCCGCAGCGGCTTTGGCAATCTGACCATTCAAAATGGCGGCAATGTCAACATCACCGGCATGGACGAGAGCAACATCAGCCTTTACCTCGGTTATAACGGCAATGGCACGGGCAACCTCACCATCACCGACGCCCTGCCGCCGAATGACATCGTTCAGTACGTTTCTTCGCAACTGCTTGTCAGCAATGGCGCGGTTATCGTTGGCTACGGCAATGTGGGCAACCTCCAGATCGCCAATGGCGGCTACGCCAACTTGTCGGGCAATGACGGCAGTGAAGGCAGCTCGAACGTCGCTCTTTACCTCGGCTACAACGAAGGCTCGACGGGCAATGTGTTGGTCACGGGGGTGGAACCGATTTCCGGATTCGTATCGGAGTTGGACACCTACAATGGCGCGATCGTGGTGGGCTTCAATGGCTTGGGCAATTTGACGGTGGCCAACGGCGGTTACGTTAATTCCAATGGCTCGGATGGCAGCGTTGGCCTTTACATCGGTGAAAATTCCGGTGCCGCCGGCAGCTCAGTCACGGTCACGGGTGTGGCGACGTTGGATCAAAACTATAAATCCTTCTTTTATGTTGGGGGTGGCGCGACGATCGTCGGTTATAATGGCGCGGGCAACCTGACCATTGCCAATGGCGGCTACTTCCAGGCGGATGCCAATGACGGCACGGCCGCCATGTATGTCGGCAGCCAAAACGGCGTAACGGGCACGGTTTCGATTGATGGCTCGAACGGCGACTATGCTTCAGAACTGGAAGTCTCCGGCGGCGCGCTTTACCTCGGTGCGGATGGCACGGGCATCATGACTGTGACCAATGGCGGGTTTTTGAATGCGAACAGCTCGGACAACCGCGGCATCGGACTTTATATTGGCCGCCACTCCGACGGCACGGGCAGCCTGTCTGTCGATGGCGCGAACAGCGAGGCGGATATCACCGACGGTGCGCTCGCGGTGGGCTATCGCGGCACGGGCAGCCTGAGCATCACCAATGGCGGCTCGGTCTATGCGGAAAGTTCGAGCAACAACTATTTGGGCGCGGTGATTGGCTGGCACGGCTCCGCCACCAACGCCAACGCGACGGTCTCCGATTACAATTCGTATTTTGAGATTTCCGGCGGTGCGCTGGTGGTCGGCAATTGGGGCGCGGGCAACCTGACGGTGGCCAATGCGGCCAATGTCACGGCCAGCTCCTACGACGACAACACGGGCGTCGGAATGTATATCGGCCGCGGCGCGAATGGCTCCGGCAATGTCACCGTTTCCGATGTTTACGAAAATAGCACGGCGGAAAGACCCTACATCCAGTCCTCGACC